>Ga0208279_1000095_pt1 | contig 80122 bp, 53 predicted proteins | sample AntAceMetag02UKM_FD_184766 | JGI IMG/M metagenome (GOLD analysis project Ga0208279, IMG submission 184766) | Saline lake microbial communities from Ace Lake, Antarctica - Antarctic Ace Lake Metagenome 02UKM (SPAdes) (version 2) | ecosystem: Environmental > Aquatic > Non-marine Saline and... | reverse complement strand
CTCATCTATCTCACCTCCTGGATAGTGATATCCTGCCCGGAGGTGCGATTCAAAGCACCTTTTTAAAGTACTTTTTTATTTTGATTCAACGAATCGATTTTAAGTACTTTTTCTTTGATTCAATTCGCGCTCTTGACAACCCCGCCTTTTTAAACTATAATAAGTAATTAGAACCGAACAAAGGCAAACCATTCGCAAGGGTGGGGCGCAAAGCTCGAGAGTCCCGGTGATTAAAATGGGATAGTCAGCTGCCTGTTCTGACCGCCTTCTGTATAATTCCCCTTGAATTTGGTTTGCCCTCGATTGAAGCTGTGATAAGGTGTGGCTGTATACTGGGGCACCTGTCCACGGTGTGAGCTTCCGCCGGTTAAGGTAATGGAGTTCATGGGCTGTGAAATTTTTTTCCAAATTTTTCAATGACAACGGGCGCAAGCTTGTCGGGATTGACGTCGGCTCGTATTCGGCCAAGGCCGTTGTCCTCGCGCGGCATGGCAAGAGCTTCCAAATCGCCGACTTCGCCCTTGAGCGGATCTCGGCGGGGGGCCAGGTCCCCGGAGCCGACCCATCATCCGTCCTCGGTAAAATCGTTTCGAGGCTTGGGGTTTCGGGGGATGACATCGCAACGGACATATCGGGCCAGCAGGTCGTCATGCGCCACATCGAGATGCCCAAGATGACGGAGGACGAGCTCAGGGCGTCTATCAAGTACGAGACCGACATTCACTTTCCCTTCAGGCTTGAGGACGCTGTTGTTAACTTCCATATCCTGGAAAAGGCCGAGGGGGTCGATGCAAACAAGATGAAGGTCTTCATGGTTGCTGCCAGGAAGGAGATGGTCGCGTCTCACATCAAGATGCTCGGGTCGGCAGGCATAACGCCGGAAAGCATTTCGGTGGACGCCGTGGCCCTCGTCAACGCGTGCGAGGGCGCTATCGACACGGCCGGCAGGTGCGTGGCCCTGGTCAACGTGGGCTCGAGAAAGACCACTCTCGTCGTTATCTGCGACGGGACATTTTCCTTCGCGCGCGAGGCGGAGATCGGCTGCGCGAAGCTCTCCTCGGCGATATCCAAGGGCCTCTCCGTGTCGAACGATGAGGCGAACCGGGTCGTACGGGAGAAGATAGGGGAGCACGAGGCGTACTTCTCCTCCTTCCTCGCAGATGTCGCGCGGGAGGTAAAATCGTCCATAGATTATTTCGAGGAGAGGAGCACCTCGAAGGTCGATGCCGTTTACATAGACGGTGGCGGCTCCATGGTCGGGGAGTTCGGCCGGCGTTTTACGGAGGAGATCGGACTTGACGTGAAGAGATTGGATGTGATGAGCGGGGCGACAGGCGGACTGGAGGCCGGGAAGAAAAAGGGGTTTGAAGGGCTTTCTCCTCTCTTTACGGTCGCCTACGGCCTCGCCCGCGGCATGAGCGGTTGAAGACAGATTTTGCCGGAGGCAGAATTTTTTATGATAGATATAAACTTACTCCCGAAGGGTTACAAGAAGAAGAAGGCGCGGAAGCAGCTCGAGGTGAACCTTCCCCTCGCCGTGGGGGCGGTCCTCCTGCTCCTCTTCATAGCCTACGTGACGCTCGAGGCTCGCGTCAGGTCCAGAAAGGCGGAGATCGAGAGGCTCTCCAGCATGATGGAGAACATACGGGAGCGGTTCGAGGTAGCCCGGGCGTCGGTGAGCGAGATCAGGCCCCTGACCCTGCGGCTGGAACGCCTGTCGGATATGGAGAAGAAAAGAGTCCTCTGGGCGCGGATCATGAACGACCTTAGCGACGTCTTTCCCGCCGAGCTCCAGCTCAACACTCTCAATGCAGGCCAGGACGCCCTCGTTCTCGGCGGAGTAGTGTCGCCGGGGGGCCGCGACGAGAGCGTGATGAAGCTGATAGAGGGATTGAAGGAGGAAGGGGCGACCTGTTTCCCCGAGTACTTTTCGGTAAAGCTGGAATCGATATCGAAGCAGAAAGACGACATCAAGCAGTTCAAGATAAAGTGCAAGTATATCGGGGAGATGAAGGATGGCTCTTGAGAGGGAACGCGTTGAGAAGATCGTCCTTCTCGGCGTCGTGGTTGTCACGGCTGCCGCCTGCTCGTGGATTTTTTATATAGCACCGAGAATAAAGGTTTTTTCCGGGGGCGGGGAGGATATCCGGGAGATGAAGGAGAAGTACAAGGAGGCGAAGCAGACCATAGAACGCGCCGACCGGTCGGAGATGCGGCTGAAGGAGCTCCATGAAGACCTCAGCAATTTTGACCGGGACATTCCCCCGGAGACGAAAGACGAGTGGATACTGGGGAAGGTGAACGCCGTGTGCCGGGAACTGGATATAAAGTACGAGTCCCTGATCCCCCAGGCCCCGGTGGAGTTCAAGGACAAGACCGTGGGCAAGGCCTACATCTGGAAGAGGGTCAAGCTGAAAATAAAGTGCGGCTATCACAAGCTGGGGAGGTTCCTGAACAGGATCGAGAACAGCAGCCCGTTCATCACCGTAAGCGGGTTGTCCGTGGAGAAGACGCACGAGGAGGACAGGCAGGATGTGTCCTTCTTAATAAGCTATGTCGCGAAGAAAGAACAGAGCTAGGTTGCGGGTAGCTGTTGTCGCAGCGGCGGTCCTCGCCTGGATCGCGGCGGGTGCTGCGTCCGCCGCGGATGCGGACAAGTTCATATACGAAAACGGGGGAAGGCGCTCGCCGTTTTCATCTTCCGTTATCAGCGTCCGCGGCGCGATGGATAACGTCGGAGAGAAGGAGTCCATCGAGAGAATTCGCGCGATGCTGACCGGCGTCCTGTGGGGACAGGAGAAGCCCGTCGCTTTCCTTTCCGGGGCGGAGAAAGAAGTCGTCGAGATCGGCGACGTTATCGAGGGGTGGCGCATCATAGACATCTCGCACAAGGGCATCGTTATCGAGAAGGGCGACAATGTAGTGCAACTGCTAATCCATAAGGAAGGTGAAGATGAAAAATAAGGTAATCCTGTTTTTGACGGGGCTTTTGTTCATCATGCCTCTCCTGTTTCACGCGGTTCCGGCGCCGTGCCGGAGCGAGGCGGCAGAACCGATACCCACGGCGACGGCCCGGGATGCGGGGGAAGCCGGGGAAGTGACGGTGCCGGCCTCCGCGGCTCCCGAGCGGGAGCAGGAGGAAGCCGGGACGGGAGCGGCTCCGGCCGGAGAGGCCGTGGAAGGTGAGGGTGAAATACTCGATATGGAGATCATGACGCCGGTCGCCCCGGCCCCCGTGAGAGAAGAGCCCCCCTCGCCTGCGGCGGTGGAAGAAGAGCTTCCCGCGGAGGAGGATGTCTCCCCTGACACACTCAAGGGAGCGGACATCGGGGAACCCGTAGATGAGATCATGCCACCGAGCGTCCGCAAGGCCGAAAAGGAGCATAGGAAGCTGCGCGAGATCGGCGGCGAGATTGCCGACGCCGACCTGAAGGAAACGGGGGAACTTATGGAAAAAGCCGCCGAGGGTGAGTTGATCATTCCGGCAAAGGAGCGCGCTCCCGCTCCCCCCGCGGAGGCCCTGCCGCCCGAAGTGCCAGCGCCCGCCGCGTCGCCGGCGCCCATGCCGGAGAAGATACCCGTCGAGCAGATGATGATCCTCTTCGACTTCAAGGACGCCGATATTACGCACGTCCTCAGGCTGATGGCCCGCAAGGCGGGCGTTAACATCATCTACGGGCCGGAGATAACCGGCAAGGTGAGCCTGAGCCTGGAGACGGAGATCCTATGGGAGAAGGCGCTCGCCCTCATCCTCCAGCTCCACAATTACGCCTATATACGTGACGGGAATATCTACAGGGTGATTCCCGTGGAAGAACTCGATAAGGAGCCCACGCAGACGGAGACGTTCGATCTGAGCTACTCCACGGCGAAGGAGGTCTTGGGCTCCATAAACCAGATGCTGACACCGGCGCGCGGCATGATCAAGGCCGACACCAGGAGCAACACGCTAATCGTCACGGACGTGCCCGCGAAGCTGGACCAGATAAGCAGGATAATCAAGAAGCTGGACAGGCGGACGCCCCAGGTCCTCATAGAGTCGCGGATCGTGGAGCTCTCCGACGACTTCGGCGAGGACATCGGCATAGACTGGGACATGCTCAGGGACTGGGAGGTGAGCTACGGCCAGAAACCAGGGGAGGACGATCACCTGATGGAGTTCACCGACCAGCTGACGAAGGTGGGCACGCGTGGATACACGGACGAGTTCACCGGGCAGGCGCGCCGCGACGGGACGTACACGTACCCGGCCGACACCCAGACCACCCAAACCGTCCTCTCGTCGTTCCCGGGAGTCGCCAGCGGGACGACTACCACCACGGACACGACCGCGGGGACCAGCACCGATCAGTGGACGAACCAGTACAACTGGGACACCTCGGTCAGTTCTGCGGACACATCGACGAGGACAAAGGACCAGCTCATGACGGCCGTCCTTGACGCCGACCAGGTCAGCATCGCCCTGAACTTCCTCCAGGAGCAGACGGACTCCAATATCATCTCCCACCCGAAGATAGTGACGGCGGACAGCAGGACGGCCTCGATAAAAGTCGTGAAGCAGTACCCCATACCGAAGTTCGAGTACAACGACGAGACAGGCCGCTTCGCCATCTCCGATTTCGAGTACAAGGACATCGGCATAATCCTCGACGTTACGCCCTACGTGAATGAAGACAACTTCATAACTCTCGACGTGGCGCCCGAGGTGAGCAGGTACTTCGAGCAGGAGAATGTGTCCTTCACCGGCGCGACAAACGTCTCGATACCCGTCATTCACTCGAGAAGAGCGAATACACGGGTCCTTATATTGGATGGTGACACGCTGGTCATAGGCGGCCTGATGAGTGAAGAAGAAGTCCAGTTGGTGCGAAAGGTCCCATTCTTCGGAGACACCCCCTTTGTTGGCAAGTACGTCTTTTCTTATTCCGGCACAAGCATAATAAGAAAGAATCTTATGATATTCGTCACCGCCACCGTCATCACTGACGAGAACAAGGATGTCCCCTGGGCGGAGCAGAAAGAAAAGCAGGATCGTCTGATCTCCGAGGAGAAGGAGAAGTGGTGGCAGCCGAAGAAGTTCGACGACGGCCTGGGCATTCGGCTGAAGCACTCCCGCGACAAGGATACCGCCGGGGAAGCGGACGCGGGTGAGGAAGCCGCCCCGGCATCGCAGGATGAAACAGCCGGCGGAGCGGCGGCTAAGAAACAATAAGGTCCGGAAGGGAAATAGGGGAGTTTTGATTATGAAAAGAGCAGTTGCCGCCCTCGGTATTATTCTTATCGCCATTACCCTAACGTCAGGAAGCGCAGGCGCGTTGGAGGTTGCCTCGATGTGGCCGAAGATACTCAAGATCCTCGAGAAGCTGGACGGTATCAAGGAGCAGAACGAGAAAATTATAGAAAACCAGCAGCTCATCCTTCAGCAGATAAGGGCGCTGGGGGAGGAGAATGAATCCGGAAAAAACGCCAAAAAAGAAGATTGACACGCAGCGCATACATGCGCTGGAGTTTTATGAGTTAAATGAGTTTGATGAAGAGGGGAGGTGTTAGCTCGTTTAAGCCGGATTATTCATATATCTGCGAAGATCTGCGGGAATCTGCGTCCCAATTAGCACCAAATTACAGGGGCTTCTTGACAGATGTAGTGAGGGGTGCTATAATTAATAAAGAAGAAAGGGTATGTAGGAACAGTTCTTTCGAAATCCGTTATCTGAAAAAGGCAAACCATCCGCAAGGGTGGGACGCAAAGCTCAAGAGCCCCGGCGGAGGTATCGGGGTAGTCAGCTGCCGGATAGGGATGGCCGTCCCGCCTTGCGCAATGGCGGGGATTTTTTTGAAAATTACTAACAGAAAGAATAAAGCGGGGAAAATATCGCCACGAAGACACTAAGGCACGAAGGAAAATGGAAACATGGAAGTATGGAAATAATGAAACGCAAAGGCGTGAAACGTTGAACGTGTAACGTTAAACGAGGAAAAAGAAACAAGGTAGCCGCAGGCTTTAGCCTGCGAGACACACGATTTATCCACGAATTGCAGATTATGAGGTCACCATAACAATTGAGCATATTTTTAATCCGTATAATCCGTATAATCCGTTTAATCCGTGGTTCCGTTTTTAATTCTTTTTTTAACGAATCACGAACGGCGCTTCACGAGATACGAATAACAAACTGCGGATTATTGAAAAACCGGCTTATTGATGGATGCTGATTGAACGGATTAGATACAGAGAAGACGTTGAACGTGAAACGTTACACGTTAAACGAATTACTAATCATGAGAAGACGTCTTAAATCGATGGTCTGGCGAATCTACTTCGCCGGCAAGCGCGACGAGATGAACCCGCACAGGTTCAGGTTGAATCGCGCCATGAGAAAATCAAGGAGCTTCCAGATGAAAGGCAATTTGCTGAAATTCCTCTTCCCCCTGCTGCTTTTGATGCTATTCTTCCCGCCGCCCGGCGCGGCGCAGACGACTTCCGGCACCATCCAGGCCCCGGGCGAGACGTGGAACCACACAATGAACCCGATCATCGTCACTGGGGACATCACCATACCCGACGGGCGGTACCTCGACATATTGCACGGATGCGACATCAGGTTCCAGGAGAACAGCGACGACACACACTGGGGATGGGACATACTGAGGAGCGAGATAATAGTTTACGGGATCCTCAACATAGACGGCCGGCTCGGCCCCAACGCCTGCACGGGCCCCCCTGCGCCCGGCGATCCTTACGAGCTGGTCGATGCCGCTACCGATTTCGTGGCCGAGCTCGTTGGCCCGGGGGCGCTCGTAATCAACCACACGAAGTCCTCGAAAGGAGTCGTGACGGAAAACGGCGCGGCGAACGACACTCTCATCATAGACGACGGCATGAGAGACTCGGGCGGCGTGCTGGTGAACAACGAAACCGGCGACTCCTACACGGTGATCGTGCCCGTGATTCTAACCAGCACAGGCACGGGTGATGAGGGCTGGTTCGGGATCGTCTTCTCCGACGACAATGCTCAAGGCAATATAAGATACTGCAACATAGACCACTCCGTTTACGGCATAAATTTCACCGCCTGCCACACGCTCTTCTCCCCGGAGGTTGACTACTGCACGATAAACGACGTCACGACCGGCATGTATTTCGACAACGAGTCCAACCCCACTATAAACAACAGCACGATCATCAGCGCTTCCCGCGCCTTCAGCTGCTGGGCGTACAGCGCTCCGGTGATAACGAACTGCAACGCCACGACACTTAACGGCGAAGTTGAGGCCGTTTACGCCACGGAGGCCACCGAGCCCGAGTTCTACGGCTGCGCGTTCTCCACGGGCTCGGTCGAGCTGGACATGGTCGCAGACGTCTACGCGCAGGACACGACCATATCGGACTCCGGGGAGGGCATCGTCGGCCACGAGTTCAAGCAGATAGGGGAAGGCAAGATCGCGTCATTCTGCAGTATTGAAGTCGACAACTGCAACGTCATCGGGCCGGGCAACGCGGGCACGGGCTTCGAGTGGGACGACAACCTAGACATGCTCAAGGTCGAGTACTCGCGGATCGGCGGCTTCATCCAGAACGTCTGGCTCAGGTGGACGTCCATAGACTGCCCGGCCGGCATATTTCACCCGGTGGGCCTGCGGTTCTTCGGCACTCAATATGTCGGACTGGTCACCGACAACAGCGGGTCTTACACCCTCATCGACACTAATACTAACTTCGAGCTCGCGGGCGCACAGGCAGGGACGTCCGTCCAGAACTACAACAAGAACAGCGTGGGAATCGTCACGACAGTCGGCTTCAGGGGCACGGACGACCGCCTCAGCATCCCCGGGGCCCCCCCCCCGTTCCCGAGTACGGACAGGATCTACGACACGAATGAGGATTTCGTCAGCCTGGGCATCGTCGACGGCATGACGGTTTTCAACGAGTCAGACTTGCTAGCGAGCGGCGCCTGCAACCAGGACGGCGGAAACACCTCCCTCATCGACACGGCGACCGACTTCACCGCACTGGGCTTCACTGTTACCGGAATGGTTGTTCGGAACACGACGGACTCGAGCAAGGGGATCGTGACGGGGATAACCACAACAGATATCCTCAACGACACGCTCCAGATAGACGGCGGCATGCGCGGCACAGGGACAACCGATAACGATGACTTTGATACGTACGACTTCATTCCCCAGGGCACTATCAAAAGTATACTGACGACGCAGAATCCCAACGACACGCTCGAGATCGAGGTGCCCGGCATGACCGCCGGCTCGACGAACGACAATAATGATGTCTATTGCCTGCCGAACATCCTTTACTTCACAGACGGCATGTCCGGCGGCGCGGCCAACGATATGATGGATCTCTATGGCTTCATGGCGCCGCCGCCGAGCGGCACTATCACGCTCACCGGCACGTGCGCAAGCGGCTACTCAGAGAAGATAATAGACTATGACAGAAATTTTCAGGCTGAGGGTGTGCCCATCGGCGCAGAGGCGTACAGCCCAGAGTCGGCGGCGACATATGGGTACGTCATCGGCTTCGAGACAAACGAGGGAGTGGGCCCGTGGGAGCCAAACAACACGCTCTTGACCATAGGAATAGGGACGTCGGATAGCACCTATAAGGTAACGTGGGACACCTTATTCGTAGACCCCAACAATGCCGACCTCGGCGACCTGGGGACCCCCGACCCGTTCCGCAACTGGCCGTCCTACTACACGGACTACAGCGACGGCGAGAACGAGTTCTACGGCGTCCAGGACCCGGAGTGCCTCTTCAACGTGGAGTGCGAGCAGAGCTCCATGAACCCGCCGAACCTCTACCAGCTCGACGCCTGGGCGCAAGGCTGCTGGTGGATCACGACGAATCGCAGCATCATCAGCAGGTACGTCTGGGACAACCTCGACCACTCGCCCCTCGGCCTCGTCCACGTCGACCCCCACCGGACGCCCGACGAGAAAAGGACGTACTCCGTGTCCGGGCGGATACTGGATAACCTCGACGACCCCGTCGGCGGCGTCAGGATCAGTGTCGACATCAGCGGCCGCTTCCCCCTGTACCCCGCCCACCACAAGGTCCTCGCGGACATAACGGGCCCGGACGGGTACTACACCATATACGGGCTCCTGCCGGACGATGGGAATCCATATTCCGTCGTTCCCGAGAAGCTCTTCTACACGTTCAGTCCGCTGGTGCTCCCGGTGACCATAACCGACTCGGACATAACGGGGGAGGACTTCAGCGCGACCCTTCCGCCCCCGAAGGTCCTCTCCGTGGGGCGTGCCGACGGCGAGGACGGCCTCGACTTCGACCTCCCCGGAAGGACGAACTGGGGGAAGAACAGCGAGACGACACCCATAGTCATCACCGGCCTGAACTTCAGGCAGACGCCATCCGTTTTCCTGCGGGGGCCGCTCCCGGCGGCGACGGACACGCCGCTAGGCAACGTCGTGTGGGAGACATCCACGAAGCTGACGGCGAACGTTCCCGCCGGGATGACGATAGGCGACTACTCCATACGTGTCGTGAACCCGGACGGCCGGGAGACCGTGTGGGGCGACGCTGCCAACCCCGCGTTCACAATCGTCCCTCCGCCGCCCCCCGTGGTCAACAGCATAAACCCGTCCAGCATACCAACCGAGTACGACGGCGGGCTCACCATCGAGGGCGCGAACTTCCTGCTGGGCTGCGACCTCACGATAGACGGCAAAACCTGGTCGAACCTCGAGCCGGGAGGGGGCGGCACCAGCCTCTCCGTTTACCACAGCCCCGGCACGCTCCCTACAAATGATACCCCTGGATGGCCCGTTTCAGTCACCAACCCCGACGGCCAGACATCGAATACGAACATCACGCTTAACGTCACAGGTCCGCCGCCGCCCGTAGTCACGTCGATCACTCCCAACTTCGGGCAGAATAACCAGGTAACCCACGTCGTCATAGCCGGCACGGGCTTCGACGCCACACCGAGCGTCCGGATAGGCGACACCGAGTGTATCAACGAGACCTGGATCAATTCTTCCCAAATAGAGGCGGACGTCCCCATCGGCATAACGCCCGGCGACTACGACGTCACAGTCACGAACCCCGACGGCCAGTCGGGTGTTCTGCCCCTTCCGTGGCCGACCGGCGGATACAGGGTAGATGAACCCGCCCTGAACGTCATCGGAATCAGCCCGCCCATGGGCCTCGCATCCGATGACACCGATATAATAATCGTCGGCGAAAACATCAAGTCGACTGCGACCGTGGATATCGGCGGAACAAACTGCCCGGTTTTCAGGGTCGTGAGCTCCACCTGCCTCCAGGCGACTGTTCCAGATACCATCGCGGCTGGCCTCTACTCCGTGACGGTGGACAACAATGACGGCGAGCCGGACAACACACTCGCGAATGCCTACACGGTGGTGACTACGCCCACCGTATCGGCGCCGATAGTGCCCGCGAATGGTGACGCCAACGACACGACGGCCATCACCATCAACGGCTCGGACTTCGCCTATATTCCGCGTGTGGAGATAGGGACGACGCCTGCGGCGCGGTGCACGGACGTCCTATTCGCCTCATCGAACCAGCTCACCGCGAGCGTACCTGCAGGCCTGGCCGCGGGGACATACGACGTAACCGTGATAAACCCCCTTGACCAGAGCGGGGCCATGGCGTTGGCCTACACGGTGAACGACGCTCCGGCGGGGGAGCCCGTCGTCCTCTCCGTATCCCCCTCGACGGGGATGAACGACGGGGAGAAGGCCATGACCATAACGGGGACAGGCTTCACCGGCGCGACGGCCGTGACGGTGGGAACGACGCCGTGCACGGACGTCATTGCCGGCACAGACACGGTGGTGACGGCGACTGTCCCCGCGGGCTTACGGGTCGGCGACTACGACGTGACCGTCACGACCCCCTCCGGGGACGGCACGCTCACGCACGGCTTCACGGCGGGCGGCTCCGGGACGCTGGACGCGTCATCCGACACGACCCTCTCGGGGACGGTGAGCCTGACCGGGGACATCGTCGTCCCGGAGGACAGGACGCTGACGATAGAGCCGGGCTCGACACTCATATTCAAAGCGAACAGCGACGACACGAGCGGCGGCTGGGACGGCACCAGGGGGGAGATACGAGTTTACGGCCGCGTCAACATCCTGGGCGACGAGGAGGCCAGGGTCGCCCTGACTTCCAGCGGCGGCAACTCGTCGGACTGGCTGGGCATCGTTTTCTCCGACACGAAAGCCTCGGCATGGATCGAGCACGTCGACATCACGAACGGCGTATACGGCCTCTCGTTCGAGTCCAGCCTCTCAACGCCCATCGCGGCGGACGATCCGCGCCCGTGGGTACGGGACATCATCGTGGCCAACTGCTCGACCGGGATCTCGCTCAACAGCACCATCGGCCCCGCCTGTCCCGCCATAGACAACTGCACGATAGACGGCGCGTCGAAGGGCGTCTCCGCCGGAGGGACCTCAACGCCCATATTCACACTCACGCTGCTGCGTAACGTCTCATCGGTCGGCCTGGAGGGAAGCTGCAGCTCCATACTGACGGTGGAGGGCTCCTCCATCGTGGACGCGCAAACAGCCATATTGTGCCCGGAGATTCCTGCGCCGAAGACGAACTCCTCCAGGGTGAACGTCATATTCTCGGTCCTGGGCAACGGCTCAATATCGCTCTCCGACTCGTCCTTCCTGACGGCTCGGATGGTCACTCACCTCGTCTTCCCCGGCCTGGAGATCGACAGGGGCATCCTGGGCGAGGAGGCGGCAAACGTGGCATGGGACTACTCCAACATAGTCCAGGGGTACAACGAGGGGACGGGGATAGACTGGCGGAGCGCAGGGGACCTCTCGGTGAGCAACTCCGTCGTGGAGGGGTGGGGTGTCGGCATCGTGAGCAAGGGCGACTGCGGCACCGTCAACCTGGGCGACGGCGTGGACAACCCCGGGGGGAACGAGTTCCTCGGCATAATGAACCCCGAGGCGACCTTCAACGTCGCCAACGAGTGTATCGATGACATCAGCGCCCGTAATAACTGGTGGCTCACGACGGATTCTTCGGTCATCGAGATATTCCTTTACGACGAGAACGACGACCCCTCGGTCGGCACCATCGACTACTCGGGCGAGCTCACCGGGCCGCGGACCTACTCCGCCGCCGGGCGCATAACCGACGACGGGGGGACCGGCGTGGACAGGGTGCAGGTCGTCGCGCACCACGCCACCTCACACACGGACAACGACAGGATGGGCATGACCGACGAGGAAGGCTATTACACGATATACGGCCTTGTCCCCGGCGTTTTCACGCTCGAGGCGGAGAAACAGGGCTACACCTTCGGGCCTCCCTCCGCGCTGTCCGTCACCATAACCGACACCGACGTCAACGGCCAGGACTTCGACGCCCACCTGCCTCCCCCGACGGTGTACGGCATAAGGCGGGAGGACGGGGTTGAGTATGTCCCCTACGGCAATCACTGGGCGTACAACAACGCCGTTACCAACGTGGTCGTCACGGGCATCAACTTCAGGAACGGCGCCGACATAAGGCTGGTCGGGCCCCTCCCGGACACGGCGGCGAACCCGATTTCGGACGTCCAGTTCGTGAGCTCGACAATGCTGACCGCCGAGGTCCAGCCCGGCTTCGTCGCCGCCGGCTACGGGGTCATGGTCGTGAACCCGGACACGCAGGAAGCCACGTGGGGCGACGACGAGGCCAACCCGGCGTTCACTATTATAAATCCCCCGCCGCCGGTTGTTAACTGGATATACCCTAACGAGATATGGCTCCCGTACACGGCGGAGTTCCACATAAACGGGGCGAACTTCTACGGCCAGCCCGCCATCTTCATCGGCAGCGCTCCCGGCTATTACTCGATATTCGACCCGTCGCCCACGGAGACGGACCTCTACTTCCGCGTCGCTTCGGACGACCTGCTGGCTATCTGCGACATGGGCCCGCAGCCGGTACAGGTGTTAAACCCGGACGGGCAGGGCTCGAACATAAATGTGACCGTCGAGGTGCACTGCCCGCCGCCGACACCCACGCCGCCGCCGCCTCCGACACCCACGCCCACGCCCACGACGCCCATGCGGGCCATCGGCCTGGCGCCGCCGTTGGGCCTGGCAACGCCCGTGCAGACGCCATCGGTAATGCCCGGCACGGATATCGTCCTCGTGGGCAGGGGAATGAGCGTTACACCGGCCCCAACCGTGAGAATCATGAGCTCGCCTCCCGCGGGCTGTTTCAACTTACGGCCCGTGAGCTCGACGGCCATCCTCGCTACCGTTCCCGACGGCATAGCGCCGGGGACATACGACATAGAGGTGGACAACGACGACGGCCAGCCGGTCCAGACTATACCAAGCGCCTACAGTGTCGTGGCGCCCCCGACAGTGACGTCCGTCATGATAAACAGCGGCGGGGGCTACAACAACGCCACTACGAACATCACAATCGACGGCTCCAACTTCGCCTACATACCGAAGGTGGAGATCGGGACTGCGAGGTGCGTGGACGTTCAGATCGTTTCCTCAACAGAGCTGACCGCGAACGTCCCGTCCGGCATAACTGCCGGCGCATACGACGTGACCGTAATAAACCCCCTCGACCAGACGGGAACGCTCGCGGGCGGCTACACCGTCCTCGACCCGCCTGCCGGCCAGCCAATTATCACCACGGTCAGTCCCGCCACCGGCGTCAACAGCGAGGAGACCGAGATAACGATCACCGGATCGGACTTCCCGGCGTCTCCCACAGTGATGATGGATTCCTGGAACTGCACTGTCATATCCGCCGACGCGACGGAGATAACAGCTACTGTGCCGTCTATCCTGATGGGCCTCTTGCCGGGAGATTACAACGTCACCGTCACGGACCTCGTCTCCAACTCGGCGACGATGACGAAGGGCTTTACCCTGGGCGGTTCGGGAACGCTAAACGCGGGGCACTGGTCGATCTCCAGGGGCGTCTCCTTCAGCGGCGACCTGGTTGTGCCCGATGACGCCGTGCTCACGATACATCCCGGAGTCATGCTGACATTCGCCTCCGTCAGCGACGACACCAGCGGAGGCTGGGACAACGAGAGGGGGGAGATCAGGGTTTATGGCCGCCTCAACGTACTTGGCGAGGATGATTCCAGGGTGGTCCTCACGTCGGACGGGGCCCAGGCGTCGGCCTGGCTCGGCATCGTCTTCTCCGACACGCTGGCCACCGGCCTTATAGAATACGCCGATATCTCCAACGGCACTTACGGCATCTGGTTCAAGTCGTGTCTTGCGGCGGCCGCCCCCGGCAACCCAATACCGAGGGTGCACGACACCACCATATCCACCTGCGAGACCGGCCTGGATCTCAGGCACTCGGCCGGAGGCAATATAGCGCCTTCATTCGACAGGTGCGATATAGGCGGCGTCTCGACAGGCGTAAAGGCGGAAGGCCAGATCATTCCGACACCTATCCCCGCCGTCTCGGCGCCCATACTCACCGCGTGCGGCATCAGCGCCGCCTCATCGACCGGCATCTCCGGAAGCGGTTACGCCGTGATAACGGCGTGGGACTCCTCGGTCAGCGAGAGCACGACAGCAATCTCCGGCACAGCTTATTCCGCAATAAGTCTCATATTCTCCGCCATATCCGACGGCAAAGCCCAAATGGAGGACATCTCGTCACTCTCGGGAAGGATGGCCACTATCGCCGGCCCCTTGGCGGGCATAACGGGGAGCGATGACGCCGTTCTCGACTGGTTATATTCCAACGTCGTCCAGGGAGGCTTCCAGGGCACGGGCGTGGCCTGGGACAGCGTGGGCGGGTGCGCCATTCGCTACTCCGTTATCGAGAGCTGGGGAACGGGCGTCAGCGGCTACGGCAGCGTTGTCAACCTTGGAGACGGCTCCGCGGACACGGGCTATAACGACTTCATCGGAAACGCCGACTACAACGTGGTGAACAGGGGCGGCGGCACGCTCCCCGCACAGTACAACTGGTGGCTGAGCACCGATCCCCCCGTAATAGAGTCGCTGCTCTCGGGCGACGTCGATTACTCCAACTACCTCACGAAGCAGAGGACCCACTCCGTTGCCGGCACCATAAAGGACAACTCCGGTCAGGACCTAGCCGGCGTGCGCGTCGCAGCCTACTACAAGCCCAGGGAGCCGTTCACCAACCGCGACAATGACAGGATCGCCCTGACGGACGAGGACGGCAATTATAAAATACTCGGCCTTCTGCCATTCAGCGATTACATTGTTGAACCTCAAAAGGTAGGGTACACGTTTATCCCCGACACTATATCCGTTGGTGTTGACGAAACAGACATCACGGGGCAGGACTTCACAGCAATTATCCCGCCCCCGTCTATTTCCGGGATCAGGCGAGCCGATGACGTCGAGTATCCCCCGTACGGCAATCACTGGGCGTTCAACAACACGGCCACCGAGGTGGTCATTACGGGGATCAACTTCAGGGCCGGCGCAGACGCGTACCTTGTCGGACCTCTCCCGGCGACGACGGAGAACACGATTACGGATGTCCAGTTCGTCAACTCGACGATGCTGACGGCCATTGTCCAGTCAGGCTTCGATGCCGCCGGCTACGGCGTGAAGGTCGCCAACCCGGACGGTCAGTCGGATACCTGGGGCGCCGATGAAGCGGATCCGGCGTTCACAATCCTCGATCCGCCCCCGCCCGAGGTTCACTGGATCAATCCCAGCACCGTTACCGCCGATTCCACCACCGTCTTCCACATACACGGGGCGTACTTCTACGGTTTCCCGGACGTGTTCTTCGGCGCCGAGGCCGGGTACTATTATACGGTAGGCGAGAACCCCGATCCGAAGCCAACGGAGACGGACATTCACATACGGCTTAGCGCCTCTCAACTCCTGAATATCTGCGGCCCACAGCCCGATTGCCAGGAGAACGTTGTGCAGGTATTCAATCCCGACGGCCAGGGGTCGAACACGGATGTGATGCTCACCGTGTGCTGTCCGCTCCCGACGCCCACGCCCCCGCCGCCGGACACGCCGACGCCCACGCCGACAATACCGCTGCGGGCCATCGGCCTGGCGCCGCCAATCGGCCTGGCTACGCCCGTGCAGACACCATCGGTGACGCCGGGCACGGACATCGTTCTCGTCGGGAAGGGAATGCTCGCAGATTCCCCGGGCCCCAGCGTCAGGGTCCTCAGCTCGCCTTCCGCCGACTGCTTCAATATACGGCCCGTCTCCTCGACAGCTTTGCTGGCAACCGTTCCTGACGGAATAGCTCCCGGGACGTACGGAATCGAGATAGACAACAACGACGGACAGGCGGCGCAGACGATACAGAACGCCTACAGTGTTATAGCGCCCCCCGCCGTGTCCGGGGTCGTGATAAACAGCGGCGGGGGATACAGCAACGCTACTACGAACATCACAATAAGCGGCTCCAACTTCGCCTACATACCGAAGGTGGAGATAGGGACGACACGGTGCGTGGACGTACAGTTCAACTCGCAGACAGAGCTTACAGCGAACGTCCCCGCCGGCATAGCTGCAGGGCCCCACGACGTGACCGTCATTAATCCCCTGAACCAGGAGGGGACGCTCTCAGGCGGCTACACGGTTCTCGGCCCGCCTGCCGGCCAGCCCGTCATCCTTTCGGTCAGCCCGAATACCGGCGTCAACAATACAACGACGGATATAACGATCATCGGCTCGGGCTTCCCGGCATCTCCCACAGTGAGGGTGGACTCGACAGAGTGTTCAAACGTGGTGAGGGTCGATTCCGAGAAGATAACCGCCACTGTCCCCTCCAGCATAATAGGCCTCCAGCCGGGAGATTACGACGTCACCGTCACGGACCTCGGCCCCAACTCCGCGACGATGACGAAGGGATTTACCCTGGGCGGCTCGGGAACGCTAGACGCGGGGCACTGGTCGATCTCCAGGAGCGTCTCCCTCACGGGAGACCTGGTAGTACAAGAGGGCGCCACGCTCACGATACACCCCGGCGTCACGCTTACGTTCGCCTCCGTCAGCGACGACACGAGCGGGGGATGGGACAATGAGAGGGGTGAGATCAGGGTCTATGGCCGTATCAATATCCTGGGCGAGGTGGATAGCAAGGTCACCGTCACAACCGATGGAACGGCCTATGACAGCTGGCTCGGCATCGTCTTCTCCGACGCGTCTGCCACCGGCCTGCTGGAATACACCGATATCTCCAATGCCTCTTACGGCCTCTGGTTCAAGTCATGCCTCTCAACCGCCGCAGCGGGAAACCCCATACCGAGAGTCAATAATGCCGCCATATCGACATGTATCGCCGGAATAGTCCTGGATTCTTCCATCGGCAACAAGGCGCCTGTTTTCAACAGGTGCTCCATCAGCAGCGTCTTGACAGGCGTTAGCGCGAACGGCCGGCCAACTCCCAATCCTACCCCGGTTGTACCGGCCCCGATCCTCACCTCGTGCGAAATCAGCAACGCTTCGTCGGAGGGGATCATGGGAACCGGCGATTCCATAATCACGGAGTGGGGCTCCTCCGTGAGGGGGAGTTCGACCGCTGTCTCATGTCCCTCTAATAGCTTATCCGGCGTCAACCTCATATTCTCGGCGATCTCCGGCGGAAATGCCGAGATCAAGAGCACTTCAAGCCTTTCGGGAAGGATGGCGACGATCTCCCGTTTCCCGACCCCGGTGCCCGAAACCGCCGCGGCTATCTACGGAACCGATAATGCAACACTGGACTGGGCGTACTCAAACGTCGTCCAGGGAAACTCCCTGGGGACGGGGGTAAACTGGGGGAGCGCCGCCGGGTGCGACATAAGCTACTCCGTCATCGAGAGCTGGGGAACAGGCGTGAGCGGATACGCCACGGCTGTCAACCTGGGAGACGGGAATGCGTATATAGGTACCTGTACGGATGGATCGTTAGTCACTTTGGTCGACAGTAACACCAATTTCGCGAAACTCGGCGGTGACCTAGTCAGGGAGGTAGTCAACATTACCGATGGTAGCACGGGCATCATCACCGGCATTACCACCACCGTAAATGAGTATGACACCCTGGTGATAACCGGCGGAATGCAACCAGCGCTCACTAACGACGCAGGCGATATCTACGGGATTATTATCCCAGTCGACGGCACCGGCAGGAACGACTTCATCGGCAACACCATCTGCAACGTGGAGAACAAGGGCGGCGGCACACTTACCGCCCAGTTTAACTGGTGGATGAGCACTGACCCCATGGTAATAGAATTAACGCACTTCGGCGCCGTCGACTACTCGAACTATCTCGATGGGCCGTGCACATACTCCGTAGAAGGGAACATCACCGATTCGAGCGGACAGCCGGTTGAGGGCGCGAGGGTCGTCGCGTACTACCTGCCGAGGGAGCCGTGCGAGAACCGGGACAACGACAGGATGGCCCTGACAGACGAGAACGGCGATTACAAGCTCTACGGCCTCGTCCCCGGCGCCGGCCTCGACCCCGGGGACTATTCCGTCGAGCTCCTGCTCAACAGCGGGATGTCCACAAGCCAGTATATAAAGGTTGGCACCTCCGATATAACAGGCGTCAACCTCACGAAGGGCAACCCGGTTGTGGCGAGCGTGACGCCGGATAATGCCTCCAACACGGGGCCCGTGACCGTCACGATCCGGGGCAACTTCTTCGAGACGGGCTGCATAGTCAAGCTGATGAAGGAGGGAGAGGATTACATAAGGGGAACGGGTTACACGGTCAGCTCGTCGGATGAGATCACAAACTGCCAGTTCGATATCAACGGCGCCTCGCCGGAGCGGTGGGACGTTGTCGTTACGAACACCGACAACATGACGGGGCGGCTCACGGCCGGCTTCCTCATAACGGGCAGCCAGCCCACGGTGACGGGCGTCAACCCCTCGTCCATAGCGTACGGCGCCGAGGAGACCATCACGGTTTACGGGACGAATTTCTACTCCACTTCCAGGATAAAAATCGGGACGCAGGAGCTGACGGACGTGGTCAGGGTCACCTCCACGGAGATCAAGGGTCACCTCGATATCGGCCTCTCCCCCGAGTGGCACGACGTTACCGTGACGAACGGCGACGACAGACCCGGTCATCCGAGTAGTGCGGAACTCACCAACGGCTTCTACGTTGTCCCGCCGCCGGGCCAGGGGAACGTCATCGTGAACGAGATTGTCCCCAACGGCGGCAGCCCGGGCGATGAGATCAGCGTTCACGGGAGCGGCTTCGCGGGATTCCCGAGCGTGACTTTCGAGCCCGGCGACCACGAGTGCACGAGCGAGGTACTGATTAGCTCGACGGAGATATACGCCAAGGTGCCGTCCGGCCTCACCTCCGGAACCTGGTACGATGTAACGGTCTATAATCTTGACCCTTCTACCGGCGAGATCATGGACCAGGGGTCGCTCGCTCACGCCTTCAGGTACGGAAACCCGCAGGCAACTGTGACGTCGATTGACCCGGCTTACGGCGTCAACACCGAGACGACGGAAGTCGCCATAAACGGCTCCGAGTTCAAGGGTGGAGCGACTGCGGCAATAGGGGAGACGGCTTGCACAAATGTCGGCGTCGAAAGCGCGGCCAGGATCATGGCCACGGTCCCTGTCGGCATCAACCCCGGCCATCATAATGTCGTCGTCACGAATACCGGCGCGCTCCCGGGGGAGCTCAGGTACGGCTTCAGGGTTGACGCGGACACGGACGGCGACCTGATGGGTGACGACTGGGAATACCAGTACTGGGGAGACCTGGACAAGAACGGCTCCGGCGACTGGGACGGCGACGGCTTCAGCAACCTGGAGGAGTACCGGAACGGCACAAACCCACTCGTCAACTCCGACATGGACGGCGACGGCCTGCCGGACTACTGGGAGGACCTGCACGGGCTCGACAAGTACGACCCGTCCGACGCCGGCCTCGACCCGGACGGCGATGGCTACACCAACCTGGAGGAGTTCCTCGCCAATCACAGGGGAGGGACGGACCCGGAGAATGATGCGTCTGTGCCCGATCCCGGCGCCGACTGGGACGAGGACGGGCTCGAAAACACGTACGAGCTTAAGTTCGGCCTCAACCCCAAGGCGACTGAAGGAGAAGACGGGGCCGGCGGCGACCCTGACGGCGACGGCTTCACCAACGCGGAAGAGCTGGCGGCCGGGAGCAACCCCGTCAACCCCAACTCGAACCCGGATAACCCGGACGTTCTCGCGGGCAGCCTGGCAGTCCTCAGGGAGGAGGAGAACGGGGACCAGAACCTCTTCTTCTATAACGCGATACGCGCCGGCGACCGGGCCTACTGGGACGCCCTCGCGAGGAACCCATCCGCGCTTGCGCGCGACCTGTGGGTCCTCCCGCAGGGGAACACCGTCAGGCACATTGCCGCCGTCGACCTCGACACCGACGACGCGAGTGAGCTTGCGATTCTCCGCGTGGAGGGGGAGGGCGACGCAAACCTCTACCTTTACAGCGCTCCCGATTACGGCGAGCGGTCCTTCGCCGATGCCGACGGGAGGAACCCATCACCGCTCGCCAGGGACCTCTGGATAATCCCCGCCGGCAACATCGCGGCGATGGCGTCGGTTGACGCCGACGGGGACGGCGTCGAGGAGGCGGCAGTCCTCAGGGATGCGGGTGGCGACATGAACCTCTACCTCTACGCGTGGCCGTTACCGGGAGACTGGACGTACTGGGACGCCGACGCGCGCAACCCCTCGCCCCTGGCAAGGGACCTGTGGCTGGTGCCGGCCGGCGACGACGTGGCCGCGATCGCCCCCATCGACTCCGACGGCGACGGCGTGGACGAGCTTGCCGTCGTCCGCGAGGAGAACGCCGGTGATTACAACTTCTACCTGTACCGCTGCCCGAAGCCGGGAGACTGGACGTACTGGGACGCGTACTTAAGGAACCCCTCTCCCCTGGCGCGGGACCTGTGGATACTCCCCTCGGGCAACGATGTCTCGAAGATCTGCGGGCTCGACGTGGACCTGGACGGAGAGGACGAGATCGTCGCGCTGAAGAGCACGGGCGGCGGTGACGTCAACCTCTACATTTACGAGGCGCCCGCCGACGGAGACTGGACGTACTGGGACGCTTACTACAGGAACCCGTCGCCCCTGGCGAGGGACCTGTGGATTATCCCGGGAGACAACGATGTAGAGACGATTACGTCGATAAGATAAGACGTTAAAGGCTCGTTGAACGTGAAACGTTAGACGTGAAACGGAGATAAAGAAACGAGATACAAGATGCAAGATAAATACTAATGACCAATAACCAATGACCAATAACCAAAGCGTGAAACTGGAAACTTGAAACTTGGAAGAAGAAAAAAAAGAGATCAAGGAAAAGTGAAAAATAACCAACTACTTGCTGTCCACGAATTTCACTAATTTTCACGTGCCGAGGCGCAGCCGAGACTGCGACCAAAGGGAGCCCCGAAGGGGCAAGCACGAAGTGCGCAGCCATTAGAAAAGAATGCTAAGGGAACCACAAAGAGGCAGAAAATATAAAATTAGCACCTGATTACTCTGATTAACCTGAAAGAAAAAAAGTGTCCACGAATTTCACTAATTTTCACGTGCCGAGGCGCAGCCGAGACTGCGACCAAAGGGAGCCCCGAAGGGGCAAGCACGAAGTGCGCAGCCATTAGAAAAGAATGCTAAGGGAACCATAATACGATATACGATGTACGAAGTACGATCGACGAGATACGCTGTACGAAATACGAATAACAAACCGCGGATTATTGAAAAACCGGCTTATTGACGGATACTGATTAAACGGATTAACAACACGGTGCCCTGAAAGCAATTGCAGGAGGTTATCATAACAATTGAGCATATTTTTAATCCGTATAATCCGTTTAATCCGTGGTTCCGTTTTTAATTCTTTTTTTAACGAATCACGAACGGCGCTTCACGAGATACGAATATGGGATCAGAGATGAAAAAGGTGATGACTGGGGTGCTGCTTGCGGCATCGGTGCTGGCGCTTTCATCGGGGGCTGTTTTCGCACAGCTCGCGGGTACGGACTGGCCGATGTTCCAGCGCGACGTTAAGCACACCGGCCTGTCGTCATCACCGGGGCCGACCACGGCACAGCTATCGTGGAGCTATGTTACGGACGGCTACATCAACTCGTCCGTCTCGATAGGGGCGGACGGCGAGATTTACGTCAACACAAACGACGTGAGCTTCTACTGCCTGGAATCGGCCGGCTCACTTTCGTGGTCGTACAGGGCGGGCACGGGCGTGCAGGGAGGGCCGTCATCGCCCGCTATCGACACGTCGGGGACGGTTTATTTCGGGGCCGTTCAGGGCACCCCGCTGTACATCTACGGGATCAACTCCAACGGCACCGTTAAATGGACCTACCCGCCCGCCGACCCAATAAACTCGTCGCCAAGCATAAGTGACGACGGCGTAATTTACCTCGGATCGGCGGACAAGCGCCTCTACGCCATCAACTCGACGGGAACCATCAAGTGGACGTACTTTGCCGCAAACATTATTGATTCTTCTCCCGCTATCGGCGACGGGGGGCGCGTCTACGTCGGCTCGGACGACAACGCCCTTTACGCCATAACTTCCGGCGGCGCCCTGGATTGGTCGTACAACAGCGGAAATTCCGTGGTATCGGCCCCGGCTATCGGGAGCGGCGAGAGGTTATACTTCGGGTCTTCGGACTATAACCTCTACGCCCTGGAATCTTCAGGCTCGTTTATCTGGAGCTACGTCACCGGCTCAGCCATGCAATCCTCGCCGGCTGTCGCCTCCGGCGGCCGCCTGTACACTGGCTCGCTGGACAGCAACTTTTACGCTGTTAACTCCGACGGCACGCTTTACTGGTCGTACGCGGCGGGCGGGGGCATATTTTCATCGGCAGCCCTGGGCAGCACGGGGGAGGTCTACTTCGGCTCGAGGGACAGCAGGGTTTACTGCCTGGACGGCGCCGGCGCTTTCAGATGGAGCTATATCACGGGTGATTTCGTGGACTCCTCCCCGGTAATCGGAAACGGCGGGAAAATCTATGTCGGCTCGGACGACAACGTCATTTACGCCATAAGCGGCGACGTCGCCACGCCGACGAGCACGCCCACGGGCCCTTCGCCGACGCCCACCATCACGAGCACACCAACACAGACACCAACACCAACACAGACTCCCACACAGACTCCCACACCGGGCGCTCACTGGCCGATGTTCCAACATGACGCGGAGCATACGGGAAGGGCTCCTTATCCCGGCTCCCTGACGTCTGTTCTCGGGTGGAGCTATGTGACCGGTGGTGATGTCGGCTCATCCCCCTCTATAGGCATCGATGGTGAGATGTACGTCAGCTCAACCGGCGGAAATTTCTTCTGCCTCAACTCGTCAGGAGCACTCAAGTGGTCCTACGCGGCCGGGGCTATTGGATCCTCACCGGCCCTTGATACTGCGGGAGACATCTATTTTGGCGCTACCGCCGGATATATCTGGAGTCTTGATTCTACCGGGTCTTTTAGATGGAGTTTTAAAACCCAATCCAATGAAAATGTTGTATCGCCACCCGCCATCGGTGGGAGCGGTATTGTCTACATCGGTTCACCGGATAATGCCCTTTATGCAATTAATTCGACCGGATCCTTCGTGTGGAGTTACAATACGGGAGACGTCATTTCGACATCATCTCCCGCAATCAGCAGGTTGGGGGATATGGATGGTACGGTCTATATCGGCTCGTTTGATACCAGGCTGTATGCCATAGAATCCGATGGTTCTTTTTCCTGGTCGTATGATACCGGGGGGGCGTTACCTTCGTCAGCAGCAATTGCCGAAGGAGGAGTGGTATATGCCTGTTCGTACGACCCAGGTATTCTGTACGCACTGGAATCGACCGGTTCCCTCACCTGGAGCTATGCTTTCGGGGCCGGGGGCGAGGTAAAGTCGTCACCGGCTATAGCCTCCGACGGCCACATCTACGTCGGCTCACAGAACTACAACCTTTATGCAATAAATTCCAGCGGCTCACTTTCCTGGTCATACGCGACAGGGAATTTCATTTTTTCATCCCCGGCAATAAGCGGCACCGGCATTATTTATTTTGGCTCTAAGGATAACGAGGTATATTGCCTGGACCCCGCCGGTTCATTCCTTTGGAGTTATGACACGAGTGGTGACGTGGACTCATCGCCGGCTCTCGGGAACGACGGGACGATCTACGTCGGCTCGGACGACGACATCATTTACGCCATAAGCGGCGACGTCGCCACGCCGACGGGCACGCCCACGGGGCCTTCCCCGACGCCCACCATCACGCCGACGGTCACGCATACCCCCACGATAACGAACACTCCCACGCCCACGGAGACGGCAACGCCGACGAGCACGCCGACGAGCACACCAACATCAACACCGACGTCCACACCGACATTCACGCCGACATCCACGCCCACGCCCACGGAGACGCCGACAATCACGCCGACAGCGACGGCAACGCAGACTCCGACGATCACGCCCACGCCCATGCCCTGGCAGATGTTCCGCCGCGACGCGGGTCACTCGGCGTTCAGCGCCTATACCGCTTTCGATGAAGGTGTTCTCGCCTGGAGCTACGTAACAGGGGGCGCGGTCGAATCCTCTCCGGCCATAGAATACAGCGGGCGGATCTACGCCGGGTCGTCGGATAACAGGCTTTACGCCCTCACATCGACGGGCTCCCTCTCCTGGAGCTACGAGATAGGGTATGCGGTCAACTCATCGCCCGCGATCGACCCCGGAGGAACGGTCTACGTGGGGTCCGAAAACGTCGGCGGCTATTTCCATGCCTTTTCCTCCGATGGCTCGCTCCTGTGGAGCTACGCGATGGGGGGCGGGGTGTACTCGTCTCCCTCCATGGACCCCGGCGGCAGGCTGTACGTCGGCTCACGGGACAACATGCTCTACGCCCTCAATTCAACGGGCTCACTGGTGTGGACCTACGAGACCGGGGGTGACGTAAATTCCTCCCCGGCGCTGGGCACGGACGGCACGGTTTACGCGGGCTCCTATGACAATAATCTCTTCGCGGTAACTTACCAGGGCGCCCTTTCGTGGAGCTATGCCACGGGCAACAGCGTGCATTCGTCTCCTGCCGTGGGTCCCGGCGGCTTGATATACGCCGGCTCCACCGACAACCGCTTCTATGCCCTGGACCCGGCGGGCTCGCTTTCGTGGTCCTACAGGACGGACCTCGGTTCCTTCTGGTCATCGCCCGCCGCCGGCCCGGACGGGATAGTGTATGCCGGCGCACAGGACAACAGGTTCTACGCCTTCACTTCCGGGGGCTCCCTCTCGTGGAGCTATGCCACGTTGGAGTCGGACTATCAATCATCGCCCGCCGTGGACGCCGCGGGGAGGGTGTATGCAGGAACCATTTCCAACAGCCTGTACGCTTTCACCCCGGGCGGAGCGCTCTCGTGGAGCTACGTGACGGGGAGCGCCGTGAAATCCTCCCCCTCCATAGGCTCCGACGGGCGCGTTTACGTCGGGTCGGGCGACGGGAGAATTTACGCCTTCGAAAAGGCGTCGCCGACGGCCACGCCCACGCTGACGCCGACTTCCACGCCGACGCCTACCATTACGAACACGCCGACAGTAACGAACACACCTACTTCAACGCCGACGGCCACGGCAACGAACACGCCCACGCCAACGATAACTCAAACGCCCACGGCCACACCCACCCTGACGCCCACGGCCACACCCACGCTGACACCGACTTCCACACCGACTTCCACGCCGACGTCCACCATTACGAACACGCCGACAGTAACGAACACACCTACTTCAACGCCGACGGCCACGGCAACGAACACGCCCACGGTGACGCCGACCGTGACCTGCACGCCGACCGTGGCGGGTGAGTACTCCAACACCACTCCCGTTGCCATCCCCGATAACTACCCGGCGGGCATCACGAGCTATATAGACGTTCCGGACAGCTTCCAGGTAACTGATTTAAATGTCTTTTTGGACATAACGCACCCCCGTATAAGCGACCTCATAGTCGATATCACATCTCCCACAAACACGGTCGTCAGGCTCCATAATGAGACGGGAGAGAGTACAAGCAATATTAACACCTGGTACGACAGGGAGACGGCCCCCGATGGGCCGGGCTCGATGAGCGACTTTGTTGGCCAGAACTGCATGGGCACATGGTCCCTCAAGGTATCGGATAACAGGTACCTGAGCAACGGATACCTTCAGGAATGGTCCATAGAGATATGCGGAGTGCCCACGGCAACGCCGCCGCCGAGCCCGACGCCGACCGTGACGCCGACGCCCACTGTGACGAGCACCGCCACGCCGACGGCCACGGCGACGGTGACCCTGACACCGACTCCTACGTGGCCCTACTTCGAGAAGAATGAGGACCCGGACCTGGCTATACCCGACAATAACCCTGCCGGCGTTACGAGCTTCCTCTTCATCCCGTGGAACTACGAGATAAGCGACATGAATGTCTTCGTGGACATAACACACTCCCGGATCAGTGACCTTATAGTCGAGGTGACGAGTCCGGCATCGACGACAGTGAGACTTCACAACCGATCGGGGGAGAGCGCTCAGGACATATACACCTGGTACGATAAGGAGACGTTACCTGAGCCTACCCCGGCAGCCATGGATGACTTCAACGGTGAGCAGACGTACGGTACGTGGCAGCTCTGGGTCTCGGACAACAGGCAGGATAATACGGGATGGCTCAACCGGTGGGGGATAGAGTTCATCGGGACCCCCTTGCCCTCGCCGCCGACACCAACACCCACGGTCACCGGCACGCCGACGCTGACACCCCCCGTGACGCCGACTGCGACAATGACGCCCACTTCATCGCCGACACCCCCGCCGACGAATACACCAACAGTGACGCCTACGTTCACGAGCACGCCTACCCGGACGCCGACTATTACTTCAACACCGACGGCGACACCCAGCGTCCCGAAGCGGATCGTCCTCATGTCGAAAGAGAACAACGACATGAACATCTTCTACTTCAAGTCGCTGGCTATAGGCGACTGGACCTACTGGGACGCCGAGGCGCGCAACCCCTCGCAGCTGGCGCGCGACCTGTGGTTAATGCCCTCCGGAAACGACGCGATCGCGATGGCCGCAACGGACCTGGCCGGCGACAAGGCAGAGGAGCTCTTCATCCTCAAGAAAGAGAAAGCCGGCGACGTCAACCTGTACCTGTACAACAGCCTCGTTCCGGGCGACTGGACGTACTGGGACGCACACGCCAGGAACCCATCACAGGTGGCGCGCGACCTCTGGGTGCTTCCGACGGGCAACGACGCCGTCGGCATGGGGACGCTAGACATCGACGCCGACGGCAACGACGAGATCGCGATCCTCAAGAAGGAGGGGGTGGGGGACACCAATCTATACGTCTATAATTCCCTCGTCCCCGGAGACTGGGTGTACTGGGACGCATACTCCAGGAACCCGACACCGCTCGCCAGGGACCTGTGGGTGATACCTGTGGGCAATGACGCTATCGGCATGACGACGATGGACATAAACAACGACAGCCGGAAGGAGCTGGCGATGCTGAAAAAGGAGGGGGCGGGCGACGTCAACCTCTACTTCTACAACCTGCCCCGTCCCGGCGACTGGACCTACTGGGACGCGATAGCGAGGAACCCCTCACCCCTCGCGCGGGACCTGTGGCTTCTCCCGACGGGCAACGACGCCGTGGGGATCATCGCCATCGACATGAACCTTGACGGGACCGACGAGCTCGGCATCCTGAAACAGGAGGGCGTCGGCGACCTGAACCTCTACTTCTACAACTCACTCGTTCCCGGCGACTGGACATACTGGGACGCCTTCGCCCGCAACCCGACACCGCTCGCCAGGGACCTTTGGCTCATACCGATAGGCAACACCGCAGCCGGCATAGGCGCCGTCAGGACGAAGTAGAAGGGGAAAGGGGAAAGACGAATGACCAAAGACGAATGTTCAATGTTCAATGTTCAACGCTCAATTATAGAGGCGTGAAACTCAATAACAAACGTGAAGCGTATCTCGTGAAGCGTGAAGCGAAGAAAAAAATATATACACCACTAACGACACTGAAGGCACTGAGAAAACGAAAGACGAGAGACGAGGGAGGAAAGGACGAATAACCAATAACCAATTTCCAATTATAGAGGCGTGAAACTGGAAACTTGAAACTCGAATAGAGTGACAGGACACCCAGAAAAGAAGAATGGGGAATAAATAAAAGAAATTAGACAGGATAACAGGATTGACAGGATATAGAAGAATGGGGAAACAGGAAGGTTCTCTCGCAAAGGCGCCAAGAACGCAAAGAATAGAAATAACCTGAAAGAAAAAAAGTGTCCACGAATTTCACTAATTTACACGAATAGAAAAAAGCTAAGGGAACCAATACGATGTACGAAGTACGACCGACGAGATACGAATAATGAACCGCAAAGGCGCTAAGAACGCAAAGAATAAGAAACAATAGAAAAAAATTAGACGGGATAACCCCGATAAATCGGGGCAGGCACGATAAACAGGATGTTTTATCCTGTGAATCCTGTAAATCCTGTCTGATTCTATCTGTTAATATTTTCTGTCTTCCTCTATATGGAAGCAGGTGCAGACGTTAAGAACATGAAGGAATAGAAACAACAAACAACTTATCCACGAATTTCACTAATACTTCGACAACGCTCAGCACAAGTTTTTCACGAATTACGAACGACGAATTATTGAGGCTCGAAACTTGGAAGAAGAAACAAGCCGCGGATTATTGAAAAACCGGCTTATTGACGGATACTGATTTAACGGATTGTTTTTCTGAACGCTGTACGCAGTACGAGATACGATGCACCATTCACGATTCACAAACGACGATTCACTAGGGACGTATTCCGTTCTCGGTAAAATGAGAAGAAGCCTGCTCATATCCGTTTTTTTGATCTTTATCCTATCCGTTATGGTCCAGGCGCAGGAGTATCATCCTCCGATGCGGCCCGACCCCGCGACCCTACGCGAGTGGATCCGGAGCTACGAGGATGCGCCCCGGGCCTATATAGACCCGAATATCAAGCCCCGCCGTGCATCGGTGGACCTCCTGAGCCATCTCCAGTACACCCCCTCCGAGCGAAACCAGGGCTACTGCGGTAACTGCTGGGCGTGGGCCGGAACGGGGTGCCTGGAAATCGCCCTCGACTTCCAGGCGGGGACGCTCGACCGCCTCTCCGTCCAGTACATCAACTCGTGCGAGTACGGGACGATCGGCAAGACCTGCTGCGAGGGGGGATGGTTGTACGACTTTGCGGACTTCTACTCGGCCACCCGGCGCGCCGTCCCCTGGTCCAATACAAACGCGGACTGGCAGGACGGGGACGCGTCCTGCGACACGTCCTGCGCTTCGATTGCGACCTCTCCCTATTACCACATCGACACCATCGTGGAGGAGACAATCGAGACACACGGCGTGGGCCAGGCAACGGCGATAAACAACATAAAAAACGTCCTGGACCAGAACAAGGCGGTCTGGTTCGGTTTCTTCGTGGCAACTGAAAGCGACTGGGATAATTTTACTAACTTTTGGGCTAACAGCGGTGAGGACGTGGTCTGGAACCCCGATTTCTCGTGCAACAAGTACGCGGACGCCGGCGGCGCGGGCCACGCCGTGCTGTGCGTCGGCTATAACGACGATGACCCGCTGAACAGCTACTGGGTCATGCTCAATAGCTGGGGGACCACGACGGGGCGGCCGAACGGCCTCTTCCGTCTGGATATGAACATGAACTACGACTGCCAGCTCTGCGCCGGCGGGTGGGAATACAGCTTCTTGTGGCAATGCCTGGATATCAGTTTCTCAACGCCCACGCCGACGTCCACGGGACCGACACCCACGCCGTCGCTTTCGCCCACACCGGCCGGCACGTCCACTCCTACACCCACGTGGCCGTACTTCGAGAAGGACGAGCACCCGGACCTCCGGATACCGGACAATGATCCATCCGGCGTGGAGAGCTACCTGATGATAACTTCGAACGTACGGCTGGACGGCATGAACGTGTACGTTGACATAACACACGACTGGATAGGGGACCTCATAGTGGAGTTGAGGAGCCCGGCCTCGACGACAGTGAGGCTCCACAACCGCACCGGCTTGAGCGCCTCCTGGACGTCTGCCTGGTACGACAGGGAGACAACGCCCGACGGCCCGGGTCAGATGAGCGACTTCGATGGGGAAAGCTGCAAGGGAACGTGGCGCCTGTGGGTATCGGACAACGCCCCGAACAATACGGGCACACTCAACGGGTGGGGCATAGAAATATACGGGGGCGGCACAGCCCTGTCATTCCCCTGGCCCATGTTCCGCCGGAACCCCGAGCACACTGGCATGTCGAACACAGCCGGTCCCTCCTCATCCATATTGAAATGGAGCTACGACACGGGTGGTACCGTCACCTCGTCGCCCTCGGTCGGGAGCGATGACAGGGTCTTTATCGGCTCCCATGACGGAAACCTCTACGCCATCAACAGCGACGGCTCGCTCGGCTGGACATACGATACCGGGTATGACATTCGCTCCTCGCCGTCCCTCGGCGCCGACAGCGAGGTCTACGTGGGGAGCCTCAATCCGGGGAGCTTCTACCGCCTGAACTCCAACGGCTCCCTCTCGTGGAGCTACAACGCCGACTATGTCCGCTCCGCCCCCCTCACCGGCGGCAGCGACGAGCTGTACTTCGGCTCAAACGACGGCAACCTCTACGCCATCAACAGCGACGGCTCGCTCGGCTGGACCTACTCGTCGGGGGACTATATATCCTCATCGCCCGCGCTGGGCTACTACGGGGAGATATACTTCGGCTCGGAAGACCACCGCCTCTACGCCCTGACGCCGGCGGGCGGCTTGATCTGGAGCTACGTCTGCGGGGACGTCATCCTGTCGTCCCCCTCGACGTCAACCGGAATGGACGTGTATGCGGGCTCCGATGACGGCAATCTCTATTCCCTCAACTACGGCGGGGCGCTGAACTGGAGCTACGGCACGGGAAGCTCCGTCTCCTCATCGCCCGCTATCGATGAGAACGGCAACATCTACGCGGGATCAGGCGACGGGAAACTGTACGCCGTGAGCTCTTCCGGCTCGATGATGTGGAGTTACGCGGCAGGAGGGACCATATCCTATTCCTCCCCGGCAATCTGCGCGGAAAGGAGGCTCTACTTCGGGTCGGACGATAACAGGCTGTACGCGGTGAACGTTGGGGGAGGACTCAGATGGAGCTATGTTACGGGCGGCAGCGTGCAGTCATCACCTTCCATCTCGGGTGACGGCAGCCTCATCGTGGGTTCGGACGATGGAAGGGTGTACGCCGTGTACAGGGAGGAGACCGCCAGGCTCGCCATCGTTAAGCGGGAAGGGGCGGGGGACCTCAACCTGTATTATTACAACTCCCTTCGCCCCGGCGACATGACATACGACGATGCCAAGGACCGGAATCCTTGCCCCATTGCCAGGGACTTATGGGTCATCCCTTCCGGGAACGACGCAGTCGGCCTCACGGCCACCGGGTTGATGGGCGACACCGGGGACGAGCTGGTTGTCCTTAAAAAAGAGGCGTTCGCCGACGTGAACCTCTACATCTACAGCAGCCTCGCCAGGTGGGACTGGTCCTACTGGGACGCAGCGGCCCGCAACCCCTCGCCCCTTGCCCGCGACTTCTGGATAATTCCCTCCGGCAACGATGCCATAGGCATCGCGGCAATAGATATCACGGGAGACAGCCCGGACGAACTTGCTATCCTTAAAAAGGAGGGCGCCGGCGACGTGAACCTATACATCTACAGAAGCCCGGTCGAGGGTGACTGGTCCTACTGGGACGCCGATGCGAGGAACCCCACCGCCCTCGCGCGCGACTTCTGGATAATTCCCGCCGGCAACGACGCCGTTGGGCTGACGGCCATCGACATCGATGGCGACAACACGAAGGAGCTTGCCATACTCAAAAAGGAAGGGGCGGGCGACGTCAACCTCTACCTCTACAGGAGCCCGGTCGAGGGCGACTGGACTTACTGGGACGCCCTTGCCCGCAACCCCTCTCCGCTGGCCCGCGACCTCTGGATCATTCCCGCCGGCAACGACACCGTGGCGGTGTCTGCTTTCAATGTGAATGCCGGAGAGACGGACTCCCTCGCCATCCTGAAGAAGACTGCCGGAGGCGACGTCAATCTCTACTACTACAACTGCCCAAAGGCGGGGGACTGGACTTACTGGGACGCCCTTGCCCGCAACCCGTCTCCACTAGCCCGCGACCTGTGGATAATTCCCTCGGGGAACGATTCGGCCGGCATAACAGCCGTGCGGATGGAGTAGAAGGCAAAAGACGAATAACCAAAGACGAATGTTCAATGTTCAATATTCAACGCTCAATGTTCAATTATAGAGGCGTGAAACTCAATAACAAACGTGAAGCGTATCTCGTGAAGCGTGAAGCGAAGAAGAAAAAAAATAGACGGGATAAAAACAACTCTTTTCTGAACGCTGTACGCAGAACGCAGTACGCTGTGCGAAAATAATTATTTGCTGCGCAGTAAAGGGTTAACTAATAGAAGATGAGGAATTACTTAAACAACGTTTTGCTTGTTTTGGCTGCGGTCGTTGCGTTATCACTACTTGCACTTGCAGGGGCATATGCGGCGACGGAGACGATACGGCCCGACGTTAATCATCTTGTTGATTTAAGCCCTGACCCGATCGTCGACAACTATCGAAATGTGGATGAGATTATAGCCGACGGGGATGCGACCATAGTCCAGAATGTCATCGACAACTGGACCGATAGAGACCTCTATGGACTGGACGACCCGTCGGGCAGCGGAATCATCAACTATATCAGGGTTTACTTTTGGGCAAGGAATAATGCAAAGGGATTGCCGTATGCGCGGTTCTTCCCGACACTGAAGACAGGCGGCACTGAAGATATCGGCGATGTGAAGACGGCGGGGTCGGAGAATGACAGTTGGTATACTTTCTCTCAGCAGTACACGCTGAATCCTATAACCGGCTCAGCGTGGACGTGGAATGAGCTCGACGACCTACGGGCGGGCGTTCAGATACAGACGGACCCGGTGTACAAAATAGGCGGCTACGGACGGTGTACGCAGGTCTATGTCGTCGTCGATTACACGGAGGTGACGCCATCGGCGACGCCGACGAGGACGGGGACGCCCACTATCACACGCACGCCGACCATTACACGCACGCCCACCATCACGCGCACGCCGACGCCCCAGCCCACGGAGACACCGACGGAGACGCCGACGCTCTCTCCCACACCCACTATAACGCCGACGCCCACTATCACACCCACGATCACCAACACGCCGACGGTGACGGCCACGCCGTCCGTGCCGAAGAAGGTCGCAGTCATGAAGCGTAACGGTGCAACCGACCTCAACCTTTATTACTATTACTCGCTGGAGATGGGGGACTGGACTTACTGGGACGCGGACTCAAGGAACCCGTCCGCCCTCGCGCGCGACCTGTGGCTGATCCCATCCGGCAACGATGCCATCGCCATCTCGTCGATCAACGTGGCGGGAGACGAGGTGGACGAGATGCTCGTCCTGAAGGAGGAGGGGGCGGGCGACGTCAACCTCTACCTCTACAACAGCATCCTGCCGGACGACTGGCTCTATTGGGACGCGTTCGCGAGGAACCCCACCGCCCTCGCGCGCGACCTGTGGCTGATCCCTTCCGGCAACGACGCCATAGGCCTGACCAGAACTGATATCGAGGGAGGGCCGTCAAGCGGCATAGCCCTGATGAAGAAGGAGAAGGCGGGCGACGTCAACCTCTACCTCTACAACAGCGTTGTGCCGGGCGACTGGACGTACTGGGACGCCTTCGCCCGCAACCCGACCTCGCTCGCCCGGGACCTCTGGGTCATCCCCGCCGGCAACACCGCGCTGGGGATAGCGGCCGTCGATATAAACGAAGACCGGCGCAACGAGATCGTCGTCCTGAAGGAAGAGGGCGGCGACGTCAACCTTTACTGCTACAACAACCTCGTGGCGGGGGACTGGACGTACTGGGACGCCATCTCCCGGAACCCGTCTCCGCTGGCCCGCGATTGCTGGATAATCCCGGAGGGGAACGACGCCGTCGCCATAACCCCCCTGGACATGGACCCACTCGACGGGAAGGATGAGCTGGTCATCATGAAACAGGAGGGAGTAAACGACCTCAACCTGTACTACTACAACTGCCCCGTTGAAGGCGACTGGTCCTACTGGGACGCGGACTCAAGGAACCCGACACCGCTCGCCAGGGACCTATGGATGATCCCCTCGGGCAACGATTCGGCCGGCATGACGGCCATGCGGACGGAGTAGAAGGGGAAAGACGAATGACCAAAGACGAATGTTCAATGTTCAATATTCAACGCTCAATGTTCAATTATAGAAGCGTGAAACTCAATAACAAACGTGAAGCGCATCTCGTGTTTCGTTAAAAAAAGAATTAAAAACTGAACCACGGATTAAACGGATTATACGGATTTAAAACATGCTTAATTGTTATGGTGACCTCATAATCTGCAATTCGTGGATAAATCGTGTGTCTCGCAGGCTAAAGCCTGCGGCTACCTTGTTTCTTTTTCCTCGTTTAACGTTACATGTTCAACGTTTCACGCTTTTGCGTTTCATTATTTCCATACTTCCATATTTCCATTTTTCCTTCGTGCCTTAGTGTCTTCGTGGCTATATTTTCCCCGCTTAACTCTTTCTTTTTTGCATCCTGCATCCTGCATCTTTTTTCTTGCATCTTGTTTCTTGTCTGTTTTTGTCTATGGTCTCTGGTCTATTGTCTACGGTCTACAGTCTTTGGTTTTCAGTCTCTTCATTGAACATTGGTTATTGGTTATTGAACATTCGTCTCTTTCTGCTATCCTCTTACACTTATGTTCACTCCCGAGTTCACTTACAGGTTCATGTACGAGAAGGTGGATCCCGCCACATTCCTGGGCCATCTCGACCTCGTCAGGGCGTTCGGAAGGGCGGTGAGAAGGTCGGAGCTGCCGGTGTGCTACTCGCGCGGGTTCACGCAGCGTCCTCTCGTGTCGTTCGGTCCGCCGCTGCCGTTTGGCGACTCGGGAATGCAGGAGCTGGTTGACGTGCGCCTTGAGGCATGGATGAGCGCGGCCGAAGCAGCGGACGCGATAAACGCCGGCCTACCCGGCGGGGTAAGGATTACCCGCTGGGCACTCCTGGATGCACACGAGCCCTCGATAGGGGCCTCGGCCGCCGCAGCCGACCACGCAATCGATCTCCCCATCGGCCGGGAGAGGGCGGAGGAAGCCATGGCTGCTCTCGAATCCGCGGGTGAATTCTGGATAGATATTATCAAGGGCGAGAAACGCAAGCGGAAGAACTTGAAGGACTTTGTCGCGCGGCTGCGGATCGACGATTGCCGGCCCGGGGGTGTGACGGCTAATATGCGTATCCGCTTTCTTCCCCGCGGCACTGTCCCCGCAAGGGAGGCGGCCGCCGCCGTCTTCGGCTTGAGCGACGAGGAGAAATCACGGCTGGAAATAGTCAGAGTGCGTTTTTTCCGGTCGCTCGACCCCACCGTGGCCCTCTTCATCCCGTAGGGACGAGGGACGACGGACGAGAGACGAATGTTCAATGTTCAATGTTCAACGCTCAATGTTCAATGAAAAGAAAAAACAAAAGGTTCTCTCGCAAAGAATAATAATTCTTACCTCTTTGCTTCTTGCTTCTTATCCCCTCATGATATTTATTAATTAAGCCGATTCGCGCCGGTAAAGGTTATGAATGACAATCAGAACAAGTACAGAGAGAGAATGGGGGAGATCGCGGCGCTCATGCGGGAGAGGGACGACTTTGTCATCACCGCCCATGTGAATCCGGACCCGGACGCCCTCGGCTCGGAGATTGCCGTCCGGAGCATCCTGGAGAAGCTCGGCAAGCGGGCGAGGGTGGTCAATGCCGAGCCAGTCCCCCGGGTCTACGCCTTCATGGACGACCGCAATATCATCGAGGCGTACGATCCCGGTGTCCATGACGGGCCCATAAACTCGGCCGGGGCGCTTATAATCCTCGACGCGGCATCTTACGAAAGGGTCGGTCCACCCGGCGGGGCCATGGAGACATCGCCCGCCCCCGTGATATGCATCGACCACCATGTAGGGACCGACGGCTGCGGCGGCATCGATCTCATCGACCCGTCAGCCAGCTCGGTGGGGGAGATCATATTCGAGCTCTGCGAGTGCTGCGGGTTCGAGATAGACGGCGAGATAGCCCGCTGCCTCTACACGGCGATCGTGGCGGATACCAGGTCGTTCCAGTTCAACAACAGCACCCCCCGGACACACCGCGCGGCGGCGCGCCTGCTCGAGCTGGGCGTCAACTCGGAGGATGTGTACGAGGCCATTTACGAGCGCAACACGCCGGGCGAGGCCGCGCTGCTCGGCCTTGCCCTGAAAGACCTCTCCGTCGAATGCGGGGGGCGCCTCGCCTGGTTGAAGCTCACAAGGGCGATGCAGGAGTCCGCCGGGGCGTCAGCGAACAACAGCGATTACTTTCTCAACTTCCTCAGGGGAATAGAAGGAGTGGATGTAATGATACTGTTCAGGGATGCCGGCGGCGGAAAAACCAAGGTGAGCCTGCGGGGGAAGCGGGGGAGCGACGTCAACAAGGTCGCGCGCGTCTTCGGCGGCGGGGGGCACGTCCAGGCTTCGGGCATCACCCTTCACGAGCCGCTCGATGAGGTCGTCGAAAAGGTCCTTGCCGAAGCACGGATGCTCTTCCAGGACTGAATACCAAGAGGAAAGGACGAATAACCAAAGACGAGAGACGACGGACGAGGGATGAAAGGACGAATAACCAATGACCAATATCCAATAACCAATAACCAACTAAAAGACCATAGACAAAAGCAGACAAGAAACAAGATGCAGGAAACGAGAAACAAGATGCGAGAAACAAGAAACAAGATGCGGGGTACAAAACACGCGGTACGCAGAACGCTGTACGAAATACGAATAACAAACCGCGGATTATTGAAAATCCGGCTTATTGACGGATACTGATTTAACGGATTAGATACAGAGAAGACGTTGAACGTGAAACGTTACACGTTTTCCATTACACGATTCACATTTCGCCTGTTTTTCGGAGGGCGTAGCGAAGACCCTTCCGGGCGCTTGTAAAATCGGGCGTGATCAGCAGCGCTTCCCTGTAGTGTGAAACGGCTTCGTCATACTTTCCCTGGGCAGCTAACACGTGTCCCAGGTTACAGTGAGCCATGGAAAAGCCGGGCTTGACCCGAATTGCCTCGCGATATTGAAAGATAGCCTCATCAAGCTTCCCCTGTCGCACGAGGACTACCCCCAGGGAGGTGTGAACGAACCAACTGTCGGGATTTACCTCAAGCGCGTGCTCGAACAGGGTGATGCTGTTCTGCCACGTCCGGCACTGCAGCACACTGAGCATTCCCAGCAAGCCCACTATCAGCGCGCAGAATACCCTGGTCAACGCTCCACGGCGGAGCGAGAGAAACCAGGCGAGCGCCAGGGCCGGCCCCAGCATCGCAAAGTAGAGATAGTGGTCCTGCACCGTTGATATATTAGAGAACACGCCGGGTATCAATCCGGATACGGGTAAAATTCCAGCGATGAAAATCGCTAAAGACGCAAGCCATATCCGGCGATTCGCCCCCAAACAGATTAAAGCCGCCGCACCCCATGGCAGGATACCGGTCAGGTAAATCCAGCCGTGCCGCAGAACGAAATCCGGCGTCCGGCCGTAATCGATTCCCAGCCGAAAGGGTAAAAACAGCTTATAACAATAGAACGCCACAGCGTCACCGGCCACCAGCAACCGCTTCAATAGCGGGGGAACAAACAGAACGGAGGCAGCCGGTTGAGCCAATTTGGCAAGGAGCACTATCGGTGCTGCCGCCGCCGCCCAGCCGATGAGCGCAGCAGCGCCCTTTCTTGCAGGCCTCCCTAACACGCAACAATCAACCACCCATGCAGCCGGCAGCACGGCCACCGCAACCGGCTTGGAAAGCAGCGCCAGGATAAAGGCGACGGAAGCGGCAATGTAGTGCAGGCGGGCTCTTCTTTTAAGAACCGGTGCAGCGTGGTTATTCTCAATGTTTCCGGCGGCTCCTGACGAGGCGATGACATAGGCTATATACTGCCACATCGCCACCATCGAAAGGAAACCACTGAGTACGTCCTTCATGCCGGTAACCCAGGCGACGGCTTGAACCTGGAGTGGATGCAGTGCAAAAAGCAGGGCACCAAAACCCGCAGCCCACTCGCTTCCGGCGAAGCCGCAGACACCCGGCCCCCGTCCGCTGTCCCGAACGCAGTAGCGCAAAAGCATGCGCAGAATGGCAAAGACGGCTAACACGGTGAGCAGATGGAGAGTAAGGTTGACCGTATGAAAGATGCAGGGATTTAGTCCCACGCCGGGGACGCCCGCCGAGACATACCGGGAATACCCGGCCGCCATCGCCCAGACGGACCATGTGAGCGGAATATACAGGCGTTTATGCGTACTCAACCATAGATGAAGTACGCTGCTAAGCGTGACCGGGTTGAGATAGGGATTATCGTAAACATGTATCGAATCATCGAACTGGACGAAGTCGTAGCCACACACCGGCCAGTAGACTGCCAGGGTAACCGCGATGAGGAGGAATGCGATGAGACTGTGGCGGTGCATGGTCATCCATAAAATTTTCCGGGGTGTCAGGCCCGTAAAATTTTATTTTTTTTTGCCGTAGATGGCCCAGATGACGAAGTCGCGGATTGTCTCGTTGCTTCGCCTCAGGCGGTAGACCATCTCCGCCATCATAGCCCGCAGTATCTTAACGCCGGGTGCCGGATGCGAGGAGATGAGTCCGTTGAACCTGTCGCCGTCGATTTCAAGTATGGTGGTGTCTTCGAGGGCCCTGACCGAGGCCGTCCTGAGCCCGCGGTCGAAGAGCGCTATCTCTCCGAAAAAAGTTCCCTCCTCGAGCGCGGCAAGCAGCTTCTCCCTGCCGTCTTCTATCCGTTTCCTGATTTCAACCATGCCTTCAGCGATAACGTAAAAGTTCTTGCCGGGCTTTCCTTCTTCGATGATGGTCTCTCCCGGCTTAAAAGCCTTTTCGTTGACGATGGGAACGATGAGATCGATCTCATCGTCCGTAAGCTCGCTGAACAGCGAAACTCCCTTAAGGACGTCCCCGGTGGATATACCTTCCATTATTCAACCTCTTCTCCCCGGTTTTTTTCAGGGGCAACGGCCGTATTTTCAGGAGGGGGTAACTCCGCTTCGGCACCGGGGGGCTCCCCGGCATTCGACGCGGTTCCCAGCGCCTTCTTGACGACCTTTCTATCTCCCGGATCGTAGACGGCTTTCATGAGGTTCTCGTGCTCGCTGTTCTGTATCCACACCTCGATGGTCCGGTCCTTGAAGTGCCTTGCCATCAGGAAGGTTACCTCGTCCAGCAGCCTGTCGAGCTTCTCTCTTTCCCTTGACGGGACGGATTGCCCCTTTTCGGAGAGCTTGATGATTATGATGGGAGGAAAAAATTTATCACCTTTATTGGCATTAACAAATATGCTCTTGAAGCTGCCGCTCAGACCATGGGCGATGGCCAGGTTCGCGACCTTCTTCGCCAGCGCGGCGTCATCCTCTGATTCCGTCATGATAACGATGTTTTCAACTTCGACGATTGTGTTCGCCCGGGCGGTCCGGGACGGGGAGACCAGGAGGAGTGCCGCTGCGATCGTCAGGATGGCGCTTTTCATATCGTTAATAACGGGAAAAAGATATTTCATTACCCTCCCATTTCCGGCATAACAACGTCCGTAACAAGCAAGTCTATATTACCATCGTGCAGGGCCGATATGTCCAATGCTTTTTTGCCGTTTTCGGCCGCCAGCACCTTGTAGCCGTGGTCCGCAAGCGCGCGCCTGCTCATGTCCAGCAGGCCGTCGTCGTCCTCCACCAGGAGGACCGTCTCGGTGCCCCGGGGCGACCCGGAAAACTTCCGGCTTGCATACGCCGCTTCGACCTCGTCGCCGACGCGGGGCAGATATACTTTAAAAGACGAGCCTTCCCCCGGTTCGCTGTAAACGAAGATATGTCCCCCGTGCTGCTTGACTATGCCGTACGCGGTGGAAAGGCCCAGGCCGCTTCCCTTGCCGCTCTCCTTGGTGGTGAAAAAGGGATCGAATATCTTTTTTATAATATCCTCCGTCATTCCGCAGCCCGTGTCGGTTATGGAGATCATAACGTAAGGGCCGCTCGTGACGTTGGGGTGCCTCAGGGCGTAAGCATCGTCGAGAATCGTATTGGCCGATTCGATTGTGAGCCGTCCGCCGCCGTGCATCGCGTCCTGGGCGTTGACCGCCAGGTTGACGATTATTTGCTCCATCTGTCCCTTGTCGGCCTTTACGTTGTCGAGGTCCGGCGAGAAGACGGTTTTTATCTCGATGTTCTCCCCCAGAAGGCGGCTGAGCAGGCTTTCCATGCTTTCGATCACGGTGTTGAGGTTGATAGTCCGGGGGTTCAGGAGCTGTTTTTTGCTGAAGGCGATGAGCTGGTATGTCAGGCTTGAAGCACGCTCAAGTGTCTTCTGCAGGTTGTCGAGCTCTGCGTTCAGCGGGTTGCCCCTGTCGAGTCCCTCCCTGATGAAGTAACCGTGCCCCTGGATGACGGTGAGAATATTGTTGAAATCGTGCGCGATTCCGCCGGCGAGCAGACCCACTGCTTCCATCTTCTGGGCGTGCTGAAGCTCATCCTCCAGCTGCTTGCGCTCTGTGAGGTCGGTGCCCACCAGAACCAGGCTTGGCTCTTGCTCGCCCTGCGAGAGCGCGGCACTGAAGAGCGCCACGGGCACGAGAGCACCGCCTTTCGTGCGCCATGTCGTTTCACGGCCCGCTTCACATTTCCCGGCAAGGAGCTTTTCGGCGAACCCCTGTTCCGCGAAGAATGAGAGTATATTCATTCCGAGAAGCTCTCCGTCTTCATAGCCCAGGAGCCTGGCGGCCATGGGATTCGCCATGCTTATCGTGCCGGATGACCTGACCGCCAGAAGTGGCTGGGGAAAGCACTCGAATAGGTGGCTCAGGAATGTCTTTGTTTGCTGGAGCTCGTCCGCCCGCGTGGATAGCTTTCCTGCTATCCGGTACAGATCCGTCGAGAGGCTCCCGATTTCGTCCGCGCCGTAGTCCTTTTGTGGCATGCCGGTCTCCAGCCGGACGAGCTTGGCGCCCGCCGCCGCCCTTATTATGCGTTGTGTCAACTGCTGAATCTGCTGGATGCCCAGCAAAAGAACGATCGACACGATAGCGGTCAACAATACGATGTTCTCGGTTGTCTGGATGGGAATGACATATCGAACCACGACGTAGCCCAGGGCAAGCAGGGGAATAACACCTATAAGGGCGGTCGCCTCCGCTACGGTGTGACGGATGGAGCGTCCCTCCTTGCTTAACTGACCCTGTATTGTCTCCAGGCGCGAGCTGAAATCATCCGACTTGCTCTCCTCAGCGGTTTCGCCGGCCCTGGTAATAAGGCGGAAAATCATCCGCGTGCCCGTCAGCATGAGTACGCCGACAGCGAGAATTAGTCCCCAAACGCCTTCCCCGGCAAGAACTGCCGGCGAGGCGTACCGGAAGATCAGGTAGGATATTGCCAGGATCGGGACGATGGTCGTGAGGGCGAGCGCGAACTGCAGTTGGCGCAGAAGAGTTGAAAAACCGGCCCCTCCCCGGCTTGCCTTTTGAAAATCGCCTCCCTTCATCGATATATATTGTCACATATCGACACCGGGAAATCAAGGCCGTGCAGCCCTATTTCGGCCTGTTTCATGCCCACCTTGATAAAGGGAAACAATGAATATATTATATCCCGTGGGTAGCGGCATGAACTGGAGAAGACTATTAATAGCGGTTATAATTGTTTTTACTACTTTCTACGTTATTCACATACTTTCCAGGAGGAGGAATGACGCAGAGGATAAAAAAAAGCCTGCGGGCCCGTATGAGAGGGCGATGGAAGGGTTTGATCCCAAGGAGTATCACACCAGGCGGGCTTTTGCATATGAGGCTGGGCAATCATACGAGAAAGCCATGAAGGAGTATCAAGAAATCGTAAAAATCCATCCCGAAGATAGTGTGACCCGGAGCCACCTGGGAGCAATGTACTACAAAGTGGGAATGCTGGATCAGGCTATAGCCGAGATTGAAGAGATACTGAAGAGAAACCCCGGTAACTGGGGTCAGCGGGAGTCCCTTGCAAATCTGTACTGCGAGCAGGGAAGATATGACCTGGCGATCGAGGAGTATGAAGAATCGCTCCGGATAAACCCGGAAAACGCGCTTGGCCACAGATTGCTCGGGAAGGCGTATTACGAAGTGGGGAGTTATTTTTTTTCCATCGCGGAATATAAGAAATCGATGGAGATAGATCCGACGGCGGGGGAGGCTTATTTCGGGCTGGGCATTTGCTACATTGCCAGGGGAGAGATGAAAGCCGCACTGGAGCAGAAGCGGATACTTGAAAAGATAAACGAGGAGCTTGCCGCCGGGCTTTCCGAAAAAATCGAAAAGGCGCGGGGACCGGAGTAACCGGAGGGCTATTCCTTCTCCTGCCAGTGGTCCACCGAGTAGCCGGAGGCCGCAATCTCCAGTTCACTCAGTGCCTCATCGTAGTGGTAGTTTCCGTTTCCGGTACAGGCTAGGGTCTTTCCGACGAAAGCTCCAAACCCATCGCTGTTTCCGCGCAAATGGATATCAGCTTCGGGAGTATAGATAGCGCCGTAAAGAGCGGCGTTTCCTGATATGTCAACATCAACACAGCCTGCCGTTCCGAATATCAGGCACTCTTGAGGGAGCAGCGAACTATTCGTTATACCGTTTCCCGACAATTTCACCCTGTCGTCCACGTAGAAGACGACATCGCCGTTACAGGCTATCTCGCCACCCGTCTGAAATATGCTATTGCCTTGATAGCCGGTCAGGTAAATCCGGGCCGGGCCGTTGATCGTCAATTTCACGTTGTTACCCGCAAGCTTTATTCTTCTGAACTTGTAATCACCGGGGTCGAGAGTGTAGGTGCTGTTCCCCGTAAGGCTCAGTAATCCTGAGCCTTCCCAGTACCCGAGGCTTGCAAGGGGGGGAGGCACCTCGGGTGGCTGTAACTCCATGGCGCAATCTGCGGTTATCGTGCCTGTAATGGTCCCGCCTCCCGTTACCGTGCCCCCCGGCCCAGTGGCGGCATCGCCGTTTATAAGGACAGCGCCCAGTATTTCCATGGCGCCGGGAGTGTTTCCGTTCGTGAGGACGTCGCCGTTTGAGCCGACATTCTCGCCGCCGTATTCCCCCAACCTGGAATCGTAGCTGTCGGTGATGTCGCTTCCCGCGACCTTGAGGTGTTCGTCGCCAATGAACACTGCCGAGAAGGGGACTGTGACGCCGGGATTCAACCTGACTCTTACCGTTCTGTCCAAGAGGGCGGGATGCGCCATGTCCGGAACGTACCCGGCGGACATTATGATGGGGTGTTGCACCTGGGGGTCGAATACCTCGACGTAGACGTCTCCCAGGGCTTTCCCTCCCGCTGTTTGCATGGAGTAGAGCGTCTTCGTCTTCGGGTTCGCACCGGACCAGTTGGAGATGTCCCCGGACTCCAATGCCTGTATGGCGTAATCGACACCGCCCTCGGCCAGGTTCATGGCGACGGCGTCGCGGTAGGAGCGGTCGGTTAACTTGTACTCGCTTGAAATCATCAGCAGGAAGCTTGCAGCCGTGACAAAGAGGAGAGAGCTGAATATGAGCGCCGAGATAAAAGCGCTTCCCTCCGCATTCTTTCCATTTTTAAGAGCATTCACTTCTCCTTTACCCCCGGTTTCTGAACTTCGTTGTGGTGCTCAAGGTGTCAGTCAATTCGACGCCCGTCACTGTTGTGCTTGTGGTGAGAACAATGTCTAAGTGGGTCACCGCGTTGAAGTTTCCGACAGAGTACAGCCCCGTCCCGTTGTAGCTGAACTCCAGCGAATCGATGTTGTCGGCGACGGTCCTGATTTCGTCTATCCTGCTGCTCACGCCGTCTTTAGCATCAACAATCCGTTCCAGTTTAGGGGGCGTATCGCCCGTTAGATTGTAGATGATTAAATCGTGGTCGTTGTCGACATCAATGACGTTGCCCACCGAATCTATCGAGGGAACCCGGAGAACGATGCAATTATTCGATGTAGCATAGGCCCCATGGCTCGGCTCCAGCTCAATTGCCCACCGGATATCTTTGGCCAGCCAATCCATTGCCATCCTCGCATCCTTGTGAATATTGATATATGAATTGCCCGTTATGAAGTTATCCTGCATGCCGATAAAACCGGAAAATACTACACCGACTGCAACTACCGCCAGGGAAGAGGCCACCAGCACCTCCACAAGCGTGAAACCCTCCCGTCGTCCCGGCTTTCCCGCGGCCTTCATCGTGCTCGCTCCATATCTCTTGGCTTTAATCTCATTGTCGGTTGATTCCATTCCTGGTGATAACCGTCAGGAAGTCTTTAGACATGACTCTTCCGGAACCGGACGTCCACGGGATATTGATGCTCACCTTTTTCATATCGGCTTCAAGTAACTCCGCCACCACTGCGCCGTCCGTATCCAGAGGTGGGATGGAAAAGCCGTGTGTTTGAATGGCGTCAAAAGAGGTATTTCTCATGTTCTCTATTTCCTGTTGAGCAGCATGTATTGCAATGGACGTTTCCCGCGTGGCTTTAATCGATGCCATGCCCGTTGAGAAAGCCAACGCGAGGCCGGCAAATGCCGTGCCAGCAATCAGAATAGAGAATACGATCTCGATAAGAGTGAATCCGCCTTTGTGTTTATCATTCATAGTTACTATCCCTGTCCCTGCAGCTATAGTACTCACCTCAAAAAAGCGGTGCGATCCCTTCATGAAGGATTGCCCGCCTTTCACGGCCTTCGGCAGCCCGGCCATCCTTCGAAGGGGAAATCCCCTTGTATTAGGATCCGTGGGCTTTGCGACAATTCCACCCTTTTCTCGGGCAGACTGTCAGGAAATTACCCGCCCCCAGGTTACCCTGAGTTTGCCTTTATCGAACCACGCCCTATGTATGGATGTTTTTCTATTACTTATTATAGCATATTTTTAAGGTGTTTGTCAATGCTGCAGGATAAAATTGTATAATTCAACAGGCGGGCTTTTACATATAAGGCTGGGCAATCATACGAGAAAGCCCTGAAGGAGTATCAACAAATCGAAAAGGCGCGGGGACCGGAGTAACCGGATGGCTATTCCTTCTCTTGCCAGTATGCTACCTCGTAGCTCGAAGGGACGGGAATCCCGGCCTCCGCCAGGGCCTCGTCGTAGTGATAGTCCGTGGTGCCGTGCAGGTCAATCTTCCTGCCGACAAACGCGCCGTAAATGTTATTGCTTCCCCCCACATCGATTTTCGCGTTGGGGGCGTAGACGGCAGCCCACATGGCGCGGCTTCCCGTGATATCTATGTCCTCGCAGCCCTGGGCCCCCAGGATCAGGCACTCGGAGGGAATCCCGTTGATATTTGTCGATCCGCTCCCGGCGAGTTTGATATCATCGTCCATGTAAAAAGTGACCTGGCCGTCGCAGATTAGATTGGTGGTTCCCACCTGATAGAGTGTCGTGCCCAGATAGCCTGTTATGTAGATCCGGGACGGGCCCTTGATCGTTAACGCCGTTCCCGCGGTCATCTTTATCTGCTTGAACTTGTAGTTGCCTGGTTCGAGGGTGTAGGAGGTATCACCGGTGATGGTGAGCAGCCCGAATTCCTCCCAGTACCCGAGGGCAGCCAGGTCGGGAGGTACCTCTACCTCGGGCAACTCCTTTGCCATATCGTTGCTTATCGTGCCGGTAACGTGCTCCGCGCCCCAGACCGTACCTTGCGGGCCCGTGATGACATTGCCGTTTATTTTCACGCTGCCGCGTAGGTCCACGGCTCCCGCGGCGTTGCCGTTGGTGGCCACATGTCCGTTCGAGCCCACGTTGTCACCACCGTACAAGCCGATCCTGGAATCATAGCTGTCCGTATAGCCGCTCCCCACATCCCAGATCGATGCGTCACCGAACATCACCCCGTCGTCAAACGGCCGGGTCATACGGGGAGCAAGCCTGACCTTCACTGTCCTGCTCATACTCCCGGAGGCGGCAATGCCGGGAACGTGGCCCGTGCTTTTAACTATCGGGTTATCTCCATCGTGGTCGGTGACCTCAATGCTGACATCTCCCATATTGTTACCACCCGCCGTCTGCAGCGAGTAAAGCGTTTTCGTTTTAGTGTTGGTTCCCGACCAATTGGAGAGCACCCCAGACTCCAGCGCCTGGACAGCATAATCGACGCCCCCCTCGGCCAGGTTAATGGCAACGGCGCTTTTATAGGATCGATGATTCAGTCTGTACTCGCTTGAGACCATCAGCAGGTAGCTGGCAGACGTGATGAATAATAGGGAGCTTGATATGAGAGCTGCGATGAGAGCGCTTCCTCTTTCATTCTTTCTGTGCGCGGGATCGTTCATTTTCCTCTACTCCTTGTTTCTGAGCTTCGTTGTGGTGCTCAAGGTGTCAGTCAATTCGACGCCCGTCACCGTTGTGCTTGTGGTGAGAACAATGTCTAAGTGGGTCACCGCGTTGAAGTTTCCGACAGAGTACAGCTCCGTCCCGTTGTAGCTGAACTCCAGCGAATCGATGTTGTCGGCGACGGTCCTGATTTCGTCTATCCGGCCGCTCACGCCGTCTTTAGCGTCCACAATTCTCTCAAGTTCGGTCGGGGACCCGGCCTTCAGCTTGAAGATGATGAAATCGTGGTCGTTTTCCACGTCGATGACGTTGCCCGCGGAATCAACAGAGGGAACCCGCAGGACGATGCAATTATTCGATGTGGCATAGGCCCCATGGCTCGGCTCCAGCTCGATTGCCCACCGGATATCTTTGGCCAGCCAATCCATTGCCATCCTCGCGTCCCTGTGAATATCGATATACGAATTCCCCGCGATGAAGTTCTTCTGCATGCTGATAAAACCGGAAAATATTACACCGGCTGCAACTGCCGCCAGGGAAGAGGCCACCAGCACCTCCACAAGCGTGAAGCCTCCCCTGCGTCCCGGCCTTCCCGCAGCCTTCATCGTGCGCACTCCGTATCTCATGGCTTTAATCTCATTGTCGGTTGATTCCATTCCTGGTGATAACCGTAAGCAGGTCTTTGGACATGCCTCTTCCGGAGCCGGACGTCCACGAAACATTTACGCTTACCTTTTTCATATCGGCTTCAAGTAACTCCGCCACTACTGTGCCGTCTGTATCCAGAGGTGGGACGGAAAAGCTGTGTGTTTGAATGGCGTTAAAAGGGGTGTTTCTCATGTTCTCTATTTCCTGTTGAGCAGCCAGTATTGCAATGGACGTTTCCCGCGTGGCTTTAATCGATGCCATGCCCGTTGAGAAAGCCAACGCGAGGCCGGCAAATGCCGTGCCAGCAATCAGAATGGCGAATACGATCTCAACGAGGGTAAAACCAGCGCTTTTTTCTATCCTTCCTTTCATCTTCTCCACCTGACTTGATTCCAGGGCTCAACCCGTTAATAAGCGAAATCCGTGCCAGGAGGAGAGTATAACAAAATAAAATATTGGACTTCGTAGTAACCTATTGCACGGTAAATTATTATGTGCAATGTACGGGGAGAAAAAATACCGCAGGCTGGAAGGGATATATTAAGACAATATTGATAAATGGCAATGAATAGCTCGATATAACATATAATTATTTGCACCCCAAATAATTATGAAACTATTGCCGTTTGGCAATCCATTAAATTACAGCAATGTAATACATGGTATATAGAGGGGAAAAAGAAACAAGATACAAGACACAAGAAACACGATGCGGGATACAGACGAATAACCAATGACCAAAATAACCAATTTTTAATTATCGAGGCTTGAAACTTGAAACTTGGAAGAAGAAGCAAACCACGGATTATACGGATTTGACGGATTAGATACAGAGAAGACGTTGAACGGGGGAAAAGAAAACTTGGAAAAGTGAAAACATGGAAGTATGGAAATACGAAAACAACAAATAATGTGTCCACGAATTACACGAATTTTCACGTGCCGAGGCGCAGCCGAGACTGCGACCAAAGGGAGCCCCGAAGGGGCAAGCACGAAGTGCGCAGCCATTAGAAAAGAATGCTAAGGGAACCACAAAGAGGCAGAAAATATAAAATTAGCACCTGATTACTCTGATTAACCTGAAAGAAAAAAAGTGTCCACGAATTTCACAAATTTACACGAATCACGAACGACGAGGAACGAACGACGATTCACGAAATACGCTTCACGAGATACGAATAACAAACCGCGGATTATTGAAAATCCGGCTTATTGACGGATACAGATTTAAAGCAAAGTGTTAAAATGGCTATTGGTTATTCGTCTTTTCTATGCCGTATGCCTTAATCTTTTTCCACAGTGTGGCGGGATTGATGTGAAGAAGGGAGGCGGCCCGGTCCTTCCTCCACCCGGTTTTCTCGAGGGCTTTTAATATCATGGTTCTCTCCGCGTTTTTCCTGGCCTCCCCCAGTGGAATAACCGTGTCATCATCGAGAGCCGTCGCGCTTGCAGACGTCTTTTGACGGAACTTCTCCGGCAGATGGCGCGGCTCAATCATCTTGTCCCGGCAGAAGGTGACGGCTCTCTCCACGAGGTTTTCGAGCTCCCGCACGTTTCCCGGCCAATCGGCATTCAGGAGGAGGCTCATTGCCCGGGGCGATATTCCGGTTATATTCTTCCCCTGTTTTCGCATATGTTCCTGGAGGAAGAAGTGGGCCAGCGCGTTGATATCCTCCCTTCTTTCTCTCAGCGGCGGCAGGTGGACAGGGACAACGTCCAGCCTGTAGAAGAGGTCCTGCCTGAAAAGGCCCTTCTCTATTTTCCTCAGCAGGTCCTCGCTTGTCGCCGTGATAATGCGAATGTCGGCCTTGTGGTCTTTGATGTCGCCGATCGGCCTGAACGTTTTCTCCTCCAGCACACGCAGGAGGCTCACCTGGACCCGTGGGCTTGCCTCGGAAACCTCGTCGAGAAAAACGGACCCTCCCCCGGCTTCCTTTATCAGCCCTTCCTTATCGGCGATGGCCCCGGTGAAAGAGCCCTTCTTGTGGCCGAAGAGCTCGCTCAGAAGGAGGCTTTCCGAGAGGGCACCGCAGTTGATTACCATGAACCTGCCGTCTTTCCTGAGACTTGATTCATGGATTGCCCGTGCGACAAGCTCTTTTCCCGTTCCGCTTTCCCCGATGATAAGGACCGGCACATCGGTGGGACCGACGATCTTTATTGTTTCGTAAACCTTGAGCATGCCAAGGCTTCCCCCGATAAGCCCGAAGAAGGAGCCACTCTTAACGAGCTCTTTCTCTCTTCTTTTACGCTCTTCTTCCCCGTGTTTATTCAGGGCGAATAGTATCTGGACATTGTGGGAGACCTGATCCATGTTAAGCGGTTTGAAGACATAGAAGGCCGCACCGATTTTGATGCATTCGGCGGCAGTATCGATTGTGCCGAATGCTGACATCACTATGATGTCCACCTCCGGGTGTATATTTTTAAGGATAGGAATAAGCTCCCTGCCGTCCATGCCCGGCATTACAAGGTCGGTTATGACCATATCGTGGCGCTTTTCCCTGAATAGATTGACCGCGTCCCGGCCGTTTGAAGCCGTGTCGACCTCGTAGCCTTTCGGGGCGAGCAGCCTCAGCAGAAGGTTCAGGATATGCTCTTCGTCGTCAACGATGAGGATGGAATTGTTCACTGCTCCTTATCCAGCACCTCGCGGATCTTCCGGAGGAGCTTCTCCACGGCGTACGGTTTCTGGATGAACAAGATATCACCGTCCAGTATGTTGTGGTGGGCAAGTGACCCGCCGGTATAGCCGGATGTAAAGATCGTCTTCACCCCTCCCCTGGTTTCCCGGAGTTTTTTATCCAGCTCCCTTCCTCCCATAACGGGCATGATGACGTCGGTTACAAGAAGGTCTATGCGCCCTTCGTGTTGCCCCGAAATATCCAGGGCCTCCTCGCCGTTCCTTGCGGCCAGGACGGTATAACCGTGGGCGGCGAGGGCCCGGCGTGATGTATCGAGGATACTCTCGTCGTCCTCCACCAGGAGAACGGTCTCCGTACCGCCGGGAGCCTCGCTCTTCTCGCGCTTCGCGGCTATAGGCGTTACCTCGCCCCGGACGCGCGGAAGGTATATCCTGAATGTCGTTCCATTCCCTTCCTCGCTGTAGACGAAGATGTGCCCTCCGTGCTGCTTGACTATGCCATACACGGTGGAGAGGCCCATCCCGCTGCCCTTGTCCACTTCCTTTGTCGTGAAAAAGGGCTCGAAGATCCTGGCTTTCACATCCTTGCTCATGCCGCACCCTGAATCCGTCACGGATATCATGATATACGGCCCGCTTCTTACGTCGGGATGGTCCCGGACATACAGCTCGTCCAGAACCGTGTTGGCCGATTCGATGGTCAGCCTGCCGCCTGCCGGCATCGCGTCCCTGGCGTTGATGGCAAGGTTGATGATTATCTGTTCCATCTGGCCCATGTCGGCTTTCAAGTTGCCCAGGTCGGTCGCGAGAACTGTCGAGATCTCGATATCTTCGCCAAGCAGGCGGCGGAGAAGCCTGTCCATGCCCAGGATAACCGAGTTGATATTTATAACCAGGGGTTTCAGTGTCTGTTTCCTGCTGAATGCAAGGAGCTGGTACGTCAGGCTGGACGCGCGGTCTACGGCTTTCTGCAGGTGGTCCAGGTCGAGCCGCCGCGGGTCGTCCCTGGTGAGCCCCTGTTCCAGAAAATATCCGCACCCCTTGATAATGGTGAGTATGTTGTTGAAATCGTGCGCGATTCCGCCCGCCAGCAGCCCTATCGCCTCCATCTTCTGGGCGTGGCGGAGATCATCTTCGAGGCGTCGGCGCTCCGTCAGGTCCGTGCCGACGAGCACCGTGCCGCGCTCGCAGCCGGACTGCGATAGGGCACCGCTGCAGATCGAGACCGGCACGCGAGTCCCGTCCTTTTTTCTCAAGGCCGTTTCCATGGATGAGTCCTCTCCACTCGACAGAAGCTTTTCGGCGTCCTTCTGGACGGGAAAGAGGGAAGAGGCCCGCAAACCGATAAGCTCGAGCGGCTCGTATTCCAGGAGTTTGATCGCGGCGGGGTTGGCGAGGCTGATTGAGCCGGTGGAGCTGACCACGATGAGGGGATGGGGGAGCCGGTCGATGAGATGGCTCAGAAAGGACCTGGTCTCCTCGAGCTCGGAAGACCGCGCGGAGAGCTTGGTGGCGATCGTGCCCAGGTCCGTGGAAAGCTCCGAGATTTCGTCCAGGCCGTAATCCTCCTTCGGCAACCCCTCCTCCATGCTTACAAGCTTTGCGCTTACGGCAACCGTCAGTATGCGTTTCATCAGCTGCTGGATCTGCTGGATGCCCAGGAGCAGGATGACGGCGATGATAACGATCAGCAGCAGGATATTTTCTGCCGTATGGACGGGCAGGACGTAGCGAACCACGACGTAGCCCAGGGCAAGAAGCGGGATGGCGCCGATCAGTGCGGTCGCCTCCGCCACAGTGTGCCTGATGGATCGCCCCTCCCTGCAGAGCTTTTTCTGAATTGCAAGGAATTGCTCATTCCTGCCGGAGGGCACGCCGCTTATGGCGGCCTTTCCCGCCTTGATTATAAGGCTGAACACCATGCGCGTTCCTGTCAGCATCAATACCAGGATGGCGACAAGGAGCGCCGCGACGCTTTCCCTGGCCAGCACCATGGGCGACACATAACGAAGGATCAAATAGGATATTGCCAGGAGGGGTACAAGAGTTGTGAGGGCGAGGGCGAACTGGAGCTGACGCAGGAGCAACTTCAGGCCGGGGTTCTCCTGCTTCAACATATTCAGGCTGCCTTTCTTCATTAAGTATAATCTATCAGATTCTTCGTGAAATATCGAGGCCGGAACTGATTTTTTTTATGCCCGGGCTCTGCAGCCCGCCTGTCCTGAAAGTCGGCGCGCTTTCACCGGGACCGGCGCCGGACGCGAAGAAAAGTGAAAACATGGAAGTATGGAAATATGAAAATAATAAAAATATCCGCGGATTATGCGGATTGAACGGATTAAATGCCGAGAAGACGTTGAACGTGAAACGGGGGAAAAGAAATAAGATGCAGGGGAAAGACGAATGTTCAATGTTCAATGTTCAACGCTCAATGTTCAATTATCGAGGCGTGAAACTTATAGAAGCGTGAAACTTGAAACTCGATACTCGATACTGGATAAAAAGAGAAGAGAGGCTTGAAACTGGAAACTTGAAACAAGAAACTAGAAACTGTATCTAACCTTCGTGCCTTAGTGGCAGTTATCTTTAATCCGGCGAATTGCGGTTGGGGGAGGTCTGTACTATAATCTGAACAGGAGGTAATAGATGGAAGTGGCCGCGCGCGTTGGGCGCGCTCATTCATGGCTGGTTTTATCGGCTGCTCTTATCCTGTTCGCGGGCCTTTTCGGATGCTCTGGAGGGCCGGGCGCCAGGTACAGCAGGGCATGCGCGCTCATGGAAGAGGCGTCCTATCCTGCCGGCTCCGATTCGGAGAGAATGTACAATGAGGCGCTCGGGATACTGACCGAAATAAGGGCGGAGGAACCTTCCTGGAATTCTTGCGAGGTCCAGAGGAGGCTCGATGCGTGCCGCAATAAAATACATCCGGTGCCGGGCGAAGAGGGGGGGCGTGCCGACCCCGGCGAGCTGCTCGCCCGCGTGATGCAGATCGAGGTGGAGGAGATAGAGATCAGGGAGCGCGCGGGCCGGTCAGGTTCTCCCGCGGGCGAGGACGCCGGCAAGCTCCTTTTACCTTCCTCGATCACTTTCAGGGAGAGGCGGACAGGCCCTGCCAGGGCATATTCCAAATCCGCCGTGGAACATTACAACAAGGCGAAGTTGCTGGTGGGGGAGAAAGAATATAACGGAGCACTGGCGGAGCTCAGGGAGGCTGTTTTCCTCGAGGAAGGTTACGTGGAGGCCTACATCGCCCTGGGAGAGATCTACGAGGCCGTGGGGGAGGATAATATTGCCGGGGAGGCCTATCGATCGGCACTCGGCGTTGACGACGATGCGGCCGCGGCGCATTGCGGCATCGGGAACATACTTATCCGCGAGGGAGCGAGGCTCGAGAGGGATAGCAAGCTGATGGAGGCGTGGGCGAAGTATCAGAATGCCGTGCTCGAGTACAAGCGCGCCACGTGGGTGGACATCGGCTATGCTCCAGCTTACTACGGTATAGGCGTGGCCTATAGCAGGCTCGGAAGGCACAGCGACGCAGCTTATTATTGGAACAAGACCATCGAGGCAGCGGAGGAGGGGTCAGAGCACGGAAGGAGTGCGGCGAGCAACCTGGCCGTGACGGGCCTGGCACGGTGAGAAATGAGTTACTGAGTTTGTGAGTTAAATGAGTTAGATGAGTTGCATCCTTCACAAAAAGAACAATAAAACCCTTATCGAGGCGTGAAACTGGAAACTTGGAAGAAGAAACATGATGCAGGATGCAAGATACAGGATACAAAAACACGATGCAGGACCAGGATGCAAAACACGCAGTACGCAGTACGATATGCGCAGTACGATTCACGATTCACCATTCACTATTCACGATAAATGAGGGCTTGATGGGATGTGCGGGAGATGAGTGAAGGATTGACCAAGGCTGCGGAGAGGCTGGCGAGGGAACTGCTTTCCCGTTCTCTTACCATATCGGTGGCGGAGTCCTGCACGGGCGGTATGGCGGCCGGCACTCTCACGGACGTCGCGGGAATATCCGGGACCTTCAAGCTGGGGATAGTCGCTTACTCCGACGGGGCAAAGGTCGGCGTCCTCGGCCTGGATGGGGAAATGCTCGCCGCTAATGGTGCGGTGAGCGGTGAGACAGCCGCAGCGATGGCCAAGGCCATCCGGAGAATGGGGGCGACAGACATCGGAGTCGGCATTACGGGCATAGCCGGTCCGTCCGGGGGAACACCCGGCAAGCCAGTAGGACTCGTATTCATCGGAGCAGCTACCGCCTCGGGTCATCTCTGCAGGGAGTTTCGATTCGTGGGATCGCGAAGGAAGATAAGGGAGGCCGCCGTACGGGCCGCCATGGAGCTGGTTCAGGAAGTTGTCAGGCAATAAATTCGCGAACGAAGTGAGCGAATTTATATGAGAACATTTATCGCTATTGATCTCGATGCAGCCGCCCGGGAGGCCGTCGCCGGCCGGGTGCGTCGCCTCGCCGGAACGATCGCCGGCGTTCGGTGGGTCAAGCCGGACAATATCCATGTGACAATCAGGTTCCTCGGCGAGATATCTCCGGAAACCCGCGGACTCGTGGAGCGCGTTCTGCGGAATGCCGCCATCGGGTTCTCGCCTTTCGACGTCACCATCGGCGAGATGGGAGCGTTTCCGTCCTTCAGGAGGCCGCGCGTACTGTGGGCCGGAATCGGCAAGGGGAAGGAGGAGTTGAGGCGCCTCCACTTGAGGATAGAGGAGGGGCTGGGCGAAATCGGGATCCCGGCAGAAAGGAGGCCCTACACGCCCCACATCACTATCGGCCGTCTGAAGCGCCAATCGAAAAATATCAATCTTTCCGGCATTGCCCGCGACCCCGGCATCGAATCGGGCTTTGTCGTCGACAGAGTGGTGCTCTTCGAAAGCGAATTGCGCCCGGAAGGAGCCGTGCACAAAGTAATATATGAGGCAAAAATGGAAACCACGGATTAAACGGATTAGGCGGATTAGCTTACTGAATAAAAGCAATGTTAATGTATGCATGCCTTTCCTATTCCCCTATTTGAAGCTATAATAAATTGTTTTAATCAGCATAATCAGCTAAATCCGCGGTTTAACCTAAGTAATGCAAGGAGGATGAGATGAAGGAGAACAAGGACGATAAGAAGGGCAAGGGCCAGGCGCTGTCAACGGCGGTGGAGCAGATAGAAAAGCAGTTCGGCAAGGGGTCGATCATGAGGCTCGGGTCGGCGGCGGCCGCCATAAACATCCCGGTAATATCCACCGGCTCTCTCTCCCTGGACATAGCGCTCGGCGTAGGCGGGGTGCCGAGGGGAAGGGTTATAGAGGTCTTCGGGCCCGAGGGCTCCGGAAAGACGACCCTCTGCCTTCAGATCGTCGCCAACGCCCAGCGGGCGGGGGGGACCGCGGCCTACATCGACGCCGAGCACGCCATCGATCCCGCCTATGCCAAGCTGCTCGGCGTGAATCTGGATGACTTCCTCATCTCGCAACCTGACTCCGGGGAGGACGCGCTCAATATCGCCGAGATGCTCGTGAGAAGCAACGCTGTTGACGTCATAGTCGTGGACTCGGTCGCCGCCCTGGTTCCGAAGGCGGAGATACGGGGGGATATCGGGGATTCCCACGTCGGCCTGCAAGCCAGGCTGATGAGCCAGGCCCTGAGGAAGTTGACATCCGCCATCAGCAAGTCGAAGACGTGCTGTATATTTATCAACCAGATCAGAATGAAGATCGGCGTTATGTTCGGCAACCCGGAGACCACCCCGGGAGGGCGGGCGCTGAAGTTTTATTCGTCGATGAGGCTGGATATTCGCAGGATAGGCGCTATAAAGGACAACAAGGGCAATGTCGTAGGAAACAGGACGCGGGTCAAGGTCGTGAAGAACAAGGTCGCGCCCCCTTTCAAGAAGGCCGAGTTCGACATTCTCTATAACGAGGGCATCTCAAGGGAGGGTGACCTGATCGACCTCGGTCTCGCCTGCGGCCTGATCGAGCAGAAGGGGAGCTGGTTCGTCTTCGGCGAGGAGAAGCTCGGCCAGGGTCGCGAGACCGCCCGGGAGGTCCTGAAGGGGGATCCGAAGCTTCTCGGCAAGCTGGAGGCAGGCATCAGGAAGAAGCAAGGCGACGGGTAATACTTGAAGTGCCCCCGGATTGCAGTTGATATTTTCATGCCGCGGCGGCCGTGAGCTCATCCCGGGAAAGCCGGGTCGAGGCCCGCCCGGTACTATTATCCCCAGGCTGGAGCGGCTGAAAAGAAAGCCGTGCCGGTTGAGGATATGAAAAAAAAGAGAATTAGAAAGCTGGATAAAGACAGCGCTTTAAGTTATGCGTGTTTACTACTATCCTACAGGGAAAGGAGCGAGGGAGAGGTCAGGGAGAGGCTGGTAAAAAGAGGATATCCCGGGGATGTAATAACTCATGTTATTTCTGAGCTTATAGAGCTTAATTATTTAGACGACAATAGGTTCGCGAAATCATGGCTCATGTGGCGCAAAGAGTCGCGGCCGAAGAGCAGGAGCATGATCCGCTGGGAGCTTCTGGCCAAAGGGGTCAAGGACGATGTTATATCCAGGGCGCTGGAAGCGGCGTATCCTGAACGGGAGGAGCTTGATATAGCCCGGAGGCTTGCCGGCAAAAGGGCGGCGCTTCCCGGCTCGGACCGCAGGAAGATATACGACTACCTCAGGAGAAAGGGCTTCAACCACGACGTGATATCCCAAGCCCTATTAAAAGACCATAGACCATAGACAAAAGACAAAGAAACAGAATAAGAAGCTACCGAGAGACGACGGAGGAGGGAAAAGTGAAAACATGGAAGTATGGAAATAACAAAAAAAGTGTCCACGAATTACACGAATCGCAAAAATTGACACGAATTTACAAATATATAGCTCCGACGAAGTCGGAGCTATATAAATTTGCGAGCGCAGCGAGCTAATTTATATGAGGGCGGACGAAATAAGAGAGGGTTTCCTGGATTTCTTCAGGGAGAAGGGCCACGTTGTAGTTCCCAGTGATTCCCTTCTGCCCTCGGCGGACCCGACGCTCCTTTTCACCAACGCGGGGATGAACCAGTTCAAGGACATCTTCCTGGGGCTTGATGAAAGGGGTTACCGGCGGGCCGTGAACTCCCAGAAATGCATGCGTGTGTCCGGAAAGCACAACGACCTCGAAGACGTCGGACGAGATACCTATCACCACACATTCTTCGAGATGCTCGGCAACTGGTCATTCGGAGACTACTACAAGGCCGAGGCGATCGGGTGGGCGTGGGAGCTCCTGACGGAGATGTGGAAGATACCGGCGGAGAGGCTTTGGGTGACGGTATTTCGGGACGACAACGAGGCCGCCGGCCTTTGGCCGAAAGTCACGGGCATCGCCGAGGAAAGGGTCCTCCGATTCGACGAGAAGGAGAACTTCTGGTCTATGGGACCGACGGGGCCCTGCGGGCCCTGCTCGGAGATTCACGTCGACCTCGGCCCCGGGGCGTGCGCCATGCGCGGCGAACCCGGGCATTCCTGCGGCCCGAACGTCGACTGCGGCAGGTTCGTCGAGCTATGGAACCTCGTCTTCATCCAGTTCGACAGGGGCAGTGACGGCAAGCTGGGCGAGCTTCCCGCGAAACACATCGACACGGGGATGGGCTTCGAGAGGCTTGTCGCCATTCTCCAGGGAAAGCTCTCCAATTACGATACCGATCTCTTTACTCCCATCATGGAGGCCATCTCCGGACTTTCGGGCAAGAGCTGCCGCGACGACGGGGTCGCCTTCAGGGTCATAGCGGACCACGCCAGGGCTCTGACCTTCGCTGTGGCCGACGGCATCATGCCGTCCAACGAGGGGCGGGGATACGTCCTCCGGATGATTCTCAGGAGGGCCTACCGCTTCGGCTGCGGGCTGGGGCTGGACGAGCCTTTCCTCTATAAGCTGGTGCCGACCGTGGCCAGGGTCATGGCGTCGCCGTACCCCGAGCTCGAGGCGGCCAGGGAGCACGTCTCGAAGGTCGTCCTCAACGAGGAGGAGAGGTTCCGGGCTACGCTCGCGAACGGCCTGGAAATTCTCGGGGGGGTTATTTCCAGCCTGAAGGGGAAGGGCGAGGACCGGGTCCCCGGCGTTGACGCATTCAGGCTCTACGACACCTACGGGTTTCCCGTGGACCTGATCCGGGAGATAGCCCACGAGAACGGCATGGACATAGACGAAGAAGGGTTCACACAACTCATGGGGGAACAGAAAGACCGGGCCAGGGCGAGCTGGAAAGGGCGGGCGAAGGAGGCGAAGGTGGACATCTACAGGGAGATCAAGCGGGAGGTGGGGGAGACCGTTTCGAGTGCTCACGACGCAACCGGCGCACGCTCCGAGGTGGCCGCTATTATCGCGGACGGGTGCGTCGTCGAGGAGGCTGCCGGGGGAAAGAGCGTTGAGATCGTTCTCGCCGGGACACCATTCTATGCCGAGGCCGGGGGGCAGGTCGGCGACAGGGGGAAGATATCGGCCGAGGGACTGCGGGTTGATGTAGAGGATACGGTTTTACCCGTCGAGGGACTCGTCGTTCACCGGGGAAAGGTCTTGCACGGCACGATCCGCCGGGGGCAGGCCGTTGAGGCATCCGTCGACGCGGAGAGGCGGGAGGCGATCGCCGGGAACCACACCGCCACCCACCTACTCCAGGCGGCCTTGAGGCAGGTCCTCGGCAACCACATAAAGCAGTCGGGATCGCTCGTCGACGCGGACCGGCTCCGGTTCGATTTCACTCACTACCGGGCGGTGGGGGAGCGTGAGCTGATACGGGTCGAGGAGATCGTCAACGAGAACATCATGAAAAACCTCCAGGTGCAGACAATGGTGGTACCGTACCGCGAGGTCAAAGGGAGCGGTATCATAGCCCCCTTCGGCGAGAAGTACGGCGAGGAGGTCCGCGTTATCGAGGTGGGGAACTTCAGCAGGGAGCTCTGCGGCGGGACGCACGTCTCGTCCTCCGGCAGGATCGGCTTTTTCAAGATAGTCGGAGAGCGGGCGGTGGCCGCGGGCATACGGAGGATCGAGGCCGTGAGCGGCCGGCGCGCGTGGGCATACGTCAGGGAGCTGGAAGAGGGGATGAAGGCCCTGTCAGGGCTTCTCAAGTCTTCGCCCTCGGACGTCGTCGAGCGCGTCCGGAAGCTTCTCAAGGAGCAGAAATCGAAGGAGAAGAAGAAAAGCGGCTCGGCGCTGAAAAGCGCTGCGGACGAGGCAAAAGACATCATCGAGGCGGCAGTGGAGATAAGCGGAATAAAGACGGCTGCCCGGGAGGTCGAAGGAGCAGACGTTTCCCATCTCAGGGCGATAGTAGATTCAATAAAGGGGAGCCGGGAAAAATTCGTGCTCGTTCTCTTCACGAGGCAGGGCAAGAAGGCCGTGGCGGTTATCGGCATAACGAAAGACATCGCGGGCAAGACCATAGACGCCGGATTGTTGGCCAGGGCTATCGCGCCGATGATAGGGGGGCGCGGCGGCGGCGGCAGGCCCGACATGGCCCAGGCCGGCGGCAAGGAACCCTCCAATATAAAAGAGGCAGTTGAGAAAACCCCGCACATAATAAAGAAAATGCTCGAAAAGAAATAGAGAGGATGTCCACGAATTACACGAATTAACACGAATTGAAAAGGCTTATTATGCAGACCCCCTTCTCCCCAATGAGGAAGGGGATACGGTGAGGGGAAAAGGAACTGGCGGAAATTCTTGAAAATTCGTGGATAAATATTTTTTGTTTTACCCAGCCAAAATAATTACGGAGTGGTCGATATGATCGATTCATACGGTTTCGGCAAGATATTCATAAACGGGGAGAAATACACTTCGGATGTCATTATCTACCCGGACCGCGTGGATCCGAGCTGGTGGAGGACGAACGGCCATCGATTATCGATAGGGGACCTGGAGGATGTCCTGAAGGAGGAGCCGCAGACGCTCATCATCGGCACGGGTAACATGGGCCTCATGCGGGTCTCCCAGGATGTGAGACAGTTCATCGAGGATAAAGGAATCAAGCTGATCGTAATGAAGACAAAGGCGGCATGCGACGAGTTCAACCGCCTCCGCGAAACAGAGCGCGTCATCTGCGCCCTCCACCTCACCTGCTGAATCGGTGAAGGTCCGGGTAACGAGGCCCGCGTTTCACCGGAGTTACTATAAGTTTCCACGCTCTCCGAGCTGTTAATAAAAGTTTCTACGGCCTTCGGCCTGTTGCGGAAAGACCGTCTACAGGCTGAATTAATGAGCATCATCGCCATTTGCATTCTTCATCTTGTAAATCCCGTTAATCCTGTCTAGAATTGTTTTCACTTTCTTCAAAAAAAGTAAAAAAGCATCCAGGGATAAAACGGGAAAAGAGAATGAAGATTATCACGGTATCGGAAGCGTTCCCGGAGGACCTTGCGGCGCTCCTCATGCCGCCGTCGTCCGCCGCCGCGGAGGAGTCCCCCCTCACCTCCAGGGTGCGGGAGATACTGAAGAACGTGGCGGAGAGAGGCGACGAGGCACTCACCGGCTACGCCAAGGAGTTCGACGGCCTGGAGCTTGCGGCATCCGACCTGCGAGTCCCGGAGGACGAGATACGGGCGGCGGCCAGGGAAGCTCCGCCGGAACTCGTGGAGGCCCTCACCCTCGCCAGTGAAAATATAAGGAATTACTGCGAAAGGGAGATGGAAGTACTCCGGGGGCTCGGGCAAGAGGAGGGGGCGGCCGGCGGGAGGATCGTGCCGATTCGCAGGGTTGGAATATACATACCCGGCGGGACGGCACCGCTCGTCTCGACCGTGCCGATGACCGTCGTTCCCGCCAGGGTCGCCGGCGTAGCCTCAATAGCCGTTGTTACCCCGAAGCCCGACGTGTCTATTCTCGCCGCGGCCCGGCTCTGCGGGGCGAAAGAGATATACCGCACAGGGGGGGCTCAGGCCATCGCCGCCCTCGCCTTCGGGACGGACACCATCGAGCCGGTGGACAAGATAATCGGCCCCGGCAACGAGTACGTCACCGAGGCCAAGAGACTGGTCTACGGCACCGTCGATATCGATATGCTCGCCGGCCCGAGCGAGATCGCCGTTATCGCCGACGATACCGCCCTGCCGGGATGGGTAGCGGCGGACATGCTCTCGCAGGCCGAACACGGCAGCGGCAGGGAGCGCGTCTTCCTCATAACGGACAGCGAGAAATTGGCGAAGATGGTCGAGGATGAACTATACAAGCAGGCGGCAGGCCTCGAGAAAAGCGAATCTATTTCCCGTGTCCTCGATCTTGGAACTTACCTCATCGTCTGCGAGAAGGGAATTGCGCAGTGTGTTGAGATGGCAAACTTCATAGCGCCCGAGCACCTCGAAATTATGACGGAGGACGCGGAGGACGTGTCAGGCCGCATCGTGAACGCCGGCGCCGTCTTCGTCGGCCCGTTCTCCCCCGAGGCGGTGGGGGACTATGTCGCGGGCCCGAGCCACGTCCTGCCCACGGGGGGAACGGCCCGCTTTAAGAGCGGTCTCTCCGTCCTCGATTTCATCAAGAGGGTGAGCCTGATCTCCTACACAAGGGAGGACCTTGCCCGGGTAAGGAACGCGATAAGGGCCATCGGCAATGCCGAAGGGCTCACGGCCCACGTGCGCGCGGTCGAGAAGAGGTTTGAAGAATGAACAAGTTAAGGAAGAACATAGCCGGGCTCGAGGGATACACGCCGGGTGAGCAGCCGGTCGGGGAGGGGTATATCAAGCTCAACACGAATGAAAATCCCTATCCTCCGTCGCCGGCAGTCATCGAGGCAATTGCGAAGGAGGCGGAGAGCCTCCGCCTCTATCCCGACCCTCTGGCGACAGCCCTTCGCGAAAAAGCCGGGGAGGTTCTCGGGCTCCCTTCCGGAAGCATCATCGCGGGAAACGGTTCCGATGAGCTGCTCACGATTATCCTGAGGTGTTTCGTGGAACCCGGGGAGAAGGTCGTAACGCCGCACCCGACTTACACCCTCTACGAGACGCTGGTGTCAATCCAGGACGGCGAGCTTGTACGCGTCCCCCTGGGAGACGACTTCTCCGTGCCCGAAGAGATTGTCGTGGCCGGGGCGAAGGTCACCTTCATCGCCAACCCCAACTCGCCGTCCGGGACAGTGACCCCGAACGATGCGATCAGGGGCATCGCGGAGAAGGCCGGCGGTATCCTGGTCGTCGATGAAGCATACGTCGACTTCTGCGGCGAGGGCGCACTCCGGCTCCTAGAAGAGTTCGACAACCTCATCGTAACGCGGTCGATGTCCAAGTCCTTCTCCCTGGCGGGACTGAGGCTGGGCTTCGCTTTCTCGACGCCGGCCATAATTGAGGCGATGCTCAAGGTGAAGGACTCCTACAACGTAAGCAGGCTCGCCATCGCGGGCGGGCTGGCCGCGTTCGAGGACATCGAATGGATGAGGGCAAACGTCAGGCGCGTCGTCTCGACGAGAGAGCGCCTCTCGCTGTCCCTTTCCGCGATGGGTTTCAGGGTCTTCCCTTCGGGCGCGAACTTCGTCCTTGCCGGTACCGGAAGGTGGGACGCGGGCGCGATATTCAGGGAGCTTAAGGATCAGAAGATACTCGTGCGCTACTACGATACTGAGAGACTGAGAAGCTGCCTGAGGATCAGCGTCGGCACGGACGAGGAGATAGATGCCCTCCTGCGGGAGATAAGAAGCATTATCAAGACTAAAGATTCAAAGCAATAAATATAAACCGCAAAGGCGCTAAGACATAAGAGAGTTAAAAATTAGATTTTTCATTGAGGTCGTCTTTGCGTCTTTGCGGTTATAAAAGTTGTCGGAGAAACGCGAGGATTAGAATAAAAGCTATGAAGTGCGGAGGCACGAGGGAGTCTGGATGATGAAAAGAGCAGGAATAGTTCACAGGAAAACCAAAGAAACAGACATACGGGTCAACCTTGACCTCGACGGAGGCGGCCGCGCAAGCGTGGACACGGGGATAGGTTTCCTCGACCACATGCTGGAGCTCTTCGCGTGTCACGGCCTGTTCGACCTGGAGGTGAAAGCCTCCGGCGACCGCCATGTGGATGACCACCACATCGTCGAGGACCTTGGTCTCTGCCTTGGCGAATCCCTTTTAAAGGCCCTGGGAAAGAAAAAGGGCATACGCCGCTACGGCTTCGCCATCGTGCCGATGGACGAGGCGCTCGCCATGGCCTGCCTCGACATCAGCGGGCGGCCGGGTCTTGTTTTCAACGTCAAGACAAGGAGGAGGAAGATAAAGGATTTCGACCTAGCGCTTTTCGAGGATTTCTTCAAGGCGATATCAAATACGGCGAGGATGACCGTGCATATTCGCAGGGAGGCCGGGGATGATCCGCACCATGTCTACGAGTCTGTTTTCAAGGCCTTCGGCCGCGCCCTTGACGCCGCCACCGCGATCGATGAAAGGGTGAAGGGCGTCCCTTCCACCAAAGGAATAATTTAAACTACCGAGAGACGAGGGGCGAATGACCAATGTTCAATATTCAACACTCAATGTTCAATGAAAAGATTGAAGACCAAAGACCATAGACAAAGAAACAGAAGAAGAAGAAACCGGCGAGGGATGAGTAATATAGAACATGCATAAATTAATAAGCGGAGCGAATTAATTTATTATTATGATCGCGATAATTGACTACGGGATGGGGAACCTGGGCAGTGTGGCCAAGGCCTTCAGGAAGCTCGGTTACGAAGCAGTGATCACCCCGGATAGAAACAGGATCCGGGAGGCCCGGTCCATCGTCGTCCCCGGCGTCGGCGCCTTCGGCCAGTGCATGTCAAACCTCGGTAAGACCGGCATGGACGAAGCCATACATTCGGCCATCGAGGAGGGGAAGCCATACCTCGGCATCTGCCTGGGTTACCAGGTCCTCTTCGAGGGGAGCGAGGAGGATGCGGGCACGCCCGGCCTCGGAATTATCGATGGCGTCGTAAAGAAATTTTCCTCAACGCTGAAGGTCCCCCACATGGGATGGAACACGGTGCGCATAAAGCAAAGAACCCCGCTCTTCGCGGATATCCCCGACGAATCGTATTTTTACTTCGTGCACTCTTTTTACCCCGAGCCCGTCTCCGGGGATATAATCGCAGCAACGACGGAGTACGGCGTACCGTTCGCCGCCGCAATCCGGAAAGACAATATCTTCGCGACGCAGTTCCATCCCGAGAAGAGCCAGTCTATCGGGCTGGAGATGTTAAAAAATTTCGCGGCCTTAGGGGAGAAGAAATGCTGATAATACCGGCGGTGGATATTCGGGCGGGGAAGTGTGTTCGCCTGTACCAGGGGGACCCCGAGAAAGAGTCGGTATACTTCGAGGACCCCCTCGAGGCGGCCCTTTTATGGCAGTCCGGGGGCGCGGGCATGCTTCACGTGGTCGATCTCGACGCGGCGCTGACCGGCGAGCCGGTGAACAGAGAGGCCGTCGGGAGAATCATCTCGTCCGTCTCGGTCCCCGTTCAGGTAGCCGGTGGGCTGAGGAGCGTCTCCATCATGGAAGAATACATCGAAATGGGCGCGGCCAGGGTCGTCGCGGGAACGTCTGCCTACCGTTCGGAGAAGTTTATCAGCGACGCATTGAGCAAGTTAGGGACAAAGGTTGTCTTTGCCATAGATGCGAGGGACGGCTTGCTGGTGGGTGAGGGCTGGAAGAGCACGACCAGGTATCCGGCCCGGGATTTCGCCTTGCGCCTCGAAGAACTCGGGGCATCCACCGCGATCTACACGGATACCATGAGGGACGGGGCGCTGTCGGGGCCGAATATCGAGGCCATAAAGGAGATCGTCGGCCTCGTGGGTTACGATATTATCGCCGCCGGCGGTATCGCCGCCGTGCGGCACGTGGAGGAGCTCGGGAAGCTGGAAAAAGACGGCCTCGCCGGAATAATCATCGGCAAAGCCCTCTACGACGGCGCCCTGAGACTTGAGGAAATACTCTAGCTTTATCTTCTAACTTGTTTCCATCTAAGGAATAATATATTTCACATAAATTAAGGTACAAGAAACAAGATACAAGATACAAACAAGCACCAATATCCAAATACCAATGAATTAATGGCAGGACCTTGGTGAGTATCGTTTGTTGGTAATTGGAATTTGGATATTGTTTGGTTATTGTATCTTGCATCTTGGTTATTAACTATTTTCCCGTTGTTGGGCAAAGCCATGCACCATCAGCGATGAGAGGGCTATTGTGCTTGCCAAAAGGATTATACCGTGCCTGGACATCGACGCGGGGCGCGTCGTCAAGGGCGTAAAGTTCGTCGACATCAGGGATGCGGGTGACCCGGTTGAAGTTGCCGCCCTTTACGAAGAGGAGGGTGCAGACGAGCTGGTCTTCCTCGACATCACCGCCAGTTCGGGCGGAAGAAAGACGATGATCGACCTCATGAGGAAAGTATCGGAAGAGGTGTTCATGCCGCTTACAGTCGGGGGGGGCATATCGGAACTGCAGGATATCAGCGCCCTCCTCAAGGCCGGGGCAGACAAGGTCTCCATCAACACTGCCGCCGTGGAGTCCCCGGGCTTCATTTCAGAGGCGGCTTCCAGGTTCGGATCCCAGTGCATCGTCCTTGCAATCGACGCGAAAAGAGACAACGGGGGCTGGACGGTCTTCACGTACGGGGGGAGGAAGAACACGGGGAAGGACGCCGTCAAATGGGCCGTGGACGGTGTGCGGCGCGGGGCCGGGGAGATACTTCTAACGAGCATGGACGCTGACGGGACGCATGGGGGCTACGATATAGGGCTCACGCGCAACATTGCGGAGGCGGTCAATGTTCCCGTCATCGCCTCCGGCGGGGCAGGCGGCCCCGAGGACCTTTACCGGGTGCTTGACAAGGGGAAGGCCGATGCCGTCCTCGCCGCCTCGATATTCCATTACCGCACGTTCTCGGTCAGGGCGGTGAAACAATACCTTCGTGAGAAAGGAGTAACTGTCAGGCTATGAAGTTTCTCGAAAAGATGAAGTTCGACGAAAAGGGCTTGATCCCGGCGATCATCCAGGACGCGGACACGAACGAGGTTCTAATGCTGGCTTACATGAACGAGGATTCGTTCCTGGAGACGATGGAGACAGGCCTCACCCATTTCTGGTCGCGGTCGAGGAAGAAGCTCTGGAAGAAGGGTGAGTCCAGCGGCCACACGCAAAAGGTGCACGAAATACTCTTCGACTGCGACATCGATACTCTCCTTATCAAGGTCCACCAGACCGGCGCGGCGTGCCACAAAGGGTATCGATCGTGTTTCTACCGAAAGATAGTGGATAAGAAGGGAAAAGTCAGGACTAAAGGGAAGAAGGTCTTCGACCCGGAAAAGGTATATAAAAAGAAATGAACTATTTAGCGAACGTGGATAATAATTAATCCAGCAACCAACAACCAGAAACCAGAAACCGTTTTTAGCATGTATTCCCCGAATGAAAAAGAGTTCATGGAGCTGGCGAAGACGGCCAACCTCATCCCGGTTTACAGGGAGCTCATCGCCGATATGGAGACGCCGGTCTCCGCCTTCATGAAAGTTGCCGACGGCGATTACGTATTTCTTCTCGAGAGCGTGGAGTACGGTGAGAAGGTGGGCAGGTACTCCTTCGTAGGCTTGAGTCCCGGGGCGATCTTCTCATCGAGGGGGAAGACGGTAAAGGTCCGGGAGCGGGGCGCCGAACGGGAGTACGAAACGGCGACGGACCCGATCGATGAGCTCAAAGCGTTCATGGGTCGTTACAGGCCCGGCGGGGGAGGGGGGCTGCCCCGTTTCTATGGCGGCGCCGTAGGCTACCTGGGCTATGAGATGGTGCGTTTCATCGAAGACATACCAGACACAAACCCGGACGACCTGAACCTGCCCGAATCGTTCTTCATGATAACCGACACGGTCCTTATCTTCGACCACGTCCAGCGCACGGTCAAGGTTGTCTGCAATGCCGGCGTCGGCGACGATCCTTCGGCGTCTTACAGGGAGGCGAAGGCGAGAATCGACGCAGTCGTCGGCAAGCTCTCGCGGGCCGTGGTAAGGCCGCCGATCGAGCTCGCGAAGCCGCGGAAGGCGGGCGCGGTCGGGTCGAATTTCAGCAAGGACGAATTCCAGGACGCGGTCGTCAGGGCCAAGGAGTACATTGCCCGGGGAGACGTAATCCAGGTCGTTCTCTCCCAGCGACTCTCGGCAAGGGCGGAGAGCCACCCGTTCGACGTGTACCGCGTCCTCAGGTCCATCAACCCGTCCCCCTACATGTTCTATCTCAGGTTCGGCGATCTATGCCTTGTCGGGTCTTCCCCCGAAGTCATGGTCCGCGGGGATGAAGGCGACGTGGAGCTCCGCCCGATAGCGGGCACCAGGCCAAGGGGCGGAAACGAGGAGGAAGACGCGGAGCTCGAGCGGGAGCTCCTGTCAAGCGAGAAGGAGTGCGCGGAGCACATCATGCTGGTGGACCTGGGTCGGAACGATATAGGAAGGGTCTGTGAGAGGGGTACCGTGAGGGTCTCCGAGATGATGGTCATCGAGCGTTATTCCCACGTCATGCACATCGTTTCCGACGTCGTTGGCAAGCTGCGCGATGACAAGGACAACTTCGACCTGCTGCGGGCGACGTTCCCCGCGGGGACCGTATCGGGGGCACCGAAGATACGCGCCATGGAGATAATAGACGAGCTCGAGAACCTGAGAAGAGGACCTTATGCCGGGGCTGTCGGCTACTTCAGCTTTTCCGGAAACCTGGATACATGCATCACTATCAGGACCATCATCATCAAGGACGGCACCGCTTACGTACAGGCGGGGGCGGGGATCGTTGCCGACTCCGATCCGGCGGCGGAGTACCGCGAGACGATGACCAAGGCAAAGGCCATGCTCACGGCCATCGATATTGCGAACAGCATCCGGGCATGATACTGGTAATCGACAACTACGACTCGTTTGTTTACAACCTGGTCCAGTACCTTGCCGAACTGGGCGCCGAAACAGTTGTCCGTAGAAATGACCGCATCTCGCTTGAGGAAATCGAGGAGATGGATGTGGAGAGGATATTGATTTCTCCCGGCCCGGGCGTCCCGGCGGACGCGGGGATTTCAAAGGAGGCGATTCGCCGCTTCGCCCCGAGAAAGCCCGTTCTGGGGGTCTGTCTCGGCCACCAGTGTATCGGCGAGGTCTTCGGCGGCAGGGTCGTGCGCGCGGAGAGGCTGATGCACGGGAAGACATCCCTCATCCACCACGACGGAAAAACGATATTCCAGGGACTGGACAACCCCTTCGAGGCCACGAGGTACCACTCGCTTATCGTGGAGCGTGAGTCGATCCCCGATTGTCTCGCCGTCAACGCGTGGACGGACGAAGGGGAGATCATGGGCCTCATACACAAGGAGTATCCGGTCTGGGGCGTTCAGTTCCACCCGGAGTCCATCCTCACCCTGGAGGGAAAGAAGCTCCTCTCCAACTTCCTCCGGATGTAGCTCTCTTATAATCGTAATCGTTTCTCTTCAATTTTATGGTTGTAAAAATCATTTCCTCAAGGCCGCGGAGTTTTATGAGTTTTATTATTTAAAGCCATAACTCATTTAACTGGAACGCAGTAAATGATATTCGAGAGCAAGTCGTGGGCACCGTATTTCTTATTACAAACACCTCCTGCATCTTGTTTCTTACTTCTTTTATCCGCTTCACGAGATACGACATGTAATCAACATCTGGAGGTGATGGACAAATGAGAGCCCTTATTTACGATGGAGAGCTCAGGCTGGTGGAAGATTACCCGGCGCCCGAGATTGGCGAGGGCGAGGCGCTCGTCAGGGTCCTCATGGCGGGGATATGCAACACGGACCTCGAGATCATCAAGGGATACATGGGCTTTACCGGTGTGCCCGGGCACGAGTTCGTTGGTGTCGTGGAAGCTTCCCCGGAGGAGGAGCTCGCGGGGAAGAGGGTTGTCGGCGAGATCAACTGCCCCTGCGGGACGTGCGATTACTGCCTGACGGGAATGGGCAATCACTGCCCGGCGCGATCGGTACTTGGAATACTGAAGAGGGACGGCGCGTTCGCGGAATATCTCACGCTTCCGGTTGAGAATCTCCACATCGTTCCGGACGGCGTGCGGGACGAGGAGGCTGTCTTCGCCGAGCCGCTGGCCGCAGCCTGCAGGGCGCTGGAGCAGGTGAAGCTGGAACGAGGGGAGAGCGTTGTCGTCCTCGGCGATGGGAAGCTCGGCCTCCTCGTGGCGCAGGTCGTGAAATCGACCGGATGCGCGCTCCTCTCCGTTGGGCTTGACCCGTCCAAGCTCTCGATCCTGCGGGGGATGGGCATCAGGACCCGCCCGGGGACCGACGGCATGAAGGAGAAGTTCGATGTGGCCGTCGATTGCACGGGGTCGCCGGAAGGGCTCGGCGCCGCCCTTTCCCTGACGAGACCGTTGGGCCGGGTTGTTTTAAAGACCACGGTCGCGGAGAACCCTTCAATCGACACCTCACGGATCGTTGTCGATGAGATTACCGTGATAGGCTCGCGCTGCGGCCCCTTCGAGCCCGCCCTGGAGGCTCTCAAGGCGAAGACGGTAAAGGTCGAGCCCCTCATAAGCGCTGTCGTGCCGTTCTCCAACGCACTCGAGGCTTTCGATATAGCCCGAAAGAAAGATATGATCAAGGTCCTCCTGAAGATGTAGCAATTCCCGCTCTCGGATACGACACGTCTTACGACGTCTCCATGGCCGAAACGGAGTTCGTAAAGAGGGCCGTCAGGGAGTCGAGGCTTATTCTCACGCGCGACACCCTTCTGGGGGAGCGGTGGACGGTCCCGTCATGCCTATCCCTCGAGAGCGATAGTACTTTCGATCAGCTCAGGCAGGTTATTTACAGGTTGAATCTGCGCATCTCCGACGATAAGATATTCACGATTTGCTTGAAGTGCAACGAGCCGCTCGAGGAGGCGGTCAGGGAGAAAGTGGAGGGGAGGGTGCCCCCGTACGTTTACAGGACGAAGGACCGTATATTTAAATGTCCTCGCTGCGGACACCTCTACTGGCGGGGTACTCACCACGACCTCGTGATGGGCATAATCAGTAAAGTGCTGGAGCTAAAAGGTGATAGAGAAGATCATATCTCTTAAAAGAGAGGCGGTGGAGCGCAGGAGGCGGGCGCTTGCGCCCGGCGACCCGGCGTCGCTCCTCTCGAGAAGAAAATCGGGTGTCCGCGATTTCCGCGCCGCTGTCAGGAAGGAGGGGAGGCTGTCCCTCATCGCAGAGGTCAAGAAAGCGTCGCCGTCGAGGGGCGTGATCCGCGGGGATTTCGACCCCGAACAGATCGCCCGCGTGTACCGGGAGAAGGGGGTTGACGCCATCTCGGTTCTCACGGAGGATAAATTCTTTCTCGGCAGCCCGAGGTATCTGTCGCTCGTGAGGGCCGGGGTATCCGTTCCCGTCCTGCAGAAGGATTTCATTGTGGACGAGCTGCAGATATACGAGGCCGCGGGCGGCGGGGCGGACGCGGTCCTTCTCATCGCCTTCATCCTGTCGCCGGGAGCGCTCGAGAGGTTTATCTCTCTCTGCGCCAGGTTGGGCATGACGCCCCTTGTGGAGGTCCATACTCCGGGCGACATATCCAAGGCCGCGGACGCCGGTGCGGATGTTTTCGGGATCAACAACCGCGACCTCAAGACTTTTACCGTCGACCTCTCGGTGACGGAAAAGCTGGCGGGCCGCCTTCCGGGAGGATCGACAGCAATCAGCGAGAGCGGGGTCGGGTCCGCGCAGGATATAGAGAGATTGAAAGAATGCGGCGTCCACGGCGTGCTTGTCGGCGAGGCCCTCATGGCGAGCCCGGATATAGGCCGCAAGCTGGATGAACTGATGGGGGCGCTGTGACGATGGAAGCCGACACCGTGAAGGTCAAGATATGCGGTATAACAAGCGTTCGGGACGCCCTGGCGACGTGCGAACTGGGAGCGGACGCCATAGGCCTCGTCTTCTCCGGGAGCCCGCGGAAGGTGTCCCTCAACGCAGCCGCGGAAATCGCAGGGCGGGTGTCCCCTTTCGTCACAGTCGTGGGGGTCTTCGTCAACGAGGAGCGGGAGTTCGTCTCGCGGGCCCTCGAACAGTGCTCCCTGGACCTCGTCCAGCTTCACGGCGACGAGTCCCCCGAATACTGCCTTTCGTTCCCCGGCAGGGTGATAAAGTCTTTCAGGATCGGGGAGGCGGGCGACATCTCGCCAGTCAGCTCTTTCAGCGTGAGGGCCGCGCTGTTTGACTCGCGGGTCCGGGGAGCGTTCGGAGGGACGGGGAAGGCTTTCGAATGGAAGGTGCTGGGCGACGTGACACGGCTTCAGCTTTCCGTCATACTTGCGGGGGGACTGAACGCGGATAATGTCGGCCGCGCCATTGAAATTGTGAGGCCGTACGCGGTCGATGTGTCGAGCGGCGTGGAGGCAGAGCCGGGGAAGAAGGATTACGCCAGGATGAAGGAATTCATGCAAAAGGTGAGGCATCGTGAAAAGGCTTCCGGATAAGCGAGGGAGGTTCGGGTCATACGGCGGCATGTTCGTCCCCGAGACGATCATGGCGGCCCTGGATGAGCTGAAAGAGGCCTACGCGGAGGCGTTGAAAGACCGCAGCTTCAGGGACGAGCTTGCCGGCGCACTGAGGGATTACGCCGGCAGGCCGACACCCCTCTACCTCGCGGAGAACCTCTCGGGGAAGGTCGGGAAGGGCTCGGTCTATCTCAAGCGGGAGGACCTCTGCCACACCGGCGCGCACAAGATCAACAACTGCCTGGGCCAGATCCTCCTCGCCCGCAGGATGGGCAAGGAGAGGATCATAGCCGAGACCGGCGCGGGCCAGCACGGCGTGGCGACGGCCACGGTTGCGGCGCGCTTCGGCATGGAGTGCGTCATCTATATGGGAGAGGAGGACATGGAGCGCCAGGCCCTCAACGTGTTCAGGATGAGGCTGCTGGGCGCCGAGGTCCGCCCGGTGAAGAGCGGGTCGATGACCCTCAAGGACGCCATCAACGAGGCGATGCGGGACTGGGTGACGAATGTCTCGACCACCCATTACGTCCTCGGCTCGGTGGCGGGACCGCACCCGTACCCGCGGATAGTACGCGATTTTCAACGGGTGATAGGGAGAGAGGCGCGCGCACAGATATTGCGGGCGGAGGGAAGGCTTCCCGATCTCCTGGTTGCCTGCGTCGGCGGGGGAAGCAATGCCACGGGCCTCTTCCACCCTTTTCTCGGTGACGATGACGTGCGCATGATCGGCGTCGAGGCCGGCGGGCTCGGCCTGGACAGCGGCCGCCACGCGGCCAGGTTTCACTCCGGCTCCATAGGCATCCTGCATGGAGCGCTTACCTATGTCCTCCAGGACGGGGACGGACAGATAACGAGAACGCACTCAGTCTCGGCCGGGCTTGATTACCCGGGAGTCGGCCCCGAGCACAGTTACTTCAGGGAGGCCGGGCGGGTCAGGTATGAAAGCGTCACGGACGCGGAGGCGGTTGCGGCATTCGAGTTCCTCGCGGAGGCGGAGGGCATACTGCCGGCACTCGAAACGGCCCACGCGATAGCGTTTGTCCTTTATCACCTGGACGAACGGGAAAGGGATTCGCTTATTATTATCAACCTCTCCGGCAGGGGGGACAAGGACATGGAGATCGTAAGGAAGTGGAAGGAAACCGGTGAGCAGGATAAGAGACAGGTTTAACGCCCTCTCGAAAGAGGGGCGGAAAGGGCTGATCGCCTACATCACGGCCGGGGATCCCGACCTGGAGACGACGATGAAGCTCGCCGTGGAGTTCGAGAAGCGGGGGGTGTCCTTTCTGGAGCTGGGGGTCCCTTTCTCCGATCCGCTGGCCGACGGTAAGACGAACCAGGAGGCGGCGGAGCGCGCCCTGAAATCCGGGACAACGCTGAAGGGGATACTGAAGTCCGTTTCAGGGATACGGGGCACGGTTACGATACCCCTGATCATTTTCAGCTATTACAACCCGATCTTCAAATACGGCGTCGAGGCCTTTGCCCGGGACGCCTCCGAGGCGGGAATCGACGGCGCCCTGGTCCTCGACCTTCCCCCGGAAGAGTGCCGTCCATATAAAGAGGCCATGCGGAAATCGGGATTGGACACCATCTTTCTGGTTGCGCCCACAAGCACCGCGGGTAGAATACAGGCTATAACGAAGGTGAGCGGAGGCTTTATTTACTGCCTTTCGAGGACCGGGGTGACGGGGGAGAGGGAGGCCGCCATGGAGGTGGTGAAGACACTGACAACGAGAGTCCGCGGTTTCACCGACCTGCCCCTCGCCGTGGGTTTCGGCATAGCAACCCCGGAACAGGCCGCCGCCGTTGCGCGTTACGCGGACGCTGTCGTTGTCGGCAGCGCGATAGTTCGGGCGATAAAGAGAAACATCGGGAGGGGCGATCTCGTGGAGCGCGTCGGCGACTTCGTCGAGACGCTGGTCAACGGCCTGCCCCGTTCTAACCAAGATATTAATAACCACTGATCATGTTTTGACAAAAAAAGATAAACCACGGATTATACGGATTGAACGGATTTATTCTTTTTTAATCAGTATAATCTCCGTCAGACCCGGCGGCTCTGCCGGACGGGCGCTGAATCCGTGGTTGTATTTTTAAACGGGAAAGGGAGGGGAAAGGAAGGTATGAAGATTTTTTCGGGAACGGCCAATCCGGAGCTTGCGCGCGAGATATGCAAGGACCTCGGCATCAAGCTCGGCAAATGCAAGATCAAGAAATTCGCAAACGACAACATACTCGTCAAGATAGAGGAAAACGTGCGCGAGAAGGACGTCTTCGTGATCCAGCCCTCGTGTGTCCCGGTAAACGAGGGGCTCGTCGAGCTGTTGATTATAATCGACGCCCTGAAGCACGCCTCGGCCCGCAGGGTGACGGCGGTCCTTCCCTACTACCCGTACGTCCGATCGGACAAGAAGGACCAGCCCAGGATATCTATAACCGCAAGGCTCGTTGCCGATCTCCTCGAAGCCGCGGGGACCGACAGGCTCCTGACCATGAATCTCCATTCTCCCCAGATACAGGGGTTCTTCCGCATACCGACCGACCACCTCCTGGCCGCCCCGATCCTCATCAAACACTTCAAGAAGAAGAAGATAGGCAACGCCGTCGTCGTATCGCCGGACGCGGGAAGCGCCAAGCTCGCCGAAAGCTATGCCAGAAAACTGCGGCTTCCTCTTGCCATCATGGACAAGAGGAGGCTCGGCGATACCGATAAAGTAACAATCATTAATATCGTGGGAGATGTGAAGGGCAAGAAGGCCATAGTCTTCGACGACGAGATCGCCACGGGCGGCTCTCTCATTGAGACCGCCAAGACCCTCGTCAAGCACGGCGCCACGGAAGTCTGCGCATGCGCGGTTCACGGCGTCCTGTGCGGGAACGCTGTTAAAAAGCTCTCCGAATCCATCATTAAGGAGGTTGTGGTCACCAACACGGTGAGAATCGGCAAGGAAAAGATGTTCCCGAAGCTCAGCGTCCTGTCGGTGGCAAAGCTCTTCGCCAGCGCAATAGAGAGGATCCACGGGGGAAAGTCCGTCAGCGATCTCTTCAGCAACCACCTGGAGTTCGCCAAGTGAAGCGGGCGATGGCCCTCGACGTGGGGAAGAAGCGAATAGGAGTGGCAATAAGCGATCTCCTGGGCCTTATCGCCCAGGGCTACGGTACTATACAGAGAGAGGGGGACGCGGAGGCGATCGACAGGATCGGCGAGATTGTCAGGGAGAAGGAAGTCGGGACGGTAATCGTCGGCCGCCCCGTGATGCTCTCCGGCAGGGTGGGGGAGATGGCGGAAGAGGCGGACCGTTTCGCCCGAAAGGTGGCCGGCCGCTTGAACATCAAGACCGTGATGGTTGACGAGCGGTTGACGACGGCGGAAGCGGAGAAGCTCCTGATATCGGCCGATCTCTCCCGAAAACGCCGCCGTGCCGTACGCGACAAGATAGCCGCGCAGCTTATCCTTCAGAAGTACCTGGACAGGGAGTCCGCCAGCGTATGAATAACACTCCTTCAGACGCCGGGACGGTTTCAGTATCCGGGCTGGCCGGCGGACTGACCGTTGTCACCAGGACCATGCCCCACATGGAATCGGTGTCGATGGGCCTCTGGGTAGGCGCAGGCTCAAGGCATGAAAACAGCCGCAACAACGGCATATCCCATTTTCTGGAGCACCTCCTTTTCAAGGGGACCGGCAAGAGGTCGCAGAAGCAGATCACACGCGCGATAGAGGGGGTCGGCGGCAGTCTCAACGGATTTACCGCGGAGGAATATACCTGCTATCTCGCGAAAGTCGGATCTCGACACTGGAAGAGGGGCCTGGACGTCCTTATAGACATGTACCTGGACCCCGCATTGAAGCCGGGCGATATCGAAAAAGAGAAAGGCGTTATCCTCCAGGAGATCAACATGTACAGGGATATACCCGCCCAGTTCGTCAACGAGCTCCTGGGCACCATTCTCTGGCCCGACCAGCCCCTCGGCTTCATGATTATCGGATCGCCTGAATCCGTAAACAGGCTCGGCAGGGACGATTTCATGTCCTATATGCGTAGAGGCTACGTATGGAGGAATACGGTCCTGGCCGTCGCGGGTAAGATCAAACACGCTGATGTGGTGCGGGAGGCCGGAAGGTATGTTAAAGCAGATGCTCATAGCAGGGGCCTTAATGCTTTGAAAGCAAAGACGTTATATCGCTCACCGAGGCTCAAGGTTGTGGACCGGAAGACGGAACAGACACACCTTGCCATGGGGGTGAGGGCGTTCGGGCGCTCGCATCCCGACCGCTATGTCCTGAAGCTGCTCAGCGTTATCCTCGGCGGCAACATGAGCTCCCGGCTTTTCCAGCAAATAAGGGAGAAACACAGCCTGGCATACGCTATCGGCACCTCGGTATCGCTTTTCGGGGACGCCGGGTCGATGAACCTTTCGGCAGGCCTGCGTAACGAGAAGACGAACAGGGCCCTCTCCCTGGTGGTGGAGGAGCTCCGGAGGTTGAAGGAACAGTGTGTCGGTGCGCGGGAACTCAACAGGACGAAGGAGTTCTGCGTGATGCAGCTTCTCCTGTCCCTGGAAAAGACGATGAACAGCATGCTCTGGGTGGGGGAGAGCATGCTTTGCCTCGGCAGGGTCAGGAGCACAGGTGAGATCATTGATGATATCAAGGCCGTCACTCCCCGGGACATAAGGCGCGTGGCACGGTTGGTTTTCAGGCCTGAAAGGCTCGCGCTCGCGGCAATAGGACCGGATATCGAGGAGTGCGAGCTTGAGGAAACCATCCGGAAAGTGTAGGGTACATGCCCCCCGTGAAAAAACACTGAGAACACTGAGATAAATACAGCATGATAAAGATAGCACCATCGATACTTTCGGCTGACTTCGGAAGGCTGGCGGAGGAGACCGGAAAGGCGGAGGACGCCGGCGCCGACTGGATTCACGTGGACGTGATGGACGGTCACTTCGTGCCCAACATCACCATCGGCCCATCCATGGTAGCCGCCCTGCGGAGGGCCACGACGCTTCCACTCGATGTCCACCTCATGATATCCGACCCCGCGCAATACATAGACCGCTTCATCGAGGCGGGAGCGGACTACCTGACCATACACATCGAGTCCAACGGTGATATTCCATCGATCCTGAAGGCAATCAGGGAGAAGGGCGCCAGGCCCGGCCTGACCCTCAACCCCCCGACGGCTGTATCGCGCATAGTGGACATGGTCCACCTGGTTGACCTCGTCCTCGTCATGTCGGTCAATCCCGGTTTCGGGGGACAGAAATTTATACCCTCGGCCCTGCCAAAGCTCAGAACGCTCAGGGATGCGATAGACGCGTCAGGCCGCGAAGTCGATCTCGAGGTCGACGGCGGGATAAATCCCGACACCCTGCCCGAGGCCTGCAGGGCAGGGGCCAATGTTATCGTCGCGGGCTCCGCTATCTACGGGAGCGGGGATATGAAAGCAACAATCTCGTCATTCAGAGAAATATGCGAAAAAGCCAACGAAGCAAATTGAATAAATTTGCGGGCGCAGCGAGCTAATTCATCTAATGAAAAGAAAAGAGTTAAAGGCGGCAAAAACGTATTACAGGTACGCCGCGAAGGTCCTTTCGAAAAAAGGAAAGAAGCTCGCTCCTCAAAACTGCAAGATGCTCGGGGAGCGCCTCGAAGAGTTAAAGGCGGCTCTCGAAAAGAAGGATGGCGCCCGGGTATCGCTCTGCCTTCAGAGGGCCGACGAGGACCTGGCGAGATACCTCCCCAAGGCGAGGAAATCCGCCCTCAGAGAGGGGCTGGAAACGATAGTTATCGCCTTCCTGATCGCGTTCGTCCTCAGGACGTTTGTCGTCCAGGCCTTTAAAATTCCCACCGGCTCCATGCAGCCGACACTCTACGGCGCCAGGGACCACGGGTTCGGCGACAAGATCCTGGTCAACAAGTTTATCTACGGCACCAAGACGCCCGACTGGATAGGAGTGCCCTTTACGGATTGGGGCGCTTTCATCCCGTTTGTGACCCTCCCGGCCGTAAGGGAGCCCGCGAGAGGGGACATAATCGTCTTCCGAACACTCGGCATAAAGGCCATGAGCCCGGACGACCAGAAGAAGGATTTCATCAAGAGGCTGGTTGGCCTCCCGGGCGACACCGTGGAGATACGGGGTGTGGAGTGGCGGGGGTACTGTCCCGAGTGCGGTAAGATGGTCGACCTCGCTTATCCGAGAAAAACGAAGGACGAGAATGGCCGGGAGGTGATGGTGGGGCGGTGCACCAGATGGAGGGGCGACAGCCGCTGTAACGAGGTTATCACCGTTCCGCTCGTTCCCGAGTGGGATGGGAGCATCTATATCAACGGCGAGAAACTGACGGAGCCCGCCATATTTTCCGAGATCCCGTACGTCAACGCCGGCCCGTACGGGCGGGCGGGCAGCTCCATCACAGTCCCCGAGGGTTATTATTTCTTCCTCGGCGACAACTCGGCCAACAGCAAGGACAGCCGGTACTGGGGCTTCGTCCCCGCGGAGAACGTCCGGGGGGAGGCCTTCTTTATTTACTGGCCCCCGAGATGGCCCGGCTGGCCGTTCTACTCCGAAAGCAACAGGATGGGCCTCCTCTGGTAGGCCGCTGCATCACCCCTGTACCAGCATTGTGAATTATTTCACAATACTTTCTGTGCCAACTCCTTACATGCGGCAGGAAAACTTTACCCCCGCCCGTTTTTCTCTCCAACCCTGATTGAATATCTCTATATATGGTATCCTCGGGATATATTCCGACGCCCCTTCGAAAAAATAGGGAAGCGGGGGACCTCAACGACGCCTTTGATGGAGGATAGTTTGAATGCCGCGATTTGCCCATAAATTTCCAAAGGCTGATTTAAAATGGCGGCTGTCCTTTCTCTACAAGCAGAGGGGTATGTCCCTTGCCGAGATCGGCAAGATTTATGGTTGCAGCAGGGGGGCGATCGGAAAGCAGATGAAGAAACTGGGAATTTCTATGCGCTCCCGCTCTCAGGCGAGGCTCCTGGCCCGCAAGAAGGGAAAATTCAAGGACATACCGTATTACTACATCAATAATAAATTCTTCAAGTCGTGGTCCGGCAAGATGGCCTATGTGTTGGGCCTCATTGTGACGGACGGCTGCATATCGAAGAGCCTGCACACAGTATCACTTGCTATGAATGAAAGGGAGCTGCTTGAGAAGGTCAAGGCGGCCATGGGCACAAATATTCCTGTCCGTGCCTCGAGGCATCAGGCGAGGTTATATGAGTTCAAGATCTCCAGGCAAGAGATGGTGAGGGATCTGCTAGATCTCGGTCTGACGCCCCGGAAGAGTGCGACAATCGAATTCCCCGACGTCCCGGAGGAATATTTACCTCATTTCATCAGGGGAGTCTTCGACGGCGATGGTTCAGTTACCCTTCATGGCTCCCGTACGCGGAAAGAGAAGGCCTTGTGGCTGCAGGCACATTTCTGCAGCGCCTCTAAGAGCTTCATGAAGAGCCTGGAAAGCAAGCTTCGCCGCCTGGGGATGCCCAAGCAGAATATCCGCAGCGGAAGGGGCACTAACATTCCTATCTACCGAATCACGTATGGCCATAAGGACAGTAAAATCCTGTTTGAGATCATGTATCGTGACATCGGGAATGGACTTTTCCTGGAAAGGAAATATACTGTTTTTCAAAAAGCTATTGCATATAAAACCAGATCGGAGAGGCATACGTGTTCTGAGAGAGCTGAACATGTCTTGCGAGAGTTTTTTCGCCTCCATAAGCTGAATCCGCGTGAGTACCGAGTCGTAGAATTAGCAGAGTATGTTGGATGTACAACTAGAACGATTTTTCGGTGGGCAACAGGAAGTTATCGTGTGCGACCTAAATATCTAAAGAGGATTAAAGCTTATCTAAAATATAAAAGGGAAATTACATGATGAATGATGAAGAGCTCTGCAGCAGTGTTTTGGAAGAGCTTATAACGTTCTGGCATTTCCACAGGCGCTTTGATGCCAATATTGTAGACTTGGCGCGCCATGTCTCTGTCTCCAGGGATACTGTATACAGGTGGCTTAACAGGAAAGCGCTTCCAAGGCCTCATAAAGCGATGCTGATTGCTGAGTGGCTTGAATTTCGTAATAAAGCGTAACCTGTTGTAGGCCCATAAGAACTCACTTTAAGCATCCCTATTTTCCCTATATTTAAATATCTGACATAGGCAGGCATAATGCACCTTATGTAAACTAGCCTATAGGTGAAAATATATGTAACTATTTGTAGTGCAAGGTATTATGATATGCTGTGGATAACTTGTGGAGAAACTGGATGGATATACAGGAGATAATGAGCGGGTCTATGTAAATGAGCCTCCAGAATGGCCTGTAAGGCCCGATCTGATGCAATGAATGTACTTGGTCCGGCAAAACTGGAAACTTTTCAAACCCGGGAGGACACTTGGATATCAATAATGCAGATCAGCTATTGGGATCAGACAGGCCAATATCAACACCAGCCGGCAACCGGAAACCGGAAGACGCCGCATACCTCCCTATTAATAGAAAAATATATTTCCGGTCGAGGAATTAACCCGGCTGACAGAATGTCGAGATATTGTCAAATGTTGTGGACAGGAGCATGTGCGCATCCTCGTGTAACAGCTCCTAAGCAGCTATCTCTTTCATCTCTCCATCTACGAACTTGACCCCCTCGATGACCTTCACAATCAGCTTGT
>Ga0208279_1000092_pt1 | contig 82326 bp, 71 predicted proteins | sample AntAceMetag02UKM_FD_184766 | JGI IMG/M metagenome (GOLD analysis project Ga0208279, IMG submission 184766) | Saline lake microbial communities from Ace Lake, Antarctica - Antarctic Ace Lake Metagenome 02UKM (SPAdes) (version 2) | ecosystem: Environmental > Aquatic > Non-marine Saline and... | reverse complement strand
TAACATCATGGCATCTATGGCTCACTATTGCACGGCTTCTTGATCAGAATCAGTTGCCGTTTGTCGATCATGAGCTACCAAAGCTTCCTCTCCGACAAACTGCTAGGGCCGGCGGTTCTCAATGAAGGCGGTCGGGTCCAGGTAGCCGTAGATGTCCGGGTGGGCGCGGGCCGGGTCGTCGTCCCAGGTGTACCCCACGCCCGCGATGTGGCCGCTGCAGGTACCCCTTGCCCCTGCTGTCCCTGCCGGAAACAGATCCGATCCGTCGCGGAAGGTGCGCATCTCCCAATGCAGGTGGCTGTTGAGCCCCTGATCGTACACGACGGCGATCACCTGCCTGCGTGTTACTGGCTGGCCCGCCCCCACCTGTACGTGGTCCACATGCCAGTAGACTGAGTACACACGACTGCCGTTGGCCAGCAGATGCTCAATGGCGACGATGTGACCGTCTCTGCCTGCGTCCAGCGTGAAGATGACCACGCCACCGGCCACGGCGTGTACCAGACCGTGCGTGGCCTGCCCCCAGACGACCTGCCCCGCGTTGTCCAGCGCGAACAGGTCCACTCCGGCGTGGTAAAGTTGGCTGAAGGGAACGCTGCCGCCGTCTGCGTCGCGGAAGCAGTTGGAACGCTCGCCCTGTGCCGGGTTCTGCACGCCGTAGCGGGTGTCCACCGCCAGCGGCCCGGTGACCCCCTGAACATAGGGGCCATACTTTTCGGCGGGCAGCAGGGGGAAGTCGAACGTTTCGGCGACGGGCGGTGTGGGCCAGGGGCCAGGATGTGCAAAGTGGAGGGGTGTGGTGGGGAGTGGGGGCAGCGGCCGCGGGATGAGCCCGCCGCGACAGCGCCCCCATAAATAGGCCCCGGCGATCAGGCACAGACCACCCAGGCCGATGAGGGTCAGGAGCAAGACACGCCCACGGCTACACTCCCACACGCTGCTACTTATACTCCTCGCGCGGGGGATACCAGGCGTCGAGCGCGGTGGTGGGTTCGTCAAGGATGACGGCGCCGTGCGGTACTCCGGGTGGGATACACACCCCATCGCCAGCCCGCAGCACCCGCGTCTCGTCTCCCAGGTGAAACTCCATCGCCCCCTGCACCACGTAGGTGATCTGTTCGTGGGGATGGTCGTGCTCTGGAAGTACCCGCTCTGGCTCGAAGTCAAAGAAAGTGATCATCACGTGCTCCAGGTAGACCGCCCGGCGCACGACGCCCGGCAGCATCTCCGTCCCGGGCAATTCGCTCACGGTGAAGAACGACATTGGCTTCCCTCCTGCTGTGGACTTTGTGAAGATCGAGTATAGGCCATTATAAAAGGTTCTGGTCGGGTATGCAAATTGGGATGGGTGAGTTTGCGTTGCTGGGCTGAGTGTGCTACAATGTTCCCGTCGTCGGTAATCCTATCGCAAGCGCAAAAAGGAGGCAGATCATGCCTGAGTGGATAGCTGCAAGCGGTTGTTTTCTCGTCGCTGGCCTCGTCGTAGTCATCGCGTTGCTCCTGTCGATGGTCAAGATGCTGTACCAGTACGAAAGGGGCGTAGTCTTCACGCTGGGTAAGTACTCCGGCACGCGCGAGCCTGGCCTGAACTTCATCTTTCCCATCGTACAGACGATGCGCAAGGTGGACATGCGCATCAAGACAGCCGACATCCCCCGGCAGGAGGTGATGACCAAGGACAACATCCCCATGCTCGTCAACGCGGTGGTCTACTTCAAGGTTGTCAGCCCGGAGGACGTGATCATCGAGATTCAGGACCACGTGTACGCGATCCGCCAATACACGCAGGCGGCGCTGCGGGACGTGATCGGCAACAGCGAGATGGACTTCGTTCTCACCGAGCGAGAGCGGATCGCTGATAGCATCAAGGAGATCGTGGACTCCGAAACGGGCGGTTGGGGCGTGGACGTCGAGTCGATCAAGATCCAGGAGGTCGAATTGCCGGCCGAGATGAAGCGGGCCATGGCCAAGCAGGCGGAGGCGGAGCGGGAGCGCCGTGCCATGATTATCGCCTCGCAGGGCGAACTCTCTGCTTCGGAGAATCTGCGACAGGCGGCGGAGAACCTGGCGAAGAGCAGGGGGGCGCTGCATTTGCGCACGCTGCAGACGATCCGCGACATCGCCGCCGATCCTTCGGAGAAGATCGTGCTCTTCGTGCCCTCCGACCTGGGCCACGCGCTCGGCTCCCTCGTCAAGGGACAGACGGACTGAGCGGCCGCCATGCTTGACCATAGGACTCGCTACCTGCAGATCGCCTTCAACTACGACGTAGGGCTCGTGCAGCGCATCCTGCCCACCATCGTGCGCGATGTCCTGAGCCTGCCGCAGGGCAGCGAGCGTATCCTCATCGAGGCCGGGACCCCCTTCATCAAGCGGGCGGGCGTAGGCGGCATCCAGTTGATCCGCAGCCTCTGGCGCGGCCACCTCGTCGCCGACCTGAAGACGGTGGATGGAGCGCTGGAGGAGGTGGGCATGGTGCGAGCGACCGGCGCGACGGCGGCGACCGTCCTCGGCAGTTCACCTCCCGAGGCGCTCGACCTATTCATCGCCCGCTGCGATGAACTGGGGATGGATTCGATGATTGACATGCTAGGCGTGGACGATCCCTTGAAGGTGTTGATGCAGTTGAAGAGACCGCCGGACGTGGTGGTACTGCACCGGGGCCGGGACGAGGAGGGCACGCGGGGGAAGGTGATCAAGTACAGGCACGTCAACCGCGTGCGCTCCAAGTTCGACGTACTGATCTCGGCGGCCGGGGGTGTGGATCTCAAAGAGGCGCGCAGCGCCATCTTCAACGGGGCCAACATCGTCGTCGTCAACCTGGTGCGGCCGGGCGACCCCTGGGAGGGCATCCGCACCGACAGCGACGTGGGTGCGATGGCGCGGCAGTTTCTGGCGACGATCGAATAAGTCGGGGTTTCGTCACCCGCTCAACCCCAGCAACGCGACCGCGGCGGGCACCATATCGGCCACGCTGGGCTCCCGACCGCCCTCGTTCGCGCAGCGGTCGGCGACCGCGCCAGTGACCGTCTCCCGCAGCCACGCGATCTCGTCGGGGGAACCGCCGGGGTAGGCGAAGGTCAGCACTGCCTCAGACTCCCCTGGGTAAAGTCCCCCGTGCACGCCTGTCGTCGGCGCACCGAAGTAATACCCCTCCCGCCCGTTGGCCACCAGGATCAGGTCACCCGTCGTCGCCGACGTCGCCAGCCGGATGCGGTTGGCCGCGTCAGCGTAGTCCAGTTCAGGGTGGGCCGCCAGGTAGTCGGCGAGCGGCTGCGTCCGTCCGCCCCGCTGGGGCCGGTCTCCCGACCATGCACCCAGGTAGACGCGGTACTCCCCCCGCCAGCCCTCCCGCTCCGCGTCCCGCACCAGGATCAGTTTCAGGCTGCCCTGTAGTTCCTCCTCGTACCTCCCGCTCTCGTTCATCTGGCGGAACGCTTCGGCCACCGGCAGGATGTCCTCCTCGTAGCGCGGCGGGTCGGCCCAGCGACCGGCCCGGTGCTGGAGGTAGACGTGGGCCAGACCGCCGTTGAGGCCCATCACCGCGTCGCAGGCGGGATCCTCGCCGGGGATGTCGTGCACGTCGAGCCCGAGGGCTTCGAAGACGTGGCCCAGTTCCCGGTCGAAAGGGAAACCCAACCGAATGGAGTGGCGGTCGTCGGGCACGACCTCGATCTGGCCGTGGTCGCTCACCAGCGCAAAGAGTGTACCGTCCAGCATCCCGTGCCTCTCCAGCGCGTCCAGCAGCCGGCCGATCTGGGGGTCAACCATGTCGCGCAAGTAGGCGGGCTGGCTTGCTGGCCCGTGGACGTGGCTATGGTGGTCAAGCCCCATAAGATAGGTGGTGAGCACGTCGGGGCGGTTCCCCGCATCCAGGTGTCCGATCAGGCGGTCGAGCATCCCGCCATCGTACTCGGCCGCCTCCAGTCCCAACACCCCTTCCCCCTTGGTGAAGCGGGCGATCTCGACGACGTTGGGGGGCAGCCAGGCCTCGGCGCCACGGGCGTACATGTTGTAGACGACGGTGGAGGTCAGGCCATGGGTGGAGACTGTTTCGTAGAGCGTGGGGGCCTCACTGCTGAGGAACTGCGAGGCCAGGCCGTCGGTGAAGACGCGCACGGCGTCGTCCACAGCCAGCGTGTAGCCGACGTCGAAGCCGAAGTGGCGGGGACGGCCGTCGGAGATGCGACCCAGCCGGTCGAAACTCTCGTTGCCGGCGATTCCGTGCACGTCGGGGTGCTGCCCAGTAAAGATGCTCGCCTGGGCGGCGAAGGTGATGGAGGGAGCAGTGCTGAGCACGTCCACGTGACAGGCCATCTCCCCCTCCCGCCCGCCGGTGATCCGCCCGACGTTCGGGAGGTCACCCGCCGCGAGTGCTCCTCGGAAGACGTCGCGCCGCAGCCCGTCCACGTCAACGACAACGAGACGCTCAGGTCTCCTCATAGCAACCCCCATCCGATCCCTGCTGCGACGAGCGCACCCACGGCGGAGGCGAAGAAGTTCACCAGATCATTCCCCAGCCAGCGGTGGCCCCGCAGCAGCCGCGTCTCCGTGCCACAGCAGTGCACCCTGCGCTCCGTCTCTTTCTTACAGGTGTCGCACCAGTAGATGGCCTGGACGGTGGCCCCCAGCAGGCTGTCGAACAACGACCCGGCTGTCCCGCCTACCGTCGCCGCCAGCATCAATGCACCAGCAATGGCATAGCCCTGGCGCAGAACCAGCGACCCTAACCCGCCCAGCAAGCCGATGAAGAGCGCACCCCCTAGCGATGCAGCGGTCCCCAGCCACGTGACGCCCCCTGAGGCGCCCACCTCGACTCGCCGGCCGGTAGTGATCAGGCGCGGGAGGTGTGGGCTCAGCACGCCTAGTTCGGTGGCCCAGGTGTCGGCGTTGACGGCCGCCATCGCGCCGGCACAGGCGATGAACCACATCCCTTCCTGACCCCCGCCTACCAGAGAGGTGAGGGAGGGGATTCGAGAGAGCACCGCCAGCAGGGCCGCCAAGCCCCCATTGGCCAGTGCCTGGCTCAGGTCACGCCGGTGCCCCTTGGCGAACTTCTCCGCTAGCCCCTGCTTGTCTCGGGCGCGGTAGAAGGAGAGCGCGCTGGAGGAGACGAAGAAGGCGACAAGCAGGGTGCCCCACTCCCATCCTCCCAGCCCAAAGATGAGCGTGCCGGTGATGAGTGCGCCCACGACGCCACTGCCGCTCAGCGCGCCGCGTGTGTATCCAATCACGCCGATGAACAGAGAGATAACAAGGCCGCCGACGAGTTCAAGGAAGTTGAGTGAGCCAGTGTTCAGCGCCATCACGCATTTACACCTGCCCCAGGATTCCAAGCGCTGCTGCCCACACCAGCACCTGGATGAGGATTGTGCCACCCCACAGCAGGTAACTCGCTACCCGTTCGTACCGGTACGCTACCCACCCCAGCACACCGTTCAGCAGCAGCGCCAACAGGCCGATGAGGGGAATGATGAAGATCTGCCCCCGGGGTCCCAGTCGATCGGGGTTGCCTACGGCGTCGAAGTGGAGGGGCACCAGCCGGGGCAGCGTGGGAAACTCAAAGCACAGCAGGCCAGTCAAGGCCAGTACCGCTAGGAAGCCGGTCGCCAGCAAAGCCAGTCCCAACCAATCCTGCCAGATGGGCCAGTTCAGAAAACCCGGCCGTTTGGAGGATTGCTCCACGATCTGGGTAGGCCCCATCTGCAGCCGTTTTTGGAGCGACTCAAGGAAGCCCTCGCGGTCGGCGGGGGAGATGCCATAAGTGAGACTGGGGGTGACAACATAGATTTGGTGTCGGGGCGGGGCGGTGGCATGGAATAAGGCCGGCCCCACACCGGGAACCTCACCGTAGCCGACGCAGTGGCCGGGCCATCTCCCGCCGTAGAACCGGATGTGCCCCTTGATCTCATCGCCCGTGAGCACGCGCTCAATCTGCCCGGTGGGAACGATCTGCTCCGTTGGTCTCCAATGGATAACCAGCGCGTTGCGGTCGAGGAGGTATTTCGAGCGGGCCAATCCGTACAGCCAATAGCCAATCAACCCTAACAGGCCCAGGCTGACCAGCACGGCCAGCCCGGTGATAAACGTCCCGATGCTAAGCGGCCGGATGGCGACCAGGCTGATTATGCCAACGTCCACCAGGACGATGGTGACCACCAGGACGATGCCGATGCTCAGGCCTAACCTTATGTCCGTCTTCCATTCCGTCATACGTCACGCTCCTCGCTCAAACGCAGGCATTATACCAGGGTGAGAGAGTGGGGGCAAATCGTGGTACCCCACAACTCTGCCGCCTGGCCTGCCTGCGCCTCGACCGCTAGATCACATCGGCTTGCCGAAGGGCCATATTGGGCTTGGGCTGGAGTAGCGAGTAGCGTCCAGCATTCAGTCGCACCGCTGCGAACGATTGCTGCTACGGATTCGTGGGCTGCGCGGCACGCGGCTGCCAGGCCAGCTTCAGTGGGAACTGCTGAGCAAGCGCATCGTAACGACTACGCACCTCCTCGACTGGCATATCCAGTCTCTTGGCAGCCTGGCGCACGTGTTCCTCGCTAATCTCTTGTTGGGGATCCAGAAACGGTTGGACGGCATCTATGTCCCTGGAGAGCAGCCTGCGGTCCGTATCGTCCTCGCACGTCCGCGACAATGCCCCAAGCGCCGCTCGCCGCACAGCGCTGTCTTGGTGCTCCAGCCTGGCGAGCAGCGGCTCGACCGCCCGCGCGTCGCCGATCTGGCCCAGCGCATCCGCCGCCGCTCGCCGCACAGCGCTGTCTTGGTGCTCCAGCCTGGCGAGCAGCGGCTCGACCGCCCGCGCGTCCCCGATCTGGCCCAGCGCATCCGCCGCCGCTCGCCGCACAGCGCTGTCTTGGTGGTCCAGTCTGGCGAGTAGCGGCTCCACCGCCCGCGCGTCCCCGATCTGGCCCAGTGCGCTCGCCGCCGCTCGCCGCACATCGCTGTCCTGGTGGTCCAGCCCGGCGATCAGCGGCTCCACCGCCCGCGCGTCCCCGATCTGGCCCAGGGCCCCTGCCGCCGCTCGCCGCACATCGCTGTCTTGGTCCTCCAGCCTGGCGATCAGTGGCTCGACCGCTCGCGCGTCCCCGATTTCGCCCAGCGCCCGCGCCGCCGCTTGCTGCACATCGCTGTTTTGGCCCTTGAGCCTGGCGATTAGCGGCTCGACCGATCGCGCGTCACGCTCGCGACCTAAGACCTCGATCAGCCAACGCACCGCCCCGGTATCGGAGGCCATATCACTGACGACGGAGATGAACCGCGCCAGCTCCGCCGCCGAGGGCCGCCAGGCATTGTCACCCATCAGGGGCTCTAGGCCTAGATGGTACAGCGTCCAGGCCGCTGCATGGACCACGGGGGCGCTTCCCGTGAGCATGGAAAGTAGTCCGTTCGCCATCCAGGGCATAACGCGGGCCTTTCTCTTCCAAGCTACATCTACGACGCCCAGAGCTGCGGCGATCGCTGTCGCCTCTTCGCCCGACGCGATCTGGGCAGCCTGCGCGGTCAGCCATTCGCGGAGCGCGTCCTCATCTTGCGGCGCCGAGGCCTCAGTGACCATTGCAGAGAGACCGCCAACACCCTCTCGGTCTGTCGCGTCTCGCCGGTGAAACTCCTCGACCACGAGGAAGCGCAGCGTCTCCGCCCATCGAGACGCAGCCAGTTCTATGGCAGCGGCGTCTACGGCTGTCGCGATACCACCACCACCGTCGTTCTCGCCGACCTGCCCAGTGAACGTCCGCAGCACCACCTGCGCCACCTCCTCGCTGGTGTTGGGCTCGTCAGCCAGGCAGAGAGCAGCCAGAACCGCGCGTGGGCGTGCTGTAGTCCGGGCGTCTTCACCCTCCAACGGGTTAAGGATGGCCCGCAGGACGTCGTCCACATCGTCGTCACTGCAGCAGGCCACACAGAGACGAAGCGCCTCGCGCCAGTTTTCGGTCACCCCTACTTCCTTCTCGCCGGGTCGAAAACGTTCAACCTCGGTCGTCCGACCGGCCAGCGGGGCGACGTGGTCGGCAAGGCTTCGCGACCGGTCGCGGCCGGGGAAACGGCCATCCACCAGAGACAGGCTGGCGAGGTACTCCTGAAACGTGAGGTGCCGGAACTCAAAGACAGGGACCGGCCTTCCACGGTGGCGGACGTGACCGGCTTCTACCAGGATACCCGTGCGCCGCTCCAGCAGGCGCAGGAATGTCTCGGGCGTGTGTCTTCGTACCGCGTGGACCTGGGGATATTCCTCCCGCATGCGCTCGAACAGACCGATGATTTCGTCCTCCCGAAGCTGCTGCACTCCGCGATCGCACATCTCGTAGGCAACGTACTCAAGTTGCGGAATCGCCTCATAGCGGTCAATTGGCTCGTCCACCTCGCTGCGCCAGTTGAGCAGCACCTGCACCCCCTCCCAGTACAGATCGGCCCGGTGGCTGGGGAGCTTGCCGACTTTGCGCTTGACCAATGCCAGTGTCGTCAGCAGCATTGGGTTGCCAGTGAGACGCTCAATGCGGTCGGTGCTGTGAATGTCGTGAATCAGCTCCTCCGTCGCCCTATCCCGCCGCTCTGGCGGTTCGGTGACAGCGCACCAGCGGCGGGCGAAATCGTCTTTGTCCTCCTTTGAAAGATCGGCGATCGTCACGTGCTCAAACCTCCGCCCCAGGCGGTAGCCCATCTCCCGGTAACCGACGATGCGCGACGTGGCGATGATCGGGGCGTCGTGATAAGCGAGGTGAATCTGTTCGAGTTGTCGGCAGAAGCCGGTGCGTACGGCCGGGTTCGCGATCTCGTCCAGACCGTCCAGCAGCAAGAGCGCCTGGCCCTGGCGGAGTTTTTCCCGCAGGACGGCCTGGAGGGCGGCGGACTCGGCCTCCGTCATCTCCGCCTTGCGCAGGGTGTGGAGCAGTATGTTGTCCAGCGGACCGCCCAGGCAGAACGGGTCGAGGTCCCGGCAGCGGACGATGACCGGGAGCCAATCCTTGTCGGGGAGCGTGGCCACATCGGGTAGATTCTTCCAATCTGGGTCTTGCTTGAGGCGGAGCAGGTAGGCTGTGGCGATCCAGCGGACCATTGTGGTCTTGCCCGCGCCAGGGTCCCCCAGGACGACAAGCCGTGGGGCAGCGGCTAGCCGCTGCCCCACGGGCACCCGGGCGCGCTCATCTTCCCGTTCGCCCCTGTCTGCCCGGCCCCATAGGAATGCCCCACGACGCTTTTCGAGCGCCTCGAACTCCGCCTCACTCGCTTCGACATCAGACGCAACCTCCACCCGGACCCGCAAGGGGACGTACAGGCGGCGCAGTTCCAGTTGTCGGGTGGCGATGTGGCGATCACTCTCCGGCAGGTTAGCCAGGTCGATGATATCGCACGACTCCAAAGCCAGTTCCCGGTACCGCTGCTCCGCATCGTAGCCAAATGGGACATAATCGGAGTCAGCCTCGAGGGGATAGTACTTCTCCAGGGAAGCGATCAAATCCCCCACCGCCTTTGCGGGGTCTTGTCAGTATAGAGCGACGGTACCGTCGAGAGAGAGCATCTGGACGTACGCGTCCTTCTCCATCTGCACGGCGAATACTCGAACCTGTTGATTCCGTCGCGCCGCGTTGACGAGGCGGTGCGCCCAACCGGTTCCCACCGCTTTCACCGTCCCGCACAGCACGACCGGTCCGCCCGTGCTCAGAACTCTCGACGCCTCCTCGACGACAGACTCGCCCACCATCACCGTGCCCCGGTGGGCTACCTCGTAGCCAGCATCTCGGAGCGGCTCTGCCAACTTGTCTGCTAGAGCCTCTTCACCTTCCGCATGCGCGATAAGAACCTTCCACGTCATGTTTCTCACCTCATTGCTCGCAGGAGCTCGGATACGCCTTGTGCCCAGTCCGTGACGAGGTCCGCGTACTTCAAATCGGCGAGGATTGCGGGTGGGTCGCCCCCGGTGAGCAGCACTGGCAAAACCTTGACCCCATGCCCATTAAGTTGTCGAGCGAGCGCCGACATCCACTCGCGGCTCATCCACGGAGAGGTTACGCCGGATGAGGAATAGCAAACGACCACGTATGTGGCCCCTTCCAGTCCTTCGTTGATGCACTCGATAATAGAATCACCCAGGCTGATGTTCCATTCGTCAAACCATACCTGATGCCCGGCATTGCGGATTTCGTCGGCCAGCCACTCAGCCTGTTGGGCATCGCTTCCGCGATGGCTTATGAAGACATTCGCCATGGTCACCTCCACTTGTACGAGAAGTCTACACCACGGTCAACGTCGCCTTCAGCGGTACGTCCGCGCTGCCGTGGATAATGGCCCACCCTTGAGTATACTCCAACAACAACTCTTGCACAAACGACAACGCCCGCCGCCCCGCTTCCTCCACTTCGACCGGTGCCGGTAGGCGAAGAGCGCGGGGCGGCGGGCTTGTCTTGCAGCGAACGGCCTCGTGTCAGACAGGGATGTCGAGCGCAGCGGGCTTCCATCTGCTGAGCCAGCGGCTTCCAGCTACCGGCGGGCCGCCTCGATGTGGGGAGCGCCACCGGCGACGCTACTCAGGGGCCAACATGCCCAAAATCTCCCGTTCGATCTCCTCAATCAGAAACGGCAGGTTGGGACGGGTGAAACTCAGGTCGGGGGCCGGGATGCGATGATGCTTGATGTCTGGAGGAATGTGCTTGTGATGAGGATGTGCGCTTTGCAGAGTTGGATCGTTCGGATGTGGTTGAGAATCGTACCAGTATAACTTCTCGCCACCTTGCCAAGCCTCGTAACCGTACCAGTCTATGACGGCAGGCAAACGGTGGTACAAGATTCGCTCACGAACAACCAATCGGATTTCACGATCAAAATACAGTTCGCCTGCCACCCGTGCCAGTGATGCCCCTCGCCGAACGAAGGTCACTGTGGAGCGGCGTATTGACGGGAACTGCTCTGTGAGCGTGTACAAGAACAGTTCGTAGTCATCCGGGGTGCGCAGTGGACTGTTCATGCGGCTATTCGGATCAGCCTGGCGATGCTCGGTGCTTGCTGTTGAATCCGCTGAACCTCATTGCGATACTCGGCTTGGCGGGCAAGCCACGTTCGATAGACACTGGCCCACTCGCCGAAATCTAGTACCCAACTGTCATCTTCTGGCTCTTCGCCGCTAGCGTATGCCGCGTAGAAGGTCTCCGAACGGATACCGTATTTGCGTTCAAAGTCCAGGAGTTCCTCTTCAAGCGCGTGAATATCGGTTAGAATCTCGCGCAGGTTCATCGCTTACCTCCACTTTGTGTTGCAGTGCAGACAGGGCAGCCACTCTGATCAGTCCTGACAGGCTGGCCGGGCGTTCTCGCAGCCGACGCACGGAAGTTCGCTTCTATTCTAACATCATCTCCCCGACCTGACAACTGGACAGCGGTGTTGACCACCAGGCTGGCGTTCTCGATGGGCAGGGCGGGGCGCGGTTGGAGTGGTGGGAGCGGCCGAAGATGAGGGTATGGACTCCAGCGCGGGCGACGGCGGGGACGATGTCGGCAGCCAGTCTAACGGTGCAGGAACCACCCGGCGATGGTGTAGCCCCACATGAGGGTGATGGCAGCGCCAGCGACGAGGAATGGCCCGTAGGGGATGTGGTCGCTCAGGCCGCGCACGCGGGTGATCAGCAGGATCAGGCTGACGGCTGCCCCGATGAGGATGGTCAACACCAGCGCCTCAATGACCAGAGGGAAGCCGGTGATGAGCCCGACGAACACCGCCAGCTTGACGTCACCACCGCCCAACGCTCCACTGCCGAAGAGGGCATTCCCCACCAACGCAGCGCCGAGGAAGAAGACAAAACCTATCGCCCCGCCGGCCAGTGCGCTCCACCACGTCATCTCCGGGGTGAATAAACTGGCGACGATGGCAAAGAGGATGGATGGGTACATCACCACGTTGAGGATCAGTCGCCGCTCAATGTCGATGATTAGGATCAGGGCGAAGATGGTGCTATATAAGAAGTAGAGGATCAGTTTGACGGAGGGTCCGAGCACGATCCAAAGATAGCCGTAGGCCACCGCCAGCCCGATCTCGACCAGGGGGTGACGCAGGCTGATCGGAGCGTCGCAGGAGGGACACCCGACGCGCCCAATCAGGTACGGCGGCAGGGCGAGCCATTGCCACCAGGGGCGGTCTTGTCCACAGTAAGGGCAATGAGGGCGTGTCAGTCTCCGTCGGGCAGGGAGGTCGGAACCGAGTTGATTGACCAAGCCGCCAACGAGGAGGCCCAGGAGAATGAAGAGGAGAGTCATTGAGGGGCATTATAAATGACAAATGAGCAAATGACAAATTAACAATGAACAATGGTTCACTGGGCGGCTGCTGTGGCGGGTGGAGGGGAGAAGAGGTCGATGACCAGAGCCTCAATTGCTGGCTGGTCGGGGAGCAGGACGGAAGCCCCCTCGGGCGTGACCCAGGGGTGGGTGTGGGTTTCGTCAATGGCAGCCGTTGTGATCTGGTCAGCGGGGATGCGGCTGGCGATGACAGCCAGGTCCACGATCTCCCCCAGCGTCAGGTCGGTCTCGAAGGCCCCCTGAAGGGCGGACCAGCGTTGCGGGGATTGCGCGATCAGACTTGGCAGCAGGTCAAGCCGCGTGACCCGGTCGCGCACAGCCAGCGCAATCTGGCGCTGGCGGGCGGTGCGGTCGAAGTCGCCGCCGGGAGTGGCGCGGGTGCGGGCGTACTTAAGGGCCGTGGCCCCGTCCAGGTGATGCTGACCAGCGGGCAGGTAAAAGGGATCGTAGCCCGTGCCGCTGTCCGGGTAAGTCGGGTCGGAGATCGGATAGGGCACGTCCACATCCACGCCGCCGATGGCGTCAATCAGCGTGACAAAGGCGTGGAAGTCGAGCAGAACGGCGTGTTGGACCGGGATGCTGAGGGTAGCGGAGACGGTCTGACGGGCCGAGGCCAGGCCGCCTGTCCCGTCCCGCTCGCCCCAGGCGTAGGCGGTGTTGATGCGTGCTTGCCCGTGGCCGGTGACCTCGACGTAGAGATCGCGGGGGATAGAAAGTATCGCCATGCGCCGTGTATTCGGATCGAGGTGGAAGAGCATCAGCGTGTCGGTGTTATCGGTGCCGCCATCCAGGTTGCGCCTGTCGGTACCCAGGAGAAGCACAGTGATTGCCTCGAACCGAGAGCTAGACCTGGGCAATGGGGTAGGTGGATCGTAGGGAACGGGGGTAGGAGGGGCATAGTAGACCGTGGGTGTCGGCAGAGCGGGTGGGCGTGCAGCGGGGCTGCAGGCTATCAACCCGGTCAGTCCTAGCAATAGGATGATCAGAGGTATCATTCGGCGGATCATCGTTTGTCCTCCAGTAAGTCCTCCATCAATGCCTCGATTTTCTCCGGCTGGGGCAGTAGCACGCGCTCGCCAGCAGACGTGGTGTACGGGACGGTGCAGCACTCGTCAAGAGTGACGGTGGTGATCTCATCGGCGGTGAGGCTGGTGGCCAGGAGCGCCAGATCAATCATGTCGCTCAGCGAAAGGTCCGTCTCGAGACTACCTGCAATGTCCGACCAGAGGATAGGGGCTTGGGTGATGAGGTCGGGCAGCAGGTCAAGCCGCGTCACCCTGTCGTGCGCGGCCAGAATGAGTTGCTGCTGGCGGAAAGCGCGGTCGAAGCCAGGGGCCGGGACGACGCGGGTACGGGCGTAGCGTAGGGCAAGTGTGCCATCGAAGTGGTGCGTGCCGGCGGGGATGGACAGGGGGGCGTGGCCACCGTGGTCATCCGGGAAGGCCGGGTCCTCGATTGGATGAGGGACCTCGACGTCAACACCGTCTATGGCGTCAATCAGCGCGACGAAACCCTTGAGGTGCACCAGGGCGGCGTGCTGTATGTGGAGACCCAGGGTGGCTGAGATCGTCTGCCTGGCCAGCACCAGGCCGCTGGTAGCCTCGTCCCGCTGGCCCAACCTGTAGATGCTACCGGCGCGTGCCTGCCCGTGGCTGGGTACCTCCACGTATAGATCGCGAGGGACGGAGAGCAGGAAAGCACGTTCGGTTTCGGTATCCAGGTAGAGAAGCATCAGTGTGTCGGTCTCGTCAGACGTCTCGCTCTCGCCGTCAATGCCGAGGATAAGGAGAGAGATGGGACCTGCCAACCGATCAAGGTGAGGGCGAGGCAGCGGCCCGGGCGCGGACGACGGAATGGCCGTGGCGTATGGAGTTGGTGTACTCTCGGTCGAGGAGGGACCGGTGGTGGCGAGGGTGTGGAGCAAGCCAGCAAGCCCGGCGACGAGGAGCGTCAAAACGGCCAGCGTTGCGACTTGGCGTAGGCGCGGGCGGAACGAAGGGGCAAGTAGGGGCGCGGTTTCCGTGCGCTGCTGTCTCTGTTTCTTCCAGCGCCGGGCCACTCCCTCCCACGAACGGGCTGGTGTCAACGGAACCTGTTCTCCCACGGCGCGTAGCGTCGTGGTCAGGTCTTCTGCCGTCCGGGTCAACGTCTCCAGGCGGGCGCGGCAGGCAGGGCAGGTGTACAGGTGGGTCTCGGCCCGCTCGCGGCGTTCAGGTGAGAGTGTATCTTCCAGGTAGGACAACAGTTGGTGGTTGTTGAGGTGTTTGTTCACGGCACATCTCCTATGTGGTAGCCGTGGTAGTCCAACTCAATGCGTGCCTTGTGCTCCAACAAGCGGGCCAGCGCCTTGTGGCCGTAGGCGACGCGCGATTTGGCGGTGCTGACCGGGCAGCCGAGAGCCTGGGCCATCTCGGGGTACGAAAGACCTCCGAAGTAGCGCAGGATCAGAGCCTGGCGCGACTTGCGCGGCACTTGGTTTAATGCTTCCCACACCACCTGCTGCACCCCCACCAATTCGAGCGCGACGCCCGGCTGATGAACGGCTGTTTCGTCTTCAGGCTCAAATCCAGCCTCCGCCAACTCTTGCAGGGAGAGCCATTTGATGCGGCGTCGGCGCTGCATGTCCCGGCAGCGGCTGGTGACGATGACCTTGAGCCAGGTGGCAAAGGCGGACCGCTCCGGGTCGTATTGAGCCAGATGCCCGAAGGCATAGACGAAACCGTCCTGCGTCGCGTCCTCGGCGTCCTGCAGGTTCCGTAGCAGCATATAGGACAGCCGAAGGACAGCCGGGTAGTGGGTGTCGTATAGTTTCCGGGCAGCGGTTTCATCGCCTGCCAGCGTAAGTTCGATCAGGTCTCGGGTCGTCGGGTCCGTAGTGCTCACCGTGGTTGGCTCTTACAATTACTATACGTAGAAAGAGGGGCAAAAGACGGGTTTTTGAGCAGGTTTGACGAAGTCCAAGAAAATAGTCCGCGAGCAACCGGATGAGGAGCCCGTCGGAGGCTTCACATCAGCGGTACTCGGCAGAGATGACCGAGGGCACCGGAACGCGAGAATCTATTTTCATGGATGTCCCATCCGCCGTCAACCACAGTCCGGTGGAGAAACCCCCGTCCAGGTTGAGTGCTACGTCCAGGTCGAGATCGGAGCCTGCGAGGAAGCGTGCCAGTTCGTGGAGGCTGAGATAGCCACGGGGCGCGACGATGAACAGGATGTGCCCCTGGTGGTCCTGGGCCACGACAGTGCGGCGGGCGGGGCGACCGTCGTCGGCATCGGCGGGGAAGCCCATCACGCCGTTCGGCTTGACCAACACCGGGAACGACGACAGTGCCTCAGTCAAGGGCTCTTCGGGGTCGTAGGGCTGGTCCGCAAGCCAGCGCACACTTACCCTCTCTCCTTCCCCTGTGGGGGAGGGGGCGACGGCGAAAAGCCCCGCGAAATCCCCGTAGAGGGTGCCCCAGGCCCGCCCGTCGCTGATGAGCAAGCCCACGGTCTCGTTTTCGGTGGTGAAGTAGCCACCGTTGACGACCAGTAGCGGCGGCTGGAGATGCTCCGCCCAGGCACTCACCAGGCGAGGTTCGACAGGGTCGTAGTGGACACGGAAGCGTACGGCCGCGTGATCGAGCCGGATGATGGTCAACCGTTCAGCGACTTCGCCGGTCTCCACGCGCACTTGACGCAACTCGACGCCCTGTTGCAACAGTTGCCAGCCAGTGTCGGGCGGTTCAGGAGTGGAAGTGGGCCAGGGGGTGGGAGTGGGGAGCACGGTTGGCGTTGGGGAGGCGGTGGAGGTGGGGGTAGGGAGCAGCGGAAACAGAGAGCAGCCCGACGCCAGAAGCAGGGTCAGGCAAAAGAGGAGGAAATAGTGAAACAGGCACACGGCTATTGGCCAGCCCCTCGCTTTCAGCACGTACCCACTCCAGGAGGAACTGACCGATCAGTCGTACCCGCTGCGCAGCCTCCATAAGGAAGTGCTTTGTCCAATATCTTTTGATGCACTTACTGAAAGTGCTACGAGGAGTCTGGGACACCCTCGGCCGCGATGCGCTGGGCGCACTCCGCCAGTTCGCGGAACCGCTGTGTTTCTACGGACAAGCCACGAGCGCGCCGCATGTGCTCGAATGCCTGATCGTACAGCGCGGCTGCGTTCTCCCACTCGTTAGTGAACTCAGCGATGCGGGCTGCCTGTTCAAGTGCCATCGCTGCCAGTTCCCATTTGCCCTCGTCAGCGTACTGGGCTGCCGCCTCCTTCAGATCAACCGGGCGCTGTTTGGGCAGTGGGCGCTCTGGCTCTGTCAGGACACGCTTGATGGTCGGCAGCAGCAGGTCATACCAGTTCGACTTGGGCAGGTACTCGTAGAAGTCCAACTGGGCAGCGCGCGCCTCGGTCTCCAGCGAGGCGTAGCCGGTGAACAAGATCACGCGCAAGTCGGGTTGCAACTGGTGCAGCATCGCAGCCACCTGGAAACCATCCATCTCGGGCATCTTCATGTCCAGCAGGGCGACGTCGCAAGGGGTCTCCCGCGCCTGCTTGAGCGCCTCGCGAGCACTGCTGGCCGTCACGATGGTATAACCTGTCTGTTTCAGGTAGTTCTCCATGCTTTCTAGCGCGAGCAGATCATCGTCCATCACCAGTATCGTTGATGACATTGTACTTAACCTCCTGCAGGTTTCTGGCTCTCTGCGGATTCGAGGCGTATAGGTGACCCCGACATCTCGCTATTGAGAGCTCGTAGTGGCGATATTGGTCATTCGCCAAATTATCGTCTATTCCACAAACTCACCTTGGCCCAGGATTCTCAGGGTGTCTGAACCGGAGTGGCGCCAGGAGAAGCGCGTTCGGACTGGATCGGCAAGCGGACAGTGAAAGTGGCCCCTTTGCCTGCAGCGCTGGTCACCTCGATGTGGCCATCGTGGTTTTCGATGTTCCTGCGGGCGACGTAAAGACCCAGCCCACTCCCCTTCTGCCCGTTTCTCCAATCCGAGAAGCCGATACGGAAGATTCTGTCCTGCGTCTCCGGGGGAATGCCAGTGCCTGTGTCCTCAACGTCAACGGCGATCCACGCATCTTCCTCTCGCCCCGTGCGCAACGTGAGTGTTCCGCCGTCAGACATAGCCCGCCCGGCGTTGGTCAGCAGGTTGTGGAAAGCCCGCTCCAACTGAGCACGGCTGCCGTATATCGGTGGGACGTCTTCGCTCCATTCCCGCGTAACCCGCACGTCGGGGTAACCGTAACTGAACTCCTGCACCAGCCGCTCCAGCAGACGATGGAGGTCGAGCGTTTCCCAGCGCCAAACCTCGCTGCTATCCAGGGCCACGGCCACGTGACCCAGGTCGTCGGCCAACCGCTTGATGCGGGCCAGGATCTGGCGGATGACCTCGATGGAACGTTCACCCTCTGGCTTCCCGGCTACCAGTTTGGCCAACGCCTGCACCCGTTGAGTGAGCACGAAGTAGGTTGTGCCGCCGATGTCGTGGCCCACCTCACGTGCCAGGAGGCGCAGTTCCTCCTCGGCCTGCTGCTTGCGACGGCGCAGTTCCTGCCACTCAAAGCCACGTTCGATACGCACGATCCATTGGTCCAGTGGCTCGGATTTGTTGACGAAGTCCTTTGCTCCTCCGCGCATAGCCGCGACCACGTTCTCATACACACCATAAGCGCTGAGCATAATGACGTAGGTCTGCTCCAGCAGGTACTTCTCGTGCATCAGGCGCAGCACATCCATCCCGTCCAGTCCCGGCATGTTGATGTCGAGCAACATGACGTCGTAGGAGGCATGCTCCAGCCGGGTCAGTGCCTCCTCACCGCTCACTACAGATTCCGCTTTCCAGCCTCGCGCTGCAAGGGTGGGGTTGCTGAGGAAAGCGACGACCTCATCGCGGAAGAAGGGCTCGTCATCTACTACGAGGATTGTTTTCTGTTCCATAACTCCTCTCTGGCTCTCTCTGGAAGGAGGGTTCAGTTTCCCCTCGACTGCGCTCAGGGCAGCTCCTCCAACGGCAGTTCGCACACGAAACGCACCTCCCCGCCATGAGTATTCCAGGTGAGACTACCTTCATACTGGGTCTCCACCGTTTCCTGCGCCAGCGCCCACTCGAAGTGAAGGGGCGATAGTTCCTCAGGCGCGCCGGCCGCTGGTTCGATGATACGCGAGATTCTTTCGGCTAGCGGAGCCTCCAGCACACGTATTTCCGTGCACACGCGTTGATCGTCGGCGGATAACGAAGTGCGCACCTCAATGAGGCCTCCATCCGTCCCGAGGGTTTCCATCGCCAGGCGCAAGACAGTGACCAAGGCGCCGAACAGTTCATTAGGCTCGATGAGTAAAGGGGGTAAGTCTTCATAGGTGACGTGCATCTCCACCCTGCACCGTTGCCGCTCCGCCGCCAGCCAGATAAGAACCTCGCGCACCACGTCGTTCCAGTGGGTGGTTGTGCGGACAAAGCCGATGCGCTGCGAAAACTTGAGCAGATCTAACAGTTTATTGCTGACCTCGTTCAGGCTGGTCTCAATAATGTCCAACCGCCTGGTGAGTCGTGTGCTCTGCACATCCTGGAGGTCGCTGCGCAGGTTAGTCGCCGCCAGGCGAGCCACAGCCAGCGGGTTTGCCGCCTCGTGCCGTATCCGTTCCGCGAGACTGCCGAAGGAGGCGACCCGCTGCATCCTCATCGCGGTGACTCCTACGTCGTTCAGTGCCTTGAGATAACGAGCCCCTTCCAACACGCCGCCGATGGATGTGGAGAGCAGGTGCAAGTACCCCTCGTCGTCGTCAGTGAACCAATCGCGGTGGCCGGGGCCGCTGGGAATCTTGTTGATCAGCTCAAGGGTGCCAAGAACCTCGTCGCCCAACTGCAGGGGCACACCGAGGAAGGAACGGTAGACGCCAGAGGGGAGATGTGATGCGATCTCTACAGCGTGAGGGTCGTTCCAATCCTCCAACGCGGCCGCCTCCCGCATCTGAACGGCTGTTCCAGTGTGGACGATGTGGCCTGTCAGCCCTTCCCCGGCCATGTACGTCAGTTTACCGACCAGTGCGCCGGGGAGGCCGCTGGTAGCCCACAGCACCACATGGTCGGTGTTTTCCTGGTCTCGAAGATGGATCTGACACGCTTCGGTACGAAAACCATCCCTGATCCGGTTCACCACTGCCTGTAGCATCTCGCCAATGGGCCGCCGTGGATCCAATTCCGTGCCAATGTCCAGGAGGAGCCAGAAGTAACGGGCACGGCGCTTCTCCAGTTCGTAGCGCTGCGAATTCTCGATGGCGATATTAACCATCGTGGCTACGTGGCTCAGCAGCGCTTCATCGTGCACGTCGAACTGTTCTCCTTCTGCCTTCCCAGAGACCCGCAGCACGCCGAGCACGGTAGTCCCGTCCCTGGAGAGGATCGGCACCCCCAGGTAAGCCAAGCCCTGTCTGGCGCTGATCTCGGAGTATTTCTGGCTCCAGACCAGGTCCTCGGCGATGCGTCGCAATTCCTCACTGTCCTTGACGTTGACGATGCGCAACGGCTGGCCGTGCCTGGCGACCCAGCCGGTCAATCCCTCCCCGGGCTCATACTCTATCCGCTCGGCGGGCATCTTTTCGCTCTCCAAGAGACCGGTAGTGCCGCGTAGGACGTAGCGGCCGATGATGCTGTCACGCAGGAAGATGGAAGAGCCACCAGCGCCGAGCCGGTCACGGGCATAACGCACGACCAATTCCATCAGCCGATCCCGATTCAACTCGCCGTAGATTTCCAGTAACTCTTGATCGAAACTTGCCGTCTGGCTCATACGAGTTTCCAACCTAGCGCCATGTCAACCCATAATAGAACTGCCGCCGCACCTCGTCCACGATGCGGAAGGCCGTCCGCCCCACCGCCGCGCTCATCCCGATGAAAATCGCCAGATAGAAAAACCAGCACCGACGACGAAGCCTAATGCGATCTGCCACTTCCCCTCTGGCATGGCCACGAGCAACAGCAGGGCCAGGAGCACCACATAAGGGGGCGATGGTGAGGAACTCCCGGCGGAGGAACGCATGCGCCCCATTCTGGATGAAATGGGCGAGTTCCTGCATACGCTCCGTGCCAGCGTCCTGCTTTTGCAGCCACAGGTAGAGAATCATGACCACTACCATGGCGAAGATGGTGGTCAGAGGAACGGAGACGTCAACGAGTTGCGTCAAGTCCATTGTGCTTCCTTGAATATCCCTTCCACCTCTTAAGAGTGGGGTGGGTTGGGTGTAACCACATAGGTAAGAATTCTACTCAGGCAGCGGGAAAAGTCAAATCGGCGCTTTCTCCGTCCGCCGTAGAGTTGCCTGGCGCGCCCATTTTGTGGTACAATTGGGGACACTTAGACGGAGATTGGCGGTTCGTGGCAATGCGTTAGGGAGGACGAGTATGCCCCAGAAAATATTGGTGGTGGATGACGATCTGCGGTTGCATCGCTTGATGGAACTGAGCCTGCGGCGGGCAGGATATCAGGTCATAACAGCGATGACTGGTGAGGGGGGGGTGGAGAAAGTCCAGACGGAGGAACCGGACTTGATACTGATGGATGTGATGATGCCGGGCATAGACGGTTTTGAGGCTACCAGGCGCATTCGTCGATTGCCCGAAGGCCGTCACATTCCCATCATTTTCCTCTCCGCCGTGGACGAAGTGGCGGCAAAGGTGAAAGGGCTGCGCGGGGGGGGGGATGACTATATCACCAAGCCGGTGAAGATGGCCGAGTTGTTGGCTCGCATCGAGGTCCATCTGCGGCCGGAAGCCCTCGCCGTGGGCCAGTTGATCACCGTGTTCGGCAGCAAGGCTGGTGTGGGCACTACCACGCTGGCAGTCAACCTGGCTCTGGCCCTGCGCAAAGCCTCGCAAAAGAAGATTCTGTTGGTGGACTGGCAGCGCCCCCTGGGTGAAGTCGCGCTCTTTCTGGGCCTGCCAGAGATGCGCATGTTGGAATTTCTCCTCGCCCGCCTCAATGACCTGAATGAACAGGTGTTTGCTGACATGATAAAGGAACACTCATCAGGCGTATGGGTTGTTCTTGGGTCAACCGGCCCGAACTGTGCCGGGCAAATGAGCAGGGAGGCCCTGGACAAGTTGTTGGAAATAGCCCTGGTCAGTGCAGATTACATTCTCGTGGATGCCGGCTCCTTTTTCTCCTGGGAGGACCCGCCTCTGATCGACAAGGAGGGAGGGATCAGCCTGTGTGTGCTGACGCCCGAAATCATGTCCATCAGGCGGGCTGTTCAGGCCGTGGAGATCGTCAACGTAATGAATCACAGTTTCTGGCCTATCTTGAACCGCTGCGACACGCCTGGGGATGCTCTGCAGGAGCAAATTGAATCGCGTTTGGGGACTGTCATCCATGGATGCGTGCCGGACGAGGGTGATCGGATGACTCGTGCTCTGAACGAAGGCTGCCCCTTGTACGTGATTGACCCACATTCGGGCTTCTCCCGCGCTATAGATGATATTGCCACCCGCATACACGAGGCTCTGAGGCTATGAGCATATCCCGCATTGCTTTAGCCCAGATGGACGTTCACACCGGTCAGCCGGAGGCTAACATGGCCCGGGCGCGGGAATTCGCTGCCCAGGCCGGGAAGGCCGATGCCGACTTGCTCCTGCTGCCCGAACTGTGGCTCCACGGCTACGACCTGGAACGGGCAGGGGAGTGGGCCGCGCCACTAGGGGAGGGCGGCTTTGCCCACATGGCCGCGCTGGCTCGCGAGTTTGGCCTGTATCTGGCTGGCTCGCTCATGGAGCGGCATGCTGGCGGCGGCTCTGGCGAGCCCGGTCGAGCCATCTCCAACACTGCCGTCCTCTACGCGCCCGACGGCACGCTCCTGGGGTCATACCGCAAGATCCATCTCTTCCGCCTGATGCAAGAGCCTCGCTACCTGGCCCCCGGCGACCGCGCTACCCTCTGTCCCACCCCGTGGGGGCCGACGGGTCTGGCCATCTGCTACGACCTGCGCTTCCCTGAACTCTTTCGTGCCATGGCGCTGGCAGGGGCGGTGCTCTTCCTGGTGCCGGCCCAGTGGCCAGTGCGCCGCATCGAGGCCTGGCTCCTTCTGGCCCGCGCCCGCGCTGTGGAGAACGAACTGATCGTTGCCGCCTGCAACCGGGTGGGGAGCGACGACCAGGTGGAGTTCCCTGGGCGCTCGCTCGTCGTGGATCCGTGGGGAAACGTGCTCGTGGAGGGAGATGATCGGGAGCAACTGTTGATCGCCCAGGTAGACCTGCGGGAGATCCGCAAGGCCCGTCGCTACCTCACCGTCTACGAGGATCGCCGCCCAGAGGCATATCGAGTAGATGAGTAGATGGGGAATAGATATATGGAGGTGAGTATATGAGTGATGAGTATATGAGGTCCTCGCTCCTCATATACTCGCATACTCATATACTCTCTCTGAGGAGCCATCCGTGAACTACGACACTATTCTCCAGACCGCCACCTCCATCGCCCACGAGGCCGGCGCCGTCGTGCATGCTGCCTTCCCGTGCACCACGCTTGCCCATATTGGCTTCAAGGGAGCGGTCGATCCCGTCACCGAGACCGACACCGCCGCCGAGGAGTTGATCGTCGCCCGCCTGAGGGACGCCTTTCCCGATCACCTTATTCTGGCCGAGGAGGGCGGCGGAGACGAGTCGTTCCTCAACGTGCTTCAAGCCCCCGTTCCCGGAGGCGTCCCCGAGGACCGGGACGCAAGCGACGGGCGGCCCTTGTGGCTGATTGACCCCCTGGATGGCACCAACAACTTCGCCCACGGCTTTCCCCACGTTGGCCTCTCGCTGGCGTTATTGGTGGAGGGAAAAGTGATCGTCGGTGTGATCCACGATCCGCTGCGGGGGGAGACTTTTGCCGCGACTGCTGGAGGCGGAGCGACTCTCGACGGCCGACCCGTCCGTGTCTCCGGCGCTGATCACCTGGCGGACGCATTCTTGGCTACCGGATTCCCCTACGATCGCCGCGTCGCTCCCGACAACAACGCCGAACGGCTGGGCCACTTCTTGCGCCGCAGCATGGGCGTGCGCCGGGCAGGAGCAGCCGTCCTCGATCTGGCCTACGTCGCCTGTGGGAGGTTCGATGGCTTTTGGGAGATCCGCCTCAAGCCGTGGGATGTGGCGGCGGGGGTGTTGCTGGTGCGGGAGGCCGGCGGGAGCGCGACCGATTTCGAAGGTGGCCCTGGTTGCCTCTCGGGCGAGTTCATCGTCGCCTCCAATGGGCGCATCCACGACCAGATGCTGCGTGTCATCCGCGAGAGAGCCGTCGCGCCGCGCCCCGACGGGTGAGCCGGGATCCCTCGCTTTGCGACAGATAACAATCAAACGGAGGGAGACAATGTCAGAGGAAACTGGATTGCGAATATGGGCAGACCCGCTGAAGGGCTTCTGCGCGCGGGTGTTTCAGAAGATGGGCATCCCGGAGGAGGACGCACGCATCACGGCCGGGGTGCTGGTGGCGGCTGACCTGCGGGGGATTGACAGCCACGGCGTGGCCCGCCTGCGGCGATACGTCAACGGCCTGCGGGACGGCGTAATGGTCGCCCGCCCCCAGGTGCAGGTAGTGACGGAGACCCCCGCGACTGCGCTCATTGACGCTGGGGCCGGTCTGGGTCAGCCGGTCTCCTACCGGGCGATGGAGAAGGCCATCCAGAAGGCGCGGGACTTAGGGGCCGGCTTCGTAACGGTGCGCAATTCCAACCACTACGGCATCGCCGGTTACTACGCGATGATGGCGCTGGAGCACGACTGTATTGGCATCTCGATGACCAACGCCGCCGTGCTGGTGGTGCCGACCTTCGGGCGGGATGCGATGCTGGGCACCAACCCCATCTCGGTGGCGGCCCCAGCGGGTCAGGAGTGGCCCTTCGTGCTGGACATGGCCACCAGCACCGTGCCGCGCGGCAAACTGGAGGTATACAACCGGTTGGAGAAGCCCATCCCCCTGGGCTGGGCCACCGACGAGACCGGCACGCCGACGGACGGTACTGGGCGTGTGCTGGAGAACCTCAAGCAGCAGGCTGGCGGAGGGCTCCTCCCGCTGGGTGGGGCCGGGGAGTTGCTGGGCGGCCACAAAGGGTACGGCCTGACGTTGATGGTGGACATCCTCTGCGCGATCCTCTCCGGCGCGGCCTATGCCGACCTGGTCTACCCCAAGGACGAGCAGGGAAGGCCGCTTCCCTCGGCCATCGGCCACTTCTTCGGCGCCTGGCGGGTGGACGCTTTCCGGCCGGTCGAGGAATTCAAGGCGGCGATGGACGATCTGCAGGGGCGCTTGAAGGGAATGCCCAAGGCGGAGGGCCAGACCCGCGTCTATGTCCACGGCGAGAAGGAGTACGAGGAGGCGGAACTCCGTTCCCGTGAGGGCATCCCCCTCAACCCCAAAGTGGCGGCCGACCTGCGGGCGATTGGGGAGGAAGTGAGGGTGGAGTACGACCTGGGAGGCTAGAAGCGGTTGCTGGATACTGGATAGAGGGCGTGGTCTAATCAACAAGAGGAGAGAAAAAAGTGGATTTTGGCTGGACCGAGGAACAACGGTTGTGGCGGCGGGCGGTGCGCGACTTTGCGCAGACAGAGCTCGCGCCCCGCGTGCGCGAGATTGATACCACCGGGCGCATCCCTTCCGAGATCGTCGAGGGGATGGCCGAAATGGGCCTGCTGGCCCCGCTGGTGGGGGAGGAGTATGGTGGCGCTGGGGCCGACTGGACGATGGCCGCCATCGCCGCCGAGGAACTGGGCCGCGCCGACATCAGCCTGGCTGTCCCGGTGCTCTATCTGGTGGAGGCTGCGTGGGGGTTCATCTTTCACCAGTACGGTGCTCCCGAACTCAAGGAGGAGTACCTGCCCAAAGTGACGCGGGGTGAGGCCTTCCTGGGCATCGCCACCACTGAGCCTGGCGGCGGGTCCGACATCCTGGGGGCTTGCCGTACCCGCGCTGTACGGGATAACGACGAGTGGGTGTTCAACGGCGAGAAGATGTTCATCAGCGGCGTGCGCGAGTCTCTGGAGTGGGGCGGCATCCACCTCATGCTGACCCGCACCGACCCAGACCCGGAATCCGGGCACAGAGCCTTCACCTTCTTCGCCATGCCGCTCAAGGGAACGGAAGGCATCACCCCTACCTTCTTTGAGGATATGGGGCGCATGGGCATCTCCACCGGAGGCTTTGCCCTGGAGGACGTGCGCTTGCCAGCCTGTCACCAGGTGGGTGGGCTCAACCGGGGCTTTTACCACGCTATGGAGGGCTTTTCGGCGGCGCGCACGCTGATCGGCGCTACCTGCGTGGGCGCTGCCCAGGCGGTGCTGGACATGGGGATGGATCACATCCGGCTGCGGGAGGCTTTCGGGCGGCCGCTGGCTAGCTTTGAGGGCATCCAGTTCCCCCTGGCCGATCTCTACACCGACCTGGAGGGGGTCAGGCTGATCACCTACAAGGCAGCCTGGACGATGGACCGCAAGTACAAGCAGGAGGCTGCCACCCACCACGACATCGCGCTGGCGGCGGCCATGGCCAAAATGCGCGCGCCGCTGGTCGGCTTCGAGATCATGAACGAGGTCGCCAACTGGTTTGGCGCAATGGCCTACACCAAGGAGTACCCGGTCGAGATGGGCATCCGGGGCATCCGCTCCTATTCCATTGGTGCTGAAGGCACTATCAATATCATGCGCATGATTATCGCCCGCGAGCTATTGGGCAAGGAGTTCCTGCCCACAAACTATTCATCAAAATGATTACAGAAAATGACACCGCCAGGCGCAGGGCCCTGCGCCTGATATTCTGCGTGCTCTCCCTCGCCGCTGGTCTTACGCTGCTCTCTACGAGGCCGGTGCGTGGCCGCTGGGAGGTGCCCGAGACCGTCGAGCCGGTCGAGCAAGCACATTCATCGCCCGGGATGTCGGTCGTTCCCACTCCCACCCCTCGGACTGAGCCTCAGGATGAAACCCCCACGCCGGTCGCTCTGCCCGACCAGGCACGGGTGCCTATCCTGATGTACCACTATGTCTCCGAACTCCCGCCCAACCCCGACCGGTACCGCCTCGATCTGACCGTCTTGCCGGAGGACTTCGAGGTGCAACTCCAATACCTGGCGGACGAGGGCTACCACACGATCACTCTGACCGATCTGTATCTTCACCTGACACAGGGCTATCCGCTGCCGGAAAAGCCCATCATCCTCACCTTTGACGATGGCTACAGAGACGCCTACGAGGTCGTGTTTCCCCTGCTGTTGGACTACGGCTTCACAGGTACATTCTTCGTGCTCGCCACCCCGGCCCACTTCGAGTGGGCGGAGTACCTGACATGGGAACAGATGAGGGCGATGTCGGATGCGGGAATGGACATCCAGTCTCACGGGCGAGACCACGTAGACCTGCGCGGGCGCTCTTACGATTACCTCGTTTACCAGACGCTGGGTGTCCAGGAGGCGATACATTATCACACTGGCCGTCTGCCCCGCTTCTTCTGCTACCCCTCTGGCCGGTACGACGACAACCTGATCGCCGTGCTCGAGTCTGCCGGCTACTGGGGGGCGGTGACGACGGAGTGGGGTAGGACGCACACACGGGAGAATCTTCTTGAGATGCCGCGTGTGCGCATCCACGGGGCCGGCACGCTGGAGAGTTTCATTGACAACCTGGAGGATTAGAGGCTTTTAGTCTATTTGTACTATATTCGCAAACTTGATAGGTTTTGACAGAGCCTCGGTGGTATAATTTGGCCTAACCGCCGGGGCTCTTGACTTGTCCGGCGGCTTAAGTGTGTATTGGGCAGTACCTGACGTATGTGATAACGAGGAGTTGATGGCACAGTCTTCCCGTCTGGCCGGATTCTACAACCAGCCTTTGGAAGAACGGATCGAACAGATCGCCCGGTGGGCGAGGTTGACAGGGGACGAAACCGCTGTCCTGCACGGCGCGATGGGGCTCGACCTGACACGGGCCGATCAGATGATCGAGAACGTGGTCGGCCTGTATAGCCTGCCGCTGGGCATCGCGGTCAATTTCATCGTCAACGGGCGCGATGTGCTGGTGCCAATGGTCATCGAGGAACCCTCGGTGGTGGCCGGGGCCTCCCTTGCCGCCAAACTGGCCCGCGCTGGCAGGGGCTTCCAGGCAACCGCAACCAGGCCGGAGATGATCGGCCAGTTGCAGGTGCTAGACGTCGCCGATCCCTGGTCGGCCCGTTTCGACCTGTTGGCCGCTCGCGACGACCTGCTGGCGCTGGCAGACGAGACCGACCCGGTCATCGTCAACCTGGGCGGCGGGGCGCGAGACCTGAAGGTGCGCGTCTTTGAGCAGACTCCGGCCGGCCCGATGTTGGTAGTGCATCTCATCTTCGACTGCCGTGACGCGATGGGGGCCAACACTGTCAACACCGCCTGCGAAACGCTGGCCCCCCGGATCGAGCAGATCACCGGCGGGCGGGTGGGGCTGCGGATTCTTTCCAACCTGGCCGACCGCCGTTTGGCGCGGGCGCGCTGTACGGTGCCGGTAGAGGTGCTGGCCTGCGGGGGTTTCTCTGGCGAGCGGGTGGCGCAGGGTATCGTCGAGGCCTGGGCCTTCGCGGCCGCCGATCCATACCGCGCCGCGACCCATAATAAAGGCATCATGAACGGCGTGGACGCCGTCACTATCGCCACTGGAAACGACTGGCGGGCGGTCGAGGCGGGCGGTCATGCCTACGCTGCCCACTCGGGCCGCTACACCAGCCTGAGCACCTGGGCGCGCGATGCTGAGGGCAACCTGGTCGGCACGCTGGAAATGCCGCTGGCGGTGGGCATCGTGGGGGGGGCTACGCGCGTGCATCCTACGGCGCAGGTGGCGCTCAAGATCCTGGGCGTGCAGAGCGCTCAGGAACTTGCGGAGATCATCGTCGCGGTGGGATTGGCCCAGAACCTGGCGGCGCTGCGGGCGCTGGCGACGGAGGGCATCCAGCGGGGCCACATGCGACTGCACGCCCGACAGGTGGCCATCGCCGCCGGTGCCACAGGGAACGAGGTGACGCAGGTGGTGGAGCGTTTGATCGCCGAGGGGTACATCCACCCCGACCGAGCCGAGGTGATACTGGCTGAAATGCGCGGCGAGCATTGAGTAACCAGTGCCAAGTGACGAATGACGGATGACGAGTGACGAATTACGAATGACCAACAACGACCAACCCACCATTCTCAAGCCTGATCGCAACGTCGGCATCATCGGTTATGGCGCTTATGTTCCCCGCTATCGATTGCCGGCCACCGAAGTGGATCGCGTATGGATGGACGGGCAGGGTGGCACGCCGATCAAGGAGAAGTCGGTGCCGGGGTTGGACGAGGACGTGGTGACCATGTCCATCGAGGCGGCTCGCAACGCGCTGGCCCGCGCCGATGGTGTGGACCCGGCGCTCATCCGTGCCGTGTGGGTCGGGAGCGAATCCCATCCCTACGCCGTCAAGCCGACCTCGACCATCGTGGCCGAGGCCATCGGTGCCACGCCCCACACGCAAGCCGGCGACTGTGAGTTCGCCTGCAAGGCCGGCACTGAGGCGCTCCAGGCGGCTATCGGCTTTGTGGGCTCGGGGATGGCGCGATATGCGCTCGCTATCGGGATGGACACGGCCCAGGCCCGGCCCGGCGACGCGCTGGAATATACGGCCAGCGCGGGGGGGGCAGCCTACCTGGTCGGCCCGGCGGAGGAGGGGCTGGCCGTCTTCGAGGGCTCGTTCTCCTACGTCACTGACACCCCCGACTTCTGGCGGCGGGCTTACCAGCACTACCCCTCTCACGGGGGGCGGTTCACCGGCCAACCGGCGTACTTCAAACATACCATCGCTGCCGCACAGGGATTACTGGAGGCGCTGGGGCGGAAGCCGGCCGACTATGCCTACGCTGTCTTCCACCAGCCCAACGTCAAGTTCCCGCAGACGGCGGCTAAACGATTGGGCTTCGCACCGGCGCAGATCGAGCCGGGGCTCCTGGCCAACGAGATTGGCAATACCTACGCCGGTTCCTCGTTCATCGGCCTGACGACGGTTCTGGACGTGGCCGCGCCGGGCGACCGGGTGCTGATAGTGAGTTACGGCTCTGGGGCAGGGTCGGACGCTCTTTCACTCCGCGTCACCGAGGCCATCCTGGAGCAGCGGCAGCGGGCACCGGCGACCCGTGACTACATCGCCCGGCGCGTTGAGATTGACTACGCGACCTACATAAGGTTCACCAGGGCCTTGAGAAAATGAAGCAATGAGAGACGTTGCCATCATCGGAGTTGGACAGACCAAAGTGGGGGAGCATTGGGATATCAGCCTGCGACACCTGGCGCTGGAGGCAGTACAGGCAGGCCTGGCGGATGCGGGCGTGAGACAGGCCGATGCGCTTTATGTGGGCAATATGCTATCGGGTGAACTGACCGGCCAGGAGCACCTGGGCGCGTTGGTCGCCGATTTCGCGGGACTGCGAGGGATCGAGGCGTTCAGGATCGAGGCGGCCTGTGGTTCTGGGGCGGCAGCGCTGCGGATGGGATACGTGGCCGTCGCGGGGGAACTGGCGGACATCGTCGTGGTGGTGGGAGTAGAGAAGATGACCGACGCCCTCGGCCCTGATACGACCGCGGCGCTGGCGCTGGCGACCGATGGCGACTACGAGGCCGCGCAGGGTGCTTCCTTCGTCGCCATCAACGCGCTGTTGATGCGGCGCTACATGCACGAGCACGGCTATGTTCACCAGGACTTCGCTCCCTTTGCCGTCAATGCCCACCGGAACGGGGCAAACAACCCGTATGCGATGTTCCGTTTTCCAGTCACAGTCGAGCGTTTCGTCAGGGCGAGGATGATCTGCGATCCCATCAATCTGCTGGATAGTTCCCCCATCTGTGACGGGGCGGCGGCAGTGGTGCTGGCACCGGCCGACGCGGGGCGCGCGCTTTCGGCGGCCCCGATACGCATCGTTGGTTCGGCTGTGGGTACCGACACCGTGGCCGTGCACGACCGGCGCGATCCGCTGGTGCTGGATGGGGCCATACTTTCGACGCGCCGCGCGTATGAGCAGGCAGGAGTTGGTCCGGAGGACATTGACTTGTTCGAGTTGCACGACGCTTTCAGCATCATGGCGGCACTCAGTCTGGAGGCAGCCGGGTTTGCGGACAGGGGCCAGGGGCTGCGGCTGGCGCTGGAGGGAAAGATCGGGATTGAGGGCCGCGTACCCGTCGCCACGATGGGCGGACTGAAGGCGCGGGGACACCCCGTAGGGGGTACCGGCGTCTACCAGGTCGTCGAGGTGGTGCAGCAGTTGCGCGGGCTGGCCGGGGCCAATCAGGTGGAGAACGCACGGCTGGGAATGGCCCAGAATATCGGCGGCAGTGGCGCGACGGTCGTCACGCACATTCTGGAGAGGGTGGACGAATAGCAAACAGGTTGTAGGACAAGTTGCTAACTTGTCCCGGGGGCAACTTGCCAAATTGCCCTACTTATTTTGGGAGGTTTACCAATGAGTATACCAGGAAATTGGAGGCTTCAAACACAACGTTACCGGCTGGTCGGAGAGGTATGCGAGAAATGCGGTGCGCGGATCTTCCCGCCCCGCGACGTGTGCCCAGAGTGCGAGGGGCCAGCCCAGACACCGTTTGTCTTCAGCGGACGGGGCGAGGTCTATTCCTACAGCACCGTCTACCACCCGCCCCGGGGGTTCGAGGAGTTCGCTCCCTACACCGTGGCGCTGGTGCAGTTGGAGGAAGGTCCTATGGTCACCGCGCAACTGACCGACGTGGATGCCGATCACGTTCGCGTCGGGATGCCGGTGGAGATGGTGACGCGCAAGGTACAGGGAGGTGGGGATGCTGGCGCGATCGTCTACGGCTACAAATTCCGGCCAGCCGTCGGTCACGCGGTCTGAGTAGGGCGAGTCTGAGACTCGCCCTACTGGGTCTGCGCGGCGTCCGTGGTTCAAGTTTTTGACGCTCTCCACGTCCAGCGGCCCAAATCTCTACCCCTGATGCCTCCATCATAGCCGGTTCTACCGGGTAATACATACACGGGCGCATCTCCCATACTTCCGTGGGAGATGCGTTTGTCTTTGCCACGAATCTCCCCGTTTCTGAAGCAAGCACCCTGATTGATGAATTGACTTCCGCGCAGTTTTCACTATACTACGGATGTTGAACTGCGATAGTTCGGCCTGTCGGGTTAAGAAACGGTAGAGGGAGGAATACACAGCAATGGTTATCCAGGATGCCGTCACCATCTCTGAGGAGGTACGGAGTGGCGCTGTCTTCGGTAGCGTCAGGCTGTATAACGTAGGTGACCCCACCAAGCCCGAGGGTTCCGCGCAGCGCATTCTTGCCCTGACCTACCCCACTCAGGCCCTGAGGCAGACGCTTAGCGCCGTGGCCCAACGGTTGTCGGGCGAACGCGCTCAAGGGACATTCATCTTCGCTGGAGACTATGGTACCGGCAAGTCCCACACGTTGCTGGCTCTATACCATATCCTCCACTCACCGGACGACGGAAGGGAGTGGCTCGACCGCGACGACGTGAACGGTTTCTTCCGCGAGCGGGAGGCGGCCACGAACCGGATGGAGCGCTTCGTCCACGACACCTATTTCGAGGTCTACGACATCCTTCTGGAGCGCATCCGGACCGAGGACCGGGCGCGCTACTTCGCGCCCGGCGAGGGGCTGGTGGTGTTGCTCGACGGGATGAGCATCCGCGAGGCCGCACTCTTGCCAGCCCGCCTGTCCCGATACGGCTACGCAGTCGAGGCGACGGGTTTCGCGCTCTCCGAAGCGCCCTCGTCCACGCAAGTGTTCACACGGCGGGTTTTCGGCACCCACTCCGTCACCACACTGAAGACCTGGAACGGCTTCCAGGTAGTGCCTGTCCGTTCTGGCGAGGTGCCCGCCGTGTTGCCGACAGGACTGAATGTGCTGGTGTGGCTGTCGTACCCTGACGAGTTGATGCATAAGGTGAAGGGCAAGACGCTGACCCCGGCCGAGGCGCTGGACAAGACGGTGGCGGCGTTGGTGGACGTGCTCGGCAAACTGGAGGGGACTCGCTTCCGCCTGCTCTCCGACCACGGCTACGTCTACGCGCCGTCGGCCCGCTTCGTATGGAAAGCGCCGAGGGGCGACGAGAAGGTGTTGCGGCGGCTCTTCGGCGGCGGGCGCTGGGTGGCGGCGGAGAAGATGACCGACCCGGGCTTCGACGGGCTGCGTGCTATCCCGCCCCAGCGGGCCTATGCCCTGTTCGACGAGCAGGGCTGCTACATACGCGGGCGATACGGTTGGAGCACCCAGGGCTCCCGCCAGGGGGACGTGGATCACTACGGTCTCTCATTGATGGAGTGTCTGACGCCGAGATTGACGGTGCGGAGTTGATGATACAAGGGCAAACCCACGGCCGTGACAGTTCAAGGATTGTGTTGAGTAAGATGATGAAAGATGTACTTCTTTGAAGAGCGTTTGCACTACGGGCAGTATGTTACAGCGAGATTGACTCGTAAAACCCCTGTTTATGACTGGTATGCTTTTCCTCATAGCTTCTCGAGGGAACTAGTGCATGAATTGCTCGATGAATTTAGTGTAGATGCTAATTCCGTTGTCTTTGATCCGTTCGTAGGAGCAGGTACGACACTTTTAGCATGTCGCGAAAGAGGGATTCCTGCTTTTGGAATCGATCAGCTTCCTTTTGCTGTCTTTACGTCGAATGTCAAAATCCGCAACTATGATCCTGATGATCTTCAGCACTCCCTCGATACATTTGACCCCGCAGCGTCTGATCTGCGAGCATTTGGGACAGTGCCAATTATCGACAGGGCTTTTTCCGATGGTGTTAGAAAGAGGGTCGAAGCTATCTACGGTTGGTCTCAAAGTTTGCCCAGGAAGAAACAAGCGGATTTCTTTTTACTAGCTTTGTTGTACATCCTCGAAAGCATCAGCCAGACTGCCAAGTCGGGGGGGTGGCTGCGAATTGTTGAAAAAGAGGTTGACCCGGATAGTGTTGAAGAACTGTTCAAAGCCCGAGTTCAAAAGATGATAGACGATATACGAGGACTAGAATTACCCTGTAATCGCGGCCTGTGGTACGCTATGCCAGGCGATGCCCGATACAAAAGCTCATCAAGCAGATGCGCACAGTATGTCATTAGCTCTCCCCCATACTTGAACCGACACGATTACACAAGAGTATTTGCATTGGAGATGGCGCTCCACTTCGTAAAAACGAATCAAGGGCTGATTTCCCTAAGAGCCAGTGCCTTGCGCTCCCATGTAGAAGCGAAACCACAGACAAAGTTGACACATAATGGTTATCGGACTCCTGAAAAGTTAAAAACTTTGGTTGCCAAGATAGAAGCGGAATCAAAAGAGCGAGATAAAAAGCGTATTCCTTCAATGATCAGAGGATACTTTGAAGACATTTATATGACTTTGGCTTCTCTATACAAGCGAATGAGACGCGGTGGCAAAATTGCCTTCGTGCTGGGCAACGTTCGGTTCTCAGGGATGATGATCCCGGTTGACGAAATTGTGGCCGAGATCGGAGAGCAAACGGGACTCAAAGTAGACAAGATCATCGTAGCCCGTTACCGAGGGAACAGCGCGCAACAAATGGCGCGGTTCGGCCGTGAACCTGCACGCGAGAGCATTATCTTATGGCAAAAGGTAGATTGAGATGACAACTATTTCACAACGCGCTGCACGTCTGGATTGGATCCGAGATCTAATTGTCTTGGGAATTGAAAGGCAAATCCAGCGACGCTCTGAATTACAACAAGTGGCTATTGAAGAGCAAGTGCTGGTTAGGGCCAGTGATGGAAAGCCTCTCGACTATACCAGTGTATACAGGTACTTTGATGCTCTCCGCTACCTGAAATTTGACGTCTCAGAGAAATATGGGATCGAAGACGACATTGTGTGGGCGCCAAGCGCTATAGAATTAGCTAAATATAGCACGGCAAACTATTGCACCGAGACGCTGACAGAACCCGAGAAAGCTATTTTCAGAACAAGCATCTTCCTTTCCGATGCAAGCCGACAGTTTCTTTCATATTTTTGTGGCAGCAATGCTGTTCCGCGCGGTCAGGAGGAGTTTATAACCTTGGCCCGTCCCCTCTATGTCATTAACGAGTCTGTTGAAAGGCCGTCCGGTATTGACAGTAGTGAAGAATGGCCAGCTAGAGACAACGTGGAAATCAGCCCTAACCCCGACTCCGGCAAGATAATCCGGAGACCGACGAAAGAATTCCTCTATACGTACCGCTACTGGTGTCTGGACACAAATATCATTGACGAGCTAAACATTCGCGAGGCCGAGAGATGTGGTATCCCCAAGCCTCACTCTTATGTCCTCTTCCCACTTGACCCCACAGTAAATATTACCCCCGATCAATTTCTAGAGATGATATATTCTTCACTTAAACGTAAACTCAAACATCCGCAAGTATTTCCTATACCATGGTTGATGTACCGCGTCTGCCCAAAAGCTAAAATCAGTGTGGAAGAATTCAAGTCTCTGCTGTTACAGGCGTGGCGCAAGAATCGCCACTTGCTTCATCTGGAACGAGGGCCTGGTGGACTGATCGAAGGCAAGATCTATTCATCCAAACGTGTGTATAGTGAACGTTATGGAAACCACCGCTACTACTCGGTCGTGGATGGAACAATCAGATCTAATCTGGCGGTCTTTCCCGCCACGTAAGGAGGGTAATGAAATGTCATCTTTGTTCAAAGAATTACCAGATGTTGGAAAGACTCGACGTGAAATTGAGACTGAACAGCGTAAGCGTTACGCTGTTTATGGGCTAGCCAGAAACCCATTCCCACTCGGTGGCAATTTTCCAGAAGGGTACTTGGATTATACCTACCTGGAAGACAGGCAGCGTGAACAGATTGAAGACTTTTTGTTCTCTACTTTTTACCGTGGCGAATTTAACGGTCTACTCATCCTGGGCGAATATGGAACTGGCAAATCCCACTTGCTGAACTACATTCATGAAACGGTCAATACTGACAGGAAGGGTATATTTGAAGGACGCGCGCTAGCGTTTATCATTGAAAATCCCAGTGTGGCACCTGAAGACATCTTGCTTTCGTTACTGCGTAAGGTCAAGCTAGGGACGCTTCAAGACTTAATATTCCTGCCCGTCAGGCACGAGTTGCGGGAGCGATATGGCGATAACGTGATTCCCTTCCTTGAGGAATTCACAACGTTTACGAGGCAAATGAAATTAACAGAAGGTGCGCTTGAGAACAGAACCTGGCAACCACGCTGGTATTCTGATCTCTTCTTCATCGGTTACCGCGAATTCCGCCAGAAACTGCAAAATCAAAACGTACAGCTCAAATCACAGGAAATCCGGCAATTTGCCCATGAAGTGCTAATGGAGAAAGTAATAGATAACTTGATCATAGTGGAGAGTCTGGTGGGTCTGATCTTTGGCGACGAATCAAAGGATGCTCGCTCCTGGGAATCTTTTTTGGTCGGTAGCCTTGTTGGGAAGAGAGGGCGGGTCGTAGGCGTGGAATTCTACCTGGGGGCATTCCTGCACCTGTTTGAGATTATGGGTATCCATCACATCTACCTGTTGGTTGACGAATTGGAGGACCTTCGCACGCAGCGTTTGAGCAAGAAAGCAGCCACCGAGTATCTGGCGACGTTACGGCGCATGATCCAACACAATTACAAGATGTTTTCCTTTGTGCTGGCTTCGACACGAGATGCCTGGAACGAACTGAGATTGTACTATCCGGCCATAGAAGACCGCTTCCCCATAACTGTCGACTTGGTCAGAGGACCAGAACAGGTTAAGCCAGTTGTGGCCAAGTACCTAAAGGAAGCACGAGATGGCGAATATCCAGAGGACAATCCCTGGTTTCCTTTTTCGGAAGCAGTCATTGATCGCTTGATAGAGATACGAGGCCATATTCTGCGTCACGTGATCACAGAATGCAGAAGATTGATTGACATCGGCATACGGGAAGAAGTTACTCCACCTCTCACTTTGGAATTTGTTGAAGAAAACGTGCCACTCAGTACGTATCAAACTGGGTGAAAAGCATTATGCTGCAGATACACACAATCGAGAGCTACGAGTATGTTGTATGTCTTAATGGCAACGAAGGAATCTGGCATCACCACACTCTGTATCGGATAATCTCCGAGAGGGCTTCTGAGAAGTTTCCCCGACTGATACAGTTTTTGGCCGATTCTATTCGCTCAATACTGCAGGCTTTGACTTTTCAGACACACTCTGATGTTGGGGATGTTCCCCGCAGGCGACTGGATCCGAATATCAGTGTGCCATTGAGTCCTGGCTGGTCGACAGACTCTGAAGTTTCAGTCAAGTATCGACTGTTTCTCTCTAGATTTGAGCCCTATGATGAAGTCTTAGTAGACAATGAATTACTGATCGGCGGTGCCATCCCCTTAGGCGACATTCTGAATTTGGATTACATAGGGTGGTTGTTCGAGACGAGAGACGACTTCTACTTCTCCTTCGAGGTCGTGATCCGGCAAACGGTTAGCCTGAGCCTTTGGCGCCAACAAAAGCTTATCGACGTGAGTATAACTGAACTTGATCGGCGACGTCAAACAAGAATTGTCAACCACGTTGCAGCGGTAAATCAAGCAAATGCTGATCCTCCTCTGAAAAACTATCCCCAGATCATTGGCGACCTGGACAAAGAAGTCATTTGGGGAATCAGCATGTTCGCAGGAGCGCGTCCCGAATCCTGGCAAATCGAAATTGATGCCATCAACCAACCATTCACGATAGAGGATTTTAGTTCTATAGTTTCACGGGCCTTGCGTGAGCAATCCCGACCAGTTTTGGAGCGGATCCCCACGTTTTTACGACAGGCCCATTCCGAGTCATCCGATCATCTGCTGGAAGTTGTGGTCACAATCCCCGAGATTGAGCCAGCCATAGAATGCACAATCAATGTCACTTTGCGCGATCCTGCTAGAGAGTTGTACTATTCGACAGGCAACGCGGAACTCGATCAATGTATTCTCGACATTCACCGGCAACTCTTGGATCATGGAATCCCAGTTGGACCGGAAACTGAAATGTATCAGCAAGTTTTAGGCCAACTACTTCTCTACAGATACTACTGTGCTTCAAAACCAGGTTATATTGATGCCAATGTCGCCCAAATGACAGAAAATGAGGGTTTCCACAAACACTTGTACAGTCAGTTGGGTCATCAACTGGCCATTGTCCCTGTTGCTGAAGTTTTCTCAGAGCTGGATATAGGAAACAGCCGTGTAGATTTGTTGATTGGGGATATCCCAACTGAATTGAAGCTGGAGGATCGCAAAACAGCTACCACAAACGACATTGTGGAGAGATACCAGGGACAAGCGGCTGATTACATTGCGCGCCGGGGTGCTCCTTTCGGTTTTCTACTGGTACTCGACATTGTATTGGATCGTGAGCAACCCACAAGCCGTGTGGATCAAGATCTGCGCCTGACCCAAGTTACAAATGTGTCTGGAGCCTCGGTTGTGGTGATTACCATCGTCATCCGAATCCCCAGACCGGCTTCTGACCACACTAGACTGGCACGCCGACGTGCATAGCGTGACTCCATACCAGCGATTGCGAATCTGAACGGAGACGACCATGCCCTACATCGAACACGACTTCCCCATCGAAGACCTAAACCGCATCGCCCAGAAAGAGGGCAACGCCAAGAAGCCCATCTACCAGATGCACAAGTGGTGGGCGCGGCGAATCGGCTCCGTCTTCCGCATGCTGATCCTGACCACCTTCGCCGAGGACGACCTGGAAAGGGGGGAGTTGTGGCGGCGCTTCTACTCGCGCAATCAACTGCTGGTGACCGACCCCGACGGCACGACCCGCCCGCCCATTGTGCTCGACCCCTTCATGGGCGGCGGCACGACCATCGTCGAGGCGCTGCGCTTGGGCTGCAAAGTGGTGGGCGTGGACCTCAACCCCGTGGCCTGGTTCGTGACCAAGAAGGAGATCGAGCCGGTAGACCTGGAGACGCTGGACGAAACGTTCAAACAGTTGGAGAAAACAGCAGCGACCCCCAGCCGGTCAACTACCGCTATGAGTACTGGCATCAGATGTTCAACGAGCGGCAGTTGCTCTGCCTGGGGATGCTGCTCGACGCTATCCTCCACATCCCGGAGGCGAATATCCGCGAACTGTTTGTAATGACTCTCTCGGATGCCGTGAACGCCAATAACCTTTTCTGTAAGTATGAGGTCGGCTACCAGAAATTATCCCCTCTTTTTGGTCTGCATGCCTATCATCCAGTCGTTCAGCCGGTCGAGAACAACGTCTGGGGCACAAAGTACGGGAGAGGCAGTTTTGTGAAGTATTTTGGCAAGACACGCAGAGGGAAGGTTTATGGCATCAGACCATTTGAGCGAGACGGCGCAGCCAGACGAAAGACAGGCGACACAGTCGCAGCGGAATTGGCCAAGGATTTTGCCGGCATTCTGGCTGGTCGGGGCAATGGTCTCCTGTGGGCACAGACCTCAGAGGACCTCTCCTCGATTCCCGACCGGTCGGTGGATGCAATAGTCACCGATCCGCCCTATTGCGACAACGTGATGTATGCAGAACTGGCCGATTTCTTCTACGTCTGGCTGCGGCTGGGGCTCAAGAATACGTACCCCTGGTTTGAGCCAGAGATCACGCCCAAGGCGAGAGAGATTGTTCAGAACAAGATGCAGGAAAAGAACGAAGGGTTCTTCTTCCGGGGCCTCACCCGCGTCTTTCGCGAATGTCACCGCGTTCTCAGAGATGAGGGCTTGATGGCTTTCACATTTCATCACAAGGAGACCTGGGCCTGGAAGTCTGTCCTATCATCCATCCTTGATGCTGGCTTTCATGTGGTCGCTACATACCCCGTCCGTTCCGAAAAGCGTGGTGGTTTCCACGCTGATGTGGGCAACATTGGCTACGACATCCCTTTCGTCTGTCGCAAGCGGCCAGGGGACGGGCAGCCGGTGGGCTGGGAGACGCTCAAGGACGAGGTCTACTTCGCTGCCCAGGAGTCGGTCGAGCGGCTCAAGACCTCTGGCCGCCAACTCTCCGACGGCGACCTGTTCGTCATCGTCATGGGCCGCTGCCTGGAGATCTACTCCAAACACTGGCCCCACGTCCTCAAAGAGGGCCAATCGGTGGACGTGGACCAGGCCGTGGACGACCTGGACGACCTGGTAGATTCGCTCATAAAGTCCTACGAACTCAAACTCCTGCCCCTCACGCTCGACGAGACGACCAAACTGTACCTGCTCTATATCGCCGGACAGCCGACCGTCAGCGGTGACGAACTGCGCAAGCGGCTGGTCACCGGCGGCGGGAGCCTCTCGGATTTCACAGGGCGGGGCTATCTGGTCAGGAAGGGCAGGCGGTTCACCGTCGCCGCGCCCGGGCAGCGGGTCGAGTTCATCGAGCGGCAAATCGAGCGCCAGGCGGACCTGCCCCTGATAGACGTCGCTCATCACCTCTACGCCACCTACCAGACTGGCCAGCCGCTCCAGTGGAGGATGATGGGCCGCTGGAGCCGGGATGAACTCGTGGCCGTCCTAGAACACCTGTACCGCAAGACCGGCGATCGGGCCTGGCGGGCGGTGGCCGAACTCTCGCGCCGCGCGCTGGCCCCAGGACAGGAAGCGATGATGTAGGAGAGATTATGCACGCATTACGCCCTGGCTACCACTTCGTCGAACGGAGGTTTATCGGCCGCAAGATCGAGGACATCGGCGAGCCGATGAGCATCGTGGCCTTCCTCCGCTGCCTGCGAGGGCGCACCCGCCTGCCCCGGGCCGTGCAGGTGCACGGACTGGAGCCACTGCTGGCGCAGATGCAGGATCGCGAAGCGGGCCGCTTTCTGCGCCGTCTCTTCGCCGACGCTTCGGACTGGCTGATGCAGCACAGTCCAAGCATCGTCATCTTCCCTGTCGCCCGCATCACTCTCAACCGCAAGCCTCACTTGATCCACGACGGGCAGGAATTGCGCTTTGCCCACGTCTTCGGTCGCGGTTTGCAGCAAGAGGATGTGGGGTACTTCATCGCCCCTTTTGCCCTCTCGTAGCGACATCGGTAACATTATCACTTGACTCGACAGGGCATGTGGACAACGCGATAACGCAAAGATAGGCCGCGTGGCTGGGAAGTCACGGTGGTAGGGCAGTATGTAGGCGTAATGGGCGTCAATCCCCACACCAGGGGGGCGAGATCCAATAGTCGTCGGCAACGGTCTGCCCGTCGGCTGATTCGACCTTGATGGTGTGTACCATCGCGCCGCACCCATGCGCCATGAAGACAATTACCGGCTTGCTCTCCCAGGTGGTGAAGACATCCAGGTCGTGGTGAACTGTATAGGGAGGCGCGCCCCCCGTGATCTGCAAGATGATCTTACATTCGTATCTGCCATCGGGCAGGTTTTCCCAATGATCCAGCCCCGCTGGCCTGATGAAGTCCAGTGGGCCGGCGCTGATCGGCGGGGTGGGCGTAGGCGTTGCCGTCGGCGGAGGCGCGGCCGTTGCCGAGACAGACGTGGGCGTTGTCTCCGTGGTCGCTGATGGTGCAGACGTGGGTGTTGCCTCCGGCAGGGTCCCGGTCGGTGTGTGCAGTGCTGTCTCCTGTGGCGGTGAGGCGGTTGGGACGTAGGACGTCGCAGAGGGAGGTGGGGCCTGAGATGTAGGCGTCGCCTGACTTGGAGCATTGCAGGCCAGAATGCTCGCCACGAGCCCAATGAAGGCCAGGTATAATGAGTAGCGTCTGTTCATAGTTTCTTACCTCCCCATCAACTACAGATTTCAAGTACATCTGGTGTGGAGCAGCAACGCGCCTTCCAACCGTAACAGTGCTGCTTTCACCTCCAACCCGCCGCCGTAGCCGGTCAGCGCGCCTCTCGCCCCGATCACCCGGTGGCAGGGGACGATGATGGATATTGGGTTAGCACCCACCGCTCTCCCCACCGCCCGGGCAGCCCCAGGCCGTCCTATGCGCTGCGCGATCTCACCGTAGGTCGTCGTCGCCCCGTAGGGGATGCGGGCAACTTCGGCCCACACTGCTCTCTGGTAGGCCGTCCCGCGCACATCCAGCGGCAGGTCAAACTCTCGCCGGGTGCGAGAGAAGTACTCGCGCAACTGAGTCAGGGCAGAAGCCAGGGCCGCAGCGTCCTCACGCGGCGGTTCCGGGCCGACGTGCCGCGATAGCCAGGAGAATAATGCTTTCGGCTGTCCAGCGCCCAGTTCCACTGCACAGATACCTGTCCTGGTCATGGCTACCCACACCGGCCCTACCGGCGATTCCATCCAGGCGTAAGCGATGTCTGAGTTCATCTTATCCTCCTTCCAGCGGTGATCAGCGCAAAGACGATATCACAACAGTGACGTAAGTTGTGCAGTGTGCTCCAGAACGACATGGGCACTGGCTCGCTCCAGTTCCTCCCGTTCGCCGAAGCCGCACAGCACGCCCACCGCCCACGCCCCTGCCCGCCGGGCGGACTTTACATCTACCGTCGTATCCCCCACCATTGCGCACTGCTCGACGGGCACACCCAGCAGCCGGGCCGCGTGCCGGACAGGGGCAGGGTGGGGCTTGAGTCGCCAGGTGCTTTCACGGGTCACCAGCGCGTCGAAGAGATCACGCAAGCCATATTGGGTCAGGAACGTTTCTGCCTCATCCAGGCCCCGCGTGGTGACCACTGCCAGCCGGTAGCGCCCGTTCAACTCGGCGAGCATCTTCTCCACACCTGCGACTATGCGAAAGTCAGCCCGCGTGCGCAAGCCACGCGAGCGGCGGAGCCAGTTTGTGAACCCCATCAGCAGTGCATCCAGTCCCAGTACGTCTATCAGCGTCATCAGCGCGTTGCCGGGCGTCTCAGAGACCATGACGAGGCGACGAGCAGCCCGGTGTGGGTGGGGCCAACGTAGCCGTTGCAGCCGGCGCGCCAGCGCCTCTACCGCCTGATCATCAGTGTCCATCAGCGTCCCGTCCAGGTCGAACAGCACGGCACCCACCTTGTCTTTATCGAACATCCCTCTCCCTTCTTCAGCGAGCAGCAAGCAGTATCCGGCACTAGCCAATAGTATCACGACGCCGCGAGACTGTCAAAGTGGCTCTACGCGACACGGCCCCGCCAGGCAATGCCATTGTCACTTGCACTCTCCCGCCTCAACGCCTATAATCCTGGAGGAGTTCAGAATGACCCTGTCCAATGTCCTGACCACCCTCCGGCAGGATCCGGCCTTTATGCGCTGCGTGACTGCCTGGGAGCGCATCCCGGCCCGACCTGCCCGCGTCGCCCCATGGCCGGCTGGGCTTGATCCACGCCTGGTAGCCGCCGTCCGTGATCGAGGCATCGAGCAGCCCTACATTCACCAGGCCCGGGCGATCGAGGCGGCGCTGGTCGGGGAGCACATCGTTCTGTCCACCTCCACTGCCTCCGGCAAGACATTGGCCTACAACCTGCCCGTTCTTCATGCTCTGCTCAACGATCCTGCCGCCTGCGCGCTCTACCTCTTCCCGACCAAGGCGCTGGCCCATGACCAGTTAGACGTTCTCAGTAATCTCGAATCCCAAATCTCAAATCTCAAATCTCGGATCGCTGTGCGACCCTACGACGGCGATACCCCTTCCTCCCACCGCCCTGCCATCCGCCGCGAGGCCCGGCTGCTGGTCACCAACCCTGATATGCTCCACACTGGCATTCTCCCTCACCACACCCGCTGGGCGCGGCTCTTCGCCAACCTGCGCTACGTTGTGCTCGACGAATTACACACCTACCGGGGCATCTTCGGCGGGCACGTGGCGAATCTGCTGCGACGGCTGCAGCGGGTGTGCCGTTTCTATGGCTCCGATCCCCGCTTCTTGTGTGCCTCTGCCACTATCGCCAATCCGCGCGAATTGGCTGAGCGGCTTATCGAGGCCCCCGTCACGTTGGTGGATAACGACGGTGCTCCACGGGGGGAGAAGCACTTTATCCTGTATAATCCCCCGTTGGTAGACCCGCAACTCGGCATCCGACGCAGCGCTACCCTGGAAGCAAAGGACATCGCCGCGCGGTTCCTCCAGGCCGGTGTGCAAACCATCGTCTTTGCCCGCGCCCGGCTGACCACCGAGGTACTGCTGGGCTACCTGCGTGATTCCGTCGCCGCCAGCGGTGGCGATCCCCAGACGGCAGGGCGGGTCTCCATACCCGCCGAAGCGGTGCAGGGCTACCGGGGCGGATACCTCCCCAGCGAACGGCGCGCCATCGAGCGCGGGCTACGCGAAGGAGAGGTACTGGGCGTCGTCGCGACCAACGCGCTCGAGTTGGGGGTGGACATCGGGCAACTAAGCGGTTGCGTGATGGCGGGCTACCCAGGTACCATCGCGAGCGCCTGGCAGCAAGCCGGGCGCGCCGGACGACGGGCGGGACGTTCCGTCGCGGTGTTGGTCGCCAGTGCTCTCCCACTTGACCAATATCTAATCACTCACCCACGCTACTTCTTCGGCCGGCCGGTCGAGCGCGCCCTGCTTGACCCGGACAACCTGGCTGTTCTGGTCAACCACCTGGCCTGCGCGGCCTTCGAGTTGCCCTTCGAGACAGGCGAACGCTTCGGCGGCTTCGACGACGCGGAGGCAGTGCTGGACACGCTGGCTGAGGAGGGGGTGCTACATCGCCACAATGGCCATTACACGTGGATCGGCGAGGGGTATCCTGCCGGTGGACTCTCCCTGCGCACTGGCACCCCCGACAACGTCGTCATCCAAGACGTGAGCGCGGGCTCGCCGCAGGTTATCGGCCAAATGGATCGCCCTAGCGCGCCCGTGTTGATACACGAAGGGGCAGTCTACCTGCACGGCGGCGCGACCTACATCGTCGAGGGTTTGGACTGGGAGAGCGGGCAGGCCCGCGTGCGGGCCGCTGAACTGGACTACTACACCCGTGCCTCGGCCACAACGGATGTGCGGGTGCTGAATGAGGGGCGAGTAGATGAGGAAATGGGCGTCACCCATGCCTGCGGTGAGGTACTGGTGACAACACGGGCCACGGGCTACCGCAAGATCAAGCGCTACACCCACGAGGTGCTGGGCTGGGAGCCCATTGACCTGCCGGAACAGGAATTGCGCACCATCGGCTACTGGCTGGCGCTTTCCGAGGAACTCACGGCGCGGTTGCAGGAAGCCGGCGTGCTTCCACCCCCAGCCGACTATGGCCCCAACTGGCCCTCTCAGCGTGATGGGGCCCGTGCTCGCGATGGCTACCGCTGTCGCCACTGCGGCGCGCCGGAGCGAGAGGGCCGCCAGCACGATGTCCATCACATCACGCCCCTCCGCGCTTTCGGTTACGTCCCTGGTGTCAACGATCTATATGAACTCGCCAACCGGCTGGAGAATTTGATCACCCTCTGTCCGGCCTGCCACCGCCGCGTTGAGCGGGTGCGAGGAGCACGCGGGGCACTAAGCGGCCTGGCCTACCTGTTGCGGAACCTGGCTCCACTGCACCTGATGTGTGATCCTGGCGACCTGGGTTCGGCCGTGCAGGCCCGTGCCCCGGGGACCGGCTTGCCCACTGTCACGCTTTACGACCGTGCCTCGGGCGGTGCTGGCCTGAGTGTGCGTCTCTACGAACTCCACGGTGAACTGCTGACGGCCGCGCTGGACGTGGTACATCGCTGCCCTTGTGCCGATGGTTGTCCTGGCTGTGTAGGCCCGGTCGGCGACGTCGAATCTGGCACCAAAGCCATCACGCGTCAACTGCTGGAGATTGTTGTGGAGGGATAGGAACCTTGCGAGGGTTATGAACCCTCGCAAGGTTGAGTATGAGGAGAACTAGAAGGGCCAGGTGGGGACTGGAATGCCGAGGTCAATCAACGCCTGCCAGAAAGACTCTGGCGCGTACCACACGAACACGCCGACCGCAATGCAGACCAGGGCGAACAGCACCACGCACCCGCATCCGACCCACAACCTGGTCTTGCTCTGCTGCTCCTCGACCGCTGGTGTGTAAGCCGGCGGTGGTGCAGGCTCAAAAGCCAGGGGTGGCGGTGCATAACTCGGCGGTGGTGCAGGCTCGAAAGCCGGAGGTTGCGGTGCGTAACTCGGCGGTGGTGCAGGCTCGAAAGCCGGAGGTTGCGGTGCGTAACTCGGCGGTGGTGCAGGCTCGAAAGCCGGAGGTTGTGGTGCATAACTCGGCGGTGGTGCAGGCTCGAAAGCCGGAGGTTGCGGTGCGTAACTCGGCGGTGGCGACGAGACGGTGGGCTGTCCCGTGAGAACCTCAGTCGCGGCTATACCCATTCCATAATAAGTTAACGTCACTGCATTGCCCAGGCCGATCACATCGCCGTTTACTAGCGTGTGTGGTTCTACCAGCCGCACTCCGTTGGCAAAGGTGCCATTCGTGCTCCCCAGGTCTTCAATCACTACCAACCCGCCTTGGCGTGTGATGCGCGCATGCTGCCGCGAGACCTGTGGGTCGTTGATCACTATATCGTTGCCTGGATCGCGCCCCAGTCCAAGTGCATCCTTGTCCAGGGAAAACGTTTGCCCTGACTGAGGGCCCTGGTCCATCACCAGCCGGTAATTATCTGTCATCGCCTTCCTCCTCGCCAAATTTGCGCTTCACGCTTTGTGCTGGCTCCCAGTATATGACTTTTGCGCCTGGTTGTCAAACGCGCCGCTTGTGGTACACTTGTTCTCATGTACATCGTAGACGCCCATGAGGACATTGCCTGGAACACGCTCGTTCTAGGTCGCGATGTGCGGCGCAGCGCGCTTGAGACCCGCGACCTGGAGGAGGACACCGACGTCCCTCAGCGCAACGGCCTCTGTATGGTGGGCCTGCCTGAGTGGCTGACTGGTGGCGTGGCGGTTGTCTGCGGCACCATCTTTGTCGCGCCGGCCCGCCGGAGGTCCACGGAGCCTCACACGTATACCAGCGCCGAGCAGGCCCACGCATTGGGCCAGACGCAACTAGATTTCTACCACCGCTTGTGCGACGAGTGCGAGCAGATTGTGTTGATTGGAAACCGCGCTGACCTGGAAGCCGTGCTGACCAGTGGGGAGAGCGAGAATCCTCAAGTAGGTATCGTCCCGCTGATGGAGGGTGCGGACCCCATCCGCGAGCCTGCCGAGGCCGAGATGTGGTTCGAGCAGGGCGTGCGGCTGGTGGGCCTCTCCTGGCGGGCGGGTTCCCGCTACGCCGGCGGTGATGCGGCCCCCGGCCGGCTTACCAACGCCGGTCGCGAACTGCTGACGGTGATGGCTGGCCTCGGCCTGATCCTGGACGTCAGCCACCTGGCCGAAAAAGCGTTCTTCGAAGCCGTGGATCACTTTGGGGGCCGTATCGTCGCCACCCACGCCAATCCCCGCGCCAGAGTGCCTGGTCCCCGCCAACTCTCTGACGAGATGGTACGTCACCTGGCCGAGCGAGATGGCGTCATCGGCATTGTGCCCTACAACAGTTTTCTGCGGCCCGGCTGGTCTAAAGGTGATCCCAAGGACGCTGTCACCGTTGCTGACGTGGCCGCTGCCGCAGATCACGTCTGCCAGGTGGTGGGGGATGCCAAGCATGTGGGGTTAGGCTCCGACTTCGACGGCGGCTTCGGGGCCGAGAGTACCCCGGCCGAGATAGATACCGTCGCTGACCTGGCTCGCATTGGCCCGGCACTGGCCGAACTGGGATACGGCGAGGAAGACATCGCCGCCGTCCTGGGGGGCAACTGGCTGCGTGTGCTACGGGCAGCGCTGCCGGAGTGACAACAACGGATTGGTAAACAAACGGAGTTCATTGAATATGCGCTTCGATGTCCTTACCCTCTTTCCTTCGATGTTTCGCGGCCCTCTGGAGGAGAGCATCCTCAAACGAGCCCAGGAGAGCGGCCGCCTTTCTATCGCGCTCCACAACATCCGCGACTACGCAACCAACAAACACCACGTTACCGATGACGCCCCCTACGGCGGGGGAGGTGGGATGGTGATGAAGCCGGAGCCTATCTTCGCCGCCGTTGAAGCGATCTTGCCCCCCCCCAGCCCCCCCCGGCAGCCCGGGGGGGGGAGAAGGGGAGGCGTGGGTATGCCGATCGTGCTCCTGAGTCCTCAAGGTCGCCTTTTTACCCAGGCCATCGCTGCCGAACTGTCCCACTATCAACGCATCATCCTCATCTGCGGGCGATATGAGGGAGTGGACGAGCGGGTACGCCAATATCTGGCGACCGATGAAATCTCCATCGGTGACTATGTGCTCACCGGCGGCGAGATGGCAGCGCTGGTCATCATTGATGCTGTCACCCGGCTGCTGCCCGGTGTACTGGGAGACCCCGGTGCTACTTTTGAGGATTCCCATGCCCGCGGGCTGCTGGAGGGACCACACTACACTCGCCCGGCCGTCTTCCAGGGCTGGGAGGTGCCGGAGGTGCTGCGTTCTGGAAACCATGCTGCCATCGCCCGCTGGCGTCGCGAACAGGCCCTACGTCGCACTTTCGAGCGTCGCCCTGATCTCCTGGCACAGGCCGATCTGACCACGCAAGACCGGGAGTTCCTGGCGCGGCTGGTAGATCGATGATTTGAACCTTTTACGGCCCGTAAGAGTATATAAAGTGAGCTGATGTGCTTGAAGAACAGATGACCACACAGGACACAGACGGCTGGCTCGTCACTCGCATTCGAGATGGTGATCTTGAGGCCCTGGGTGAACTGTACGAGAGGTACAACACACGGGTATATCGGACTGCCCTGGCAATCACCCGTGATGGGAAGGCTGCCGAGGATATCCTCCAGGAGGCTTTCCTTCGCGTCTATGCCTATGCCGATCGCATTGACGAGACTGTGCCGCTGGGACCGTGGCTGTACCGGGTCACGGTCAACCTGGCCTACAGTTGGACCAGCCGGGTCAAGCAGTGGCTGCACTTTTTCCAGGATGCGCTTGACCGTTGGACGTCGCCTGCTCAGTGGCAGCCTGAGGCGATAGCAGAAGAGCGAGAGCAGTGGCGAGTTTTGCAGCAGGCGATTGATGCATTGTCCCCCAGGCATCGTGCGGTCGTCGTCATGTACTACCTGGAGGGGTTGAGCCTGAAAGAGATTGCCTACGTGATGGATGTTCCGGAAGGGACGGTCAAATCTCGTCTCCACTACGCCCGTGAGAGGCTGAGGAAAGCCATTGTGGAACAGGAGCGCAGATTGGTGCCCGAGGTGGCGTATGACTTCACGTAGAGATGTGTTTGAGGAAGGCTCCACAGACGAACTGGGTAGGCTGATCCAGTGGGCACTGCGGGAAAGGGTGGCCGGCGCCTCCCCGCCACCGCGAACGTGGGAGAACATCCGAGCGCTCACGGAGCGGCCAACGGCGTGGAGCCTGATGAGGCGTGGATTCTCCAGGGGCTATCGGGCGGTGAGGGCGCGATTATCCAGGGTGGGCGCGTTTCTCTCTGCACAGATCGCTTCCTGGATATGGCCCCAGCATGAGTGGGTGGAATGGAGGCAAGATCCCTATTACACGCGCCTTCTTGACCAGTACGGTTCCCTGCTACAGTTAGCGGTTTAGATGGGACGTATACAGAACTTGGGGGACAAGGTTGCACTTTCACAGTAATTGAGTATAATGTGATCTGTGTTTTGCTCTGAGAATCGATTCGAAAAGATCGCTCTGGCCCATCCCCGGAGGCCCTCTGCCTCGAGGACGAGGCAGAGGGCACTTTTCGGATAGGCTCTAAATATTTTTCTTAAGGGGCGATATGTCTGATCATCAACGAAACCAATCCTCAAACATCTTGATGGATTTAAAAAACCTTGCCACCCGCTTCTACACCGAGGATGGGGTAGTGCATGCTGTCAACGGAATCTCTTACACCCTCACAGAGGGGGGCACCCTGGGGGTCGTCGGCGAGAGTGGCTGTGGCAAGAGCGTCCACGCTCTCTCTATCATGCGGTTGATCCCCAGCCCGCCGGGTAGGATTGAGGAGGGGGAAGTCTGGTTCGACGGGCGTGACCTGTTGAAGTTGGGTGAGCGGGATATGCAGCACGTGCGTGGGGCAGAAATTGCGATGGTGTTCCAGGACCCGATGACCTCGCTCAACCCGGTGTACACCGTGGGCTTCCAGATTATGGAGGCGCTCAAACTCCATCAGGGGATGGACAACGCGCAGGCGCGGGAGCGATCCGGGGAACTGCTGGCGATGGTCGGCATCGCGGATGCCCACGATCGGTTGGACGACTATCCCCACCAGTTCTCCGGTGGCATGCGCCAGCGGGCGATGCTCGCCATGGCCCTCTCCTGCAACCCCAAACTCCTCATCGCCGACGAGCCCACCACTGCGCTGGACGTCACGATCCAGGCCCAAATCTTGGACCTGGTGAAGAGGCTCCAGGAGCAACTGGGGATGGCGGTGATGTGGATCACCCACGACCTGGGAGTCGTGGCGGGACTGGCCAGTACAGTCAACGTGATGTATGCTGGCTACATCGTCGAGCGAGGTGACGTGAAGGACATCTACAGGCGATCGCGCCATCCCTACACGATAGGGCTGCTGGGGTCGCTGCCCCGGCTGGACGAAGCGCCAGGCACCAAACTGGTCTCCATACCGGGCCTGCCACCTGACCTGATTGACCTGCCACCAGGCTGCCCCTTCGCGGCCCGGTGCACCTACGCAGTAGACCGGTGTCTTGAGGAAATGCCGCCGCTGGAGGAGACGGACGGGGAGGACCATACCGTGGCCTGCTGGCGGTGGAAATATGTCGTGGGACACCGGCCTGAAGAGCCGGTGGTGGGAGGAAGGTAGAATGGTCACTGAGAGAGTACCCCTGGTCCAGGTCGACCACCTTAAAAAGTACTTCCCCATCACACGGGGTGTCATTGTCCAGCGCCACGTCGGCGACGTCAAGGCGGTGGATGGCGTCAGTTTCAACATCTATAAGGGAGAGACGCTGGGGCTGGTCGGGGAGACCGGCAGCGGCAAGACCACCGTGGGCCGGACGATGCTCCAGTTGTACGAGCCGACGGACGGACAGGTCATCTTTGATGGTACGGACCTGACGAGCATCAAGGGCAGCAAACTGCGCCATATGCGCCGCCGGATGCAGATGATCTTCCAGGATCCCTATGCCTCGCTAAACCCGCGCATGACCGTGGGCTCCATCGTCGCCGAGCCGTTGGAGGTGCACATGATCGCCCGCGGGAAGGAGAAGCGAGAGCGGGTGCAGGAACTTCTGCGGGTGGTGGGGCTCAATCCCTACTTCGTCAACCGCTACCCCCACGAGTTCTCCGGTGGGCAGCGGCAGCGCATCGGCATTGCCCGTGCCCTGGCCCTCAACCCCGACCTGATCATCTGTGACGAGCCTATCTCCTCGCTGGATGTCTCCATCCAGGCCCAGGTGGTCAACTTGTTGGAGGAGTTGCAGGATCGGTTGGGGTTGACCTACCTGTTCATTGCCCACGACCTGAGCATGGTCCGCCACATCAGCGACCGCATGGCGGTGATGTACCTGGGCAAGATCATGGAGTTGACCGACCGGGACGAGATCTATCTTAACCCGCTGCACCCCTACACCCAGGCGTTGATGTCGGCGGTGCCGGTGCCAGACCCGGTGCTTGAGGAGAAGCGGCAGCGTATCATCCTGGAGGGGGACATCCCCAGCCCGGCCAACCCACCTGTGGGCTGTAACTTCAGTACCCGCTGCCCGGTGGCCATAGATATCTGCTCGGAGGTTGAGCCGGAGTTCGTTGAGGTGAAGAAGGGTCATTTCTGCGCCTGCCACCTGGTGCAGCCTGAACAAGCGGCCTGATCAAGTCTGCTGGCAGTCTAAATGAGGCTGCTGCATAGTTGTGGCACACTCGTTTCAGTTCTTTGCGGTGTGTGTCGTTGTGAAAGGAGGTGATGGTCACTGAGACGATGGTACGGAGGAGAGAGACACACCTACTGACAAAACCTTGTAAGTGAGACTATCTATCTAAGGAGGAGAAAGATGCTTGCCAAAAAGTGGTATATCCTTGCTGCCGTGACGGTGCTCGCTGGTTTGCTGTTCACCGCCTGCGCGGCGCCTGAGATCCAGACCGTGGTGATCACGTCACCGCCCGAAGAGGTCATCGTTGAGGTACCCGTCGAGGTCGAGGTGCCCGTGGAAGTCGAGGTTCCCATAGAACCGACACCAGGGCTTGAGGCTCAGTGCAGTTACAACGCCTACCGCATGGGCTGGGTGATGGACTATTCCGACGCCGAGAACATGCTCAACGTCGTCTGGCACCCGGATTCGCCGTTCCAGTATACCTTCTGGGACGACGATGCCTTCCGCGAACTGGTAGATCAGGCGCTAGTGGAGTTTGACCCTGAGGTCCGCATGACACTGTGGCAGGAGGCCGAAGCCATCCTGGTGACCGACCACGTGGCGGTCATGCCCGTCTACCACTACGACCGGACCCACCTGGTGCGGCCCGAGGTCGAGGACGAATGGCCCCCCTTTGGCGCGCCCCATTTGATGAAATGGCGGCTGCCGGAGGGGCAGGATACGATACGCTACCAGCTGGGGACCGAGCCGCCCACCCTGGACGTCAACACTGCCACCGACACCACCTCCGCCATGGTACTGAGCCAGTTGATGGAGTCGCTCTACCGCTACACGGGTGAGGGAACCATCGAGCCGGCTGGCGCCGAGTCGTACGAGGTGTCGGAGGACGGGACGGTCTACACCATCTACCTGCGCCAGGATGCCTCCTGGTCGGACGGAGAGCCGGTGCTCGCCCAGCACTTCGCGGACGGGATCATCCGCCTCTTCGACCCCGCGACGGCGGCGGAGTACGCCTGGTTGATGTATCCCATCCTGGGTTCCGAGGAGTTCAACACCGGCGAGACGGACGATCCCTCGACCGTGGGCGTGGTCGCCGTGGACGACTACACGCTGGAGATCACGCTGAAGCAGGCCGCGTCCTACTTCGACAGCATCCTGGCCTTCCACACCTGCTTCCCCGTGCGCCTGGACGTCATCGAGCAGTACGGCGACCAGTGGACCGAGCCGGGGAACTTCGTGGGGAACGGCGCCTACGTCCTGATCGAGTGGGCGCACGACGATCACGTGCTCGTCGAGAAGAACCCCAACTACCACAACGCCGACGATGTGATCATCGAGCGGGTGGAGTTCCCGATCATCGTCGAGGACGCCACCGCGCTGGCCGCCTTCGAGCGGGGCGAGCTGGATGCCTCCGAGTACCCGGCAGAGGAACTACCGCGCATCCTGGAGGAGATGGCTGATTCCTTCGTGCGGTTGCCGCGGCCCGGCACCTACTACGTCGGCCTGAACACCGAGTTGGCGCCGACCGACAACCTGAACTTCCGCAAGGCGCTGGCCTCCGCCGTCAACAAGCGGGCCATCATGGACGCGGTGTTGCAGATGCCCTGGCGGATTGACGCCTACGGCGTGATCCCGCCGGAGATCCCGGGCTACCAGGGTGACGCGAGCGGCTACCCGTTCGACCTGGATGCCGCGCTGGAGTACCTGCAGGCGGCTATGGCCGAACTGGGCGTCGAGGAAGCGGGTGATATCGTCATCCAACTGTGGTTCAACCGGGGCAACGAGGACGTCATCGAGGCGGTTGAGGAGCAGTGGGAGACCAACCTCGGCATCACCGTCAACGTCGTCAACATGGAGTGGGGTGCCTACCTGGACACTCTCGACTCCTGCAACGACTAGCCTTCCGGCTACCCGGGGTTCCCTGGGGTTCCCGCAAGGGAACCCTGGGGTTCCCCTTTCTGGAGGCATAGTGCTATCCACGAGCGTGGTCGCGAATACACGAATTTACGAACCACGAATGTCCTCCGGTGTGATCCGGTTCGCGGGTTCGTGACCAGATTCGTGGAGGTTGGTCCCCGGGCAGTCTCCCCGTTAAGTGTTGCTGACTTGCTGCACTTACTTGCGGGGCTATGCTCCAGCCGGATCGCCAGATCCGGCGGTCCGAAGGCGGGATCTGACGATCCCTTTGGAGCGAAGTAAGAAACAACCCTCAAGAGGGGGACCATTGGTCTCCGAGAGGGAGGGTTACGAGGAGGGTGTAGATATGCAGAGATTTGTCCTGCGGCGACTGTTTTGGAACGTCCCGGTGCTGATCCTGATCAGCATTGTCGTCTTCGGGATGATGCAAATCGTGCCGGGAGGCCCTTTCACGGCGGGCACGTCGGGCCGGCCGGTCCCGCCGGAAATCCAGGCCAACATGGAGGCCAAGTACGGGCTCGATAAGCCGGTCTGGCAGCAGTACACGAACTACATGAGCCGGCTGCTGTTCCACTTCGACTTCGGTCCTTCCTTGCGGCGGCCCGGCCGGACGGTCAACAGTATGCTCTTCGGCAGCAACTACATGGTGAACGTGTTGCGGGAGCGACTGACCGCCACCTTCGGCACGGCGGCCAGTTCGATGACCTTCTCCGACCCGCCCGGCCTCTTCGACTCCTCCGCCCTGGTGGTGAAGACGAACGGGGAGGTGATAGGGTACATCGGCATCTCCTGGTACGACCGGTTTGAGGCGGTGAAGCGCTTCCTGACGCTGGCGCCGGTCATGGTCTCGGCCCAGGTGGGGTTGGTCTCCATCAGCCTGGCCCTCTTCGTCGGCGCTCCCCTGGGGATCATCTCGGCCCTGAAGCAGAACACCGTGGTGGACTACGGCGCGATGTTCGTCTCTATGCTGGGGGTCTCCATCCCCAACTTCCTCCTGGGCATCATGTTGATTCTGTTCTTCGCCCTGAAACTGGAGTGGCTGCCTACCTACGGCTGGGGGGAGGACTGGAAGCAGGTGATCATGCCGGCCGTCACCTTCGGCACAGGCGGCACGGCCATCATTGCCCGGCTGACCCGGGCCAGTATGCTGGAGGTCATCCGCGCCGACTACATCCGCACTGCCCGGGCCAAGGGACTGGCGGAGCAGGTCGTCATCCTGCGCCACGCGCTGAAGAATTCCCTCATCCCGGTGACCACCGTCCTGGGGCCGATGATGGCTGGCTGGCTCACCGGCTCTTTCATGGTGGAGTGGGTCTTCTCTATCGGCGGCATCGGCAAGTTCTTCATCACCTCGGTCACCGACCGGGACTACACGCTGATCATGGGCACGATCCTGCTCTACTCGGTGGCCCTGGTGCTGTTCAACATGATCGTGGACGTTGGCTACGGCTTCCTCGACCCACGCATCCGGTTCGAGTAGGACAATTTAGAAGTAGGAGTGAATTATGACCGAAACCGCTTCTGAGCGGGCACAGCGGGATCTTGAAGCCCGGTTTGCGGAGCGAGGCGTGAGCCTATGGCAGGACGCCTGGCGGCGGTTGCTGCGCAACCGCATGGCGCTGGCGGGGCTGATCTTCATAGGTGTCCTGCTCTTTGCCGCCGCGACCGCCGATTTCCTGCCCCCCTACAGTTACCGGAAGGCCGACTACGATAACACCCGCATCGCCCCACGCTGGCCCGATCACATCTTCGGCACCGACAAACTGGGGCGGGATGTCTTCAGCCGAATATGGTGGGGCACACGCGTCTCCCTGACCGTCGCCGTCGTCGGCTCGCTGACGTCGTTGATCATCGGCGTCACTTACGGGGCCATCTCCGGCTACCTGGGCGGCCGGGCAGACAACGTCATGATGCGCTTTGTGGACGTGATGTACGGCTTTCCCGATCTGCTCTTCATCATTCTCATCATGGTAGTCCTGCCCTCGGAGAGCGCCATCCAGGGCATGATCAACATCTTCATCGCCATCGGCATCGTGGGATGGAGGGGGATGGCCCGGTTGATCCGGGGGCAGTTCCTGTCCCTGCGGGAGAAGGAGTTCGTCCTGGCGGCGCAGATGGTCGGCGCTGGCCCGGCCCGCATCATCTCCCGGCACTTGTTGCCCAACAGCGCGGGCACGGCCGTCGTGTCGCTGACACTGCGCATCCCCGGCCTGATCCTGACGGAGGCCGTGCTCAGTTTTATCGGTCTGGGAGTGCCGCCGCCTTATCCCAGTTGGGCCCAGATGATCTCCGAAGGGTGGCGGGGGTTGCGGTCTGTGCCCCACATGACCATCTACCCGGGACTGGCGATTACTATGACCATGCTGGCCTTCAACTTCCTGGGGGATGGCCTGCGAGATGCGCTGGACCCGACAATGCGGGGCACCGCCCTGGTCCGCACAGCCCGGCGGAAGAAGCGGCGGACAGCGAGAGCAACGCGCAAGGCGGTGGCCAAAGCCGCCTAGAGCACCCGGTTGCAGCGAGCGGGGGCAGGGACGCAGGGAGCATGACTTTGCGTCCTGATTGCGGGGCGCCGGGGGCCGTCGGCAATGGCGGCTGCGCGAACCAAAGGGGCACGGACCGAGATGATCGGGCGTGCCCTCTTTTTTACATGGCTGGTTGTAGGACAAGTTGGCAACTTGTCCCAGGGGCAATTTGCCAAATTGCCCTACAGCCTATAGAAGAGGTGCCGAAGGAGGCAAGATGAAGCGATGGGGGTACTGGATCATCATTGGAGCGGTGCTGCTGGCTTTGGTTGCTCTCATCGGGTGGGCTAGCGCCTACACCCCGCTGTTGACTCCCCGCGCATCGGAGGAGTGGAGCCGGGGGCGACTGCTCGGCGTGACGCCGGTGAGCAATGCGGTGGATGTCCAGGCTGCCCCCGGTGGCGGACTGTTTTTAGCCTGGGTGGACCTCGATGATCGGCTGCATGTGGTACAGTTGGGAACGCAAGGTCAGGTCGTCATAGACCGGACGCCCAGATTGGGAACAGATGTCCCACGGGAGCCGCACTTCCTCGTAGGGCCAGAGGGTGAAATTCACCTCGTCTGGCGGGAGGCGGGCGGGGGCCGCTCGCTCCTGACCTACGCCCGGCTGGACAGCGCTGGTTCGGTGCAGGTTGGCCCGCTCCCCCTCTCGCTGCCGGGAGATGAGGCCCAATCCCCATGCCTGGCTTTTAACCGTCGGGGTGGAATCGAGGTTCTCTGGACCGGGCAGGCGGGCATCTACCGGGTCACGCTGAGCGCCGAGGGGAAGATGCAGGGCGATCCCGTCCTGCTGGTTGATGACGGCAGGGACATCAGTATACAGGTGGATCGGGAGGGGCTCTTCCATCTCGCCTGGCTACGGGAGACAGGGTCAAACAGGAAGGCGATTTACTATGCCTCCCTTGATCCAGAGCAGGACGATCTGAGCCAGCCGGAAGAGATGGGCAGGATCTTTCTGCGCGCGGGCCAACGCGTGGAAAGCCTCGTCGTAGGTATTGATAGCGACACTGGCTACGTCCTGTGGGTCATCCAGGATTTCCGAGATATCGCTTCCAGCGCCCGGTATGCTTTCTTTCCTCTGGAGATACCGCGCCAGAAGAAAGTTAGAAGCCTGCGGTTAGACGAAGGTGGCAATCCACTGAGCCTTCGGGCTGTGCGCGGCCAGTACGAAACGTTGCTCGTCGCTCTGGCCGAGACAGTCATGGCGCCAGATGGCCCAGGACTTCAGATCGGTGTCATCGCCGTGCGGGGCGAGGAGTTGTCAGGGGATCACGTCTGGGCAACGGTTGACCGCCTATCTGGGGGATCGACGACTGCCGTTGACCAGAGTGGCTGGCCGGAGGATCAGTATATCGTCACTGCTTCGGGTGGTTCTTCCCTCAAGCCGAGCCTGGCGGTGGATGCACAGGGCAATCTTCACCTGGCCTGGTTGGAGACGGGGGGCTTCGGAGTGTACCGCGTGGCCTACGCCGGCACCTCCCCCGAGGTGAAAAAGGCGTACAACGCCCTGACTTTGTGGGACGTGACTGACCGTGCGCTGGGCGCTGCTATGCAACTTTTCCTGATAGTGGGCTTCACGCCGGTGCTGGCCTTCTCTTGGTCTCTATTTCCTCTAATGTCGTTACTCGGCTACCATCTGGTCACCGGGTACGAGAGACTGACAGCGCCGGGAGCACGGGCGGCCCTTGGTGGTGCCGCGTTGCTGGAAGTGGTGTGCACCTATCTGCTCTATCCTCATCGTAGCAGCATGCCCGTGGTACTCCAGTGGAGTATGCCGCTTGTGACGGCCGCTGTCGCTCTGTTGTTGACGGCGCTGTATCTGCGGAAGCGAGACGAGCAACCGTTGTTTGGGGCCTTCTTTGTGTTCGCTCTCGCCCATGGTTTGCTTCAGATAATGCTCTTTGTACTCCTGCGCTAGTGAAGCGGGATGGTGTTTTGGCGAAGTTTTATTGAATTGATCACCGTTCCAGTTGGTGGCCTGGTCTATCACCTGGTGACACTGCTCGCTATTCACCTCATCCTGGGAGTAACATTCGAGCGCTGGAATCGCCGCCGCCGCGATCCGACTGCCATACGATTGCTGGTGACCGGCGTGGGTTTTGCCTTCGCACGCACACTACTGATATTCATCGCCGTGCTTGACCGCGCCAGGGCGGTATCGCCCAACGTCATTCTGCCCCCACTTGAGCGCTTCCTCGACCTCACCACGTTGCTGCTGGTTGCCTGGGCATTCCTGCCGGTTCTGGAGCAGCACGCACGTCTTGGTGTGACGCTGTTGCTCTTTACGCTCCTGGTAACTGCGGGCGTCTATGTGGCTTTCGCTATTCTCTGGCCATTGGCCGAGGTCCAGGGCATCGCCTACAACGATTATTGGCAGGAGACAGTGTGGGAATTCTCTACCATAGTTGTTCTCGTACTGGCGCTTATCGCCAGTGTGGCATGGCGCCAGGGTCGTTCGCACGATAGGAGATTGATCATCTGCCTGTTTGCCCTCTGGCTCACCGGTCACGTCCTGCAGATCACAGTTCCGGTCACCGATCCTCACATTGCCGGCTGGGTGCGATGGGCCAACCTGGCCGCTTTGCCCTTGCTGGCTGGCCTCGTGTACCGCCGCTCGCTGAGCGTGCCCCCAGCCGCCGCCAGGGATGCCGCCGGCGTCCGGTCGTGGCTGCGATGGGGCGTGTCGGCTGTGCGTGCTGGCGACTATGCCGAGGCACGTCGCTGTTTTCAGACGGCCCGCGACGTTGACCCGGACAATGTCGTCGCCCTGCTCTGGCTGGCATGGCTGGCGCATACCCGGCTGGAGAGCCTGGTTCTGTTCAGCCATGTACTGGAGCTGGAGCCGAAGAACGAGAGCGCTCACACCGGCATTCGCTGGGCGAGGCGCCGCCCCTCGCCTGATGGGCGTTACGACGACCTGATCGCTGCCGGTCGACTGCCCACAGCGATACAAAGGCCCGAGGCAATTTCACCCCCTGGGCTTTCTTTTCTGCGGGATATGTTACGCCCATCAGAAATCCAGGAGGGCATACAGAGAGAGGGCGTGACACTGCATACCCGCTGGCTCGGCAGTCCAGCAGGTATGGCAAGTGTGTTCCTGCGCTTCACCTGGCGTCTCCTCCCTACGCCCGCGCTCCTGGTGGTTCTGGTCTTTTTCGTGGCACTGACTGTAAATCTGGGGCAGGAGGGGGGCCTGGGATCGCTGCCGGTAGTGGCTCCTTCCGCCGCTGGTTTCACTATTGACTACCTGGCGAACCTGGTTCAGGGAGATCTGGGGGTTGTTGCGCCCCTCTATCCCAGTGCCTCCACCCCATCTGTCGCCGCTAAATTGGCCCGTGCTCTTCCCAGATCTTTGGGACTGTTGACCATCGCGATGACACTGGCGATTATCATTGGCCTGCCACTGGGAATCGGGGCGGGGCTGCGGCGCAAGACCGGTTTCTCTGGCCTGCTGGTCTTCCTCTCTGTCCTGGGCATCTCCACCCCCAGTTACTTTGCCGCCATGCTCCTGATCTGGTTCGACGTCTGGCTCTACCGCACCACCGGAACGGACTTTCTGCCGGTGCACGGCTTCGGATGGGACGCCCACCTGATTCTGCCCGCCTTGGTGCTGGCGGCCCGTCCCGCGGCCAACGTGATGCGGTTAGGGTACAATGCCCTGGTGGATGTTTTGGACACAGACTTCGTGCGCACTGCCCACGCCAAGGGGCTCGGGCCATGGGTCGTGCTGTTCCGCCACGTTCTGCGGGCCACTGGCGTGCCCCTCTTGACCACCGTGGCCGTCTCCCTCCGCTTCAGTCTGGCGATCCTGCCCATCGTCGAGTACATCTTCAACTGGGCGGGGGTGGGCCAAGGGCTGCTGGAGGCGGTCCAGGCCCATGACACGACCACGGTGATCGGCATGGTCTTGCCCCTGGCTCTCCTCTTCATCCTCGTCAATCTCCTCCTCGAGGCCCTCTACCTCGTCGTGGACCCACGACTGCGGGCGCGGGAGGCAGGTGCAGTATGAAGCCGCAGACCTTCTGGCAGCGACTGGGCCGGGCGGTGCAGGACCGCTCCTTCATCGTCGGCTCTGTCCTGGTGACCCTCTTCCTCCTGGTAGCGGTCCTGGGGCCGGAGGTGGCACCCCACAACCCCTATATGCGTGACCGCGTCCAGACCATTGACGGAAAACTGTACCGTGCCCCCATTCCACCCTGCGATCTCTACCCGATGGGAACCGATGACCAGGGACGGGATATGCTCTCCATGCTACTCCATGGGGCACGGCAGACGTTGGTGATCGCGTTCGCCGCGATGGTGGTGCGGCTGCTGTTGGGGTTGCTGCTGGGCACCGTGGCCGGGTGGTGGCCAGGGAGCCTCTTCGACCGGGCCATCATCGCCTTGATCGAGTTCCTGGCTGCGATCCCAGGTCTGATCCTGGCGATCCTCCTCGTCTTTGCCATTGGCATCCGCCAGGGGCAGGGTTCCTTCATCGTGGCGCTGTCGCTGGTGGGATGGGGGGAGGTCACCCAGATCGTGCGCGGCCACGTCCTGGTCATCCGCAACAAACTCTACATCCTGGCGGCGCGGGCGCTGGGGCTTGGTTCGGCACAGATTCTCAGCCGCCACGTCCTGCCCAACCTCCTGGCGACACTGCTGGCGCTGGCGGCGTTGGAGATGGGGGGCGTGTTGCTTCTCCTGGGCGAACTGGGCTTTGTCCACATCTTCATCGGTGGCGGGGGTGTATACGAGGACGAAGCCATTGGATTCATCCACTACTTCGATGTGCCAGACTGGGGGGCGATGCTGGGCACCTCCTGGCGCTACTTCCGCTCTCTCCCATGGCTGCCTATGGCCCCGGCGCTGGCTTTCTTTGTCACCATCCTCGGCTTCAACCTCTTCGGCTACGGGTTGCAGCGGTTCATTGAGAAGGGACGATTCCACCCCAGCGGCTGGTCGCTGTTCCGTTTCTTCGCCGTGGTAGTACTGCTCCTCCTCGGCGCCCGGGCGCTCCTGGCGAGCACCAGCACCGAAGCCCGGTTCACCGACCTGGCACGCCAGTTCGACGTGCAGCGGGCCTGGAACGACATATCCTACCTCACACAGCCGGAGTTAGAGGGGCGACCCACCGGCCCGGGCGGAGGCTTCCAGGCCGCGGGCTATATCGCTTACCAGTTCAAGCAAGTCGGGCTCACTCCGCTGCCCGACGGGACCTACTACCAGTCTTACGCCACCGTGTGCGGGCGGGTCACCGCCGAGCCTGTATTGGAGATTCTGGGACCGGATGGAGAGCCGCACATGCGGTTCGACGGGGGAATCTCCTTCGATCCCTTGCAGCCCTTCGAAGCCGAGGCAAGCAGGGAAGAGGAACTGCTGGTGATGGGAAACACGCGCGACACCGTGGCAATCAGAAAGGTTATCTTGCTGCTCGACTCGGCAGAGGAGTTTCACGTACCGTGGAATTACCACGTACCCGCCAACGCGGTTGTCTTACGCCTGGTGCCCGACGACGGGCTGGGGCCCAATGACCTGGCCCCTCCCTCCGATCCTCATCGCTTCATACCCTCTTATCCCAACCTGCTCATCAGTGAGTCTGCCGCCCGGCAACTGCTGGCGGAGGCGGGGCTGGACCTGGACGAACTCCGGGCAGCGCGGGAAGCGGGGCAGCGGATCGAGTTGGAGACCGGTCTGCGGGTCCAGGTAAAGGCGGGGCTGGCCTACGAAGATGTGTCGGCGGCCAACGTCGTCGGCTATTTCCCCGCCGCGGACATCACAACCCAGGGGGATCGCATCCTGGTCGCCGCCACCTACACCGGGCCACCTAAGCGGGAGGAAGTGATCTACCCTGGGGCGGACGAGGACGGTAGTGGTGTGGCGGTGATACTGGAGGTGGCCCGGCTGTGGCGGGACCTGGAATTCGAGCCGAAGCGGACGGTGGTCTTCGCCGCTTTCGACGAGTCGGGAGGAGAGCATTTCGTCAACCACCCGATCCTCCCGACCAGCCCATCGGACACCTGGACATCGGTGATCCTCCAGGGCGTGGGGGCGGGCGAGCCGCGGCTCGCCCAGATGGAGGCGGGGTCTGGCCTGGCCCGCGCCTTCGACCAGAGTGCCCGTCGGTTCGGAGTGCGCACGGAGGAAATGGAGGATTGGCAATTCTTCTTCACGAGTGGGCCTCGACGTTCGGGGCGCGTCAGTTCGGACACTTCCTACTCCGGGTTGGCGGTGACCCGGCCAGGGGACGACCTCTCCGGCACGCCTGCCGACACGCTGGACCATCTAGACCCAGAGTTGCTGGCGGAGGCCGGGCGGACGATGGCCCACTACCTGATGGTGCTCAGTTCTCGATAGGCGATGCTGTTGGTGGTTATGTGGTGGACAAGAATATGACCACCTCGCTACGTGTAGTGATGGGGCTGTTTGCCCTCAGTTTGCTGGCGCTGACAGTGACCGGCTGGCCCGTTTACTCCCGTTTGAGTTATCTATGGGGATTTCTGCTGGTGGGCAGTCGGCTCTGGGCCGCGCTGGCGCTGCGAGGGATACAAGTGCAACGCAAGGCGCGCATTCGGCGTGCTCAGGTGGGGCCAACCTTTCAAGAGCGATTTGAGATTCGAGACGACCGGCGCGCTCAGGTGGGACAGATTTTTCAAGAGCGGTTTGAGATTCAAAACGACAGCCGCCTGCCCCGTCTGTGGCTGGAAGTGCGCGATCAATCCGCATTGCCGGGGTCGCAGGGATCGCGTGTACTCTCCATGATCCGGGGACGGCAACGACGGTCCTACCGGGCGCGTACCCGTCTGGTGCAACGAGGTGTGTTTCCCTTGGGGCCGACTGTACTGGCATCAGGGGACCCTTTTGGTCTGTTCCCGGTCAGCCGCATCATGCCACCGGATGTCTCTTTGCTGGTGTATCCCATAACGGTGGAGGTGCGCGCCTTCCCCAGTCCGCCGGGGCTGTTGCCGGGAGGCGAAGCCCTGCGCTGTCGCGCACATCAGGTGACTCCGAATGTGGCAGGGGTGCGTGATTATGCCCCTGGCGATTCCTTGAACCGCATCCATTGGGTGAGCACGGCGCGGCGAGAGCGCCTGATGGTCAAAGAATTTGAACTGGACCCCCTGGCCGAGGTGTGGGTTTTTCTGGACGCTGCGCGAGAGGTGCAATCCACACTACCCTATTCCCCTCCCGATCTGGCTGTAGATGCGCTGTTGCGCCCTCTAGAAGAGGTTGTGTTGCCGCCCTCCACAGAGGAGTACGCGGTGAGCATCGCTGCCTCGCTAGGGCGATATTTTCTGCAGCGCGGGCGTGCGGTAGGGCTGGTGAGTTGCGGTCAGTCGCAATCTCCAAACGTGTTGCCCCCTGACCGGGGCGGGCGGCAATTGGGCAAGGTACTGGAAGCCATGGCACTATTGCGCGCTGTGGGGGATTTGCCCATCTCGGCCCTGGTGGCAGCCCGAGCCCGACACCTGCCACGCGGTAGCACGGTGATCTTGATCACCCCCTCCGTTCGAGAGGAGGTAGCCCTGACCGTGGATCACCTGTTGCGGCGGGGGTTGCGGCCAGTGGTCGTCTTGCTGGACGCAGCCTCTTTTGGTGGCCCGCCAGGGACGGAAGCCCTGGCGACCGATATCACGGCGCTGGGGGCGCCCGTGTGCCAGATAGCAAATGGTGCAGACCTGGGGACTGTTTTGAGTGAGGTAGCGGCGGATCTGGTGGTCCGATGGGGGCAGAGATGAGACCCATGGGACCATTGCCCTCACCCCCACGCTCCCATACTTCCACACCTACTTCCCGCTGGTGGGACCTGCCCGCTGTCCTTTTGCTGTTGGCTGCTCTATTCACCGCCTCCAGTCGTCTGGTCGCCACCCAGTGGACCGATCATCTGGATCGGATCCATACTCTGACCTTCCTGGGGGCACTGGTTGGCCTGGCTCTGGGCCAGAGTATCTTCTCCCCCCGCCAGGCCACCGCCTGGGCCCTGGTCTACGGCCTGTTCACTATCCCCTGGCAACTCAGCCTCACGCTGGGCCAAACCGTCTTATGGACTGAACGGTTGATCAGCCTGGCCGGCCGCTTGATCGTCACCATTGACCAACTGGAGCGGCAGGAAGCCGTGCAAGACCCCCTGCTCTTCTTATCCTTGATGGCCGGTCTCTTCTGGGCGCTGGGCGTGCACGCTGGCTACAATCTCACTCGCCATGCCCGCCCTTGGCGGGCCACGCTTCCCGCCGGCCTGATGCTGCTCATCATCCAAAACTATGATCCCTTCGTGGCCTCTCGCGCCTGGTTCCTGGCCGGCTACCTTTTTTTTGGCATCTTGCTTCTGGCACGTCTGACCTATCTGCACCACTATGCCCGCTGGAGGCAAACTCGCGTTCCTCTGCCCCCCTATATCGGTTTTGACCTGATCTGGGTCACCCTACTGATCACTGCCTTGCTTGTCCCAGCAGCCTGGACCATACCTATCCTGGCCGATGTTTTGCCCTCTGCCGAGGAAGCCTGGCAGCGCGTCACCCAGCCCTGGGCCGTTGCACGCGACCGCCTGAGCAAGGTATTCTCACCTCTGCGCAGCACCGGCGGTTTGGTCAATTACTACGAGTACTACGGTGAACACCTTTCGTTGGGCCGTGGGAGCGAACTTTCCGAAACTCCCATTATGACCGTCGACGTCTCGCCCGGTTCTGCCAGGAGCGTAGGGGCGCAGTTGCCACGCTCTTACTATTGGCGCGCTCGTGTCTACGACTCCTACGCCGACGGCCAATGGACCAGCACTCTCTCCACTACACAGTTCGTCACACCCACCCACTTCGGCCTGATCTTCCCTGAAGGAGAAGGACGCTCAACGGCTACTTTCGACTTCAACCTGTTCGTTCCCATCGCGACCCTCTACACGGCCCCTCAGCCCCTATGGGTCAGTCGCCCTGCCCAGGCAGACCTGGGCTACAATCCCGACGGCACCGCTGATCTGTCTGCTTTGCACGTCACCCCGCCCCTGCGCCCTGGCGAAACTTACCAGGTCCGGTCTTCCATCAGTGCTGCCACCGTCACCCAACTGCGCGCGGCCGGCACCGATTATCCTCTATGGGTCACCGGCCGCTATCTGCAAATCCCCTCCACCGTTACTACCCGTACCCTGGAACTGGCCCGCCTGATAGCCCTTACCCAAGACGATCCCTACGACATTGCCACTGCCGTCACTGCCTACCTGCGCACTTACATCAGTTACCACGAGACCGTCCCCACCCCGCCCCCCAACCAGGAGCCCCTGGACTGGTTCCTCTTTGATCAGCGTGAGGGCTTCTGCAATTACTACGCCTCCGCTGAGGTCATCTTGCTGCGTTCCCTGAGTATCCCTGCTCGGCTGGCCGTCGGCTTTGCCCAGGGCGAACGCCAGGACGAGAGTGACACCTACCTGGTACGTCGGCGCGATGCCCATGCCTGGCCTGAGGTCTATTTTCCTGGCCTGGGCTGGATTGAATTTGAGCCCACTGTTTCCCAACCTCTGATCCACCGCCCGCCGGGTGAGGGTCAGCCTGATACACCATCTGTTGGAGAGTCTGAGGGATACTGGCGCGACCGGGAAGAGTTCTTGGACCTCGAGCCCTATCCGCTCAGCGAACTGTCCCCCGCTGCTGCCCCAGGCTTCAGGAAGAGCACAGCCTTGTGGGCCTCATTCCTGGCCTTGGGCCTAATCTTAGTTGCTCTCGTCTGGAGCAAGCGGGGTCGGCGTGCCCCACCACCTCTGCCTATCCTGCTGGAAGGAGGCCTGCGCCGCCTTGGCCTGGAGCCACCGTCTGCCCTGCGTCGCTGGGCACGTCGCGCCGCTCTATCTCCTTTGGAGCGCGCCTACCTGGAACTTGCCCGCGCCTTGGCCCGTTTGGGCGACTCCCCCGACCCTGCCGACACACCAGCAGAACGTGTCGCAGCCCTGGCCCGTCTGCTCCCTCCGGCCGTGGACCCTGCTCAGCGGTTGCTGGCCGAATATCACCTCACGACCTACAGCCCCTGCCCCGGAAACCTGTATATTGCCCAACAGGCCGCTCGTGCCATCCGCAACCTGTCTTGGCAAGCCTGGATCCGCTGGCTAATCGTCCGCCAGCGTTAGAAATCACTGTTCCCACGCAAACCGGGAGTTGCATTCTGGCCCGTGTGATGTTATACTCGCCATTCGAGGAGGAGTAGATGCTATACCAACGGCGATGTGTCTTTGCTGTCTTCACCACAGCGGCTTTGCTGCTCACTGGTTGCGCTCCCCAGGTTGTGACCGTCACCGTGACGATGCCGCCGGAGACGGTCGTGGTCACGGCTACGCCTTCTCCGTCGCCTACCCCCCTGCCACCGGAGCCTAAGGCACTCACCGTCTGCACAATCGGTGAGCCCGACACGCTGTACCTCTACGGCGGTTCCCACCTGGCGGCTACGCGGCACGTGATGGAAGCGCTCTACGACGGACCCATTGACCACCGGAATTACGCCTACCAGCCGGTGATCCTGCAAAAAGTACCCAGTATCGCCGATGGGGACGCTCTCACGCGCAGGGTGCGCGTGCGGGAGGGCAGCCTGGTGGTCAGCGCCGAGGATGATGTCGTGGAACTGGCGGAGGGGATACGGGTCCGTCCGGCTGGCTGCTATGCTGAGGAGTGCGCGGTTGAGTTTGAGGGCGAACCGCTGTGGATGGAAAGGATGGAGGTCACGTTTGCGCTAAGGGAGGATGTCACCTGGGCCGACGGAGAGCCGCTCACGGCATCCGACTCGATTTTCGCCTTCCAGGTGGCCTCCGACCCCGCTACGCCTGGCGGCCGCTACCTGGTAGAGCGCACGGCCCGTTACCGTTCTCCGGACGAGTGGCGTGTAAAGTGGGTCGGGCTGCCTGGATTCCTCGACTCTACTTACTTCCTGAACTTCTTCGCTCCTCTCCCACGCCATCAACTGGAAGGCCGTTCTCCGGCCACGCTGTTGCAGGCCGATGAAGTCAGGCGTGACCCCTTAGGTTGGGGGCCATTTCTTGTCGAGGAGTGGGTGCCAGGGAGTCACATCACTCTCTCTCGTAACCCTCACTATTTCCGCGCGGCCGAAGGGCTGCCATACCTGGACCACGTGGTGTTTCGGTTCACCTCTGGCGCGCCGGAGTTGATTGCCCGCCTCCTCTCGGGCGAGTGTGATATTGGCACCCAGGATGCCGACTTCGAGCCGTTCATGCCGATGCTGGTGCAGGCTGAGCAGCATGGTCTACTGGAGGTGATTTCCGCGACCAGCAACGGGGGGGAGCATATTGACTTCGGTATTGCCCCGGTGTCTGACTACCAGCGAGCGGACTTCTTCAGGGATGTACGGGTGCGGCAGGCTATCGCCCAATGTATTGACCGCCAGGCCATCGTGGACGAGGTCACATACGGTCGCAGCGTCGTGCCAGACAGTTATCTACCACCAGGGCACCCGCTCTACGCGGGTGACCATCTGGTGCACTGGAACTACGATCCGACAGCCGGCCGGGTATTGCTGGAGGAGGTCGGCTGGCTGGATGAGGACGATGATGGCGTGCTAGAGGCGCGCTCTGTCCAGGGGATCCGTACCGGCACATCGTTTGAGGTCACACTGCTGACGCCTTCGGATAGCGCAGCCTCTCAGCAAGTGGCACGTATCGTTAAAGCCAACCTGATAGATTGTGGCATCCGTGTCAACCTGGAGACCCGGCCCTCGTGGGAGTTCTTCGCCGATGGACCTGAAGGGCCACTCTTCGGCCGTCAGTTCGACCTGGCCGAGACGGCGTGGTGGTTCGACTCCATCCCCCCGTGTGGGCGTTATATGTCTTCCGAGATCCCGGACGAGGGACGCTGGTACGGGGACAATGCCACCGGCTATAGCAATCCCGACTACGATGCTGTCTGCGAGGCGGCGCTCCAAGCACTGCCCGGCATCCCGGAGTACGAGGAGCATCACAAGCAGGCACAGATCATCTTCTCCGAAGAGCTTCCCGCCATCCCGCTGTTCATGTGGCTGCGGGTTGCTTTGGCCCGTCCGGGTGTGCTGAACTTCACGCTGGATTCCACAGCGGGGAGCGAGTTATGGAATATTGAGATGTTCGATGTGGAGTAGGCCCCGTCTTCGTTCACCCATCAACCTGAGTAGCTACAGCTCACGGTGATATCGTACACTTGTTTGTGCTCGCAGATGCTGTATAATGAGGGCACAAGTGGCTATCATAGGACGCTCTAACGATTCGGGGCGATGGCAAGATGAGCAACGAACAACAAACGACATCCCCTCGTGTCCTGATCGTCGAGGACGATGCCGGGATGCTGGAATTGATGCAAAACATGCTGGCACTGGCACGTTGCCATGTGCTAGTCACGCGTTCCGGCGAGGAAGCGCTCACCCTCTTATATCGTGAAGCAACAGCGGGACACGAGGTCGATCTGATCTTGTTAGACATCATGATGCCGGAAATGGACGGCTACGAGGTGATTGCCCGGGTCAAGGCTGACCCTGCGTTGCGCAATACCTCTATCATTATGACCACGGCTCTCGATTCGATCAGCGACAAGACACTGGGCCTGGGAATGGGAGCCGACGATTACCTCACCAAACCCTTCGATCCCCAGGAACTGCTGGCGCGGATTGATGCCGTCATGCGTATCCGCCGCAGCGAACGAGCGTTGCGCCGGCGCAATCGAGAACTGGCGGCCCTTATCGAGATCAACCGTATGGTCACCTCTAGCCTGAACCTGGATGAAGTTCTAGAAGCGACAATGCGAGGAATCCGCGAAATCCTGCAGGTCGAGGCTGGCTCTCTGGTACTGGTGGATGAGGAAGCGGGCAGGTTAGTCTTCCGCAAGACTTTGAGCCCCGATCAGGTCTGGAGCACCAGTCGGACCATTCAACCAGGAGAAGGCATCGTGGGCTATGTGGTGCAGTCTGGCAAGCCCAAACTCGTCAACAATGTCGAGCGCGATCCCCATTTCTCAGCCAAGGCTGACGAAGATGCGGGTTTCACCTCCCGCAACATCCTCTGTGTGCCGTTAACGATCCGCGATTGGGTGATTGGGGCCATCGAGGTGATCAACAAACCGGGTGGAACTTTCAGCGAGCAGGACCTGGAACTACTGCAAGCGATGGCAGCCTCGGTCGCGGTGGCAGTGGATAACGCAAATCTGTATAGTGAGTTGACCGACTTCGCAAAAGAACTGGAGCGTTCCCAGGCACAGCTCGTACAAGCGGAGAAAATGGCTGCCATCGGACGGTTGGCCGCCTCTATTGCCCACGAGATCAACAATCCCCTCCAGGCAATCCACAACAGCCTGCACCTGAGCCTGCACAAGAATATTGGTAGCAGTAAACGCTTGCAGTATTTGAACATGGCTCAGGCTGAGGTACAGCGGTTGATTGAGATCGTGCAGCGTATGCTGAATTTCTACCGTCCATCCCGCGGCGATGTGGTGCCTGCTGACATTAATCATATCATAGAAAACGTGCTGGCCCTGGTTCACAAGCGGCTGCAACACAGCGGTGTCCGCGTGCATAGCCGCTTGACCCCTGACTTGCCCTCTGTACCTGTGGTTCCTGACCAGATCACCCAGGTGTTCTTGAACATCATCATCAACAGCATCGAGGCTATGCCCTCAGGCGGCGATCTGCGATTGGAGACCCTGCTTTCAGAAGACGGTGAATGGGTATTGGCCGCTTTTCACGACACTGGTCAGGGCATGTCGTCGGAACAAACTACCCACCTGTTTGAGCCTTTCCATACGACCAAGCCCACCGGTACTGGGCTAGGGTTGGCCATAAGTTATGGGATCGTTGAGCGCCACAGTGGAGCGATAGAAGTGTCGAGCCAGCCGGGCCAGGGGACGAATTTCGTCGTTAAGTTGCCCGTGCGCCCGGTGGAGACACAAAGTAGGCTGGCCTTCCAACATGCTATGCAGTGAGGGTGGAGAAATGGTGGAGCGAAGTCAAGTAGCACGCATCATGGTGGTGGACGATGAGGCCGTGGCACGCATCTCCTTGGCAGAGATACTGAGGCTGGAGGGCTATCAGGTTGCTACGGCCGCCAGCGGCGAAGAGGCCCTAAGCCTGTTGAACAAGAGCGGCCCCTTTGACCTGATGGTGCTCGATCTCAAAATGCCTGGGATGGACGGGCTTGAGGTGACCGAAGCGGTGCACAAGCAATCTCCTGGCACCGTGATCATATTGCTAACTGCATTCGGGGTGCTGGAGACAGCGATTCAGGCCATTCGACAGGGCGCGCACGATTATTTGCTCAAGCCCTGTCCTGTTCCTGATGTTCTGGAGAGTGTGCGTAGAGGCTTGGAGAAGCGTCAACAAGAACAGCAGCGCCAGCACCTGGTCAGCCAACTGCAACAGACGCTCTCCGAGTTAGCCGCAGTTGAAGGCACGGAGACAGTTGAAGAAGCAATGCCTCCTCAGCCCAGCCGCTTCATCCAGATTCAAGATATTGTGGTAGACTGTCAGAAACACCTCGTCATGCTGCGAGGACAACCGCTGGACCTGACCCCAACGGAGTTCAAGATACTGGTTTGTCTGGTAGAGACCCCGGATCAGGTCTGGAGCCCGCAGGAATTGGTGCGTAGCGCCCAAGGCTACGAAACCGACGCCTGGGGCGCGCGCGCGATTGTTCGAGTTCATATCCGCCGCCTGCGTAAGAAACTGGAGCTAGATCCCTCCGACCCCAAGTACATCCTCAACGTGCGTGGCGTTGGCTACATGTTCGCCAGTGGTAGCCCCGGCGCAGAGTGACTCTCCTTGTAACCAAATCGTAACCCCTTCGCAACCCGCAGACGCAGTTTTCTGTGGTATGCTATGTTCACTCTTAATGATGCCCATAAACAACTATGTTATGGTGGGTCAGGCAGTAACAGTCAGAGCAAGGAGAGCAGAGGATAAATAGTGAGGGCGGGTGGAGGGTGTGTCCGGTGATGATGGCCTGGTTTGACAGGGTCAGAATGTGTGTCGGGTGGGACAGGGTTGATCGAGCACGGATTGCCGAACTGCGTCGCTGGCTGGATTCTGACGTCGCTGAGATGACTGAGACCCTCGGCGAGCAGTTGGTGCAGTTTAAGGGTACGCAGCCGCTGATGGCTAATGCGCGCTTCGCCCAGCGCTTCCACAGTGTGCTCCATGAGTGGCTGGTAGGCTTGCTTGATGGAGAGTTCGACGGAGAGTATGCCAAGAAACGTTGGACATTTGGCCAGAAGTTGATGGAGCTTGATTTTGGGTTCGAGGACATCATTCTGCTGGAGGAACTGACGCGAAAGCAGTTATTTGAGTTGGCGCAGAGATGGTCGGACGAGTGCCCTCAAGTGCTTTCGACCACGATGCGCACGCTGGACAAGGCATTGAGTCTCAACCTGGCGTTGGTCTACAGCAGCTATCTCCAGGTTCGCGACGCTGAAGTAGAGCGTACGCTGCTGGATCAATTCCTTGATATTACAGGGTTCAGCCGCACATTGTACGAAAACCTGGCGGAGACGCGGGAATGGAGCGAGATGAGCCAGCAGCAGACTAGGCTGCCCCGGAGCGGATGGCGCGTCGCATAGCAATCCGCGAGCAATAAGGCCGAGCGTGAGTGGCTCGGCTTTTCGTTTGGAGCACCGGGCGAGAGTGTGGTAGTCACTGCTCTGGCTCAACAGCGTGCTTGACGCAAAATATCTTTGTGGTAAAATGAATGTAGATGAGCGCACAAGCGCCCCCATCGTCTAGTCTGGCCTAGGACACGGGCCTTTCAAGCCCGCGACAGGGGTTCGAATCCCCTTGGGGGCATAGAGCAATGGTTAAGCCCTGGCGGTGAGCCAGGGCCTATTACATCGGGGGGCAGATGGGACTACCAGGTGAAGATGCTCTTGAGGTAATCGTCAGCCGATGGCTAAAGCGGCTCGAGTTGACGTTAGCAGTGGCCGAATCGTGCACTGGCGGACTCATCGGTCACCGTATCACCAACATCCCCGGCAGTTCGATTTATTATCATGGCTCTATCACGGCCTATTCCTACGATGTCAAGGAGCTGATCCTTCACGTGCGGCACGACACCCTATATCACTGGGGCGCGGTGAGCGAGCAGACGGCGCGGGAGATGGCACGCGGTGTACGGGATGCCTTCCACGCCGATATCGGTCTGGCCGTGACCGGCATCGCTGGGCCAAACGGTGGCATGCCAGAGAAGCCTGTGGGCCTGGTCTACATCGCGCTGACCACGCCAGATGGTGAGTGGTTAGAGCGGCACGTGTGGGGAGGCGATCGCTGGGAGAATAAAAGGCTCTCGGCTGAGGCCGCGCTCGACCTGTTGCGGCGTTATCTGGAGGGTCAGTCCCAGGCAAACAGGCGGCCTCCCGCTGTGAGTCACGCTGGCTGAGCCGACCGGATCAATCCCAACTTGCGCATCACCTTGGCAGGAGTGGCACGGCGGACCCGCTGCCACTGCTGGCTCACCCAGCGCTTGAAACCATTAAAGGGCTTGCGGCGTTGGCTCTCCGCCATCGCCCACTTGAGGAATTCGTAGTCCTGCCCCTTGATCTTGGGCTCGGTGGGGTTGCGACGGTAAGAGTCGTAGTCAGTGATGCGGCTCAGATCGTGCTCGACCGAGTAGTCGTACAGATCGGTGCCGGGGTGGGGAGTGAAGAAGGCCGGGCTGTAGTAATCTGGGTCTATCTCCTTCATCAGCCGCACCGTGTCCATCACTTCCTCTCTGGTCTCTGTCGGCATCCCCATCATATAGTTGGCCCATACAGAGACGCCGTACTTGCGACATACGCGGGCGGCCTGCCGGTTCTGCTCCACCGTCGTGCCCTTGCGGATGAACTTGAGGACACGGTCGTTGCCACTTTCGAAACCGATGAAGTAGCCGCGCAGCCCGGCCCCGACCATGCGCGCCACCATATCCTCGTGCTTGACCAGAATGTCAGCGCGGGTCTGGCAGAAGAAGGGCTGGGTGAAGCCATGCTCTTTATACTCCGCGGTGAACTCGATCACCCACTCACGGTCCTCCGTCAGGCAGTCATCGTGGAACATAAACGAGGCGAAGTGATACCGCTCACGCAGCACCTTCAGTTCGGCGATGACGTTGGCGACGGAACGGCGACGGGTGCGTTTGCCGAAGATGTAGTCCTCCCCCGGTTTGCAGAAGGCGCAGTTGTAGAGACAGCCCCGCCCAGCGATAACGGTGACAAACGGCGGTGGAAGTTCCTCGACGAAGGGAACTTCGGGCGAATCGAGGTCATAACCCCATCTCCGCCATTCATTCAAGAACAGGTCTCGGTCGGCGAAGGGAATGGCGTCAAGGTCGGGCGTCTCACCGCGCAGCACGCGATGGGGGGGCGGATTGCCCTCCTCTACGGAACGCAGCAGTTTGGGAAAGGTCACTTCCCCCTCCTGGGTCACCAGATAATCCACATGGGGGACGCGCAATGAGTCCTCCAGCGCAATGGTGACGTGGGGACCGCCGATGACAGTGACAATCTCGGGTTTGACCTCTTTGGCGATGGCTATCGCCTGGCGAGCCGGATTGTAGTCCACGCTCATCATCGTCACGCCAATGACGTCCGGATCCCGCTCTGCCAGTATCTCCCGGAACTGGTCCCAACCGGAGAGAGCCCGTAGGTCAATCAGGCCCACCTCAAACCCCTGGGCCCTGGCCGCCGCGCTGAGGGAGGCCAGGCCGTGGGAGATCCAACCGGCGTCCATCCCTTGCTTGAGGGACTCAAAGCCCCTGCCGGCGACGCCGGGGTAAATGAGGGTCGTCTTCAAGGTCATTTTTCGCAACCTTCACAAGGACGGCTGAACGCTTGCTGATCGGGTTGCCCGACGGGGGGAGACTACATAGGTGCACTGGTGCTCGCCCTGGGCTGCCCAGGCGATGCGCTGGGGAGGCGTGCCCAGAAGGCGAGTGATCATGATTATGTCTATTGTGCACACCTCGTGATGCTGACGGGCCACGCGTTCGTAAGGGCAATTGGTGATGTAGAGCAAGTACTCATTGTCATTGCGCTGTTCCCAACGGGCTAGATACCCGCGATCATTCAAGAATTCGACAGTAGCGACCAATCTTGCCTCGAAATCACCCCCCCCAGGGAGGATGGCCTGGTCGGCGATATGCTCCCCGATGTTCTTCATCATCTGATTCACTTCGGCAGGAGACAGATGCAACCGCACCTCGCTGAGGATCAGATTGACCAGATGACCATACCTCTTGGGGAAGAAGGTGCTGGCCTTTTCGGCCAGGGTATAGACGTACCTGGGACGGCCAGGGGCTTTACGTCGGCGCACGATAGGGGCTGCAACGAGCCCTTCTCTATGCAGGATTTCCAGATGGTGGCGCACGGTGACAGCGGTCAGGCCCAGTTCATGACTCAACTCGGCAACCGTTGCCTGGTGGCGTTCCTTTAGAATCCTCAAAATGTGCTCTCGGGTGACTTGCATGGCTCTGCTTCCTTCCAGGGACCTTTTAAGCAGGGCGCACATTCTAACACGGCCCCCATAGTTTGTCAAATTATCATCATCATAATTCGGCCAGTACGTTGAACCGGAAACTGGCCCCGACAGAATGATAAATGGCCTTATTACCCCCACTCGCCCGTCGCGGAAGTTGCCCAATTCTGGAAAACAGTGTAGAATGACACCTCGTATGATCCATTTCTGCCTACTTCGCAGGTTAGTGCGCCTGGTTATAGACAACGTCTACGAGTTGGCCGATTTCAAGCGGTCATTCCTGTGGGACCTGGATCGGCTGGCGAAGCCACTGGCGTATCACGCCGAGATTCACCCCACTAAACACGCAGCCGAACAAGCAGCACGGGAACGGAAGACTGCCAAGAAGAAGAAGAAATGACTCAAACTCCGGACCCCAAGTCCCGAATCCCGAATCCCGAGCCCAGAGTTGCGGGCATACGCTTCCAACCTATGGGCAAGGTCTACCACTTCGACGCCAGCGCCCGCCAGGACCTGCAACCGGGTGATTTCGTCATCGTCGAGACAGCGCGTGGCAAACAGTTAGGAGAGGTGGTCGGCGTGTGGCCTTCGCGCGAGGGCGAGGATAGGGAAAGTCTCAAGCCGGTGCAGCGGCAGGCCACTGGTCGTGATTTGGCGTTACGCCAGCAGTGGCAGAGAAAAGAGGAAGAAGCGCTGATCGCTGCCCGTGAAGCGGCGAAGCGGTCGGGCCTACCTATCAAGATCGTCGTTGCCGAGTACACCTTTGATGGCCAACGATTGACGCTGCTATACGCGAGTGATGAGAAGGAGTTGGGCCTCAGCAAATTGTTGCAGCGATTACAGCGTACGCTGGGTGTCCGTGTGGATTTGCGACGGATCGGCCCGCGCGACCAGGCCAAACTAATGGGCGGCTATGGCGCTTGTGGCGAGTTGCGCTGTTGCTCCCGCTTCCTTTCAGAGTTCAGCCCTGTCTCCATCAAAATGGCCAAGACGCAAGGGGTGTCGCTTAGTCCCTCGGAGATCACGGGGATGTGTGGGCGGTTGCGCTGTTGCCTCGTCTACGAGCATGAGCAGTACGTGGAGGCGTGTCGGGTGATGCCCCGGCGCAAGAAGCGCGTGCGAACACCCTACGGTGAGGGGAAGGTGGTGGACCTGCTGCCGTTGAAGGGGGTAGTCGTTGTCCAGGTTGAAGACCGGCGCATAGAACTGCTGGTTGAAGAGATAGAGTCGATCTCGTCATAATGCTCGACGGTCAAAAAAGATGGAGGTCTGAGGCCACACTCGCTTGCGAGCATGGCCTTGTCTTCGGGTTGGGAGGGGTAGCGCGGGCTGAACGCGCCCCATCACAACCCACACTTCGATTTTGACGAGGACGCGCTGCCGCTGGGTGTGGCAGTCATGATGCAGGCCCTGGCGCACTACTTGTTGTGAGGCGGTGGAAGGACAATGACTCAGGCAGGTCCTCTTCGCTGGCGTACTGGCGCAGGCTGGCTGGTGTTGGCTGGTGGTGGAAAGTGGGAGGAAGGCGAGACAGGAGCGATAGACGCCGCTGCGTTGGGCTGGGCGGATCTCGATCGGCCGGTGGCCTTGCTCCCTACCGCTGGTGGTTCGACCGCTGAGGGCGAGGCGTTGCTTGATTCACTCGCGGACCTGGGCGGGCCCGGTGGTTATGTCGTGCCTATCTTTGACGCCGCTAGCGCGCAGCGGGCGGAAAACTGCCGTCTCCTGGCCCAGGCCGGGTTAGTTTACATCGGTGATGGTCCCGACACGCTGGGGCTGGTGTGGGCACTACGCGGGAGTCCGGCGCTGAGGGCGCTGGCTCAGGCATTCGACGATGGTGCAGTGGTCGTAGGGATGGGTGCGGGGGCCATCGCGCTAGGCGAGTGGGCCGCCGATTGTGATAATCCCGAGCGGGCCGAGCCTGGCTGGGGTTGGCTGCCAGATGTTATCGTCGAGCCCCACTTTATCGGGACTGAGGCTACTGGCTGGCTGCAGAGACTCCTGGCCGCGCGCCCGGATTGCCTGGGGCTGGGTATTCCCGAGCGGGTGGCGTTGGCGCTGGGACCCGATGGACGAGTGGAGACAGTGGGTCCGGGACAGGTCACGGTGGTATTAGGTAAGGTGGGTGAATGAGGGGCCAGAGGGGGAACGCTGGTAAAAGCGGTACGTTCCATTTTAGCCCATTTCTAATTGTATTGTTACCCCAATCTGACCCTGCATCAGTATAATTAGGTAAGCACGTGAAATAGTATCATTGTCCTATAGACATTTGGTCTTGTCATGTTGTATAATGGAATTGGTCTGAACCGTGCAGGTGATGGAAGGGGGTGATACCGGTGCTCTTTGTATTGCGTGAACGTGGGCAGGGGCTAGTCGAGTATGCTCTGATTCTCGTCCTGGTTGCTTTGATTGTGATCGTCATTCTGGCTCTGCTCGGCCCTGCAATCGGCAATGTGTTCAGTAACGTGGTTGCATCCATCTAGCGCTCGTTTGCCAGCCCTGCAGGAGTCTCCCCTGGTGTGGGTAGGCTCCTATAGGTAGAATCTCAGGAAATAAGTTCTTCCAGCAGCGCGGCGATGTACTGGGTGCCGGCGATGAAGTCGGCGATGTGGATGTGCTCGTCGGGGGCGTGGATGCGAGAGCCAGCATAGCCCACGCCCGCGGTAACCATTGGCACACCGAACTGGCCACACAGTAAGTGCACCGGTCCGGTGCCGCTCATCATCGGGATGAGCGCAGGGTGGTGACCGTAGATGTACTCGGCGGCGCGCACGGCGGCCTGGACGAAGGGGAGCGCGGGGTCGCCCGCCGAGGGATGTTCACCATCGCTGGCGATGATCTCCACGTCACTGAAGCCCTGAGTGTCGAGATGGGCGCGCAGAAGCGCCAGAATCTGCGCGGGGTCCTGGTCGGGTACGAGGCGGAAGTCCATCTTGGCGTAAGCCTCACAGGGAAGCACAGTCTTGGAACCTGGGCCGCCGTACCCGGCGTGAAAGCCTTCCATGTTGCAGGTGGGGCCGAAGGTAACCTGTTCCTTGAGCAGGTTGCCGTTCAGTCCGCGCAGGAACCTATCCACGCCGTAGAGGGCACGAGTCTCTTCCTCCGGGTAATCCCACTCAGCGAGGGCCTGCCGTTGAGCGGGAGAGATGGGGCGCACGTCATCGTAGAAGCCAGGGATGCATACGTGCTCGTCGGGACCCTTGAGCGTGTTCAATGCCCACACGAGTCGCCAGACGGGGCTGACGACGACGGCGGCGAGGGCCGAGTGAAGATCACGGGCTGCCCCACGAGTGCGCAGCTCGACGTACAGCAACCCCTTGCAGCCCAGAGCGATCTCATACCGGTCGCGGGCGTCCTTGCCGCCGGCCTCCCACACACAACCGTGGACCCCTTGCAGCAGGTCCGCATATCGCGCCACGAATTGCCCCAGGTGCGTGCTGCCGATCTCCTCTTCCCCCTCGATCACCCAGATGATATTTATGGGCAGCGCCTCCCGATGCGCCAGGTATGCCTCCAGGGCACAAGCCCGCGAGACGATAGCGCCCTTGTTGTCGGCCGTGCCTCGGGCGTAGAGCCTGCCGTCGCGTATGTCCGGCTCGAATGGGGGCGTGGTCCACTCGTCGAGCGGGTCCACCGGTTGGACATCGTAGTGGTTGTAGAGCAGCAGGGTGCGCTGACCGTGGCCGGCCATCTGTCCCAGGATGACCGGTGCGCCGTCGGTGGGCACGAGTTCCACACTGAAGCCGACGTCGCGCAGCATCCCGGCTACCAGGTCGGCCATCTCGGTCAGGCCCTCTCCCTGGGCAGAGATGCTGGGCTGGGCACAAGCGCGCCTCAAACGGGCCAGGTAGTCGTCGGTGTGAGCCTCGATGTAAGCAAAGATTTTCTCCATTTTAATCTCCTTGTGTGAAATCCCTGTGTGAGCCTGTGTGAAGTGGGGTCACGGCTGCAGATCAAGTTGTTCAATGTTCCAGAGCTCGGAGGCTTGGGTGGGGTCGGGAACCAGACCGATGACCGGGGCGCGGGCGAGCGTGACCTTCGGACGCTGAAAGAGCGGCAACACCGGCAATCGTTCGGAAAAGATGCGCTGAGCCTCAGCGTGTCCGGCGGCGTAGCGCTCACTGCCGGGAGGGGCCTCCAGCGCGGCCAGGCAGGCGGTGTCGTATTTGTCGTCGAGGAGGCCAGTGACGTTGGGCCTGTCCCAGCGGCCCGCGTCGGGCATCTGACTGCTCAGGAACAGGTCGCACAGAGAATCGAATGTGGCGCGCCAGGAGAATTGCGCCAGGTCGAACCGCCGGCCAAAGAGCACCCCTTCCGGTCCAGGGGCGAAGAGCGCCTCAGGGGACATGGTCTCTACGCTGACCTGGATGCCGCACGCGGCCAGGTAAGCCTGGATGAGTTGGGCTACCTGAACACGCAGTGGATCGTCGGTTGTGTGGTAGGTGACCTGGAGCGGTGTGCCGTCAGCGATGCCAGGGATGGTATGAGCCTCGCGCACGCCGTCTCCATCTTCGTCGTACCAGCCAGCATTTGCCAGGAGCGTTTGTCCCGCCGCCAAGTCATGCCCCCAGGTGGTCAGCACGCTGCCCGCGTAGAGGGGGTGTTCAGGAGGAAGATAGCTGTGTGACACCCGGCCGGGCAACCACGGTATCTGATTTGCCACTGTCTGCCGGTCTATGCACAGCGCGACTGCCTGTCGCACCCGCACGTCCTCGAAGAAGTCGGGTCGGTCGTAGCCGATGGCCGGGCTGATGCCGAAGGCCAGGAGTTCCCAGCGGGCGTCGTGGGTGGAGAGCGTCTTGATCTGAGGCTGGTCGAGGAGTGCGGAGCGCACCGCGTCTGCAGCATCGTGCGTGACCACGTCGCAGCGACCTGCCAGAAGTTCCCTGGCCAACGTGGCCGGGTCGGGGATGAAGCGAAAAGTGACCTCGTCCAACCGTGGCAGCCCCTCTGGGGCGCGGAAGTAGATGGGGTTGCGCACGACGGTGATATGGTCGCCGTCCGCCCATTCGCGGAGGATGAATGGCCCCCAGCCCAGGGGTTGCCGCGTCGCGATGTCGGCGCTGAGCAACTCTGCGGCGGAAAGGTGTCCCCAGGCATGACGGGGCAACGGGTGCCAAAAATTGAGGAAGTAGGCGTGATCCAGAAATCCAGGGACGCCGCTCCATACGACAGTGTGCACGTCCACGGCGCGGTAACCAGCGGTGCGCTCGATGGTGCGGTTGTCGGTGGGGGTGGCCAGATCGGCGGCAAGTTCGAAGGAGAACACCGAATCGTCGGCGGTGAGCAGTATGCCGTCGGACCAGTAGAGATCGGGTTGGAGAGTGAAGGTGACAATCATCCGCTGCATCAAGATGGACGTGCCGCCGAAGGTCACGCGCCGTCTATCGGCGTCCTTGGTCACCACACCGGGTGACAGTTCGACCACCTCTCCACTGGTAGCGAGCACGCGGTCGCCGGTCTGGACGGTGACCGTCTCTGTAGTGGCGTTGCCGTTGGCGAGTCCGGGGATGTCGGTGAGGATGACCGGCTGGTAGGTGTAGTTACGGCTGTCCAGTGGCCCGTCGTAGATGGCCTGCCAGACGTGTCGGGCGGCTAAGTCGTCAGTGCCATAGAGGTAGAGGCTGTCGGGCTCGTCGGGCAGGCAGACGGTGAGGGTTTTGGGTTCGGGTGTGGGAGATGGGGTGAGGGTCGGGGTAAGAGTCGGAGACATGGTCGGCTCCGCGCACGCGGCACAGAGGGTCAGGATGACCAGGATAGCGAGTGACGCGGGGGTTTTCAAGATTGCAGATTGCGGATTGCAGATTGCGCCCAATTTACCGTTTACCAATCAGCCCGTTTGCCAGGCCACAATATAGCCATATTCTACTTTTCGACACAACTCTTGTCAAGCACCATTTTGACAGTCAGAGCGACCACGCTTATAATGATCGCGCTATGCCTGAGTTACCCGAAGTCGAGACAGTGGCCCGCGGCCTGCGAGCATCTCTGGTCGGGTGCACCATCGTCGGGGTGGAGGTGCGCTGGGCACGCAGCGTTATCCCGCCCGACCCGGCCACCTTTGCCCGTCGCCTCATAGGCCAGGCGGTCACCGGCGTGGGACGGCGTGGAAAGTGGATAGTGATCGCGCTAAGCGGCGGTGACACGTTGCTGGTTCACCTGCGCATGACCGGACAACTGGTGCTAGGGCCGGGAGGCGGCTATGGAAAGCCGCCCTACAGTGATGGAGAATGGCCCGACGAACGGCACGTCCGTGTGCTGTTCTTGCTCGATGACGGGCGATACCTGCGCTTTTCGGACACGCGCAAGTTCGGGCGGCTGTGGCTGGTGGATGATCCGGCTGGTGTGTTGGGCGCATTGGGCCCCGAGCCGCTGGGAGACGACTTCACAGCAGCGCGATTTGGAGAGATGCTGGCGCACCGGCGTGGGCGCATCAAGCCACTGCTCCTGGACCAGCGCTTTCTGGCCGGCCTGGGTAACATCTACACCGATGAGACGCTGTGGCGAGCCTGTATCCATCCGCTGCGCCGGGCCGATACGCTCACCCACGCCGAAGTGTGGCGGCTGCATCGATCCATCCGGTCTGTGTTGCGGGCGGCCATCGCCAGCGGTGGCACGACGCTCTCGGACGGGACTTTCCAGCGGACGGATGGTCGGTCGGGTGAGTTCGCCAGCCAGCTGGCAGTGTACGGGCGGGTGGGACAGCCGTGCCCGCGCTGTGGTACGACCGTCGAGCATATCAAAGTGAGACAACGCGGCACGCATTTCTGTCCGCATTGCCAATCCTTGCCGGAAGAGAAATTTTAAGGTTTGGCCTATTGACAATGGAAGGAATCTGGCGTAAAATGGTGATTAAGGGTTGAGTCAGCCGCCCCGGAGCCTCCCGGCGTCGCCTCAACAGAGCGCATCTCGGTTACCGCTAATCGAGAGCGAGGGTCAGACGGAGCATCCGTCCAAAGAGGCGAGTGCGCCGGAAAAAGGCACGGGGCGATTGGGAGCAGTGGCCTGGCACCAGTGGGCCACTGCTCTATTTCATTGCTCTGCCACCCCCATGATCCACTGCTCGTAGAGAGCGTGGTACTCGTCGCCGGTGACCACCGCCACGGCTGCCAGCCAGTCCTCCGGCGCGGCAACGCCATAGCGGTTGCGAGCGAAATAGGTCTGTAGAATCGCCCAGAAGTTCTCGTCTCCTACCTCCTGGCGCAGCGCGTGGAAGTAGAGCGGGCCTTTCTGGTAGACCACCGGCCCATAGTCCCCTTCGCTGTAGGCGGCGACCGGCAGTCCTGCCGGCGCGTCCCGTCCGGTTTCCACCAGTTCCTCGTAGGGCTGCCGAAATACCTGTTCCAGCAGTTCGGCAGCCAACTCTGCTCCGTAACGATCCTCGTAGTAGAGCAGTGTGCTGTACTGGACCAGCGCTTCATCGAGCCACGGTTCGTCCACCTGATCGTTCCCCACCAGGCTGTACCACCACTGGTGTCCCACCTCGTGCACCACGACCCACTCCATCCGTTCGCTGAGGGTCTCGTAGTACGTGTCGTTGATGACGACCAGACCAGGGTACTCGATCCCGCCAGCGCGGGTGGGGGTCTCCACCACGTCTAACTCGGCGAAGGGGTAGGGGCCGAACCGGATGCTGAAAAGGCGCACCGCCTCGGCCGTGCAATCCAGCGCCCATTCACCCCCCTGGTGGTGCCCAGGATAGAATACGCTGTTGACCGTTATCCCTTCCACGACACGGCTTTCCACCTGGTAATCTGGTCCCAGAACGGCGTTGAAATCTCGCATCGGACCGGTGACACAGGTCCAGGTAGTACTGCTGTCAGGGTTGAGGGCAAGTGGGGTGCAGGTGCCGGAGGCAATGAGCGTCATGTCCGCCGGCCCGGTGATGCGCACGTTGTAGAACGCCGTTTCAGAGTAGACGGCGTCACCGTAGGTGGCTGCCAGTTCGACGTTCCAGCCCTCGTCATCGTAGACTGGGATGAGGGGATAACCGTTTGCCAGGGCGAGGACTCCGTCGTAGTAGCCGAACTGCTGGTAGCCCTGGCCGACCTCAGTGGGAATGGCAATGGTGAAGTCGAGCGCCAGGTCGAGCCTCGCGCCTGGTTCCAGCGGCGGGTCGAGGGGGAGGCGCAGTGCAGAGCCGTCCAGTTCGACGGCAGGTGTAACCGGACATCCGTTGAGTAAGATGTTCGTCGTCATCATCGCGCCGCCGTAGCCGGGCGTGTTGGGAAAGAGGCGCAAGTAGAGAACGTCGAGGGGGACGTCATCGGTGTTGGTGTAGCCTACGCGCTCGTGGCCGGTGACGGTAGTCGCGTCGAGGTCAACGGTCAGTTCGATCTCGTAGCGCGTACCGTCGGGAAACAGGTCCAGGTCGGTGAGGAATTCGGAGCGCAAGGCTGGCGCGTGGTCAGAGGCAGATGGTAGGGAGGATGAGGGGGTGGCGGGCGGTGG
>Ga0208279_1000086_pt1 | contig 85870 bp, 98 predicted proteins | sample AntAceMetag02UKM_FD_184766 | JGI IMG/M metagenome (GOLD analysis project Ga0208279, IMG submission 184766) | Saline lake microbial communities from Ace Lake, Antarctica - Antarctic Ace Lake Metagenome 02UKM (SPAdes) (version 2) | ecosystem: Environmental > Aquatic > Non-marine Saline and... | reverse complement strand
CATACCGGCGCGCTAATTGTGCCTGGGTAGCTTCCCCTGCCAGGTATTCCTCAACAACCTGACTCTTAAATGCCTTGCTGAACTTCCTCCCGCCTGCCATGAACCTTCCTCCTCGCGACTCTCCAGATAATTTAGTGATTACCTCTCTCATTTGTCCAGTCGTAGGGGTTCACTCCAATCAGAGAAGGTGAAGCTCTTGCCTCACGCAGAGGCGCGAAGTTGTGATCGGTGATGAGATGGATGAGCAGCCTAACACTTCAAGCTGAACTTCGAAGGCTAATTACTGAAAGCTGAAGGCTGACGGCTGAAAGCAACGATATGATACCCCCTTCGAGGAATTGCAAGGTGATGTTTCTGTTGTCACTCATTACACATCACTGTTTACTGCTTCTTCCTACAGTCCCAGTGAGCGTAGGTAGGTGCGGGCGTCGGTGAATGTGGCGAGGAGGTCGGCCTGCGACTGTAACTCGAGAACTGCCGGGCCGTGATACTCGATCGCCTTCAGAGTGTCAGCCAGATTTTGCCAGTCGATCGATCCGTCTTTAATGGGAAGATGCTCGTCGTCATCGCCAAAGTTGTCGTGCAGGTGAAGATGAACGAGCTGCCCGCGATAGCGCTCGATGTAGTTCCTAATTGGTTCCCTACCTGCATCCTGCGAGATGTAGGCGTGACCAACGTCGATGCAGATCCCGAGGTTAGTCTTCTCCGGATCGTCTCCGATCTCATCGAGGGCAAAATCGAGGGCCCACATCGTGTTGGGAGTATTCTCGAGTACAAGCTGCACTCCCCGTTTGCGCGCTTGGGTGGCAAGTCGTCTGATCCCCGGGAAGTCGGGACGAGGCTCGGACCCTTCCAGTCCGAGGCTGTTCGGATGAAGGATGAGCGCGTGCGCTCCGATCAGGGCGCAGAACTCCACCTCGTCCTGTAGGTCGTGTGGATTCCATTTCCAGTGCTCCGGCCTCGTGTGCACGGAGACGTGCGACGCCCGGGCACACGAGGCCTTGATCTCCTGTGAGAGTTCAGGGCTGACCCACGGCTCCTCTCCCCATCCCCTGTTTGTCCACACTTCCACACCGAACCCTAAACCGGTCAGTTCTTCGGTCGCCTCGGCGATTGTCGGCCACGTCTCGGGTTCGCGGTTGAAGAAGAATCCCCACGTGCTTCCAGCTAGGTGGATGTTGCTTGGTGCCATGCTTAGTGTCAGATCACCTCTGTCTTCTCAGTAAACTGGATTCCCATCGATTCAAGCTCGGCAAGGACTGGTTCGTAGATCTCCGACATCACGGGAACCTGAACGCCGGTAAGGTTGATCTTCCCTTCCAGGATCAGGCGAGTGGCGATTGCTGCGGGGAGGCCGACCGTGCGCGACATTGAGCTGTCGCCGTGCGGGATACCGTAGTCGATCATCGTTGACGTGGTCTTCTCCGTGCGGTCGGAGTACTTGGCGATGAACTCGTGCTGCATGATTAGCATGTCTCGCTCCCCGGACGCGTACTTCATCTCCTCGAGCATGCGCCCGGCGAGTACATCGAGCGGCGACTTTGCTCCCTCTGGAATGGGATTATCGCTGAACAGTCCGAGCCACTTGAGGTTGGAGATGACAGGCGAGTTCTCGCTGATGCGGAGAAACGCAGCCACGTCGGCCTTCAGATTGCCGATTGAGCCGATCATTTTGGCTGTGAATTGGGAGAGGCTTAGGCCGTCTAGGTCATCTCGCTCCGTCTCGTTGAGTAGGCCGAGCTCAGCGATCTTCTTCAGTGTTTCGCACCACCCGGGGTAGCGTAGCGTTCCACGGAACATGTTCTTCACGCCATGAACTCCGTACGTTTCGATGTAGGGGAGACTGTCTCGATTCGGGTAGCCTTCGAGTGTGCCTAACCCTTCGATCTCCACCGGCCAGTGGTTGGCGAATAGCTCGTCTCCCGGGATATCGATGATCTTTCCGTCCTTTAAGTAGCGGGCTGGGTTCTTGCCGGCGAGAACGACCCCGCGTGGGCTCCAGGAGAACTTGTAGCCAAACGGGTTATCGTTTGCGTCCGGGGCGGGGAGACCGCCGCAGTAGGAGGAGAAGCTTACTAGTTCGCCGCCGCTGTCGCGGATGTGGTCGATAACTCGCATTGCGGACATGTGATCGGTTCCCGGATCGACGCCGATCTCGTTTAGCAAAATCACGCCTGCCTTTTTCGCCTCTTCATCGAGGGCGCGCATCTCATCCTTAACGTACGACGCGGTGACCATCTGCTTCTTGTGCTTCACACACAGCCTGGCAACCAGCGGGTGGTAGACGTAGGGAAGAAGGCTGATCGACAGGTCCGCCTGCGAGATCAGATTTTCAAGTGATACTTCATCGTTCACATCTATGCGTTTGGCGATGCCTTTTGTGGCATCACCGACGATTTGTTGCGCCTTTTCGACCGTGCGGCTGGCAACTGTGACCTCGAACCCATCTTGATCGAGGAGATAATGTACCAACGGGCCAGAGACGAGACCGGCACCGAGAACCAGTACTTTCTTCATTTTGCGCTCCTTTCGGGCGATGTGCCCACACTCGTTTTACAGGTACTGTTCTATGTAGCGATAGTCGGGCGTCAACTCACCCCGGTGAACGATCACCGCCCGCTTGATCGCGGGAGGAAGGTCAAGATCACCAAAGCTACCGTCGTAATTGGCGGAAGCGATCGCCGCCACGTAGTCTTTCAATACGTTGCTGAAGTAGGTGGATGACTCGCGCGGAAGCTCGGTCGGGAGGATCTCGACCGACATGATCACCGGTCCTTTCCCCTCTACGCCATCGATTGCGCGATCCGTCTTCGGGTCGTAGACAAAGACGGGATTATTTGGTTCGGTCGCCTTCACAGTGCACTCGATCGCTCCCTCGATGTCACAAGTGATATCGCCGATCACTTTTAAGCGTGGCTGACTACCTATATACATCTCTCTTGCCTGCTCCTTGGAGAGGAGACGCGGATATCTAGGCTCCCAGTAGATGCAGTTCATCAACACGTCGAGGTATGGCAGGTGGCGATCGAAGATGCCGCGGAACCTCTCGGGATGAGCGTAGTACTCTTGCAGGTCAAACGAGTGCGCGGTGTCGAGTGGCCGCGCCATGTCTTGTTCCTTGAACACAACCTTGAAGATCGCCTTGTTCGCTCTTGGATGCGATCCTTGAAGTGTTGGCAGATCGCTCGGGGAGATCTCTTCCACCGGGAGGAGACCGAGGATCTCCTGCGCGCCGCGAGAGACGTTCCCGTAGCCGGCAAACCCAACAACGAGAGGCGTAATCTGCTTAGAAAGGCCCTCAGTAGCGATCTGCTCTCCGATCTTCTTTAGTTCGCTCTTGGCTGTCTCCAGATCCGAGTAGTCGAATGCGCGCTTAACTTTCGTGAATGGGTTATCGATCCCTTGTGCCGCCAATCGCTGGCCGAGGGTCCACAACGTGTCAATCATGCCCGCCAGGCCAGCGAAGTTTCCGAAGAAGATCAGCCGCCGTCCCTTCTCGGTCGTGATCTTCTCGTAGTCGATCAAGGTGCAAGAAAGGTCAAGCATCTTTTGCAGCATCGGCATGTTATACGGTTGGCCCTTGATCGTGTGCGAGAAGAAGATGTAGGTCTTTCCCGGCTTAAGAACCGGGATCGGGACCTCTTTAATCCCGAATATGACAGGGCAGGAGGAGAGGTCTTCTACTACCTCGATTCCTGCGCGTTCGTAGTCCGAAGCGGTGAATACTCTCTTATCTGAAGACTGTGCAACCATGTTAAGGCCGCTTTGCTCGATGAGGTGATGTGCGTCCTGTGGGACTAGCGGAGTGCGCCGCTCCCACGCATACATGTCCTCGCGCCGAATTCCAACTTTCTTGTTCATATTCGTTACTAACCCCCTTGGAGTCCTGGCGGTATCATAAACGTTGGCGCGCAAAGAGCAAGCTGTAATCCACTATTCTAACGAGTTTTCATACACGACCTCACCGTCGAAGATTGTCATCTGGACGGACATATCTATGATTTCCGCAGGATCAGTGAACGGGTTTCCATCCAACATGACAAGATCGGCCAGCTTACCGATCTCAATCGTTCCTTTCTTGTCTTCTTCGCGTGAGGCGTAGGCTCCGCCGATAGTGTAGGCCTTGAATGCTTCTTCGGGCGATATCTGTTGCACCGGATAAGGAGCATTTACCGCCCAGTGAATCCCGTACAGCGGGTTAAACGGCATGCAGTCTGAGCCGAAAACTAGCCTGACTCCTTGCTTCTCCAACGAACAAAATGGGTTCATCAGCACTGTGCGCTCTCTTCCCAATCGATGGTCGTACATCCCACCCGCAAGGCCCCATTGGCCGACGAAATTGGGTTGCATGGAGGCGATGATGTTCATCTCCTTCGTCTTGATGATCTGCTCGGGAGTGATCATCTCGGCGTGCTCGATGCGGTGGCGCAGGTCCTTCTTACACCGAGCATTAGCCCTCTCGAAACAGTCCAGCACCAGATCTAGCGCCCGATCGCCGATTGCGTGTATTGCAAGCTGAATATCGTTATTGTGAGCCTTGAGCACAATCTCTTCCAGCTTCTCCTTATCCCATATCAATAGGCCGGATTCCTCGGGGTTGTCGAGGTACGGTTTACTCAAGGCGGCCGTGCTAGCACCAATCGAGCCATCGGAGAAAACCTTGAGCGGTCCCAGTTGCAGCTTATCGTTTCCAAACCCCGTACCAAGGCCGAGGTCGATCAGATCGTCCAGGTATTCCGTTGTGGGCATGAGACTCGCGCGGATGTTCAACTTTTCCGCCTGATTGAGCAACCGGTATGCTTTCAGCATCCTCCCGTCAACCTGGGCGTCCTGGATGGATGTTACTCCGAGCCGGTGTGCTATTCGTGTTGCTGTCGTTATCCCTGAAGCGAACTCGTCGCTGCTCGGCTCCAGGATCTTCGCTGCCAACTCGACGGCGTCCTCCTTCAGGATCCCCGTTGCTACTCCACCCACCATCTCGTAGCCGATGGTATCCTTGGGAATGTCCAGGATCTTCAGCGCTCGTGTATTGACGGAGTTAAGGTGAGCATCCACCCTGCGCAGGAGGACAGGATTGTCGGGCGCAACCGCATCAAGCTCCTCCTTATTCATATAATTGTTGCTATCGCTCCAGTGGCTCTCGTCCCATCCTGAACCGATGACCCACTCGCCGGCTGCTTTATTGAGGGAAAATTCTTTGATCTTTGCCAGAGCCTCGTGTTTCGCCGTTGTATCGGACAAGTCCAGATACCCCTCTCGGACCCCCATATAGGCGAAATGTGTATGAGCATCGACAAACCCGGGGAGAAGCACGCGTCCTCTTGCATCTATCACGCGAATCTTGGGATCCGCGAATTCCTGCACCTCGCGATCCGATCCCAGGAGGGTGATTGTATTCCCCTTGATTCCGACTGCTTGGGCAATAGTATCTGATGCATCAAGCGTGTAGACCACCGCGTTCACAATGGCAATATCGAGGGCTGGACTCCCTGGCTTCTTTGTTGGCATCTGGCCTCCCATGGGCGGCGGCATTATTGTGTGATCCTCGGTGCTCCGATCTGATCTTCGGCGCACTCGCCTCACTTGCTTCAGAGGCACTCTTGACCCTCACAACGGACCTCGGAAGCAATCTTCCCTGATTGTATGAAAAATCGATGAGCGCGCAATCAAAAACGATCGTATCCGAGGCTTTTAGCTAGGATTGTCATGTCAGTGCATAGCGGCATCAGGATCCTGATGGTTCTTGCTGGACTTGCTCATAGCAGAGCAACCCAGATATATGAACAGTCAGGACGAAAAGAGATGAAACAGTAGAATTCGAGCTTCCATCCTTTCGATTTAACGCAATGAGTAACAATGCCGCTCTCATAGACTACCAAATGATAGGGAGCATAGTAGACCCAAATAGAGCTGTTGCTTTTCGATGCATCGGCTTCAACCCCAACGCCCGCGGCAACTATCCGTTGTGGACGTCCCCATATATCAGAGACCTGTGCCTCTGACATGCGTGGTACGACAGCGGTCTCTTTCTGCACAAACTCCATTCCTGAACCGATGAACATCAAGAGCAGGGAAGTGCAGGTGATCAACCGAACATAACACCATGCTGCGCACACCGCGAACCTCCTCCCCTCTTCTGAGGCAAGAAAAAACTTCCTGTCCATAAACGTATAGATGTAAGGAGATGATGCGTAGGGTACAAGGCTCCAATGAACGTGATATCTGTCACTTACGCGCCTGTAGCAAGCGCGCGGGAACTCGGGCAACTATCAGCGTCTCGGAAAGCCAAGACAGCGTAGGAGTTTGACCTTCCTGTGGTGACAAGTAATGGGAACTCATCCTTGCCTGGGAATGAGGGACTTGGGTAATTGGCTCTTAAGGGCTATCATTGGCAACTCGTGACGTAACTGCAGCAATCCGCACAAATTGAGGAGAGTGAAAATTATGGCGACCGACCCTTCCACGTACATCACGACAGAACAGCTGAATGCCTTTGGTGAGGCGTTCAACAGCAGTCCCAAGAATCGCCTTTCGATGAATGCGGTCACCAAGAACCCCGTGCACTCGGTGGCGTTGAACCGCGCGGTTGTCACCGGGACCGACCACACCTTTTCGCATAAGCTCTCGAGCAACAAGGCCACAGCCCAGAAGAAGAGCGGTCGCTGCTGGCTGTTCTCCGGATTGAACGTGCTGCGCGCTGAGGCGATCAAGAACCTGAACGTGAAGGAATTTGAGTTATCACAGAGCTACCTCATGTTTTGGGATAAGCTGGAGAAGTCGAACTACTTCCTGGAGAGCGTAATCGCTACCCTTGACGAGCCGATCGACGGACGCCTGTTCATGTTCCTACTCAAGGACCCGCTTCAAGATGGCGGGCAGTGGGATATGTTCATTAACTTGGTCAAGAAGTACGGCGTCGTTCCCAAATACCTGATGCCCGAGACAGAGAGCAGCAGCAATTCACGGGTGATGAACTTTATCGTTACCACAAAATTGCGCGAGTACGCGGCGCAGCTGCGCCGACTGCACGATCAGGGGAAGAACATCGATGTGCTGCGAGCTCGAAAGGAGGAGATGCTCACCGTCATCTACCGCATGCTCTCCATCCACCTCGGTCAGCCGCCGCGGAAATTCTTCTGGCAGTGGCAGGACAAAGACGAGGAATTTCATCGTGTGGGCGAGGTGACACCGCAGCAGTTCTTTAAGCAGTATGTGAATTACGACCTCGACTCCGTTGCTTGTCTGATTAACTGCCCCACCGCGGATAAGCCGTTCAATAAGCTGTACACGGTTGAGTACCTGGGAAACGTCATTGACGGTGAGATCGTGCGCTACCTGAACGTGGAGATGCCTGTGTTTAAGCAGGCAGCGGTGGAAATGATCAAGGCTAAGCGACCAGTTTGGTTTGGCTGCGATGTGGGAAAGATGATGGAGCGCGACCTGGGGATACTCGACATGGAGGTTTACGACTACGGGCTGGTCTACGACACCGAGTTCAAGTCGGACAAAGCGGAACGAGTAAATTATGGGCAGAGCGTAATGACGCACGCGATGGTCCTCACAGGTGTCGATCTCGATGAGTCTGGTGCGCCGACCAAGTGGCGGGTGGAGAACAGTTGGGGCGACAAGCTGGGGGATAAAGGCTTCTTCGTCATGAGCGACCGCTGGTTCGACGAATTCATGTACGAGGTGGCGATTGAGAAGCGCTTTCTTGATCCTGAACTACTGGCGGTCCTGGACACAGAGCCAATCAAGCTCCACCCGTGGGATCCGATGGGATCGCTGGCGATCGCTGCATAGCTTGCGCTCTTACATCAAGAATCCCGATAGACAACGCTCAGCACCGAGAGGATGAGATAGCGTAACCCTCGATGCTGAGCACTTGTTTGCTTCTGATCCGTTCTCTCTGTTGCGGATATGCGATTGTAGTGGATTTATCTTGACAATCCCCGGGGATGGACACATAGTTGGAATAGGTAAGATATTGGTAACATACACTAATGCGAAGGTATACTTTGTTTTCAACTTATCTGGGCTCTCCGAAGGCAAGTACTGGATGATCCTAGCTGGAATACATGTTGTTGGAGATGAGATATGGCTCTAAGGCAAACCTATCTATCGATGAAGGCGAAGCTCTCTGCAGATGTTAAGACCGTTCTGGTTATGCGCGGAAGGGGAAACGATGATCTAGCTCCGAGCAAGCAGTTGCTCGACGATTTCAACCGCTACAAACAAGAGTTCAAGGAACACTCGGGCGACTATCCCGATGCTTACTCGGATGCATGGGACAAGAGCAATTTCGAACCACGCTTTATGCAGCAGATTCTCGATGAGCCCAAGTCCATGGAGCGCCTCAAGGCTCTTGCCGAAGAAGCGAAAGGCAAGGACATATATCTGATCTGTTACGAAGGCGAAGACAAGCCGTGTCATAGGAAGTTATTACTGAAGATAGCAAAGCAGCAGTTCAATACAGCGGTAAACGACGCGCCATTCCAGCCTGATTGTGATTATCAGTTATCTCTTCTCTAGGAAATTTCAGTGTAATCTTGCCTCCGCTCTTAGATCGTCAGTTGGTCAAAGTTTCCCATCGTGGCATCATCTAGCGAACCAGATGCTTGAATCCGCTTGATAAGTAGGGCGCGGCCCGATTGAAGTGGGTCGCGCGTTTCTTTCTGGCATGTCAGTGGGCCAAACCCGTATCAAGACCCCAATATTGTGTGTCGGCGACATGGGACTTAGCTGGCCTCTGCTTTGAATGAAGGCAGCAGTTTGCCATGTCAACTGCAGGAAGTCGCGGGTAGGCGCTTTGCTGTTGCTGTGTTGTTGCAGAAGGCTGGTATTGCTGTGGGGTTTGGTGGGGGTCTGCGCGCGATTCCGATTCGTCTTCTTGGCGAGATGGAAGGATAATACTGCAGTAGCGTGTGGCGAAATTGGGACTCGAATATGGAAAAGAGTAAGACAGCTAGATTCAAACGTGTCTCGTACGCTCGACAGGTGGTTAGTCAGGTGAAAACACGGATTGTTCATGCTGCGCGTGTTTCTTCCACGCAAGATGTGGCATGTGAGATGATGCCGCGTGAGCTGGGGACGGTGATCGTTGCTGATGCTCAAGAGAAGGGGCGCGGGCGGCGCGGGCATGTGTGGCTCTCACCTCGCGGCGGCTTGTACGCATCCATCCTTCTTCGTATTGATCCGGTCCTCTCGCTGCGAGTGGGAGTAGCCGTTGCGCGTGCGTTGGAGCAGGCAGGAATCGTCGCGCGCCTGAAGTGGCCAAACGATGTGCTCGTCGCTGGCAAGAAGATCGCCGGAATCCTCATCGAAGTAGCGGATGGAACAGCGATTGTTGGCGTTGGGGTGAACATCGATAGCGCTCCCCTTTCGGAGGCGACGTGCATCGTGAGCGAAACTCGAGCGTCGATCACGCGTGATGAGCTGTTAGACACGATTCTGCAAGAGATCGAGATAACATACGAGGAAGATATTATCGAAACGTATCGCGCGCTGTGCGCGACGCTGGGACGCACGGTGCGGGTTAGTATCGCCGCTGGGAAGAAAGTTACGGGAATCGCTCTAGGGATCGATCGAGACGGGCATCTCCTCGTTGATGATGGGGAGGCTACGCGCACAATCGCTGGCGGTGATTGTGTACATCTGGACACCAGGGTTTGACGTTGCTCGTGCAAACGGCTAATCTCGTGGTGACATGAGGAAAGGAGAGACCGGATGATGCTATGGGGAAAGCAGAAGAAGATTGAAGCCTTGGTGATCAAGCATCTGGATAAGGTAGTGGAGACGTTAGATTTCTTTCATGATTCCCTCTTTAACTATCTTAGCGGCAATATTGACCAGGCCGACAGGCTGGCGCTTGCCACCCATAAGGCGGAGAGCTGTGCCGACGACATCCGTCGCGAGGTAGAGGCGCAGCTACTCGGTGGTGCGCTTCTGGCTCCATCGCGGCGGGATATCTTGGAGATCATCGAACGTGCGGACGGTCTAGCCAATGCCGCCGAAGCGGCGCTCGACTATATCATGCTGCAACAGGTGAACATCCCCGACGAGATAAAAGGGCAATTACACAGTATCGGGGAGAAAACAGGAGAGATATCTCGTGAGGTCAGGCAGGCGATGCAGTTGATGTTCGATGACATAAGACACGTAACAGAGCACACCAAGGTAATCGAGATAAAGGAAGGCGAGATCGATCGTTTGGAGCGGGATGCGACCAAGCTTATCTTTAGGATGGATATCAGCCTGGCAGAGAAGCTGCAGCTACGGGGGATGATCGAAGAACTGGTCGAGATCTCCGATCGAGCAGAGGATCTTTCTGACCGTATTGACATCATGGTTGCCGAGAGGAAGCTGTAGCAGGATTTCGCTGAAGGTCAGTAATTCGTCTCACGTCCGAGGATCATCAATACCAACGCCAATGTACGCCCGGCCTTCTCGATCTTCGTCCGCGAGATGGTGTTGGTTGTGTCCGATGGAGTGCGTGATGTCTTCTCCCATCCCTGCCAGCTCAGGGTGATATCGGGCGATTCCTGACCACTGTCGCGCGCGGTCTTTGCCGCGAATAACACGCTCATGTCCACTGCATCCTCCACTGGCCGTGCCTGCACACCCATTCGCTGGGCAGCGTCTTCGAACAAATTCATGAGACGGAGGTTCCCTCGCGAGAATAAGGCTAATCCCCGTCCGTCACTTGCTCCACTCGCATGGGGATAACAACGGAAGACACATGTCTGCATATGCAATTGGGTTGCGGGAGCACGTGCGAGGAAGGACAATCCGATTCTGCACAATGACGTGCTCCAGGAAAGAGGGAGGGGTGATGGCTAGGGACAAGAGATCTATGTTCGTGTATCTTGCCCTCGGATTTGCGATGCTCGTGTGGGGTCTTTCCTTCCTGGCGATCAAGGATGTGGTTTCGCATGTGCCTGTGTTCACCCTCCTCTTCCTCAGATTCAGTGTGGCCACCATTCTGCTTGGCATAATTGGAGGAGCAATGCGGGCACTTGCCATCTCCCGGCGTGATCTTGCCGTCCTCGCTAGCTTGGCACTTCTGAGTCCCATCGGCTACTTCTTGTTTGAGACTTTTGGCGTTGCAAACACGCAACCAAGCCATGTTTCGGTGATCATCGCCGCTATTCCCACAGTTGTCCTTATCATCGCGTTGGGCAAACGCCAGGAGAACGCTACATGGCGGAAGGGATTAGGTCTCGCTGTCACTTACGGAGGAATATTTCTCCTTGTCGTCTCTGGGCTGCACGAACCAGGGGCGAGGGTGTTTGGTGACGTTCTCGTATTCGGGGCGGTGATGTGCGCGGCAGTGAGCACTGTGCTGATCAAGAATGTCTTGCAGCGCATTACCCCTTTGCAACTGACATTCTATCAGTTCATGCTTTCGCTATTCATCTTCGGACCGCTGGCGGCGACCGATAGCTGGAGCTGGGTAACGACGATCACCGCGATGCAGGTATCAGAGATCCTTTTCCTCGGTGTCCTCTGTTCTGCCGGTGCTTTCTTGGCGCACCACTACGCCCTCACACGTCTGTCGGCAACACAGGTCGCAGCATCGGCGAGCTCTATCCCCGTGATAACCCTGTTTGCTGAGGTTCTGCTCATGGGAACGAGACTGAGCCTCTTGAAGGGATTCGGAACAGCGATTGCAGTTGCGGGTGTGTTGTTGGTACAAACTGGGATCGTGCAGCATCCGGAGATCATGCTGGAGGAGGGATAGACTTGAGTCGTTTTTCACACTTGTGGCAGAGGATGCGACCCCATCCAGTGCGGGTGCGCACTGTGATTCGCCTCGCGTATCCTGTGGCGTTAGGGATGATCTCTATCACCCTGCTGAACGTTGTCGATACGGCGATGCTCGGGCGCCTCGGATCGGTATCGCTCGCTGCGGCGGGAATCAGCGGCGTCGCTTACTTTGCGATAGTCTTCTCCATTGCAGGGATCGGGATTGGAGTTCAAACGCTCACTGCACGGCGCTACGGCGAGGGTGAACTATTGCAGTGCGGGCAGGTTTTAAACGCTGGGATCATGCTAGCGCTCTTGGCCGGGGTGCCGCTCGTCTTATCCAGCGGAGCGATCGCTCAGATCCTCTCGCCGCTCCTTTCGCAGCAGGGCGATGTTGTTTCCCTCGGAGCGATCTACATGCGTTATCGCTTCCTTGGATCCGTCTTTCTCCTGCTGAACATGGTCTACCGCGGCTTCTACAACGGCATTGGGGATACCAAACAGCAGTTGGTGTCGGCGATCCTCGTTACGGTATCCAACGTTCTTCTTGACTATGCGCTCATCTTCGGGAACCTGGGATCTCCCAAGATGGGAGTAGCTGGTGCGGCTATCGCTTCGTCGATAGCTACAGCGATCGGATCCGCGTATTTCCTGTTCATCAGCTTGATGCCGAAGTATCGCAAGGTCTACCGGCTCTATCGTCACTTCATGCAGGCCCTTTCTCGCGTTCGACCGATTATCCGCCTGTCTGCACCAGTGATGGGACAGAGGTTGATGTCCAACGGGAGCTTCTTTGTCTTCTTCTCAATCGTTTCCCGGATTGGAACGCTGGAGCTTGCGGCGAGCAACATCATCCGCTCGGTCATTGGCCTGTCGATCATGCCGGCGATTGGGATCGGTGTGGCGGCGATGACGCTTGTCGGCCAGAACCTTGGAGCGAAGAAACCGGATGAAGCGGAGATCTTCGCTTGGGACGCGGCGAAACTTGCCGCCTACTTGATGGCTGCAGTTGGTCTGTTGTTTGTTGCGTTCCCGCGGGTCATATTCATGATCTACACGTCAGACCCTGCCGTAATTGCCCTCGGGCGAACGCCACTCATCTTCCTTGGACTGACACAGGCATTCGGTGGAATCTCGTTGGTCCTCGAACAGTCTCTGCAAGGGGCCGGGAATACGCGTTACGTGATGCTTGCTGAGGTGATTGCGTGTGTTCTCTTCTACCTTCCCGTTGCTTATCTGCTCGGGATTCGCGCGCACTTGGGAATTACCGGTGCGTGGCTGGGCGAGCTTGTATACTGGATAACCCTGTCCTCATTGATGGCCGCGAAGTTTCGCACGGGAACATGGAAGACGATCCGAGTGTAGCCTGGGAATAAATCAGGATGGGTGGCTTCTCGGCATTGCCCGTGCCCTTCCTGAAACGGGAAGAAAAGACACGGCACACCATACAGGCATGCCGTGTCATGTTAAATGAAGTTATTAGCTACTACTAAATGGCCACGACGTCTTGCGCCTGTGGACCCTTGTCGCTGCTAGCAACAGTAAACTCTACTTTCTGTCCTTCCTTCAGCGTACGGTAACCCTCACCGCGAATCGCTCCAAAATGAACAAAAATGTCTTCACCCTGCTCGCGCTCGATGAAGCCATAACCCTTACTGTCATTAAACCACTTGACGGTACCTGTTTCTCGATCTGCCATCTCCATCACCTCCGTACTGCTAGTTAATCGAGGCAGAACGTTTGTAAAAACCAGACGACTGCCATCATCGATGGAAGGATACTACGGCGCTGGGTCGTTATCAAGAGTGAAGTTGGGGGCCGCGGTGGGAAAGTTGGACCAGCTGGAGTGTGGTAAGATCGCCTCAAGAGGAGAGAGCTGATCAAAGTAGGTAACAAAGGAAAGAGATATTCTCCACGGTTTCAGTTTCAAGTAGTGTTGGGGGCACTGAAAGGGGATCGGGAGGCAACGGAGATTGCGCGAGCGTACAACATACATCCGGTGACCTTGTCTCGCTGGAAGCAGGAGTTCCTGGAGAAGGGAGGAGAGGTATTTGGTAAGGACACAACGGTGGCACAGTACGAGAAGAAGATCAAGGAGCTAGAGCAGCTGCTGGGAAGGAAAGAAGTGGAGATTGCGCTACTGCGAAATTTCGTGGAAGGCAGCTCGTGACGGAAGAGGAGGTGGAGCTAGTGGATGAGTACAAGGGTGAATATGGTCTGAACACCTGTCTTGCCGCTATCGAGCTGCCAAAGAGCACGTGGTACTACCAGAAGAAGGAGAAGGTGGTATACGAAGAGAAGTACAAGGAACTGAAGAGACCAGTGCTGGATGTAATCAGAGAGAACCCAGGGTATGGATACCGGCGCATCCTTCCTGAGCTAGATGACGCAGGATATGGGGTAGGTGAGTTTGTGTTACGTCGGATGTTGGAGCGCTGGGATCTTGAATTACTGCGCACGATCAGGAAGCCAAGGCTGTCTGGGCCGCGCAGATATCTTAAGCAAGGGAGGAAGGGCTGGAATCTGGTGAGCAAGATCGAGGATCCGCAGGCATTGCAGGTATTGTACACCGACTTCACGGAGATCCGATATGACGAGGGAAAGAAGAAAGCGTACTTGATGCCGATCCTCGATCACAAAACGAAACTGGTTGTCGGATGGGAAGTAGCCGAGCACAAGAACACAGACCTAGCGTTGGGAGCATTGGGCATGACACACCACCCTGGGAGCGATGGGGATTAGCCTAGAGGACTGTTTCATCCATCACGATCAAGACGCGGTATACACAGGGTACAGATGGCTACAAGCGGTGTTGATCAGGCAAAGGGCGAAGATCTCCTTCTCGGAGAATGGAGCGAGGGGAAACACATACATGGAGTCGTTCAACGGACACTTCAAAGGCGAGAGCGGAAAGCTGTTCTTCGATGCGAGGAACATATGGGAGTTGAGAAGAGCGATTGCTAAGCAGATCGAGTACTACAATGTACGGAGGAGACACTCGGCGCTGGGATACCTGTCACCATGGACGTATATCAAACAAGAGGTGACCTTGCCAGAACCAACACTTGATTTAGCACAAATTAGCGCCTAGACTGGTGCGGAATTCCCACCGCATGTCTAACCTCCCCTGCCAGAAACTCCTTAACAACTTGACTCTCAAATGCCTTGCTGAACTTCCTCCTGCCTGCCATGCAGCATACTCCCTGCGACCCTGCAGACAATGTATTAACTCCCACATCTATCTGCCCAGTCGTAGGGGTTCACTTCAGATCCTTCCTACGTCTTAGGAAGAAGCTGGGTAATCTCTCCAGTGAGAAGAGTTACCTTCATGAGTTTATAAGTATCAGTTCCGATTTCGATAGCGAACCCCAGGGTTTTATTGTCGATCCAGAATTGAGTTGCCGCACCGATTGTTCCATCAAGAACTTGCTCTTCGTGCGTTTCCAGATCGTACAGGATGACTACTGGGATATCGTTGTTCTCTCCTGTAGCTCCGATGTAGGAAAGGAGCGATCCATCCATCGAAAAGGCGGGGACAAGGCCGCGATCAGACACCATATACGCGCTATCCTCATCCCGATCGATGAGGTACAGCGGTGGTTCCTCGCTATTATCCTCCATCTGCGGAGATATGAGCGCCTGGTCGTACAACGACAGAGCGATGTAGTCACTGCTGGATGCCACATCCCACAGGAAGGCAGCAGGCAGGAGAAACAGCATCTCCTCCATTCCCTGAGAGAGGAAGAACGAGCCAATCTCTTCTGTCGCGTCTGTCATGACGTCGTAGGATGATACGTGTGCGAGCTTCAACGATCCCTCGGCTGTCTGGGAGATGGTAATGAGCATTCCATCCCAGCCCAGACGTCTATAGCTGATAACATCGTCCTTAAGCACCGCATACTCTTCTTGCAACGGATCATACACCATCAATTGGGGAAGATCCTTATCGTCCTTAAGGTCAAGGTAAGTGATACTCCCCTCCGAGGTGAACTGTGGAGCGAGGATGATATTCTCCGAGCGGAAGAGCCTCACAGATTGGGAATCCGACTGTACTCCGGAAATCAACACGTTCCACGCGATCGGCTGTCCAAGCTCATCCTGTTCCGTCTCGATGAACAGGATCTTGCTCCCGTCCGCCGACCAATCGAGAACGCCGCTATCGCCACTAGAGGCCACGTTGTCCAGATGCACAAGCTCCCCATCCCGCAGGAGGACAAGATGACAATCCCCCTCAGGAAGCATCATGTACGCTCCGTCATCGACGATGAACAGGGCAATAGCACCATCAGGACCGACGCGCGGTTGATTGAAAATGAAACCGCAGCCAGATAGAAGAAGACCAACTACCACCAACATCAACAGGTATCGAGTTTTCATGCATCGAGCATATTCGCCATGGTCAACTTCGTCAACTGCGAGGAAGGGTTCATGTGCAGATGAATCCCCCCTGCACCACGAAAATACAATCTTTCGTAGCGTGGGAGCTTGCCTTCGACGTTCCCTTGCCACCCTAAGCTACGGCTCAACGTGGCAGACAAGCTGCACACGCTACGGGAAAGGCTACATGTCAAGAGTTCGTTACCCACTCAGAACAACGAAGAGACAAGACTTTTCGGTTGCTCCGTCATCTGTTTCCGATGACTATCGCTTCCCTTCGCAATCTTCGTATCCTTCGTGGTCAACTGGTGCTCTAGGCTCGCTGCAAGAGATGGCTACGTGCAACGGCGGTCCCTTCTCTGTTCGCCCGATCCACATCGCCATCCTTGAGGTAAGAAACGATGAACCCAGCGGCAAAGGCATCCCCGGCCCCTGTCGGATCGACACCGTCGATTTCTGCCACGTGCTGGACGGAACGTTTCTTTCCATCCCAAGCGATGGAGCCGTCACGCCCCATGGTGAGAGCACCCACAGGAAATCGCACAGACAGCGAATCGACGATCCCCTCCGGAATATCCTCATCAGTCATGATCCTCCCCTCCGCTAGGTTGGGAAAGACGATCCTTGCAGCACTGATCTCAGCCAAGAAAGCCTGCACACCGTAGGATAAGATCAGGTTCGCCGGTGGAGGATCGATCGACACGCTCATTTTATGCAATTTAGCTATGCTCAGCGCGCATTTTGCCGCCGCATGCTGTACCTCGCTCAAGAATGTGTACCCGGATAAATGAAGGTGATCGGCATCGGCAAACCACTCTTCGTCAATCAACGAAGGATCGATCATGTCGTTTGCTCCCCGCGAGCAAAGCATCGTCTTCCCTCGATCGCTCTTGAGTGAGACAATTGTTCCACTTTGTACACCACTACGCTGCAGATGCGGGATCACGCGGGCACCGTTCAGCGATTCCACAAGGATATTGCCCACGAGATCGTCACCCACGCAGCCAATGAACTCCACAACCGCACCGGCGTGGGCAGCGACACGAGCAAAATTAGCCGCAGAACCACCCGGTTCTACAACAACCCTCGTCCTCACTTCTCCTTCAATAGGAAGCGCTGAAGGAATACTCGCCAGCACATCCAGGTTGATGTCCCCGAGGACGAGAATACGGCTCATCCTTCGCTTCGCAGTTCGGCGACCGCATCGGCCATAGCACGGACCCGATCAAGATCTATTGATGCATCGACCCTTTTCCCCTCCTTGAAAACCGTCCCCACGATGAATCCGTCCGCCGCGTGGTAGGTAGAGAGGTTATCGATCCGGACACCGCTTCCTACAAAGACAGGAAGATCCGTCATCTGCTTCACCTTGGCCAGGTTCTCCGGTGGGGTACGCTTTCCCGTTCCGATCCCGGACACGATCAACCCATCCGGGTGATTACGATCGGCATCAAGCGCCGCCTCTTCGATCGTCGTCAGGTGAGCGGCGTGCTTAACGTGTACGTCGGCGAGGATCTTTACATCACACTTGAGGCGCTTGCGCAGGTCGAGGATCTCTCGCGCATTCCCTTCGATCGTCCCCTGATCGGTGAACGCCACGCCGCAGAACACGTTTACCCGCACAAACGCAGCTCCGGTTGCCGCCGCAATGGCAAGCGCAGCTATACCGTCGTTACGCAGCACGTTCACCCCGACTGGCACCTTCGCTACGCGGACGATATCGCTCACGACAACCGTCATCGCTGCCACAGTCTCCTTCGGCGCGTACTTAGCAAACGGCGCATCACCGAAGTTCTCCACGATCACACCATCCACCCCGCCTGACTGGAGCACGTCTAGATCGCGACGAGCTTTCTCTATGATCGTCCCCAGGCCCTTTCCGGTGTAGCCGTAGCTTCCGGGAAGGGGAGGCAGGTGGATCATGCCAATAAGCGGTTTCTCGCATAGAAATAGTTTCATGATTGGAAACTATACATTTGCGCGTTGCAGACAAGCAAGACCAAGAGCCAAGATTGGACAGAACAGCGGGCGTGATCTAGAATTAACGTGCTATGAAAACAGTCGATCTGATCAGAAAGAAGCGTGATGGAGAGAAACTGAGTCGCGAGGAGATCAAGTTCCTCATCGATGGATACGTAGGTGGAGAGATTCCTGACTATCAAGTGTCCGCCCTACTAATGTCAATCTACTTTGAGGGGATGGATGACCAGGAGACGGCGATCCTCACCGATGTGATGGCCCACTCGGGAACAATGCTCGATCTGTCGAAGATGAAGGGTTTCCCTGTAGACAAGCACTCCACCGGGGGAGTGGGGGACACGACATCCCTCGTCCTCATCCCTCTTCTTGCCGCCGCTGGACTGACAGTAGCCAAGCTCTCCGGCAGGTCGCTTGGGCACACCGGAGGGACAATCGATAAGCTGGAATCGATCCCTGGATTCCGGACAGACCTGTCGCGCGAGGAGTTCCTCGGCCTCGTGGGGCGCACCGGTCTCGCCTTGGCCGACCACACCGCGGATATGGTCCCCGCCGATCGGCTGCTGTACGAGCTGCGCGATGTCACCTCGACCGTCGATTCCCTCCCGCTCATTGTCTCCTCGATCATGTCCAAGAAGATCGCTGGCGGCGCACGCGGGATCGTGATCGACGTTAAGACGGGATCAGGAGCGTTCCTCAAGAAGTTGGAGGACTCCCGCCACTTGGCACAGGCACTCGTCGCCATCGGCGCGCACCTCGGCCGAGAGATCTCCGCTCTTATCACTGACATGTCACAACCGCTGGGGCGCATGGTCGGAAATGCTCTTGAGGTACGTGAGGCGATCGCCACCCTCAAAGGGAACGGCCCGCAGGACTTGGAGGATTTATGCTGCGCGCTCGGCGCAGAGCTCGTCCTCTTCTCGGGAGGACAGATCAGCGATTACTCTGGAGCAGTGGAGCACCTGCACAGCCTGTTGCACGATGGTTCCGCACTGAAGAAGTTCGTGCAGATGGTGTCAAACCAAGGCGGAGACCCCGCTGTCGTTGATGATTTGGATCTTCTCCTTACCGCTAGCAGCAAGATCGAGGTTCCAGCGCCGCGCAGTGGTATCGTGATGAACCTTGATGCACTGTCGATCGGACGTGCGGCGAACCTGCTTGGCGCTGGCCGCTTCACCAAGGATGACGTGATCGATCCGGCGGTGGGAATTGAGGTCGTATGCAAGGTCTCGGAACGGGCGAACAAAGGCGAACCTGTCGCCATTCTGCATGTTAACAACGAGACGAACCTCCAGCAGGCAAAGAACATGGTTGCGCAGGCCTACACGGTCGGCGACGAAAAAGTGAGCGCACCTCAACTCATCGTCGAACGCGTCACAGGAGACTCGAAACAATCGGATGATTGAGTGATTGAACCATCGGAAGATCGGTTCACTCAATCATCACCTCCTGTAATAACCATTCGCCGATAGGGTGTCTCTTGGGTGAAATAAAGCTTGCTTGGTTTCACTCCTCAGTTGTTGAATGGTGAGATTGATCAGGAGCGTGGTCTTTGCTTCCACTTCTATTCTTTGTGGTGAATCTCGTTTGATATCCATCGTCTTGGGCCCTATAATAGGCCCGTACTTTGGGCACCAATCTTAGTGCTAAGGAGGAAGTATGATACAGGCGAAATTCAGCGTTGAAGAGTCGCAAGTTCACTTCTTGCGCGATCACGAGAAGTACGGCTTCAAAGACAAGAGTTCGCTGCTTCGGGCGGCTGTCGATCATTACAGAGTGGAGCTTGAGCTTGAGCAACTAAAGCTGTCAGCCAGTGCTTATTCTGCAATCTACTCCAAAGACAATGACTTGCAGGACCTAACTGAAGCAGCGCTCAATGGATGGCCGAAATGACCGTGCTGAGAAGGGGCATGATCGTTGAGGTCAACCTTGATCCAACTGTAGGCTCTGAGACAGGCAAGACAAGACCGTGCGTAGTTGTGACTAACGATGTGTATAATGAAAGGGTTCCAGTCATCCAAGTCGTTCCAATAACGGCATGGAGCGCTAAGAAAGCTAGAATCATGACTAACGTGGAACTTCAACCCTCCAAAGGAAATGGCCTATCTAAGAGGTCCATAGCAGATTGTTTACAAACGCGGCCAATAGATCGTCTTCACAGGTTGGTTGGGATTCGCGGAGAGGTGTCGCCTGCAAGGCTTGAAGAAATCGATCATGCTTTGAGGATCGTTTTCGGGCTTGGGTGATAAATTCTCCGGACAACACACTAACCACTGGCCCGCTCGTCACAGCATTGCTGCTCAATTAACCTCGATCGTGATCAGTTCTTCGTCTTCCTTTGGTGCTGAAATGGGGATCGTCAGCATGTCTTCAGCACCAATTCTCAGCGATTCTACGAGTTCGTTCTTGGTTCTCTCTTAAGCATTCACTCCTGCCAGATCCACAAGCCACCCGATCCACCAATACTCGTTCTTTCTGATGACAGGTCCAAACTTGATCTGCCAATCACCTGCTTTTGCTTAAAAAAGGGATGTCAAGGGGTGGAGCACAAAAGTTCCTCACCACGAATGACCTATCTGCGTCCGAAGGACAGGCAGGCACGAAGGGGTTAAAGGCACTGCTCACAGGTCGGCCCCAATAAGCTTGGGCCCAGTTCCTGGTGCACTTCAATAGCACAACCAAGTACCCAATTTGACAGCTCATCGAATTCCATTCTTCGTGTCCTTCGTGCTCTTCGTGGTGAAGCTATTGTCCCTCAGTAGTGTCTTTCTCTTGGCTCGCCCAATCACTCAATGGTTCAATCTCCCGACTACTCAATCCCTACAGTGAGAACGCCTCCGGGAGGAGGTCGCGGATCGTCGTGCGCACAAACTCTCCCTCCGGATTTCCCATGAGGATCTCGATATTGGGTGCGTGTTCATATATCACCTGGCGACACGCCCCACATGGCTGACAGTGATCGCCCTTGCACGTCACCGCAAGCTTGACGAAGTCGTGGTGTCCCTCGGAGACGGCTTTGAATATCGCGGTGCGCTCGGCACAAATCGAAAGACCGTTCACGGCGTTCTCCACGTTGACTCCGGTGAAGACCGTGCCATCAGAGCAAAGGATGGCCGCTCCAACGGGGAACTTGGAGTATGGACAGTACGCGTTCACCCGCATATCGTTTGCCATTTGTAACAGAGCGTTGTCATCGATCAAAATCGGATCACCAATCCTATTTTTGCTGATACTGTACCACTCTTGATCCCCCACCACCCGCTCTCCTCGCTGAGAGGCAACAGGTAAGCACCCTGCACGACCAAACGCAGGAACGGTGGGCCAAGCTCGATCTGCGCGGAGACGTGCCCAGCGAATGTCGTCCAGGTAAGTCCATCGCTATGGAGCGCAGTGAGTGCCGCATTGACCTTCGCCTGATATTCAGGCCAGTTCACTTCTGGAATGATACTTCCCTGAACGAGATCAACGCCCGCTCCAAGCTCGATCCCAGCAACGATAAGATCAAGGTGCTTCACAACCTCGGTTGTCAACCTGAACGCCTGGAAGCTAAGATCGGCGGTAAGGTTCGCCATCTCACTGCCCAGGCCAAGCTCCTCGCCAGAGACCGGCTGCGAAATAGTATATCCAGCCATTTCGGCAATTCCCCGCACGAGGGAATCGGTTATCAGCCCTCCCGATAGGACAACCTTGTCAATGATGATGAACGGAAGACCAACCTCAATCGTGCCCCCAATCAGGGGAAGTGGGAAGTACTCGAACGGGTATGCCTCCTCGATGTCGGCCAGGCTCGTGTCTAGATATTCAAGGATCGATGTTGCGTCTGTTGCTGATACTCCCAGCGCAGTGAGGGCGTCCCTTGCTGCGCCATGAACCATACTGAACGGTCCCAAGAGGTCGACCGTGCAGACCGATAAGTCCAAGCCGACCCCTCCGGGAAACGCAACCAAGGAGGAAAGAAGGAAAATCACCCCAAATACCAATCCCTTTGCCAGCACTCTATTCTTGTTCAATGTCGATCCCATCCTTCCCATTCGCGGCGCTTGAGTACGGCGCGCTTGATCTTCCCGCTTGTCGTCTTGGGAAGCTCTTTTACGAACTCAATGGCACGCGGGTACTTGTACGGTGCGGTGACGTTCTTCACGTGATCCTGCAATTCCTTAACGAGCTCCTCCGATGGGGAATAACCCTCAGCTAAGACGACGAACGCCTTGACGATCTCTCCGCGATCGCGATTAGGAGAGGCGACCACTGCAGCCTCGACGACCGCCGGATGGCTGACGAGCGCGTCCTCCACTTCAAACGGCCCAATGCGATAGCCAGATGTGATGATGACATCATCGGCCCGCCCCTCGAAGAAGAGGTAACCGTCCTCGTCCATCCGTGCCAGATCTCCCGTGCGATACCAACCACCAGAGAAGGCTTCCTTGTCCAGTTCCGGTGCTTTCCAGTATCCGTCGAAGATCGCCGGGCTGTCCGGACGAAGGGCTATCTCGCCCACTTCTCCCTTCTTAACTGGGTTACCCTGATTATCGATCAACGTTACTCCCGGCCCCGGCGTCGGCTTGCCCATTGCTCCCGGCTTCACCTCAATACCTGGGTAGTTGCAGACCAAACAGACGCTCTCCGTCTGTCCGTAACCATCGCGGATTGTCACACCAAATGCCCGCTTGAACGCCTCGATAGGCTCCACGTTCAGCGGCTCCCCAGCGGAGACGGCATCAGTGAGGGAAAGCTTGAACTTACCCATGTCGGGAAGCTGTGCGAACAGGCGGTATTCGGTGGGGGTAGCGCAGAGCTTGGTGATCTTGTAACGCTCCATCAATTCAAGATAGCGCTCGCCATCGAAACGACCGTTGTACATGAGCTGGGATGCGCCGTTTGTCAGGGCGACACCGATCGGGCTCCAATACCACTTCGCCCAGCCGGGGGCGGTTGTCGCCCAGATCACATCATCTTCCGATGCGTCCCACCAGTAGCGACCCGTAATGTGATTATGAACGTACATCCAGCGATGCTTGTGCACGACAGGCTTGGCGTTTCCCGTAGTCCCCGACGTGAAGTTGATCGTCATCGGATCATCGGCAGTTAGTGAAACCTTTGCCCCATCCACTGAGTTCTCAGCCACAAGATCGTCGAAGCTGACCCAGCCGTCGCGCTTCCCACCGATGAGGATCATCGTCAACAGCGGCGAATCTTCCTGCGCTTTCTCCACCGCCTCCGCAGTTGATACGTGGGCGATGATCACCGTTGCCCCACTCACCTGGGAGCGATAAGCAATCTCTTTTGGCTTGAGCATCTCCGAGCATGGCACGGCAACTCCGCCGGCGACGAACGTCCCTAACTGGGCCATGTGCGCCTCGGGAAGGCGCGGAAGAACATGCAGCACCGGATCGCCCTTTTTCACCCCAAGTTTCATCAACCCAACACCGAATCGGCGCGCTTTGTCCGCCAGTGCGGAGAAGGTAACTTCGCGCTTGTTTCCAGCGGAGTCCTCCCAGAAGACCGCCACCTTGTGCGGCATCTTCGCTGCATGGTCCTCGACAACATCGACGATGTTGTAATCTACTGGGATATTCCACTCAAAATCTCGCATCTCGCGCTCGTATTCGTCTTTCGTGTACGCCATCTGCTGCATCACCCTTTCGTTTGATTTTGAATTGCCACCCCGAACCTTATAGCATATAGATAGCGTCTTTAGCAAATAGAGGAGGAAGATGAAAGCCAGCGTTGTCCTGAGTGCGGGTGCGGCAAAACGCGCCATTGCCAAGGGGGTAGCAGTACTCCCCGTACTGAAGAATGCCCTTGCAAAAGGCACTATCGTCATCACACTAGGGACGACGAATGCCATCGTCGCGGAGGAGATACTGGGAAAGGCGATCAATCGCGGTGCGTTCGCCGCCGGTTTCATCGATGATCGCTTCAACATAAACCAGCGCCTAGGCGAGATGGACGAGATCATCATCCGCAACGGAAAAGAGATAGAGATTGACCGTCAGGAACTCCTCGACTCGCTCACCGCTGGCGACGTGATCATCAAGGGAGGAAACGCCATCGATCCCTGGGGAAACGTCGGGGTTCTCATGGCTTCACGTACGGCAGGAACAGCCGGTCGCTATTATTCTATCGCCTTGGCACGCGGAGTGGAGATCGTCATTCCGATCAGCCTGCAGAAGGCAATTCACACTCCAGTCGATGAACTGGCGCGGCAGATGGGAAGCAAGCGGATCGATCTATACATGGGACTACCCTGTGGAATGCATCCTATCGTCGGTCATGTCATCACTGAGATCGATGCCTTGGAAGCGTTGTTCCCGGTTCAAGTCGCGCAGATCGCGGGTGGGGGAGTCGGGAGCGGAGCGGGGAGTGTATCTCTGCTGATCACGGGGCAGGAGAGCGCTGTGCGTGCCGCGTTCGATCTCGTGCAAAGCCTCTCTGAGGAACAAGACGTATCCTTGCAAGGACAAGCATGACCGATTCCTATAGTACTCTAGATGGAGAGGCACAAGCGAAGATTCTCCGCAAGAAATCGCGCTTCATCGGCCTGTGCTACCAAATCTCATCCACAGAAGAGGTTGCTTCTCTACTGGAGCAGAGCAGGCGCGCCTACCACGATGCATCCCACCGCTGTTACGCCTACCGCATCCTTGGCAAGGACACACCGATCACATACAGTTCGGATGCCGGTGAGCCGGCCGGATCGGCGGGCCTACCGATCCTGCAGCAGATACAGAAGCATGACCTGTACAACGTCCTTGTCATTGTCGTGCGCTACTTTGGGGGAACGAAGCTTGGGATTGGTGGCTTGATCCACGCCTACGGTGATGCGACAAGCGCGGCGCTCGCCACGGCGAAGATCATCACCAAGAAACAGGAGATTAAGCTGTCCGTGCATTTCCCTCCCGAGATCAGCTCGCGCGTGATGGGCCTGATCCATCGCCACCCGGTGCGAGTTGAGGATGTAACATATGAAGAAGAAGCGCGTGTCCTCGTTGCGCTCCCGGTGAGCTGCGTCGAGCGCTTTACGCGGGAACTCACGGAAGCTAGCGGAGCCCGCGCCCATTGGGAGGAGAGACATGATTGACTCGATAACCGGGCGGATCATCCGTTTCGGAGAGGATCACATCGTAGTAGAGACTGCCGGGATCGCCTACCGTGTCTTCTGCCCGGCTAGCGCCATCCACACCTACCACCTCGGGGAGGAAGGCTTGATCTACACGCACCTCGTCGTACGTGACGATGCCCTCTCCCTGTTTGGCTTCCCATCCCTCGAAGAGAGGGAGATATTCCGCCGCCTGCTCCCGGTGGGCCAGGTCGGCCCGCGATTGGCGCTGCAGATCATTTCCCTCTTTTCTCCAGACGAATTCATCCTCGCCGTCTCCGCGGGGGATGTAGACAAGCTGACGCAGGTGAAGGGAATCGGACGGAAGACCGCCCAGCGCATCCTCGTGGAACTGCGCGACAAGCTTACCCCAGATTTAGGTACGGGGGCCTCGATTCCGCTATCGCAAAAGGAGGACACCGCACTGCGGGCACTCACCGGAAAGTCACTCGGCTTCTCCGTCTCCGAAGCGCGGAGGGCGTTGGAGCGCTTGCGTAGCGAAGACTTGCCACTAGCTGAGCTAGTGCGGCGGGCGCTAGAGGTTGTCAACTCATCATAATGCGTATCCTGGGGATCGACTACGGCAGCAAGCGCCTAGGCCTCTCTCTGAGCGATGAGGATGAAATACTGGCTAGCCCGCTCCCCGTCCATATACGAACGAAACTTGCTGAAGATCTATCCTTCCTCGCCCAGCTTACTCACGACCATAAAGTGGGAAGAATCGTCCTCGGCCTCCCGCTCAATATGAACGGCTCACATGGGGAGATGGCACAAGCGGTAGAGGCATTCGCCGCTGACCTGCGCCGTGCGTGTGACATCCCCGTTATCCTGTTTGATGAACGCCTGACGACGAGTGAGGCCGAGCGTGTGCTGATACAGGCCGACATATCGCGCAAGAAACGCAAGAACTTGCGCGACGGACTCGCTGCCGTCCTCATCCTTCAGGGTTACCTCGATTCGCAGCGTTCAAACGACGATCTCGCAGAGATGTAATTGTGAATCTCCAGTCATAGTTAAGAGAAAGCTCACTTCTTATACCCTGCAGTAGTATCATTTCCATCATCATTAAGAGATACTGCGCAAGCAGTGATGATACGGCAAGTTCCAGCGCTCAAGCCGCTACATCACGCTCAATGGAGATGACTGTCTTCCCATGAGGCAAGGGGTTCTCGCGTCTCACTCCTTCGTGCTCTTCGTGTCCTTCGTGGTAAGAAAGATCTTTGCTTTCGGGAGAAGCGTTTTCAGCTTTCAGGATCTAGCGTTTCGCGCGACGACGGTACCAGAGACCGTAGACAATAACAACGAGAACGATCCCGACCGCGGTGTAGATCGTGATGCTATGGAGAGAGTGGCCAATCGCTTCCTGGTTGTTTCCTATGACATACCCGACGAGAGCCAGGACGCTTGCCCATATTCCTGCTCCCAGTCCCGTGAACAATACAAACCTGGGGATGGGCATGCGCGCCAACCCTGCGGGAAGGGAAATGTACTGCCGCAAGCCAGGGATGAGTCGGCCAATGAAGGTGCTGATCTCCCCATGGCGACGGAACGCCTCTTCAGCACGATCGTAAGCTCGGGCGGTCAAGCCGACGTATTTTCCAAAGCGCAGGATCAACGGCCGCCCCAGGCGAAACGATATCCAATAGTTGAACAGTGCTCCCAGGACGGATCCGACGATTCCCAACAGAATGACAATCCATAGCTCCATCTTACCCTGGCTCGCCAGGTATCCTGCAGGCGGGAGGACAAGCTCGCTCGGGAACGGGAAGAACGAACTCTCAAGGAACATCGCCGCTGCGATCCCCGCATACCCCATCCCACTAACAATCGAAACGATCGTTGCAACGAGTGCGTGCATTCTACCCTCGCTTGCGCAGAAGAATTGCCAGTATTCTCGTCTGCACGCGATAGAGCCAAGCTGCTACAAGATCACTCTTACTCCTCAGAAGGTGGATGATGAGAGAGGCAAGTGCCCCCACGAGAGCACCAGCAAGAACATCGACCGGGAAATGAACGCCAACAAAAACACGTGCGAATGCGATTAGCACAGCAAGGAGGACGGATTGTGGCCATAACCTGCTTCGGGAAAAGAGGAGGCTGATCGCAATGGCAAATGAGAAGCTCACATGATCGCTAGGAAAGCTGTTGTTCGCCGCATGCAGGATGAGCGGTCGCCCCAATCCCAGTACAGAAGGAATCGCTTGATACTGGAACAGCCCAACGATACGAGCGAGCACGAGCGCCAATCCACCGCTCAGCGCAGCGCGAACTGCCATTTCCCTTCCCGCCCGTTTGGCAAGTATCCACAGATAAGCAACGAAAGCAATGAGAATGAGCGGAATGTACTGAGCGCAGAAAACCATTAGCGCATCTAGAAAGCCGCTGCTATGCGAAAGGCGGTTTATGGCAAGAAACAGTCGCTCGTTCATCCTCTCATTCTCCCTGTTCGATCTTCACGAAATAGGCGCCCTCCCCTGCCCCACCACGGGTCACGACAATGCAAATCTCATCGTATCGATCCGGCGGTTCCACAACCACGGCCGCACCTTACATGAGTGATGCGGTTTTCCACAATGCCTCCAAGAGAGATACACCTTCATCCGAGATTACTAGATCAGAGGCGTGAAAGGCAACATTATCTGACCCCTTTACCAAGCCGAGTAGACCTAAACTCCAACCTCGTGCTATTATAGCTCGTAGCGAATCTCTACAGGTGCTTCTTGACTTCGCCAAGAAGATCGCACGCCTCCTGTTGAGCAAAGGCGTTGTACAACGGGTATTCATCCCCGATCACTGCGGAGAGGATGTCAGTTAGCACACCAGATGCATCCTTCCACAATCGTCTGGGAATCAGGTAGTACTTCACAAACGTAAGTCGATTCTCCAAATACTCGTCGCATCGCGGGTCGCGATGGCAGTTCGTGCAGTCACTGCAGTAGTCGGGTGCATTGACCACGTGACAGATGTAAGAGAGGACGCGCGGTAGGTTCTGGCGGTACTTGATCAATGGAATCTTCGGAAATCCTCCCCAGAACCCAGCTAGAGCACGGTACGGCCCGTAGAGCATGTAGGAATCATCAACTTCCAGCGCGCGTTCGATCAGCGCGAGAAGCTTTGGTGGATCACTATGCTTAATAGCCGAGAGCTTGTCGTACTCATCAACTCGGCCCCAGTCAACGCAAGTCCAATAGAGAGCAGCAACATCGCTCTCTTGCTCCACTGCAGGAATGAATCCTTGTTCTTTTTCCGTCGCCGCAAACCGCGGGCTCATGCGCAGGCTCTTTAGTCCCCACAGCTTTCCGCAAGCGAATACGTCCTTCACGTCAGCTGTGTTCGCGGTGAATACATCCCCAAGAACGTAGTAGCACTGGGCAAGCTTTGTGACTAGATCCTTCTTCTCTTGCGGAATGGAAAGGTTCATGTATGCAGACTCGGTGTTGTAGCGAAAACCAGAGGGCACGCCAACGGCCGTTTCAAATGCAGCGATTGCTCCTTCGAGCTGCACCTTTCCCTCATCCGAATATGGGATCAACGGATCAGCTCCGCCGTCAAACAGCGCCAGCGCAACATCGAGACTCATCGCCGAGACAGCGGGTATTGCCACGATTACGAACAAAGCCACTACAACTGCCATACGATACATGTCTCTTCCCCCCAAGCGCCATTGCAGGGATCTCCTCCTTATAGGGATCACCCTGTCAATCAAGAACGAGTAGCTTGGGTTTCCTGGGGCCATAGAATACCGGAACCATCACCAAGCCCCCTGATTCGTAGCACGCATTATAGCACACCGCGCGTATCGCAGCAGAGAACAGGCCGAGAATGAGGTGGAAATGGGACAGAACGTGAGTAGGTTAATTCAATATTCTATTCCTAACTGGTGCGTCTGTTACAAGAGTGGCAAGACACCAGAGAGGATACACTGCAACAACTCTTAGTAAATGCACAGTTCGTCGCTGTACGTGCATTGAAGTGAACTCCTACGACTGGACAGATAGGTGTGGGGGTTAATACATTGTCTGCAGGGTCGCGAGGAGGATGCTGCATGGCAGGCAGGAGGAAGTTCGGCAAGGCGTTTAAGAGTCAGGTTGTTGAGGAGTTTCTGGCAGGGGAGGTTACCCAAGCACAGTTGGCTCGTCGGTATGGTATTTCAGATCATCTAATTCTCCAGTGGAGGAAACGTTATGTAGAAGGGAAGTTAGAGGAGGTCTATGTTTCGGAGTACCGGACGTTTGCGGAAGTGAAGGAGAGAATTGGCGAGTTCATCGAATTGATATACAATCAACAGCGGTTACATTTGGCACTTGGTTATGTCAGTCCAATGGAGTTTGAACAAGAGATCAAGTCGGCTCAGAGTCATGTATCAATTTCGGTTCCAATGTGTCCAGCCTGAGGGGTGCACTTCAATCAGGTTTAGGTCTGATTAGCTTTGTTGGCGATGGCGGACGCGATGCTGATCAGATCGTCCTTTTCCACCCCTTCTCCCAAGAGGAACCAGTAAACTTCATCTTGTTGCCAGCCAAGCTCGATCATCGATCGGCGGACGGATTCGGGTATTTCGTCCTTGAGAAGTGCGCTTCGGTCGACGATTCTTCCCTCTGTCCCTTTCAAACCGATCTCCTTTCCACTGTCAGCAAGGAGCGCATGCCTGCGGTTCATATCGGGCGAGAGGTAGTTTCCCACTCGTAACGAGAGCCCGCTTGTTCGTTTGTTGTCGCTCTTCTTTTCTGTAAAGGAAAGGAGAGCGTACGCACGCTCACCGGTCTCATCTGCGGTCATTGTGCCGTGCTTGTCGTAGAGCTCGTATCCGCGCTTAGTGATCTGATCCAAGGGAAGAGCGAATGGGAGACTATCCGCGAGGTCCTTCTGCGGCATCTCTTCTTCGCGAAAGACGCGGGTCTCTTCGGAAGGTGTGAAGGAGAAGAAAGCATCATCTGGAACCGTTAATAGCATATCTTTGTAGTTGATGGTGATTGCTGTTGACGGTCCGGCGATGTAGTAGAGGGGCGATCTCTGCGATGGATAGAACACGATGCGCATTGGAAAGAGAGTTTCCGCATTGATTGAGAGGATCGCTTTCTTTATCGGAAATATCTCATCCTTGAAAAGTGACATCCGCTCAGGCGTTTTCGGTTTCAATCCGATCTTGCGTGTCTTCTTGCCGTTGATCTCGTCTTCCCCTTCATCGCGTAGGAGGAAGTCGTGCGTAAGATGGCACATGAGATCGATCTCAGCGATTCCGTCCGGGAACCGCAACGGGGAGTATAGTCTCCGTCCCAGCTTGCGAAGCGCCACGTTGCGTTTGATGTCGTGCAGCCAGGTTTCACGGCCGTCGTGGACGATCTGCAACCCGAGAAGCTCGCTTGGGAGCAGCTCCGAACCGGCAAACTTCTCTTCAAACTCTGCCAGTGGGTCTTCGTAGGTGCGATATTCGAGCGTGATCTTCCCCGGCCGACGGTAGCGTATGCGCCCCTCAGCCCGGATTGATCCCGCATTAATTGTCTCGGTTGCCGAGAATCCCTCAAGATCTTCGCATGCCTTCATCGCCGCGTGGGCAAGCTCTGAAATCGAACGTTCCATTCTTCTCATCACCCCGCAAGTCTGCTGTTGATCCTAATGATGATACGCGATGAGTCGATCGTTGCACAGGCAGCCTTGCTTTTGGACCGATACGTACAGCGCCTCTTGACACAGATCGTAGCATGGCGTATATTCTTGTTGCAAATAAATCGCAATAAGGGTGAGGTTCGAGATAGATGACACTCGATCAATTGAGTATGGGAGCAAATGCGCGTGTAGTGAATTTTGTAGGGGGACCCGGCTTGTATCGGAACCTGTCGCAGATGGGGATTCATCCGGGCGACACGATAGTCGTGTCCGGATCGGGGGCGTTCCGTGGCCCTCTTCTCGTGGAGATTCACGGGATTCGCATTGCGTTGGGGCGAGGTGTGGCGCGTCGAATCGTTGTTCAACCGATATAAGCATTTGTGCGCCCTTTCGGATTCCTTGTGGTTTCCAGTGTGTAGTGACTTCTGATCTAGGTTCGCACAGGACGGATGCCAAGAATTCACCACGAGGATCACGGGGGACACGAAGAATGGCATTCTATGAGCTGTGAAATCCCGTGAAACCGGAAACTGGGTCCATGATTGTTGAAGTGGACCTATACGCAGTGTCCCTTACCCTTCGTGGTGAAACAATACTGTCCTTCTGCGAGAGCCTTATCGCTTCACCCTTTCCTTTCAGTTACCCACTCGAAATGATAAAGAGCCGCCTTTCTTAACCATCCTCTTGACAAGAGGGGGGAAAAGCTCTAGACTTATTGCTATTGCGATTCAATCGCAATAATAAGGAGGTACACGATGAAACACCTCAGAAATGCGGTTTCGCCAGCTCTGTCAATTACATTGTTGGTCGTAGCCACCCTGTTTCTCAGCGTAGCAGCGGCTCAAGCTAATCCGGTGCACATCACGGTCTACATGAGCCCTGTCCCGTTGGGTCAGCAGATGGAGCAATCATTCGAAGCACAACGTGGCGACGTGCTCACCGTAGTCAGTGGGGCGTGGTGTCGCAAGGTCCGTGCCGAGATGGAGGCGGGGGATATCCAGGCCGATGTCCTCTATGGCGCCGATCCCTCGATATACATGCTGTTAAAGGACGCCGATCAACTCCTGCCCTACAGCTCGCCCGCATTAGCGGTGATAAAACCTGAGTACAGGACGCAAGATAATCACTTCACCCTAGCCAACGGCCGTTACGCTGTGATCGTGTACAACAAAGTGAGGATCGAGCCAACGGCCGGCCCTTCAGCATGGGATAATCTCCTCGATCCTCAATGGAGTAGCAGGGTGGTCATCGGCGATCCCTCTTTATGCTCCGCGTCGTTTGCCATCGTGTGCGGCCTTGTCCAGGCCCAGAGGTTCGACTGGGACTTCCTCAAAGCCTTAAGGGGAAACGAGGTAATGCTGAGCGATAACGCGGGGAAGGTCGCCGAGGTGGTCGCCTCAGGTGAAGCGCTCGTTGGGATCGGGGTTCACGATGCGCCGCTACGGATGATCAAGAAGGCGAAGATACAGGGAGTGGAGAGCCCCCTCGCGATTGTCTGGCCTCAAGACGGTGCAATCGCCATCGTTCAAGATGTGAATCGTTCGCCGGAGAGCACCGCGCTGGCCAAGGAATTCTTGGACTTTGTCCTCTCGGTGCAAGGGCAGAAGATCGCCACGAAATACGGCTTCATCCCTGTAAGGACGGATGTTCCTACACCGGAAGGGATTCCCGCGGAATTCACATCGATAACGCCCGATTGGGAATGGATCTATCGGCACGACCAAGCACTTAGGGATAAGTGGGAAACCGTCATCTACGGTGAATAGCTGAAGGACTACAAGCATGGGTCCATCACTCATCACAAGCGGGTAAGGTCGGGAGGGAGGGTGAGAGATCACCCTCCTTCCCCATCCATACAGGAGGTAGCTATGGTCGCGGGAGTACGAAGGAGAATCGAACCACGGGCGATAGTGATGGCTATTCTTCTCGCAGTTCTGCTCATCATCGTCGTTTACCCTCTTTCTTTACTCCTCCTTCACAGCTTTGATATTCACGGGGAGTTCGCTTTTGCCAAGTACCACGAGGCGTTCGCCAAACCACAGAACGTTATCGCGCTAGGCAATTCCCTTTATACGAGTGCTGTGGTCACTCTATTGACAGTGTTGATCGGAACAGGGATGGCTTGGCTCATTACGCGGAGCGATCTCCCGTTCAAACGTTACTTCCGTGGCCTTATCTTTCTCACCTTTATCACCCCACCCTACATCGGAACAATCGGCTGGATTCAGCTCCTGGGACGGGCTGGCTATCTCAACACTGCACTAATGAGGTGTTTCCATTTGTCCTCTCCGCCGATTGAGATCTACTCACTGGAAGGGATCATCGCCGTCATGGCGATCTACCTCTATCCGCTCATTTTCTGGGCTGCTGCAAACGCCCTCACCCGAACCGACCCCTCTCTCGAAGACGCCGCGGCTGCCTCCGGTGGCACAAGGTGGAAAATTCTCACCACGATCACCCTCCCGTTGGCCCTTCCCAGCATCCTCTCGGCCGGGCTCTTGGTCTTCATCCACACGATCGCCTGCTTCTCTGTCGCTGCCGCCTTAGGCCTTCCTACAAGACACTATGTACTGGCAACGCGGATCTACGCCGCCCTCTCTCACTATGATGTTCAGATGGCCTGTGTCCTCTCAGTTATCCTGGGGGCGTGCTCAGGAGGGGCTTTCCTGCTTCATAAGGCGTTCACCAAGAGTGGAAGGTACATTACCACTACTTCAGGCAGCAAGAGGCCTGAATTGATCAAGCTTGGCCACTGGCGCTTGCCCGTGACCGTCGGTCTGCTGAGCTTCATCCTATTCACGAGCGTCTTACCTTTGCTGACTCTTCTCTCCGCTTCACTTCTCAAGGTTTGGGGCCTACCTTTGACTCTCCAAAACATGTCTTTGGGAAACTACTTAATGATCTTTCAAGATCCGCTCATCGGAAGTGCCCTGAGAAACAGCCTTAGCTTTGCGGTTCTTGCGGCCGGTGTCGCGGTTATACTCAGCTTTCTTACCGCGTATATCTCGACTCGGACCAAGCTCACCGGGCGGGGCTTACTCGACCTTCTGGTAACCCTTCCCCTCGCTATATCGGGACCGGTACTGGCGACAACGATGATCCTCGCCTGGATGAAACCGCCTCTTGTCCTGTACAACACGCCCTGGATCATCATCGTAGCCTACGTTGTCGCCTTCACCCCATTTGCCATGCGTAGCTTGAGCGGTCCTTTTCGCTCCCTCGATCCTTCATTGGAGGAGGCGGCCTGGTTATCGGGAGCCTCATGGGGGCATGGTCTAAGGGACATTCTTCTCCCTCTCCTAAAGCCTGGCATCCTGACGAGCTTCATCCTCGTCTTTCTCATGGGCATGCGTGAGATTCCCATCTCGCTGATGCTCCATACCCAAGGGACGGAGACGGTGGGCGTTGTTCTCTTCTCCTTCCGCGAAACAATCGGCGTTGAAGCGGTTTCTGCTCTGGCTGTGATTGTGATCCTCATTACATTGGCTGGTCATCTGATAGTGGGCAGGTTGAGTAAGAGCAGGGAGGTAGTGCGATGAGCCTGGCACAGACCACGAACTTGCACAAGCGATTCGGCAAAACGGTCGCCTTGGAGGAGTTCAACCTATCCGCCAACATCGGTGAGATCCTTGTCCTTCTGGGACCAAGTGGCTGTGGAAAGACGACCCTTCTGAGGTCGATCGCGGGCCTTGAGCGACCCGATTCCGGTGAAATCCTCCTGGGAAACGAGCTGGTCTTCTCCGAGAAGAGAGGCGTCTGTACTCCCCCTCATCTCCGTCGCATAGGGATGGTCTTCCAGAATTACGCCCTCTGGCCGCACCTTACCGTTCTTAGGAACGTCTCCTACCCTCTTAAGATTCGCAGAATTCCGAGAGCGACGATCCGCCGTAAGGTAGGAGAGATGCTCTCCCTGGTTCAGCTGGACGGTCTTGAGCGCCGTTATCCGCACGAGCTCTCAGGAGGACAGCAACAGCGCGTGGCTCTCGCCCGTGCCCTGATAATGGAACCTCAGCTTCTCCTGCTTGACGAACCCCTCTCCAGCCTCGACGCTAAGTTGCGCGAGGAGATGCGTGAGGAGTTGAAACGGGTTCACTGTAAGACGGGACTGACGATGCTCTATGTCACCCACGACCAGACCGAGGCGATGGCTCTCGCCGATCGGATCGGGGTGATGGAAAACGGAAGGTTGATCCAGCTCGGCCCACCTCCAGAGATCTACGAGTACCCGGGTACGGAGTTTGTCGCCCGATTCATCGGTACGGGAAACATCCTCTCGGGAGAGGTGCATAGCAAGAATGGGGACGCGGTCCTAGCCCTCGAAAACGGAGAGAGCGTGCCTCTTTCGCAAGTCACCTTGCCTACATCAGGCTCGGTGCTCCTGGCAGTTCGTCCAGAAGAGATTGCGATTAGCCATAACGACAGAGGCCTGGGAGCAACGATCAAAAGCGTGACGTATCTAGGGAACGCCATCGAGTATCGGTTGCGGGCGGGCGAACTCGACCTTCGTGCGCGGACCGACCCTGGAGAAATCTACTCGGAAGGCGAACAAGTTTTCGTAAATTTCAGCAAGGCAGTGCCCATCAGCCGGTGTAATAAAGGGTCACACCGTCACCCTCAAAAGAGGAAAGGCAGACACCACCTTCTGATCGGAAGGGAATAAGCCTTCCATTACCTCAAGGCGGAGGAACCTGGCTCTTTGCCGTTTTAAGTGGGTAACGGTTTCTGCCCGCAAATGACAGAGTGCTCTTCTCTTCTATTGCTCACTACGCTTACTCAAGACGCCAAGCTCGTCAAGAGATGCTTTCTGTTCTTGTTCTATTCCCATTATAGTGCTTTCCTTGGCGTTCTCTGCGTCTTGGCGAGAGAATGCTTTTGCTCTTTCTCATTACACTTCCTCACTCATTACGCATTACCGCCTCGCGTCTTTGCGAGTGGCGCTCTGTTACGTACCGTATCCTCAGCTACCCATTGGAAGCGACAAGGGATCTCGTATCTCAATCGCGGAAGAATCTCTCTCCATTGACAGAAAGGAAGAATTATGGTAGAGTTGTTTTTGCACTTGCAAACCATTAGCAAGAACAAGAGAGGCTGTCTATGAAGAACAAAGCAATGGAACGATCCCTACCACTGCACGAACTGAAGGTTGGGCAGCACGGTACGATTGTAGGGGTCGGCGGCGAAGGGGCTATAAAACGCCGCATGATGGATATGGGGCTGGTACCGGGAACCGTGGTGAGAGTGGTGCGTGTCGCGCCACTGGGTGATCCGATCGAGTTTCGGATCAAGGGATACAGCCTCAGCCTGCGCAGGAGCGAAGCGCGTAATGTCACCGTCGAACTACGGGCCGAGGAAGAGGGATGATGCCACTTTCCATGGTTTCACCCGGCGAATCCGTACAACTTGTCAGCATTCGCGGTGGACGGCGGATTCGTCAACGATTGGCGGACCTCGGTTTAACGTCGGGGACCACTCTGCGTGTGGTGCAGGCAAACGCATGGGGACCGCTCATCGTGGCGTTCAAGGACGACGCCAGACTGGCACTCGGTCGTGGTATGGCACACAAGATCGAGGTCATGCCGCTGAGTTCACAAGCGTAATACCCGTTGAAGAATATGCAAAGAGGAGCAGCGAATGGTAAAGGAGTTCACCCTCGCTCTGGCAGGGAACCCCAACTGCGGTAAGAGCACCGTCTTCAACGCCCTCACCGGGGCTCATCAACATGTGGGAAACTGGCCCGGCAAGACGGTGGAGAAGAAGGAAGGCCTTTGCAGGTATGAGGATCACGAAATCCGGGTTGTGGATCTACCAGGCACATACAGCCTATCGGCCTACTCACTGGAGGAGGTCATCGCTCGTGATTACATCATCGAGGAGAGGCCCGATGTAGTGGTAGACGTGTTAGACGCCGCCAATCTGGAGCGAAACCTCTACCTGGCCGTTCAGATCCTGGAGCTGGGCGTGCCGTTGGTCATGGCTCTGAACATGAGCGACATCGCCGATTCACGGGGCCTGCGTATCGACATGAAGATGCTCGCGCAAGGACTCAGGGGGACCCCGATTGTGCCCACAACCGCCAACAAGGGAAAGGGACTTGACGAGCTGCTGCAGGCGGCCATCCGTGTTGCGGAAGCCATGCAAACCACCTCTTCTGAGGAGGACCGATCATGACGCCACACGATCTTGCCTACACGAAAGGAAGATTCCTCGTGGATTACGGACGGGAGGTTGAAGAGGAGATCGCTCGTCTGCAAGAGGTCATCGAGAAGGTACCGGAACTCACTGCTCGTTACTCCTCACGGTGGCTGGCGATCAAACTCCTGGAAGATGATAAAGATGTAATCCCCAAGGTCGAAAAAGTGAATGGAGAGGAAATCCTCTCTCAAGCACGAAAGAGCGTGGCTCACCTACAGGGTATCTACAATGAGGATGTGGATACCATCATCGCCAGTCGGCGCTACGGGTTTATCAGTGGTTTGGTCAAGGAGGCTGTGCGTCGCCCGATCGCAGAGAGACTGACGTTCTCGGACAAGGTCGACAAAGTCGTCACAAACCGTATCCTCGGCATCCCCATCTTCCTTGTCGCCATGTGGTTCGTCTTCAAGATGACGGCCGAGGTCTCCAGCGCATACCTTGACTGGATGGACAGCGTCATCGGCGGTCCTATCACCCACTGGATAGTGGCTATCCTCAACCTTGTCAACTTGGGAGGGACCTGGTTCGAATCACTGGTAGTAGATGGGATCATCGCTGGCGTAGGCGGGGTGCTCGTCTTCGTGCCGGTACTCCTCTTTTTGTACTTCTTTCTGGCCTTATTGGAAGATTCGGGCTACATGGCCCGCGCCGCCTTTGTGATGGACCGTCTGATGCACTCACTGGGTTTGCACGGCAAGAGTTTCATGCCGATGATAATCGGCTTCGGGTGCAGCGTGCCTGCCATCTACGCCACGCGGACACTGGAGAACGAGGACGATCGCATACTGACTGGTCTCCTCGTCCCGTTGATGAGTTGCGGGGCGCGGCTGCCGGTCTATACCATCTTTGCAGCGGCCTTCTTTCCCACCCACGCGGGGTGGTTCATCTTCGGCCTGTACCTGTTTGGCATTGTCATGGCCATCGCCAGCGGCATGATCTTCAAGCGTACCCTGTTTAGAGGGAAGCCCCCGTCTCCCTTTGTCATGGAGCTCCCCCCGTATCGCCTCCCTACACTGAAGGGGATCCTGATCCACATGTGGGAGCGTAGCTCCGTCTTCGTGCGCAAGGCGGGAACGATCATCATGGTTGTTTCTATCGTTCTGTGGTTCTTGATGAGTATTCCGTGGGGGGTAGAGAACCCACGCGACAGCCTGTTCGGCATGGCTAGCGCGGCGATCGCTCCGGTGCTAGCCCCGGCTGGATTCGGTAACTGGGAAGCAACTGGTGCACTCGTGACCGGATTTGTCGCTAAGGAAGTGGTGGTTGGCACGATGAATCAGATCTATGTCGGCGGTGCAGAAGAGGAGGAAGCAGAGGAACCAACGACTTTCCTGCAGGATTTAGGAGGAATTGTAACCGGCTTCTGGGATGCCACCGTGGACACAGTAAAGATGACGGTGAGCATCATCCCCGCCGTAAACCTAATGGGGGAAGAAGAAGAGAAGGAGGATACCGCATTGAGCATCGCCTTGCAGGGAGCGTTTACGCCTCTATCAGCGTTGGCGTTCACGGTCTTTGTCCTGCTCTATATTCCATGTATGGTGGCGGTTGCGGCTCAACGGCAGGAGTACGGGATCAAGTGGGCCGTGTTCAGTGCCGCATATCTGACCGGTCTAGGGTGGGTGGTCGCAACCCTCATTTACCAAGGTGGGCGACTGCTCGGCTTCTGACTATGTTGATGCACCTGCTGTCGCAGATAGCCGACGGGGGTAATCTCTCGCGTAGCGAGCTATCACGGCGACTGAATATAAGCAACGACCTATTGGAGCAGATGCTGCTGGACCTATCGCGGATGGGCTACATCGAGTCCGTCGATGACACCCGTGCCACGAGTAGGTGTACTCATTGCCCATTCAGCGGCGAGTGTGCCTCCATAAACAAGGGGAAGCGCTGGGCACTGACGCACAAGGGTGTCCACACGATAGCACGAAGAAGAGAAGGTGTAACGTCTCTTGATCTGCCGTTCTGTTCCTGGCTGCCTGACATAATTGGTGGTCGTTTTAACACCTCTTTCACTCTTCGATGCTTGACAAAAGGGGGGAAAGGCTGTTAGATTTCTTCTTGCAACTATGAACCATCTGCAACAGGGTGAGGTCAATGAACATTCCAGAAACAATGAAGTTCCTGCGGGCGGCGGGGAAGAGGATCACGCCCGAGCGCAAACTCCTCCTTCGCATTATCAGTGAGAACGCCCACCTCGACGCGAGCGAGATCTATCAACTCGCCAAGAGGGAGGATTCAAAGATCAGCCTATCTACTGTCTACCGAACAGTGCGTCTCCTCGGAGAGCTGGGGCTTGTAGAGGCGAGCGAACTGGGGGAGGATCACTACCATTACGAGGTCCGGTTGGAGGAGCACTATCACCTGATCTGCCTCGGCTGTGGCAAGGTCGTGGAGATCCCTCCGGTTGATGCGGTCCGCAAACTCGGTGCGGAGCGTGGCTTTGAGATTGTTGGGGTCAAGTTGGAGCTTCTCGGCTATTGCCCCGCATGTAGAAAGAAACGAGCTGCCAAGACTAAGGGGAATCATGGTCGGGTTACAAGCAAGAACCCAAGTCTCCCGGGACCGATCGCCCGGACGATCGATCTGCGTGAGGTCCCCTTGATCGAGCACCCAGAACGGGTTTCCCTCACCCTTGAACGGCTGAAGGTGAACGGTCTCCTTGAGATCCTCTCATCCGCACCGCGATGCCTTAAAACGGCCGAAAAGATGCTCGAGGAGATACCAAACGCAAAGCTTATCACCATGTGGACAGACGGACTGTCCTGTCACGCTGTATTGAGAAAGCAGGGCCGTTCATGATTCGTATTGCCCTTGTTGGTCAGCCAAACTGCGGTAAGAGCACGATATTCAATCACCTCGTTGGGTACAAGGCGAACACCTCTAACCTCCCAGGGACGACCGTCGAGTACATGAAGAGTGAGGCGCTGATCGCCGGCAAACGGGCTGAGGTCGTTGACCTTCCTGGAACGTACTCTCTAACTTCCACAGATGAGGCCGAAGCGCAAACGAGAAACTTCATTGTTCGCGGCGAGTTTGACGCCGTATTGAACGTCATCGATGCCTCTCTTCTCAGTCGTGCCCTTGAGCTTACAATGCAGATCCTGGAGATGGGAATTCCGCTTGTCGTTTGCCTGAACATGGAAGACGAGGCGAGGCGAAAGGGATTGACGATCGATGTTGATGCGCTCTCCGAGCGGCTCGGTGTTCCAGTAGTGAGTGCGATCGCTGTGCGTGGAATCGGTGTGAAGCAAGCAGCGGCGAGTGTAGTGGCGGTAGCCAAGGACCACCCGGATGTTCCCGCGCCCAAGTACAGCAGTGACGTGGAGAAGGTAGTTGAGAAGCTCTCCGCGAGTGTGGCTTCAAGTCTTGGTAAGGACGGATTCTCACCACGATTGATGGCGATCAAGCTGCTGGAGGAAGATCGGTTTTTCATCGATCTTGCGCGTGAGGACGGGTTCGACGAGTTCGATTTGGTAGAGAAACTGCGGGAGGAGCTCGCGGCATCACGCGGTCGCAGCGGAGAAGAGGTCCTGGCTTCTGAACGTCATCACTTGTCGATGGAACTGTTCGAGGAGGTGACCACGATTGGCTCGCCGACGATCGGTCTGCGTGATCGGGTCGATGCCCTTCTCATGCACCGTTTTTTTGGCTATATCTTCTTTGCCGCAATCATGTACGGGTTCTTCCTCCTTGTCTTTCGTCTTGGTGCGCTAGTTGAGGCACCTATCATGGACCTGTTTGATCACTCGGTGGACGGGCTGGCGACGGTGATCAATCCTGACACAATCTGGTTCTTCATGTTGCGAGGGACAATTCAGGGTGTGGCCGGGGCGGTCGGAATCGTCCTTCCCTACCTTATTCCGTTTCTAACTGGTCTTGCCGTGTTGGAGGACATCGGGTATCTACCGCGTGCGGGCTACCTGATGGACGTATTCATGCATAAGATCGGACTGCACGGAAAGTCGGTGATCCCGTTCATCACCGGGTATGGGTGCAGCGTCCCTGCCGTGATGGCAACACGCATCCTCGAGTCGCCGCGCGATCGCTTCATCACCGCGACACTGGCGGTGATGGTCCCTTGTGTTGCCCGCACCACGGTGATCTTCGGCCTGATAGGCTATTTCCTCGGACCGACCCTTGCCTTTGCGGTGTACATCATCAACATTCTTGTTATCGCCATCGCTGGCAAGATAATGACCAAGGTCTTCCCGCAGGTGACCCCGGGATTGATCCTGGAGATACCATCGTACAAGGTCCCATCGGTGCGCGTCGTCTGGTCCAAGGTATGGCTACGCGCGCGTGAATTTATCGTCCTTGCTTGGCCTCTTCTCATTGGGGGAAGCGTATTGTTGAGCATATTTGAGTACGTGCATATCAACCACTATCTGAATCTGGCATTGCTTCCCGTTACGTGGTCGCTTGGTCTTCCGCTTAGCGTGGGTGTAACGCTCATCTTCGGTATTTTCCGCAAGGAGCTGACGTTGATCATGCTCTTCCAAGCGTTGGGTACAACCCAGGTGGCATCGGTCCTCTCTGCTGGTCAGATGATGACGTTCACCCTATTCGTTCTCTTCTACATTCCCTGTGTGGCGACGATCGCCGTGCTCATTAGGGAACTTGGAAGGCGGAAGACGGCGCTTGTCCTCGCTACGACCACGGGCATCGCAATGATTGTGGCTTTAATTGCTCGCGGAATAGCGAGTATAATTGGCTGAAATACGGTTTTAGGAGGCTCTACCAATGGGAGATATGAAGCAAGCAATGCAGGATGTGAACCGTTCCTTGGGGGAACTACGTAAACAAGCCCCAGACGAGATGAAACACTTCTCAGGATTCATGGAAGCCGTCCTTCAACCGGATGCGCTTGACTTGAGGACAAAGGAACTGATCGCGCTTGGAATGGCCCTAACTGCTCGCTGTAAGTACTGCATCGGGCTGCACACCCAGAGCTGCCTTGCTGCAGGAGCGACGGAGAAAGAGCTGTGGGAAGTGGCGGCGGTAGCAGTGATGATGGGTGGTGGCCCGGCCCTCACATACACGGCAGAGCTGTACAAGGCGCTTAAGGAATTTGGTAATCCGGAGAAGCTTGCATAAATGAATGTACTTGCGGTTCTGCGTGAGGCAGTGACGATTACCATCTTCGTGTTCTCGATGATGGTCCTTGTCGACTGGTTGAACGTACTCTCGCGTGGTGGGATGACCACCGCTTTGCGCGGCCGCAAGTGGCGTGAATACCTGTTGTCGTCTTTCCTTGGTTCAACACCCGGTTGCCTGGGTGCATTCATGAACGTCTCCATGTACGTGCACGGCCTGATTGGGTTTGGAGCGCTTGTGGGAGGGATGATCGCAACATCCGGGGATGAAGCCTACGTGATGCTCTCGCTCTTTCCGGGGAAGGCGCTAGTCCTGTTCGGAGGCCTCTTCCTCTCCGGGATCGTCTTTGGAGCGATCTCGGATCGGCTTGCTACGCGAATGCGCATTACTCCGTGTGAGGAATGCCATCTGCAGCAGGTGCACACAGACGAGCTTGAGACGCACGGATGGAAGCTCCTACGAGAGAACCTGCGCCATCCGACGGCGCTACGCATTCTCTTCCTGTTGCTCATGATCGGCTTGCTCGTCATTGCGATTGTAGGTGTTGTGGGCCCCCAAACATGGGACTGGATGAGGATTACCCTTGTTATCCTCCTCGGGTTTGGCACTGTACTTGGCATGTCCGGCTCGGAACACTACCTGAAGGAACACATCATTGGCCACGTATTACGTCGTCATACTGTTCGCGTCTTCTTGTGGACATTCGGGGCTCTCCTCCTTTTATCCTTCCTCCCCAGCCAGGAGACGGTGAGTGTTTTCCTGCAGCATCACATGCTGTGGGTATTCCTTTTCGCTGGGCTGCTGGGGATTATTCCTGAGTCGGGTCCGCACATGATCTTCGTGATGATGTACGCCTCCGGCATAATTCCCTTCTCCGTGCTCTTTGTCAGTTCGTTTGTGCAGGATGGCCATGGGATGCTTCCTCTCCTCTCGGTCTCGGTAAGGGATTCGCTGCGCGTGAAGGCGTTTAATCTGGTGTTCGGGCTTGCCGTCGGTGGAGTTCTCTATGCGGTTGGAATTTGATTCACATATTCCACACACAGCTCTCACAGCTAGCACGCAACCACCGGCTACTATGTCATTATACGAGAGCAAGAAAAAGGATTGTTACCTCCGATCCTAGATAGCGCAGCAAGCGATACAAGACGGGGCCCTTAGAGCGGGGCCCCGTCTCTTGTGGTTGCCGGTGTCTCGTAAAGCTGCAGCGCCTTTTTAAGTTTATCAACGAAGCGGTTACACTTACGGCGTTATCTCCATGGCGAGCAGATCTCAAGGATGTGCCGAAATCGAGCTTACTACTCATCCTAATTGTACCGTTACTTGAGAACGAGGAGAGGATTCTATGGCAGAGCAAGGTGTAACCCCACGCAGTGAGGACTACTCTCGCTGGTATAACGATGTTGTCAAGATGGCCGATCTGGCGGAATCTGCGCCTGTCCGTGGCTGTATGATCATCAAACCGTACGGCTATGAGCTGTGGGAAGGAATTCAGTCTGGCCTCGACAGTAGGTTCAAGGCGACTGGCCACAAGAATGCGTACTTCCCGCTGTTCATCCCGATGAGTTTCATCGAGAAGGAAGCGGAGCACATCGAGGGGTTTGCCCCCGAGCTCGCTGTTGTCACCCATGGTGGCGGCAAGAAACTCGACGAGCCGCTCGTTGTCCGTCCGACGTCGGAAACGGTAATCGGGCACGCCTATGCCCAGTGGATCCACTCTTATCGTGATCTTCCAGTCCTCATAAATCAGTGGGCGAACGTCGTTCGTTGGGAGATGCGCCCGCGTCTGTTCCTGCGCACGACGGAGTTCTTGTGGCAGGAGGGGCACACCGCGCACGCTACGGAGGAAGAAGCGGTGGAAGAGACGATGCGTATGCTGGACATCTACGCGGATTTTGCGATCAATGATGCAGCAATACCTGTAATCAAGGGCAGAAAGAGTGAGCAGGAGAAATTCGCCGGAGCGGAGGCTTCATATACCATTGAGGCGATGATGGGAAACATGTGGGCGTTGCAGTCGGGGACATCGCACTTCCTTGGGCAGAACTTCGCCAAGGCGTTCGACATCAAGTTCCTTGACGAGGAGAACGAACTCCAGTACTGCTACACTACCTCGTGGGGCGTGAGCACGAGAATGGTCGGAGGAATCGTCATGGCCCACGGTGACGACAAGGGTCTGCGCCTCCCGCCTCACCTTGCCCCGATCCAAGTCGTTATCGTCCCTATCTGGCGCAGCGATGACCAGAAGGGTTTAGTCATGGAGGCGATCGACAGTGTACAGCGTGAACTCGTCGATGCTGGCGTGCGGGTGCACATAGATAGTCGCGAAGGGTTGACTCCGGGCTTCAAGTTCAACGACTGGGAGATGCGTGGCGTGCCAGTGCGGATGGAGATTGGGCCTCGCGATGTGCAGTCTGGCACAGCAGTCCTCGCTCGGCGCGATGTTCCAGGAAAGGATGGGAAGCGTTCGGTCTCTCAGGATGGGATCGTAGAGACGATCAGCAAGCTTCTGGTTGACATTCAGGCTCACATGCTCGTGCAGGCGACGGAGTTTCGCGATGCTCACCTGCATCGTGCAGACACCTACGATGAGTTGAAGGAGATCGTAACCGACGGCTGGGCATTGATCCCCCACTGCGGAACGCCGGAGTGCGAAGCGAAGATCAAGGAGGAGACAAAGGCTTCATCGCGCTGCTTCCCCCTGGAAGAGAACAAAGACTTCGGTGCTAATGGCATGACGTGTCCCGTCTGCGGCAAGCCGGCGGTCGGCCTGGCCTATTTTGCGCGTGCGTACTGAGGAGAGGATGGTATGATCGATAGACATGAGCTGGAAGAGCGGTTCCTGCGCTACGTTGTTATCGACACGCAGAGTGACGAGGATTCAAAGAGCGCTCCCAGTACGGATAAGCAGCTCGATCTGCAGCGGGTCTTGGCCGACGAGCTTGTTACACTGGGCGCGGAAGACGTACACATCACTGACTACGGCTGTCTACTAGCGACGATACCGGCTCGAAACGCTCCCGCAGATGCCCCGACGGTAGCCGTTATCGTGCATGTGGACACCTCGCCCGCATTTAGCGGTACGGGAGTTAAGCCGATTGTCCATCGCAACTACCATGGGGAAGAGATCGTCCTTCCTGATGATCCAGGAGAGATCCTAAACGACGATACCGCACCGGGCCTTTCAACGAAGCGTGGCGAGGACATCGTAACCGCGAGCGGGACAACCCTCCTTGGGGCGGACGATAAGGCGGGTGTCGCTGTTATCATGACCCTCGCTTGCCACCTTCTCTCACACCCGGAGATTGAGCACGGCCGCCTCCGCATTTGCTTCACCCCTGATGAGGAAGTTGGCCGTGGGGTCGACAACCTCACACTCGATGACCTTGCCGCTGATGTGGCTTACACTGTTGACGGCGGAGGTCTCGGCGAGGTAGTGTACGAGAGCTTCTCCGCCGACAAGGCGGTGGTCGAGATCACCGGAGTCTCCATCCACCCCGGAACAGCAAAGGGAAAGATGGTGAATGCCCTCAAGCTTGCCTCCAAGTTTATTGAGGGCCTTCCGCAACAGACCGGCACCCCAGAGACGACAGATGGACGTAAGGGATTTGTCCACCCCTACCGGATGAGTGGAACGGCAGCCCACGCCGAACTCTTCTTCATCCTTCGCGACTTCGGGCTTGACAAGTTAAAGGCTCATGGAGATCTAATCCGTTCGGCGGCAGAGAGGTTGGCCCTTGTCGAGCCGCGGGCAAAGATCGAGTGCACCATTACCCCTCAATATCGCAACATGCGCTACTGGCTGGAGAACGACATGCGGCCAGTAGAACTGGCGATCAAGGCGATCAAGCACGCGGGAATAGAGCCAGTGATCACCCCAATCCGTGGCGGCACGGACGGAGCGCGTCTGACCGAGATGGGAGTCATGACACCGAACCTCTTCTGCGGGATGCACAACTTCCACGGCCCGCTCGAATGGGTCAGCCTGCAGGAAATGGAGAAGGCGGTCGAGACCTGCATTCATCTTGTACAGTTGTGGACAACAGAACAGATAGATCATCCACGCACACAATGAGCCTGCTTGAGGCGGTGATGCTTATCTGTTTCGGTCTCAGTTGGCCTGTCTCTATCGCCAAGACGGTATGCACGCACAAGGTGGCCTGGAAGAGTCCAGCATTTATGATCCTGATCATGATTGGCTATGCCTGCGGAGTAGGACACAAGCTTACTTATAATTCTGATTGGGTGACTGGTCTGTACGTACTTAACATGGTGATGGTCGCGATCGATCTTGGCATCTACTGCCGCTACTCACAGACGACAGCGAACGACGATGTGAATGATGGTGTATCTGCAAGAACGCAAGAAACTTGCAGTGTCCTTTGTGGGTAAGTAGCCTAGTGTATGCAGTACTTACCGCCGATCGGTGCAAGAAAAGGAGGACGAACGAATGGCAGATACTCGGATTGACAAGCTCGCGGATGTTCTGGTCAATTACTCCGTGGTGATTAGGCCAAAAGATAAGGTCCTCATTCAGGGAGGGGCGGTCGCCGAGCCCCTATTGAAGGCGATCCTCACCAAGGTGATACAGGCGGGCGGATTCCCTCTTACCCTGGTCCCACTTCCCGGTGCGGATGAGATCCTCTATTTGTACGGCTCCGATGAACAGCTCTCACACATCCCCGAGCCGATGAAACTCGTCATGGAAACATACGATGCCAGCATCTCCCTAATGAGCGCCCTCAACACGAAGGGACTGTCTAACGTTCCGCCCGAGAAGATGGTGATCAGCAGCCGAGCACGCAAGGAGATCATGACCAAGGTGATGCAGCGCGCTTCAACAGGTGAGTTCAGTGGGTGGGGACGCTCTATCCGACCAATGCCTACGCGCAGGACGCCGAGATGAGCCTCTCCGAATACGAGGACTTCGTGTTCAATGCCTGCCTTCCCGACATGGATGACCCAGTTGGCTATTGGAAGCGCTTCTCCCTGTGGCAGCAGAAGATCGTTAATCTCTTCGCTGGCAAGGGACGGGTACACGTTACTGGCCCTGACGTCGATCTCAAACTGAGCATTGCTGGTCGCAAGTTCATCAACTGTGACGGTAAGAACAACATGCCCGATGGTGAGGTCTTCACCGGACCAGTGGAAGACAGTGTCGAAGGGCACGTGCGTTTTTCCTATCCAACGACCTTTCAAGGACGACGCGTCGATGGTGTGCACCTGTGGTTTGAAAAGGGAAAGGTGGTGCGCGCGACCGCCGACAAGAACGAGGAGTTTCTGCTGAGCACAATCGATACCGATGAAGGCTCGCGCTATGTGGGTGAGTTCGCCATTGGAACGAACACGGGGATCACTCGTGCTACAGGGAACACGCTGTTCGACGAGAAGATTGGCGGTAGCTTCCACATGGCACTCGGCGCCGGATACCCCGAGAGCGGGAGCGTGAACGAGTCATCGATCCACTGGGACATGATCTGTGACCTCAAGAATGGTGGCGAGATCTGTGTCGACGATGAGCTTGTCTACAAGGACGGAGAGTTCGTGGTTGACCTCTGATATCGGGTGTGATGGCATAAGGGACTATCTCGGTATTCAAAGAGGGCTGGAGGCTCATGCCAGAAATGATACGACCGCCGCGATTGAAGAGGGGCGATACGATCGCTTTCTACTCGCCTTCATCTCCGGCAACGGTGTTCGCACCCAAGCGGTTCGAGCGCGCGAAAGCCTATCTCGAGGGGAAGGGGTTTCGGCTCCTGGCGGGAGATTTGACCGGAAAGCAAGATCACTACCGCTCTGGTACGATCGTGCAGCGGGCGGATGAGCTGAACGACCTGATTCGTAATCCCGAAGTTCGTTGCATCATGTCCACGATTGGAGGGATGAATTCGAACTCCCTTCTTCCCTACATCGACTATGACGCCTTGATCGATGATCCGAAGATTCTCATCGGTTACTCGGATGTGACAGCGATCCTGCTGGCGGTGCACGCAAAGACCGGGCTGATAACGTTCTACGGGCCGGCATTGGTCGCCTCCTTCGGAGAGTTCGAGCCGTTCGTCGGCATGACCTATCGCAGTTTTGAACAGATACTTGTGCATCCGGCCTCGCTGCCCTTTACCTACGAGGTTCCGGAGTCTTGGACGGACGAGTCCATCAATTGGGAGGGACAGGACCGTTCAAAGCGGCGAAGCGAGAACCAGTGGCTTACTTTGTACCCTGGCGTAGCACGGGGCAGAGTCATCGGCGGAAACCTGAACACCATGCAGGGATTTTGGGGTAGCGAGTACATGCCGGCTATACATGATGGGGACATACTATTTATCGAGGATTCGATGAAGGATGCCGCCACGCTGGAGCGGTCGTTCTCGTTCCTGAAGGTCAATGGCGTGTTCGACAAAGTGTCGGGAATCATCCTCGGCAAACATGAGCTGTTCAAAGATAAAGGCACCGGCCTGGAGCCATACCAGGTACTGCAAGAGATCATCAACGGCCAAGAGCTGCCGTTCCTGGCGGATTTCGATTGCAGCCACACGCATCCTATGCTTACCTTGCCGATCGGAGTGGAAGTGGAACTGGACGCCACCAACAAGACAGTATCGATCCTTGGTAATTGGTGGGAGGAACATTAGGCTGACAGCAATTGCGAAGTGGATTCGGCCATATGCACACAAGAGGGTGAACAGCATGCCGACTGAGAAAGAGAAGATGCTGGCTGGCGAGATGTATGACGCCATGGATTCTCAGCTTGTTGCCGAACGGCGTCGCGCACGGGAGCTGTGTAAGGCGCTCAACGGTTCTCTTGATGCCGAGCGCGAGTTACGAGGGCGCATCATTCGCGAGTTGTTCGGAAGAGCTGGTGATAGTGTCTGGATTGAGCCCCCCTTCTACTGTGACTACGGAACGAACATCGTTCTTGGAAGCAACGTGTACTTCAACTTCAACTGCGTGATCCTAGATCCGGCATCGGTCACCATCGGAGACAACGCCATGTTTGGCCCCGCTGTGCAGATCTACACCGCTAATCATCCCATCAATGCTTCAAAGCGACGCATGGGGGCTGAGTTTGCCCAGCCAATTGAAATTGGCTCCGATGTCTGGGTGGGTGGGGGTGCTATCATCCTGCCCGGCGTGCACATCGGTGCACGATCGGTAATCGGTGCTGGCAGCGTCGTCACGCGAGATATCCCTGAAGATGTGTTTGCGGCAGGGAATCCATGTCGCGTCATTCGGAACACGAATGACGAAAGTAGCTTGTCGCGAGAATAAGCCCAGAAGCTTGACAAGATCGGTATCTTGCTCTTCCTCACGCTACGTGATTCTTGCAGGGAATTTGCCCGATGCAGTAGATTGGAGGGAACAACGACTCGTTTTGTATTGGGCCTGGGCACGAGAGTTCTATCCTCGTGCTTATGAAGAAGAGCGAAGATTTCGCTGCGAAAGTAGCATTGAGGAGATGTCTTGTGAGCATACACATCGGCGCAAAACAAGGTCAGATCGCCCCGACCGTCCTTCTCCCGGGAGATCCATTGCGGGCCAAGCACTTCGCGGAAACCATGCTGAAGGATGTGACTTGCTTCAGCGAGGTTCGCGGAATGCTGGGCTATACGGGCCTCTACGGCGACAAGAGAGTCTCGATCATGGGAAGCGGCATGGGCATTCCCAGCCTCTCCATCTACGTGAGCGAGCTGGTGAGCGAATACCATGCGAAGACAGTGATTCGTATCGGAACGTGTGGAGCGATCCAGCCGTACCTGAAGATCGGTGACATAATACTAGCCATGGCCTCCTCGACTAACTCGCACATCAACAGGCTGCGCTTCTCCGGGATGGATTATGCCCCCACCGCGAGCTTTCATCTCTTGCTGCAGGCCTATGAGGCGGCCAGAGCACGCGGGGCCAACGTACATGTTGGAGGGACTCTCACTTCCGATACGTTCTACGAAGACGATCCCGAGTGGTGGAAGAAGTGGGCAGCGTACGGCGTCTTGGCCTGCGAGATGGAGACATCCGGGTTGTATACACTTGCGGCCAAATTCGGGGTTGATGCTCTCTCCATACTTACCGTGAGCGACAGTCTGGTGACGGGCGAATCCGCGACTTCAAAGGAGCGAGAGAGGGATTTTCCTCTGATGGCCGAAATAGCTTTGGAGGTTTCGCCGTAGCATATGGGTGCTACACGGCCGAGTCTGTCGGGCGAGATCATGATCGGTGGAGCTGTGGGCAGAAGAGCACATCATCACCGCAGTTGACGTTGATAGTGCACAGAATGCTGAGGTGGTTCACGAAGTCAGCAGAGAAAGCGCACATCATCTGATAATTCGTTGTAGCAGGTATGGCTGCTTGCCCTTCGCCCATTGGCAGGGTTCGATTGCAGCGCTTCGTATGTGTACATACCCTATGACGTGTTAACGATGAGCTCGTGCATCTTCCACGAGGGATCCCACGCGCCATCGGCCATGTTGGAGAGGATGACGAGATTGACATCTTGATCGAAGAAGTACCGCATGACCGCGCTTACCCCGGCGTTGTAGCCTTCCTTCTGGCAACAGACGATGTGCCCACTGGGCTCGACGTAGAACCACATTCCCGTGCCATACTGCATCTCCCATCCATCACGATCACGGTAGTGGATCTGCGGGGAGAAGAATTGCTGCGTGCGTTCCGGAGATAGGAGCAGGCCGTCCTTGACCGAGCGTAGGAAGTGATCGAGGTCGGCGGCGGTCACTTGTGCTCCGCTGTCTGGTGATCCAATGGGCGGGAAAGAGTAGATGTTCTTCTTCCAAGCGATCACTTGACCGTCGGAATCGCGAATTGTATCGCAGCCCTCGGCAACATTCGGAGTGCAGTCTTCCATGCTGAAGAAGCCAGAGTCTTTCATGCCTGCCGGCACGAACACGTGTTGACGCACATAATCACGGTATGTCATGTTCGACGCTCGTTCGATCATCAGGCCGAGCAGGATGAAACCACAGTTGCAGTAACGACATCCCTCTCCTGGCGGGAAATTGGCGGGCTTGTGCGTGAACTGAGGCAAGAAATCTGCCGTCTTGGTGACCGAGTAGTTGGGCTTCCCTTGCCAGAGGTTTGCGTAGTCCTCTCCGTTCTCCTCCTCTGCGTCGTCTCCGATGCCGGATGAGTGGGTGAGAAGATGGAAGACTGTAACAGCTTCTGATATCGCAGTGTGCTTTAATCCAAGATACGGTATCACTGTTGTATCCATGGAAAACTCGCCAGCGTCGACGAGCTGAAGCGTAGACACCGCAGTGAACAGCTTGGTCAAGGATGCGGTGTCGAACCGTGTTGACAGAGTCACTGGGGCGCTCCAGTTTCGGCTTGCTAGTCCGTAAGCAGCAGCGAAAAGCTCCTCCGTACCGCGTGTGATACGGATTACACCCGAGAAGCGATGGTCATCCGTTCTCTCGCGGAAGTACGTGCTGATCTCGCATCGTAAAGCACTCCATTGATCCATGTGGTAATGATACAAGGCAACGGAGTGGGAGCAAGGATCTCGGCCAGAGAGTACATAGAATGATTTAGAGGTCAGACTTTCATTCTTAGGATCTGTGTGATGGTCCGAGATCGCGATGGCGAGGCAGTTACGGTTGGAGTGTTAAGGTGCTGTTTACCGCCGCACCACCTGTGGCAATGCACGAGAGAAGCTCTTCTCCTGCGCCGAGAATCGAGCTCGGCTTCTTGAAGGCCTTGGGAATGCCATCGAGCGTCAAGCAAAGACTTCTGCGAATTGCTGTACTCAAACCATCCGTGCAATCGCGAAGCGGGGGCATGAAGCTAGGAAATCCTAAAAATGAAGGCCTCGTACCTTGATTGAGAAGCCAAGACTGGCACGCATCTCTAGACTGTGTTTGGATGGAGATGCTCGTGGGTGGGCAGCTCGGATAAAGGTAGAACGGCGGACACGCCAGTTCGTGGGTCAGATGGACCGCCCTCCCACAAAGCCAGGACAGCATCAGGAGCGCAGTCAACACTGCAGCTCGTGTTTACGAGGTCAGGCTGGAGAGGGCAGCCCACGCGAACTCTCCATCACATCCACTAGGACGGAGGTTCCGATGAACTGTATCGGTGTCGATGTCAGCAAGCAAGAGTTGGTTACGTATGACGGGGTGAAGGAACGGATCTTCTCGAACACGCGAGGGCTGGAAGCATTCCACCGCTTCCTCAAGAGATCGAAAGAACCGCTGGTTGTGTTCGAGCCCACAAGCACGTACTCGCGCAGGCTTGAGACGTTGTGTCGAGCATCTCAGATTTCGTGCTGTCGACTGAATCCGAGAGTCGTTCCGCATCTTCGATTGGTTGGGAAGGGCCGATCGAAGACAGATAGCTCAGACGCTGAGCTGCTCTACCGTTACGGCATTGAGCGTGGACAACAAGAAGCTGCGCAACTTGAGAACGACGCGCTGGCCGAATCGATCCAGGCACGTCTCACCTGCTACCGCGTAGCACAGAAGGCTCGTGTTGCCTACCAGAACGTGCTCGAAGCGCTGAGTCAAGATCCGGCGACGTCCGGTGAACTTCTGGGAGAGGTCAGAGAAGAAATCCGTGAGTTGAAGTCCAAGGAGAAGCAGCAGGTCGATGCAGCACAGAAGCTGATCGAAGACGACTCAGACACGAAGCACCGATTCGATCTGCTGTTATCGATCCCAGGTGTAGGGCCGATTACTGCACTAACGTTGGTGGCACTGTTTCGGAAGTACGCGAACTCAAAACGGAGTCAGATTGTCGCGTTGGCAGGCTTCGATCCGATTCGGATCCAGTCTGGGACTTCCGTACACGGGAAGAGCCGAATCAGCAAGCGAGAGAATCGGGAAGTCCGGCGCAGGCTGTACGAGGCGACGTTGTCAGCTGCTCGCTACAACCCAAGCGTCAGAGCGATTTACCGAAGACTTAAAGAGAGTGGGAAGCCAGAGAAAGTGGCACGGACAGCCGCAGCCCGAAAACTACTGGTCATTGCCCATGCCATCTACAAATCCGGTGAATCCTTCAGAGAGACAAATCGGAAACGACTAGGAGTTCTGCAAGAATTCCCAAGCTGCTCTCCTCGCTGAGCAGCCCTTGACACATTCAATACAGCATCTGACCCCGAAAACTAGAATGGTATCTCATGATGAGGGGGCATCTGCTGTGACAGCATCCCCAAACGAAGCCAGTTTACTCAGCCTCCGCGCTCCGATCGCAGGCTCTGCTATTCAACGATCAACGTGATCGCAAAGCGCGTCGTAGAGAGCACAGAACCCTAAGAATCAAGATCCGAACATCCCTCTTAGATTTTCAAGTCTCAGAGAGTCCTTGGTCATTCAGGGGATGAACCAGCTTGAGTAGTTGTCGATAGCGAAGTCCCCATCATCGCTCACGTGAACCCATAGACGAGTCTGTTCCCCCCTTGTGCATGACAACATGACTGTCCATCTAGCGTCGGCCCCCACGGCGAGGCGGAAGGGAGCTGATCGGGTGTAGTCCACAACTGCCGAATCGGCCGAGTACCATCCGATGTAGATCAGAGTGCTCTCAGATACAGTTGATCCATAGTTCCACACTTCAACTGAGACTGCATACGTGACCGTCTCATCATCCCACTGAGATGGTTCTATGCTCCAGGTACAAGAGTAGAGTGGGATGGATGGCAGATCAATAATTGATGCAGGTTTGGCATCATAGCTTGGTGGCGCGTCTCCAATCTGCCACCCGCTACCTGTTGTTTCAAGGTAATTGTAGTAGATGCCGTCCTTCTTGTATCTGAGACTTGTATGATCGGAATTGAGCGATACTCCCACCGCAACATGCCCTGGATAGGCCAGAAGGCACACACCGTACCCTAGCTGGCGAAGTATGGATGCAACGAGAATGGACGAATCTTCACAGTCTCCTCCGCGATCAATCAGGGTCTCTACCGGATACCGTGTGTAGTCGTCATATGGGGTTGTCTCATCGTCTTCTGTGTACGGCATATGTTGAACAAATGACGCCACGAACTCGGCCATATCGGACTGAGTGTAGTTCTGCCCGCGTGCAGTCTCCCGGAACCAATCGACTAGCACTCCTAGGCTCTCATCATCGTACGAAGTCGTGACGTAGCCTCCATATCGACTCACCCCCCTTGGATGAGGTAGCGAACGGTAGAAAGCAAGAGTCCCCTCTGCGAAGCCCAGATCAACCGACCAGGATCTACCCTTGAAGATCCATTCGTATGACCGAAGGATAGCTTGATCGGGAATCGCAGACTCAGGTTCCTCTCTATGAGGTTCCTGCGCTTCCAAGGACCAGAGCTCGATAGTGCCATTCAGAAGGCCGGTTGCCACCCGTGTGCCATCAGGGGAGAATGCCAGGCTTGTGCAGGTATCGGAGGTCTCGATCGTTTTGACGGGAGTCCAGCTGGTCGCCTCGTACAGGACTACCGAATCTGTTGCTGAAGAGGCGATTGCCAGCATATCGCCAGATGGACTGAACTCGAGGTCCAGGATCGGACCGTATTCAGCACCCATCACGCCAGAGTTCGTTCCACCGCTCAGATCCCAGATTGTGAAGCCGCTGTGCCCAGCAACGCCAACGACGCGACCGCGGGAGCTAGTCGCAATGCCATATGGAGCACCGCCAAGTTCCGAGTCCCCGAGTACTTGCGGGTTCGCCTGCGGACACCCTCTTGACATGTCTGCGACTTCTATGTGAACCGGACAGCATACAGTTACCCATGGGAGTGCTGCGATTACAAGCATGCTTCCGCCAGGTCCGAACACGGCCAGTGGAAAACGCCGATTTGAGTCAAAGCGGCAGAGCTCGTTTCCAGTCAGCACATCCGATACTCTTATCAGCCCTTCTTGATCTGAGGACGCGGACACCAACAGGTCTCCGGCGTTTCCGAAGTCGACTGAGCGGATATTGGCCTTATCCTCTGATTGAGTCCAACTATACCCTGAACCGGTATTCCACAACCGAACTACTCCATCGCTGGAACCGATGGCTACTAGCCTATTGTCAGGACTGTAGGAAACGCAGCCTACGTAGTCCGCTTGTGTATCGTATTCCCGTCTCAGCGTCAATCCCTCCGTTTGCCAGAGTCGCGCAAAACCATCCTCCCCGCCGCTGATGAGATGGTTGCCATCAGGGGCGAAGTCCATGGCTCGAATGGGTCCCGCGTGCACTTGGCTCGACAGAGATGGAATCGAGAGTGTTGGCAAGGATGCCGTTTCGTATGCCCCAGAATTCACAGCCGAAACGCACAAGACCAGTAGGGTGGCTGCCAGTGGGAGCCCGGACCATCTCCAGCTTTTCGAATCTCGACTCGTCATCTTTTCGCTTCCACCTCGATTCTCAACATAGATACGCGGAATCATCGTCACCCCCGGGATCGGTTGATACATAGTGCCGGAATCGACATGGATTGTGGAATTTTCGGGGGCATGCTAATCGATAGCGAGTCTCGAAGATCCCGATGGAGAGAGAGGTTTTGAGCCTGAGGAACCCGAATCGCACTACGGTAGGAAGCTGGCAACAGCTTCTCGACTACTCTCTCGATGCCCTCAATTTCTCTCATCGGTATCCCTGCGCTAACAATGATTAGCATGCGCAGGTGCAAGCTACCGCAACCGTACGCTGACCATCCCGAAGGGCCTTTGTCACTCCTCTTACTTCCTTTTCTTTCCGCATATTGACATGGATCTTGTCGCACATCAGTCTACGGATTGGCAATTGCAAAGTCAAATCCATGTACGCATGAATTCATTGATAGCAGGAAGGACACGTTGAGTCACTCGTCATCTGCGGAATCGTGTTTCTTGCCTTGTGCTCAGCCTTGACTTGCGATGCAACTGATCGAAGGGTTTCGCTGCAACCTGAGTCCGCTGCCTTACCCAACGCCCTTGAACGTCGCAAGGCCCATCGAGCCCAGTAGCAACCCAGTAGTCGCTACAGTGACTAGCCACAGCAGGCGGTTCATGCGGAACATGGGTAGCCTCATCAGGAGGATTGCGCCAAAGAAGAGAATGAGCTACGGCACGAGTATGCCGTAGCTCATAGGTGAATGAAACTCAACCGGCCATACGTAATCCACGATGATCATCATTGCCACGAACGCTAGAAAGGCAGCAGGACCGATCCAGTATCGCCATCCGGCCACCGCACGAACGAATGCAATTAGGGCAACCATCGACGGGATGGCAAGGCTGATGATCGCGCGGCCGAGAAGGTGATTGACCGTCATGCTTCCGGTACTCACGCGTGAGAGGAACCCTGCCGCTTGGAGGATGTTAACAGTGTTCACTACACCCCAGACAGTGAGCGTTGCCCACCAAGGAGTCACCCCCGTTTGAGCCTGCATGAAAACCCTCCTTCAATCGAGTTTACCATAGCCAGCCACGTTGTGCCGTGGTTACGCGGTCTCCACTCAACTCCTGGCTTGCCCAACTAAGGCTCATGTTCGTCTGCGGTATCGCGTGCAAACTCCGCGCACAGCTCGTAGGTGTTGCTGTCGAGTACCCAGTATTCATAGGGCTGATCAGTTTGAGGGTCGTAGAGCTCTACGAAGACGCCTGGTTCTTTCGCAAGGTCTTCTAGCGAAGACGGGAGTGTTCCCTCGCGCGTCCAGTAGATGTCCAGCTCTGCAGAGATGGAACGCAAGTCATCCACCCGCCGTTCGTCGAGCCGACGCAAGCGCTCCTATGCCGGTGAGTCAAACGGAAGGATCCTACCGGTAATCACATGATTGGTTTCACTCCAGTCTTATCTGGCGAGTCGAGGCTTGCTGTGCCCAGCGCTGCAACAGTTGTAGCCCGTCGGAGCAAGATGTGGTAGACTGAGGCGACGATGGAAGGAGGAAGCATGAACGAGGTTATCTTCTTGGTGGAAGAATCACCAGAAGGAGGCTATGAAGCGCGTGCATTGGGGTACTCCATCTTTTCGGAGGCCGATTCACTCGAAGAGTTGAAGGAGGCAGTGCGTGACGCGGTGTCATGTCACTTTGAGGAGAAGGATAGGCCAAAATTGTTGCGGCTTCACCTCGTCAGAGATGAAGTTGTTCCGGTATGAAGCTTCCGCGGGATCTGGATGGGCAGGAACTTGCTCGCCGATTGGAGAAACTAGGCTATCAGATCACACGGCAGACCGGGAGCCATATGCGGCTCAGTCTCTCAGGGAACACAGTCCATCACATCACTATTCCGTATCACAAGCCGCTTCGGGTTGGAACGCTCAACAACATCTTGAGGGAGATCGCCGATCATCTGAAGATCGACAAAGGAGAATTGATTCGAAGGCTTCTAGAAGAGTGATGGGTCTCTCTTTGAGCAAGAACGCGGTAATTGCCGCATGAAGCTTCTGCGCGAAGGCCATGCTCGAGTCGTGAAAGAAGAAAAGGGTGGCCGATTTAGCCACCCCAATCATGTAGAGAAGAAAAAGAGTCAGCTGGGCACATTCATTAACAGGAGAAAGGGCGCATTGATTCGTACACAACACTTCCGGGAAAGATGAGAAGTCTATCGCTCTAGTGGTCGCTCTACGGCCTGCGCTTCTAGCTTGAAGCAGTGCCGCCCTTGTCCATGGGACCAGTAGTCTCTATGCGGGCGACCTTGTTCGTCTGCGGTATCGCGTGCAAACTCCGCACACAGCTTGTAGGTGTTGCTGTCGAGTACCCGGTATTCATAGGGCTGATCAGTCTCAGGGTTGTACAGCTCTATGAATACGCCTGGTTCTTTCGCAAGGTCTTCTAGCGAAGACGGGAGTATTCCATCGCGCGTCCAGTAGATGTCCAGCTCTGCAGAGATGGAACGCAAATCGTCCACCCGCCGTTCGTCTAGCCGACGCAAGCGCTCCTGTGCCGGTGAATCAAGTAGCGTCACTCCGACAATCACTACGGCCAGAACGGCAACGATAAGGCTGATGGCGACAACAAACCTGACATTGATAGCCTTGCGAGGCTTCGTCATGTTTGAGTCTCCTGTTCTTCCTGCCGCAGATCCCACAGGTAGTAGCCGAAGATGCCACCGGCAATGACAGCAACGGTTACCACCTTTAGCCCAAAGCGCAGGCTCAGTTCGCCGCCTAGAAAGTTGTACACAAGCGTAGTCAAGTCACCGATTATCACACCGGCGGCGACAAATAAGGTGATGTACGTCAGCCACTTGCGAACTTTAGAGGCACGCTTGCTTGGATCACGCTTAATGGCACGGCCGATCAATAGCGATAGGTACAAGAAAATGGGGAAAGCGATGACCAACGATGCTATCGAAAAGCGAATCGCCTGACGTGCGGCGTCGGCGAATTCGGCGTAAGCTGCCGGGTCGGGGAAGGCAAGGTTGATGAACTGGAAGATGAGCCGACCGAAGTTGAACGTGGCGAGATATAGGGTCGTAAACAGAACGAGGTAGATAAAGGCTTCGTGTGCTGAGAGATACGGCTTGGGCCTCGGTACCGGGATCGGAAATTCGTCGATCTGGGCGAAGGCTGTCAATGCACTCTTCACTTGGTCGGGCTTCCACCCCGCCTGCAGCAAGGCATTCTCAATGTCCGTACGCGACAGGCCGCGCGCTAAGGCATCCTTGACAAAGCCTAGCAGTTCCTCATTGATAGCCATGCCCGCCCTCCCTTTTTCTTCGTTAGGTTCGACGCGAAGATCGTCATTGCCCAGCTTAAAGGCGTGTGTGTTCTCAAGCAAATGTGCGCGCATGCTTGTCGCCTCCGTCAGGATGCTGGAGAAGGTCGGCTTTGTCCGCGGGCAAAGGCTCGGAACCAGGATCATTCTGCTCCGAGTTTGCTCAGTGACAAGCCGGCGAGAGATACCGCCGCGTTTATACCTCTTCCAGCTCTTGGTGTACGTCCGCGGTTAGGCCTTTACGAGAGTGTAGAGCTTATGAATCGTCTCCTCGATCTCATCATCTGAGATGCTCATAGCGATCGTGATTGCGCTCCAGCGGTGCCTGTAAACAACGGTTGTGGTGATCAGGATTTAGACCTTGCTACGTCCAGCATTTCGTGCACACGAATGTTGACAACGTCGGTAGCTGAGCGGTAGGATTAAATCTGTGATCAACGGAAGCTATGTGAATCTCAGGATTAACAAGTAACTAGACATTCATATTTAATGAGGAAGTGAGTTTCTATGAAGCCAACCACGCTGATACCCTTAACAATAGGTGAATTGGAGGCAAGGATACCAATTGTTCAAGGGGGAATGAGCGTTGGGATCTCTTTATCCGGCTTGGCAGCAGCGGTGGCCAACGAGGGAGGCATCGGGGTCATTGGTGCTGCCGGTATTGGAATGCTTGAGCCTGATTTCAAGACGGACTATAGAGAGGCGAACAAGAGGGCTCTGAGAAAGGAGTTACGAAAAGCAAGAGAAATGTCTGACGGGGTTATTGGGGTGAACATCATGGTCGCTCTCTCCGATTACGATGATCTTGTGCTGACTGCTGTGGATGAAGGGGCGGATCTACTTTTCCTTGGAGCGGGACTTCCGCTCAAGCTTCCCAAGACGCTGTCGCTGGAGAGGCTGCAACAGGTTCATACCAAGGTTGTTCCGATCGTCTCTTCTGGACGAGCGGCAAAGATCATATTCCAGCACTGGGCGAAACGATACCAACATGTTCCCGATGCTGTGGTTGTAGAGGGTCCACTGGCTGGTGGCCATCTCGGGTTCAAGAAAGAAGAGATCGATAATCCTGACTATACACTGGATAAGCTAGTGCCAGCGGTCATCGAAGCAATAGAGCCGTTTGAGCAGCAGTTCAACAAGAGCATCCCCGTTATTGCTGCAGGAGGCATCTTCTCTGGAGCGGATATCGCCAAGTTCATGCGTTTAGGAGCCCAGGGGGTGCAGATGGCGACTAGGTTTGTTGCTACTCATGAGTGTGATGCCTCTCCTAAGTTCAAAGAGATATATCTTAGATGTAGAAAGGATGACTTAGTGATAATTGATAGCCCAGTTGGACTCCCGGGAAGGGCGATAAGGAATGAATTCCTTGACGATGTATCAGCGGGGATCAAGAAGCCGTTTAAGTGTCCGTGGAAGTGCCTCAAGACCTGCGATTATAGGACATCGCCATATTGCATTGCGCGTGCGCTGACCAGCGCGAAGAAAGGCGAGCTAAACGATGGATTTGCGTTTGCCGGCGCCAACGCCTATCGAGTGGACAAGATTACCTCTGTTCACGAGCTTGTCGAATCTTTGTTGGAGGAATACGAAAGAGCGATGGTAGCGTAATCGAGTTGCTTGTTATTGCACGCTGCTAACAGGAGTATCATCGATGGGAGAGAAGAGGCAACAACAGCCGGAGCCATGGACTCACTACACCTTGAGTGAAGAGGTAGCCAACAGTGTCACTCACGGCATTGGTGCTTTGCTCAGCATCGCCGGACTTACCTTGCTTGTCACCCTGGCCGTTCAACAACACGATCCGTTGAAAATTGCCAGTTTCTCCATCTATGGGATGAGCCTTGTCATTTTGCATCTTGCCTCCACTCTTTATCATGGCCTGCGTCCTCCCTGGGTGAAGCGGCTGTTTCGCATTTTCGACCATTGTTCGATCTACTTGTTGATCGCTGGTACATACACGCCATTTCTCATCATCGGGCTGCATGATACACAGGGATTTCTCCTGCTCGGAGTGGTGTGGGGGCTGGCTGCTCTCGGGATCATCTTTCAGATCGCGTTTAAGGGCTGGTTTGGGAAGCTTTCTGTTCTTCCTTACATAGGGATGAGTTGGTTGATGGTCATCATCTTCCGCAAGCTCATGGTGAGTATCCCGTTCAATGGGTTCATCCTCCTCATCGCAGGAGGAGTGGCATACATGGTGGGAATTATCTTCTATGGCTGGAAGAAACTCACCTATCACCATGCCATCTGGCATCTGTTCGTTCTTGCTGGGAGCGCATGCCATTTCTTTGCCATCTTATTCTACCTTCTCCCTGAGGGATGAAGTGGATTCAACACCCAAGCGATTCCTACACGCTGGATACGCTGAGCAGCGACATCGACAGTATGTAGAGATTTAGTCTGCACACGCCTCTTCCAGCTCTTTCCGCGCCGCCTTGGTTAATCCCTTGACGACAAGGTCGTAGGACTCATCGATCATCTCCTCGATCTCATCGTCGGGGATGCTCGCATCCGAGATGCTCTCATCTGAGATGCTCTCATCTGAGATGCTCTCATCGAGGATGATCGTGTTCCAGTGGCGCTTGTTCATGTAATAGCCGGGAATGACTGCCGGATAGGTGTCGCGGAGCATGAGGGCATAATCAGGGTCGCACTTGAGCGTGATGCGTGGCGGGTCATGCTCTGGGGCAAGGAGGGCGAACATCTTTCCCATCACCTTGTACACCGGCGTCTCTAGGTCAAACGGCCGTTCCTCTCTGGCTCCCTTCTTGGCCATGAGGTAGGCATGCACAGCATCGAGGTTCATCCTTATCGTTAAGCCTCCTCCAGCAAGAGCTCCATATGAGCCAGATTGATCCATCGATCTGGCGGATGCTTGAACTGCTTGGAGATATCCGGGAGATGACGAGGATCTTACCGGTGGTGGACACCAGTGGCAAGCCAGCAATCAGGATCTCGCTTGGTGCAGTGTCACCTGAACAGTGAGAACTGTACGCGGTGTTTGACCTAGATCGATACGCCTCCCGTTAGGGCATGCAGGGTTCGTTGCCAAAGATGCATGGTAAAGTGGGGCTAGTTGTCTATCTTCTGTAAATGATGGTATGATTGACGTGTAATGAAGCGGATTCTTGCTGCGATCAACTGGCAACTTGACCATCCGGAGATCAGAAATGCTGATTTCTTCGAGGGGGTCTCTTTCTCTGCGGTCGACGTTCTGTTCATCGATCCAAGATCGATCAGCGATCGTTGGACGTACGACCTTCCTGTGGAGAAGGATGGTGCGCGCCGTACATACATGGATTCAGATCGAGGATTTGGCCGCGTGCTAACAAAGAGCTTTCACAAGCGCCGGGCTGAAGCGGCCGATCTCTTACACAAGGCTGGCGGGTTGGTAGTCTGTCGCCTCCACCCGCGCGGCGAAGCGTTGGAAGCGATCTCCAAGGAAGGCGTGGCGGAACGGATAGACCGCTATAGCTGGCTTCCCAGTGTGTCGCTTGTTGACAAGCAACACCAGTTGAACTTCCCTTCCAACGGCAGATTCGTTCCTCGACGTGGTCACGATATCGTCTTCGAGGACACCGGCACCCCATTCGAGGAATATCTGCGTCAGTTTGCGGGAAGGATCTCATACAGTGCGGTCTACCAGGACATCCTCTCCACTCCCATCGATCGCTTTGCAACTGTCCTTGCTCGCAATCATGTGGGGGACATCGTTGCTGTGCAGATTCCATATGACGAAGGCCTCCTCGTCCTTCTCCCGTCTGTTGAGGGCGCCTCTCCGGCAGCGGAGGTATTGGCCCTCACGCGTGCTGCTGCGCGCGCTACGGCGCGACCAGGGTTCTTTTCCCAACCTGATTGGCTCCCCTCTTATCCCCTTCCCGGTGAGGACTCTCTGCGTGATGAACTCGCCAGCCTCACCGACAGACGAGACAAGCTCTCGGAGAAGATTGCGGAGATCGATGAGAAGCTTGAGGAGACGACCCGCTACAAGCGCATGCTGTACACACATGGAAGATCAAGCGTCGTCCCCGCGGTGGCTGACTCCCTGCGCACGCTCGGGTTCGAAGTTGAAGAAGCGGGGCGCGATCTCATTGTACGCTGCAATGAAGGCGACGCCATCGTTGCGGTTGCTGCAACGGACAGCGCCGCCGTAGCCCTCCCGTACTACCGGCACCTCCTCGATCAGGTCGATCGTGCGCGCACAAACGGTGAAGGGCCGGGCAAAGGAATCCTCATCGTAAATGCTTCGTGCACGATTGATCCCAAGCGCCGGCCGACAGAATTCAGTCCGCAAGTCCTGCGTGGCTGCAAATCGCAGGGGTTCTGCCTTCTTACCACCTATGCCCTGTATAAGCTCGTGCAACGCGTGCTTGCCGATAAGCCGCCGAAAAAGGAACTGGCCCACATACGCAAGGTTCTCATTGAGTGTGACGGGGAGTTTCGCGGGGTATCTTAGGCGTGCCACGAATCATTGGTATCTCCCTGTTCTTCGCAATTGTGACCGCTATTTGTGCGAGCTTGTTTGCTTCTGTAATGCGCAAGAGCGAGCACGGTCAGCGTATCCGCGACTACGGACCGCGGTTGCACGAGAAGAAGAGTGGCACCCCAACGATGGGGGGAGTGGTGATAGTCCTTCTGTGGGGGATCGCTCTTGCCATCTTCCATAACGACATGTCTCTTCAAGGGCTGTTCATCTTTCTTGGTGCATTACTGTTTGGCGGGATCGGCTTGCTCGACGATTCGCTCTCACAGATCCACGCACGATCGCTTGGGCTATTGCCGCGTCAGAAGATCATGCTATCCCTGTTCGTTACGCTGATCCTGTTTTTTGCTTTCCCCTCGCTGTATCGGATTCCGATCATGATCCCCTTCTCACCAGTAACATTCATCCTGCCCCGAGCGGTCTTCTTCTTCCTTCTATGCGGGGTCTTTCTTTCGACGACGAACAGCATGAATCTGACAGATGGGCTAGACGGATTGGCTACTGGAACTTCTCTCATCATCCTTGCCGGATACACGATCCTCTTTCACGATCATGCGACATTGGTAGCGATCCTGCCCTTGATCGGCATTCTGGTCGGATTCTTATGGGTGAATACCTATCCCGCTCGTCTGTTCCTTGGAGATGTCGGTTCGTTTGCCCTTGGCGGAGCGATAGGAGCGATTGCACTTGCGACGGGGACATCGCTCTGCCTCGTGTTCCTTGCGGCGCTGCTCGTAGCGGAATCGGTTTCCGTAATCCTCCAAGTGACCTACTTCAGGTTTACGGGAAGAAGAATCTTCAAGATCAGCCCGTTCCATCATCACTTTGAGGTCGCGCAGGGAATCGATTACGACTATCTCCTTCCTAACGTAGAGTGGCCGGAGCCGAAGATCGTGACGCGCTTATGGATAGTGCAAGCGATACTTGTCGGAGTCGGCATTCTCTCTGTCTACCATTGATCGAAAACTTCCCGTTGAAGGAGAGACCGGGAGACTCAACGAGCAAGCCAATCAACCGGCTGATGGTTCGATCTGTCTTAAGCGCCGTAACACACTTTGCCGGAGGTGGGACTTGAACCCACACGAGGTGTGATCCTCACAGGATCCTGAATCCTGCGCGTCTGCCAATTCCGCCACTCCGGCGTATCTCTCGCTGACAAGGAAGTCTAAGGGGAGCATTTCACCCTGTCAAGGAAAGTCACTTCCCGGCGAAAGGCACTCCGGGTACCTTCTCTACCGTTCACGCCATGCGGTGAACTCCTCTCGGTATCTATGCAGTTCGTCCAGGTCGAGCGTCGCGCGCAGCACTCCTTCCGCTCCGCCGAGAGAAGCAACTGTTACTCCCCATGGATCCACGACCATGCTGTGCCCGAGTAGTCCGCCACCCGTGGCGCCGCAGGCGATGACATAGGCCTGGTTCTCCACTGCTCGTGCGTGACAGAGGGTTGTCCATGCTTCCATGCGTGTGATCGGCCATGCAGCTGGGACAATGAGCACCTCTGCCCCCGCGAGAGCCATCTCACGGAACAGCTCGGGAAAGCGCAGATCGTAACAGATTGCTATTCCGAGTTGCGCAAGTGGTGTGGCAAAAGTCGGAACCTCATCCCCACAAGACAGCAGATCGCTTTCCTGCGAGTGATACGCCATTAGATGCGATTTGCGGTATCTGCCGATCAGCTTGCCGCGACGGTCGAAGAGCAAGGATGTATTAAAGCAGCGATCGCCCTCTCTTTCAATGATGCTCCCACCGACTACGTAAGCTGATAGCTCTCGCGCCTGCCTACCAAGGAAGATGGCTGACTCACCGGCCAGTGTCTCCGCCCTCTCCTTATGGTGAGAGAAATCGAGGTGGCCCCAACGCCACAGCTCAGGGAGGACCACCAAATCTGCCTTGGATGTACACCCAGTAAGAAGCTCCTCTACTCGCTGCAGAACCGTGGCATCCGTCTCTTCACCAACCCCAAGCTGGAGCAAAGCCACTTCTAGTATCTGTTTTGGTTTGGTCTCGGCCATAGCGCGTTTCAGTTTATCGATTCTGAGAATCTCATGCAAACAGACTACCGGAGTAGATTTGGTTTTTGGTGTGATATCTGTTACAATGACGGACGCTTGACCGTGTAATTGGGGTGATGGAAGGATGGAAGAAAAGAGACAAGTGTGGCAGTAAACCATGGTGAACGGGGGTGGCCATGATTGACCTCAAGGATTTTCGCATCTTCTCCGACCTTAAGGAGAAAGAGATTCAAAAGCTACGGGAGGCTTCTCGCAAGATCAAGTATGGCCGAGGAGAGAATATTTTTCAGGAGGGCGCACCAGCTTTTGGTTTCTATCTCGTCTTTGAAGGGATGGTCAAGCTTGTTAAGCGTAGCATGCGTGCCAAGAGCCAGATTCTAAAGATCGTCGGTCCAGGAGAGATCCTTGGCGAGACGACTCTGTTTGACAAGGGAAGCTACAACGCGTACGCGAAGACGCTCGAACCGGCCATCATTGGGTTCATCGAACGTGGCGATTTTTTCTACTTCCTTGAACGCCATCCAAAGACCGTGTTTCGTCTCTATGTGAGTCTGTCGGAGGAGTTGAAGGCCTTCCAAAACAAGCTTGCAGAAAGGTCCTATTCTTCGAGCAAAGAGCGCTTAGCACGCCTGATACTCCACCTTGGGAAGAGCGGTGTCGAACTGTCTCGTGCTGAACTGGCAGAAATGGCCGGTGTCTCTTCAAAGACGGCGATACGCACGTTAAGTGAGCTTGAGAGTCGCGGGATCATCGCTATCGAGAGCCGCAAGATCAAAATCCTGCGCGAGGAATACTTGCAAAAGATAATGGAACCGTTCTCCAACGAACTCAATCCCAACCTCATTATCTGAGGAGTTACACGCACGTGTTTGGGGTGCGAGAAGAAGGTCTCCTGTCGCGGTGATCTCTGTCCTTTCAAGTTGTCCGCAACGTATCTACAGTTATTCCAGACATTTGTCTTTGCCAGCGGAGGGCTTGTACGCCCTGTTGACGAGGGTAGGCGACCAGTGACGAGCAGACTGAATCAAACAGAGAAGATAGTTATCAGCATCGTTACGTACGGCATGGCCATTCTGGCGGTAATTCTCCTGTTCGTTTCGGGATTTCGCCCTGCAGGCCTTGTCTTTGCTGCTCTTGCAGTTCCCCTTACACTCGTTGCTACAGGCCTAAAGCTCAGAGGTGGGATCATCCTCGCACTGGCGACAGGCGCAATAGCTGTGCCGTTCCTCATTCTCGAACTGCATGAAACGGGTTTGTTCTTGGCGTTTATGGCGATGTCTCTCGTCATCGGCGGAGGGATCGGGTTTGCCAATCAGCACCGTGAGACGAGGAAGGAGCGATGGCGCCGCGCCAAGACGCTCGATGACCGGTTTGACGACCAGATCTTCGAGGGAGCGCTGAATATCATCCACTTCATCGACAAAAACGGGACAATCCTCAAGAGAAACGAGGCATCTCGCTCGGTGATCGCTTATCCGACAAAACGGACTCTGCAGTTGTCCGAATACGTGCATCCTGATGACATCGACCAGATGAAGGCGGAGCTCTTGCGCCTGTTCGAGCGGGGGGAGATTCGCGATGTCAAGCTTCGCTTCATTTCGCAGGATCGAAACACAATCCCGGTTGAGCTACGCGCAACGCGAGTGAACGAGCGCGTAGGCGTGATGGACGCGAGCGATGTACGACGGCAGGTGGAGCTAGAACGGCGCCTCATGGAGACCGAGGCGCGCTACCGCTACTTGATCGAAGAAGCGGTCGATACCCTCGACTCGGGGATCATCATCTCAGATAAGAAGCAGCAGGTGGTGTGGGCCAACGAGACGATCGGCCAGTTCTTCGGGATAGAGCGTGAACGGCTGATTGGGATAGATACTCGCCGTGCATTCGATCGCTACGTCAACGTCTTCGAGGATTCACAGGAACTGCGCAGACGTGTCGAGCAGGCAATCAAGACACATGAACGGATCGACCCGTACACGTGCCGCGTTCGTCCAAGCATGGGACGCGAGGAGCGCATCTTGGAATACCGCTCCATCCCCATCGAGACGGAGCGTTACAAGGGTGGGCGGATCGAGCACTACATAGACATCACTAAGATCAAGCAGTTGGAAGAGGGCCTCCTGGAGAATACTAGGAAACTTGAGAAGAGCAACGAAAAGCTCGAACAGTTTTCACACGTTGTCTCTCACGACCTCAAGGAGCCGGCACGTACAGTGGAGGCGTTCAGTGGCTTCCTCATTGAAGACTATCACGACAAGCTAGACGAGGAAGGGCTCGACTATCTCCAGCGTATGAAGAAGGCAGCGGGTCGTATGCGCGAGCTGATCAACGACCTGTTAAACCTTTCCAGCATTCACATGGACCGTGCGTCGTTTGAGCGAGTGAATGTGCAGAAGGTGCTGGGAGAAGTCAAGGATGACCTGCAGATGCGGCTACGCGGGGTCAACCTGCAGATCGATGACGACATGCCCGCGGTACGAGGGAGTAGGATCCGCATCGCTGAGCTTCTTAGCAACCTGATCACGAATGCGATCAAGTACAACGATAAAGCTCTTCCTACCCTGCATGTCGGTTGGCTAAGGGGATCGAAGAAGGCCGGTATGTGCACGTTCTTTGTGCAGGATAATGGAATAGGGATCGAAGAGCGCTATCAAGAGCGCATTTTTGCCATATTTCAAAAATTGAACCCAAGAGAGGATTATGAGGGTACTGGTGCTGGGCTAGCGATCTGCAAACGGATCGTCGAGGAACACAAGGGAGAGATCTGGGTGGAATCGGAGGTTGGAAAAGGGAGTACGTTCTACTTTATAATACCCAAGGCGGATGCCAAGAGAGAGGTGGAGAGCGATGCTTAGCCAAGAAAAAATGAAAGTACTTGTTGTTGAAGATAGAGAAGACGATATCATTATCATCAAGCGCGCCATGCGCAAGAGCGAGATGAAGTGTGATCTCTCTTTTGCTCGTGATGGGGAGGAAGCGATCGACTTTCTGTGGCGCCGCAAGAGCGAGTATGAAGATGCTCCTCGGCCAGATCTGATCCTCCTCGACCTCAATCTACCAAAGATTAATGGCCTTGAGGTGCTAGAGAAAATCAAAGAGGACGATAAGCTGAAACGGATCCCGGTAATTGTCCTCACAGTCTCCCTGCAGGAACAGGATATAATCAGGGCTTACGATAGCGGGGCTGCAAGCTACATGAATAAACCTGTTGACTCCAAGGACTTCGAGCGCCTCATCCAGACCGTTCAAGACTACTGGCGAATCGCACGCATTCCTGCAGAGTGATAGTATCCCGACAAGCAATATAACGGACATCTGACCCAAAGGCGCCTTACCAGCGGCACGTTCCTGCGTACTGAACGCGCGATGTGCATAAGACTTCTGCCATCGCCCAATCTTCTGCATGGAGATATCCTCTTTCTAAGCTAAAGACAAGGAGCAAGAGATGGGCAAAGCAGGCCTAGAGCCGGGGGTTGAATCCAAAGCGAGAAGCCTGCTACCTCCTTACCAGTTATCGCCGTCGTCGAGAGCGCGGCGAATCAATGCCATCCCTTTCTTCTAAAGTACTACAGCCGCACACTGTTCTTCGAGCTCCGATGAAAAAGATGCCGTGGAACAGCCAACGGTTCTTACCCCGGGAAGGTGGGTGCTTAGCAGCATGCCCACCTTCCCCAGCCCCTTTTGGGATCACTGTATCCTCATCAAGTAGTCATATACCTCGTGCGCCAGAGAAAGGGCCCGTTGCTGCTGCACATCGTCAAGATCAATCCCCGCAAGTGCAGCGAGTTCCTCTACCTGTTGGAGAACGGTCGCTGGAACGATGCCTGCAGCGTAAGGATCATCTTCCGGTCCGAGAAGGATTTCCGTCAGGCTCGAATCTAGCCTGACGAGGTTGCCTTGTTCAAGTATCGTCCGTATGGAGAACGTAGCAGCGAACTTCCACTGTTCACGTCCGCTGTAGGTATCCACGATTGATGAGAAGAGCCCCTCGAGTTCCTTGTTCTCATCAGATACCGCGACGAACAGGTCGTCGTCCGCTGCCTGTTTGAACATGTTAAGATCAGCTGCGGGGAGAGAGGCTATTGCAGAGATCGTTTCTCGATATGTTTGACAGAAGGTGTCGGTCGTCTGGCGGAGGTGGGCAAGCCTTGTCACCTGCTCGATCCGCTGGGAATCTGTCTGTGTGATGATTTCAATTTGCAGTGTTTTGAGCCTGTCCTGCAAGTGAGTGCAAGCCTGTTCAAGCTCGGGTGGGATGGCGATCTTTGTCCCTGCGAAGAGGAAGTTGGCGTAGGACTTGTACAACGTGTAGAGGGGGGCAAACGCGGAATAGGTATCGGCAAAGGCCGATCCGACAGACGCAGGGGAAGAAAGCGCAGTTACGGCTGATAATAAGCAAAGACCAACTACTAGAAGCAAGATACGTCTTGTCATGACACCCATTGTAGTTCACGAATCATTACGGGCAAGGTGCACCTGCGATGACTTTCGACACGTACCTGGCTGTATTCCAGTTCTCCTATTCGACACCTTTGGCGTCTCCAAGTGCAGTACCCGCTAGTGATCGGTGTCCGGCATCGATGTCGGAGCTTTCATCAATTTTTCCTTCGCAAGTGCATACGCTTAGTGCCATGAACAAGATTGAAATCATTGTGCGGGCATCGCAACTGCATGGGAAGCAGGAGATGGCTCGCTTAGAACAGAGGATCATCGGGGATATTGCGGTAGCGGGAGACCTAACACTGGAAGAGGTGTCGTTTCCCTCCGGCGATGGAATCGCCGCTATTTTGGTGCTCACCGGGGGAGTGGAACGTGAAGTACTGAAGGTCGCCTCGCAGATGCCTTCTCCCACTATCCTCATAGCCCATCCCGGCCAGAATTCCCTCCCGGCAGCGCTCGAGATCCTTGCCCGTATTCGCCAGGATGGAGGGAGTGGAGAGATCCTCTTTGGAACCCCAGCCGAAATCGCTGCCGGTCTCAAGCGGGAGGTGTGCATCAACTCCGCTTGGGACACGCTACGCTTCAGTCGCGTCGGAATTATCGGAGATCCCTCTGACTGGTTGGTGGCAAGTGATGTCGACCGCGCATTCCTGAAGGGCCAAATGGGCGTCGATCTCGTTAATGTGTCGATCGATGAATTGGTCGAGCAATCGACCGCGCACAAGCCGAGTCGCAGCGCTGTCAGCAAGTTTACCAAGAGTGCAACAAGCGTGAAAGAACCCGGCAAGGCTGATCTAAGTGGGAGCGTCGCCATCTACGAAGGCTTGCGCTCGATTGTCGACAAGTATCGCCTCTCGGCATGCACGGTCCGCTGCTTCGATTTGGTGGAGCGGCTGAACAACACGGGTTGCTATGCCCTCTCCCGTCTGAACGACGAGCAGATCATTGCCGGATGCGAGGGGGATATACAGGCCATGTTCTCGATGTACCTAGGGTCACTCCTTTCCGGTGGGGCAACGTTTATGGCCAACATCGCCTCTATCGACACCGCCGAGCGAAACCTCATCATCGCTCATTGTACTTGCCCGCTGTCTCTCTCAACGGGATTTATCATCCGCAGTCACTTCGAATCGAGTATCGGGGTGGGCATCGCTGCGCAGATCCCTCCCGGTCCGTGCACTCTCTTTCGCCTCGGCGGAGACAGGTTGAACCGCCTCTTCGTGCGTGAGGGCACAATCACGGGATCGCTTGCGCGCGAGGATCTTTGCCGTACCCAGGTGACTCTGTCCATCGACGGATCACTCGATCCCCTCCTCTTGTCTCCGTTGGGAAATCACCACGTCCTCATCCCCGGTCATCACCGGGACACGATAGAGCGCTTTTTCAACCGCTTCCTCAGCCAATGAGACCCGGTCGTGAGTGTGTAGTGCAAGGCTGAGCAGCCCATCTATTCTTGCTTCTTTTTGGCACTCTGTCGTTTCGATGTGGTAACCAAAGAGAACAGGTGAAGCGCCAAGATTCTCGTAGCGGTTCACTCCACAGAATTATTTCACCACGAAGGGCATGAAAAGCGCGAAGGAGGACGACACCCTTCAACTTCGGGGTGTGGTAGCCGGTATTGTTTGCTACTGCTCCCGAGATAACCAGCGTGTCTTCTACGAGCAAGTCTACGCGATAGTTGCGGTCCAAGCGTATGGCTTTGTACTCCATCGGTTGGGGATGCTGCTGTGATCGAGTTCCATTTTTCGTGGTTTTTGCGGTGAGTCGTCTTTGGCATCTGTCCCGTGTGAACCGAAATCAGAAATCACTACCCACTTGAACCGAAACCTTCTTTCCTCTCATCAAGGACCTTACCCTCTTCTTTTTTCCAAGAGATCGAACGCGACTTCGCACAGTTGCTATGGGATAGATCGCGAGCTACCATCACTGTCAATACAATGAGGTGGTGAAGAGAAGATGCCTAATAGAGAAATGCAGATCACAGCTGATAACGAGACCCGTCGCGGAACCTATTCCAACCTCGCCTTAATTTCACATCGTAAGGAGGAGTTTGTCGTCGATTTCTTGTTCATCGACCCACAGTCGCAGACGGCCAAGGCTGATCAGGCGCTCCTTGCCTCGCGGATGATCCTCAATCCGGGACACATGAAGCGGTTGTATCAGGCGATCGGAGAGAATATCCAGCGCTATGAGAAGAACTTCGGCAAGATTGTCCTGCCACCGAAGTTGAAGTAGAGTACTGTGGCAAGGGAAAACGGGACCTTCCCGGAGCTGAAACACACCATTTTAAAGACGATCCTTGCCAGGCGGATCACGCTGGGTGCATTCGCTGCGGTTGCGTTGATCGTTATCCCGATGGCGGGCATCAGTTGGTTCAATCCCTTGTTCTATGCTCCATTTGCCTGGTTCTTGATAACGTTCCCGTTTCAATATCTCGTGAAACGGCAGAACAGCGAAGCGGCAATTCACTGGATTCACGCCGGCTACTTCATCGCTGAAGCCGTTATCATCACGCTGTTTGTCTATCTGACGGGGGGGAGCCAATGGATTGGAAACGTGTTCTACATGTTCACCGTGATCTATGCTAATTTCTTCCTCCCCGAAGCGCAGGGCTACCTTGTCACCGGCCTGGTTGTCCTTCTCTATGCACTGGTGGTGATGCTCGAGTACGCGGGGATACTCCCACATCGCTTCCTCTTCCCGGGGATGGGAATGGCCCATACAGGACTATCCTACAACCTGACTACGATTCTTGTCGGCACCGCGACAGTCTATGGAGTGCTCACCTACACGGTGCGCTCATTCTCGAACATCTATCAAAGCAAGAACAAGGCTCTTGCTAAACAACGGCAGAGGCTCTCCGAACTCTCCTTGCGCCTCGTGTCCGTGCAGAACGAGGAGAGGCAGCACATTGCACACGAGTTGCATGACAATCTTGGCCAGTCGCTTGCCGCTGTAAAGCTGCAGCTTTCTTCAATGAGGGATGATACCAAAGACGATCGTTCGCAAGAGATTGTGGCGATCGTCGATCAGGCGATCGCGCAGACACGCACCCTCGCCTATTCCCTGCGTCCTCCGCTACTTGACGATCTCGGCCTTGCCCCTTCTATCCGTCGCCTGGTGCAGATGGTGGAGGGAGGGACGAATCTTAAAGTCATGACTGATCTAGAGGATGACTTCCGCCTAAGCTCAGATATGGAAAGCCTCCTTTTCTACGTCATCCGTGAGGCGCTAACAAATGTCGAACGTCACGCGCATGCACATCAGGTAAAGGTAGCCCTGCGCAGAAGCAACAGTGCAGTGATCACAACGATAGAGGACGATGGAATCGGGATTCCTGCAAAGAGACCACTAGGCCTTGGCTTGCGTGGAATCGAGGAACGCGTGGAGTTGGTTGGAGGCAGGATGACAATCTCCTCATCCCCCGGGAAAGGGATGGGGATCACCGTGGAGGTGCCCTGTGAAGCGCGTACGCGTAGCGATCGTCGATGACCACACCCTTGTCCGTGCCAGTCTGGCTAAGCTCCTTTCAGGCTATTCGGAGATTGAAGTCGTCGGAACAGCCAGTGACGGAAAGAGCGCAATCGCTCTTTCCGAGAAAGTGCGGCCCGATGTAATCCTGCTTGACATCGCCATGCCTGGCCTCGACGGCTTTCACGCGATCCCACGCATACGTGCAGCATGTTCCACAGCGCACGTGCTCCTCATCTCCATGCACGACGAACCTGAGTACCTGCAGGAAGCAGTGGACTGCGGAGCGCAAGGCCTCGTCTCCAAGGCCTCCTTGCCGGAAGATCTTGTTGAAGCAATTATGGCTGCTGCAAGGGGAGAAATAATGAAGACCTCCCCTCCCTTATCCAAACGCGAGCGCGAGGTCATCTCTCTGATCGGCGCAGGAAAGACGAATGAACAGATCGCTACTATCCTCTCAATCAGCCAGAAGACCGTTGAACACCATCGTCAACAGTTGATGGATAAGCTTGACATCCATACCGAGGCAGGGCTTATCGTACACGCTCGGCAAACAATCATCGCTGCAAGTTAGTACATCTGCCCTATTTCACGTTTTCTCGGTTGAGGATATACTTTATATGATCAGAAGATGAAACCGATACGGGTGGTGCTCGCTGACGATCATACCTTGGTGCGCCGGGGGTTATCTGCGCTCCTTACGGCGGATAGCTCCATCTGCGTTGTTGGTGAGGCAGAGGACGGACGCGACCTCGCGAAGAAGGTGAAAGCCCTTCAACCGGACGTAGCACTCGTTGACATATCGATGCCACTCCTAAATGGCCTCGATGCGATGCTGAAGATTCAGAGGGTGGCCCCGCAAACGAAGGTGATCATCCTGTCGATGTTCTCGAATGATGCGTACGTCGCTACGGCGTGGGAGCACGGTGCAGCAGGGTATGTTCTCAAGGATGAGGCCCCAGAGCAACTGATCGAGGCGATCCACACAGTCGTTTCAGGAGGGAAGTACTTTTCTATGGAGCCTCCTCCCGTCGTGACACGCAATCTGCTTACACCCCGCGAGCGGGAGGTGTTGCAGCTTATCACCGAGGGGAAGAAGAACAGTGAGATCGCCAAGGTGATGATGAGGAGCCTGCACACGGTGCGCAGTCACCGCGCTCGGCTAATGATGAAATTAGGGGCGCACAGCGCCGCGGAATTGGTACAGGCTGCAGAGAAGTTGGGCGTGGTGAAATTTCCTTCGCCCGAAGGATACTGATGAACACACCACAGATAGTACAGCTGTACAAAGAAGAGCTCGAACGAGGACTCGCGGACGCATTGCGGTCTCCAACGTTGCAGCCTGATGAAGCGCGCGATGGGGACCCTCTCTATCCGATACTCCGCTACCATGTGGGGCTGTGTGACGAGAAGGGGCTCGCGGAGAAGGCCTTGGGAAAGATGCTGCGACCGTCGCTGTTGCTGTTCATCACGCAGGAACTTGGAGGAGAAGTTGAGTGCGCTCTTCCGGCGGCGATCGCATTGGAGCTTGTACACAACTTCTCGCTGATTCACGACGACATCCAGGACCATGACGAGCTAAGGCGCGGACGTCCCACTGTGTGGAAGCTAATCGGGGTGGCGCAAGCGATCAACGCTGGGGACCTGATGTACTCGCTTGCCATCAAACACGCGCTCCTCTCCGGACACGATGCTGTGAAATCAATCATCGATGCAGCAACCGCGATGATCGAAGGTCAAGCGCTCGATCTGACGTTCGAGGACCGCTGGGTCGATACTCAGTCCTACATGGGCATGATCGACAAGAAGACCGGGGCGCTGATATGCTGTGCATTTGACACCGGGGGCATTATCTCCGGAGTAGGAGCGGATGTACTCGATGTCCTCACATCTCTAGGCAGAGACCTGGGGCGGGCGTTTCAGATCACAGACGACCTGCTTGGCGTGTGGGGCAACGGCGATGTTACCGGGAAACCAAAGGGATCAGACATAAGACGGAAGAAGAAATCGTTTCCTGTGGCGCTTGCGATGCAGCGCGTGGATGAGGAGGGGCGGACCCTTCTGGAGAGGGTCTATGCCCAGGATGAGATCAGTGACAACGATGTGACACGTGTGGTCTCGTTGATGGCCCGTCTCGATGTGAGAAAGAGCGGAGAAGCGGCGGTTGAGGGATACCTAAAGAGAGCGACGGCGTCCCTTGAGTCCCTGCCTCTGTCGAAGGAAGGAAAAGAAATGATGCATGAATTGATCGCCTACTTGGCGAGGAGGAAGAAATGAGACGGCCAGCCAAGCTAGACATGAAGATGGCGCGGTATCTGATGGCACAGAAGGCAAGACGGAGGAAGTTCTTCCCGTTTGTCACGATGCTCGAACCACTCGAGGCGTGTAACTTGCACTGCATCGGATGCGGGCGGGTGATCGAGTACAAGGACTACATCAACCGTCGCCTTACGGTAGAACAGTCTCTCGCTGCGGTACACGCCTCTGGCGCACCGATTGTCTCCATCTCGGGCGGTGAGCCGCTGCTGCACGAGCAGATCGGCGAAATCACGCGAGCGATCCTGGAGGAGAAACGGTTCATCTACCTGTGCACGAACGGGTTGTTGCTGGAGGAGAAGCTCGATCTGTTCAAGCCATCTCCGTATCTGTCATTTGTCGTGCACATGGATGGGACAAGAGAAATACACGACATGGTGACGCAACACCCGGGAACGTACGATCAAGGGATGCGGAGCATCAAAGAGGCGATTGCGCGTGGATTTCGAGTGAACACAAACACAACGATGTTTCACGGATCGAACGTGGAGGATGTGCACAAACTCTTCTCTATTCTCACTGGAATGGGCGTGGAGGGGTTGATGGTTTCCCCAGGGTATGCGTACGAGGATGTGTCAGATCGTGAACTATTCCTGCAGCGGCAGGAGTCGATCAAGGTCTTCCGTCAGATCCTTGATTCATCCAAGGACTTCCCTCTCTACAACAACCCGCTTTACCTCGATTTCCTGCGTGGAGAACGCGAGTATGAATGCGCTGCGTGGACGACGCCAACATACACCGTGCGCGGCTGGCGCAAGCCGTGCTATATTCTTGCCGATGAGCACACAGAAGACATAAACGAGCTGTTCGACCCCAAGCTGTGGGAGAATTATGGTCCGGGAAAGGACCGTCGCTGCGCCAACTGCATGATGCACTCGTCATTTGAAGGGGCAAGCATCCTGCACGCATTTTCCCACCCGCTCGACCTGCTCACCGTGGCCCGCGAGGAACGAAAGAAATGATCATTGTTACTGCACCCTCCTGCGCTGAGCGGATCTGGATTCCGCGCCTGTCTGGCGTGCGCTGTTTGCGTACGCCGATGGGGGTTGGTGCGGGTGATTGGCTCTCCCGATCTCTGCGGGGTCTCGATGCGCCAGGTACCATTGTGAGCACCGGCTTCTGCGGCGGTCTCTCTACAGGTGTGCCTGCAGGGACGGTCGTCATCGGGAACACGATTGAATATGAGGGTGAGCAGATTACGGTCGATGCGGAACTTGTGGAACGCGCACGAAAAGCGCTCACGACAACAAATATGCCATTTCTTGTGGGGAAGATCGCAACTACACGTAATGTTGTCAAGTTACCACAGGAGAAGAAGAACCTGGCACGGACCGGAGCGATAGCAGTCGATATGGAGAGCGGACCGCTTGCCCGCGTCGTGTTGGCGGCGGAGATCGGGTTTCTCCCACTGCGGGTCGTTCTCGACACGCAAGATCGTCCACTGTTCTTCAACGCCGATCGCTCGGACTTGCTAGTGGCACTTGCACATCCGATTTCCACACTTGGCCTGTTGCGCACGGTGATCATCGCCGGGCGCGTAATCGGGCGAGCGATTGCGGCGATTGCCACTGAACTTGCCACAAGGAGAGAAGAATGCGTCGCGTAGTGAATGTAGGTGGAATCAAGATCGGGGGAGATAATCCGGTTGTCGTACAATCGATGACGAACACCGACACCCGCGATGTCAATGCAACTGTATCTCAGATTGAACGGCTACAGCAGGCGGGATGCGAGATCGTGCGCGTCGCTGTGCCGGATGACGCTGCTGCGAGCGCCCTTCCGGCAATCAAGAGACGGATCGATATCCCATTGGTTGCCGACATCCACTTCGATCATCATCTGGCGCTGGCGTCGATCGATGCCGGAGTGGATAAGCTACGATTGAACCCGGGGAACATCACCGATCCAGAGAAGATTGAGCAGGTGGTACGGGCGGCAAGACAAGCAGGGATACCGATTCGCGTGGGAGCGAACTCTGGCTCGCTTGCCGCTTCATTCCTCGATGCGAACGGGCACGCCACCGTTGATGGGATGGTCGATAGCGTGCTTAAGGAGATCCGGCTGCTCGAGGGACTCGACTTCACCGACATTGTCGTGTCGCTCAAGGCGACCGATGTGATGATGACGCTCGCCGCCTACCGCAGGATCGTGCACGAGGTGGATTACCCCCTGCACATTGGGATCACCGAGGCGGGAACGCCGTGGGGCGGGACAATCAAGTCAGCGGTCGGAATCGGGATCCTCCTTGCGGAGGGCCTGGGTGATACATTGCGCGTCTCCCTTACCGGCGATCCGGTGGAGGAGGTGCGGGTTGCCTACCAGATCCTTGGCGCACTTAATCTCCGTCGACGCGGGATATCCTACCGCGTATGCCCGACGTGCGGACGCACACGCATCGACCTATACACGATAGCAAGCGAGATTCAGGAAAAACTCTCCGACGTAACAGATCCGATAGTGATTGCGCTGATGGGATGCATCGTAAATGGGATCGGCGAGGCAAAGGACGCGGACATCAGCCTGTTTGGTGGAGAGAGGAACGGAACGATCAGCATCGCCGGGGAACCAGTGAAACGGGCTGTTCCCGAGGAGGAGTTGGTCGATGAATTCGTGAGCACGGTGCGAGAATACATAAAAGAGCGGAGAGCTTCAGATGGCTAACAAATCAACCTCCAGCACACGTACCTTGTCGAGGACGCCTGAAGGTCTCGATCGCGTACTCGATCGCGCAATCTCGCACCTGTTGGACCTGCAACATGAAGAGGGTTACTGGTGGGGAGAGCTGGAATCGAACGTGACGATCACCGCTGAGCATCTTTTCTTAACCCACATCCTTGGGGTTGGCGATGAAGCGGAGTGGAAGAAGATGGCCAACTACCTGCTTAGCAAGGAACGCGACGATGGAACGTGGGCGGTCTGGTATGATGGTCCGGGCGACCTGTCGACGACGATCGAGGCCTACGTGGCGCTCAAGATGGCCGGAGTCTCTCCGGATAAGCCGGAGATGCAGCGTGCGCGATCGTTTATTCTCTCTCGTGGCGGCGTGGAGCGAGCACGCATCTTCACCAAGATCTGGCTCGCCATCCTTGGGGAATGGGATTGGCGAGGGACGCCGATGATGCCGCCCGAGATCATCCTTCTACCCAAGTGGTTCCCGATCAACGTGTACGACTTTGCTTGCTGGGCGCGAGGGACCGTCGTCCCAATGACGATCATTCGCGCACTGCGTCCGGTCTACCCCCTTCCACAGTGGGCACACATCGAGGAACTGTTCGTGCACGGGAAGGCATCAGCTGATTTGAGTCTTCCCAAGAAGAATAGCGCGTGGGCGAAGTTCTTCTTGTCCATCGACCGTGTCCTGCGTTTGTACGAACACTCTCCCATTAAGCCACTGCGTAAGACCGCAATACGCAGGGCGACGCGCTGGATAGTCGAGCGACAGGAAGAAGATGGATCGTGGGGAGGAATTCAGCCACCGTGGGTCTACTCGCTGATCGCGTTGAAGGCGATTGGGCATCCGTCCGATCACCCGGTGATCAAGAAGGGGTTCGCCGGGTTCTACGGAAAAAAGGGTTTTGTTATAGAGGATGAAAGTACGCTACGCTTGCAGTCGTGTCTCTCCCCTGTGTGGGACACGGCTTTAGCTGCTGTCGCCCTGGAGGATGCCGGGACTCCTGAAGATCATCCCGCTCTGGTCAAGGCCGGCGAGTGGCTCCTCGATGAGCAGATCTTCGTTGGAGGTGATTGGCAAGTACAGTGCAGTGGGCGGCCCGGGGGCTGGGCGTTCGAGTTCGCAAACGACATCTATCCAGACACCGACGACGCGTCAGTGGTGGTGATGGCCATTGCGCGTGCGAAGCTCGATGAGAAGAGGAAATCGCACGCTTTGGATAGAGGCCTGGAATGGCTCCTGGCCATGCAGAGCACAAATGGCGGCTGGGGGTCGTTCGATCGGAATAACACCAAGGCCTTCCTACGCCAAATCCCGTTTGCCGACTTCGGAGAAATGATCGATCCACCATCGGTCGACGTGACGGCACACATCGTTGAGCTCTTGGGCCAGCTTGGGTCCCGGGTGGGGTCCACGCCGATTGATCGTGCCCTCCGTTATCTGAAGAGTGAACAGGATCCAGACGGGGCGTGGTACGGCCGCTGGGGAGTCAATTTGACGTATGGGATCGGAGCGGTTCTCCCGGCGCTTGCCGCAATCGGTGAGGACATGAGCACTCCCTACATCCGCCGCGCAATTGACTGGCTCATCAATCATCAGAACGAAGACGGGGGATGGGGAGAACGGATCGAAGGGTACAAAGACGAGACCTGGCGTGGAAGAGGGCCATCCACCGCATCGCAGACGGCGTGGGCGATTCTCGGCCTCATCGCCGTTGGAGAAATAGAACATCCGGCGACCGAAGCGGGAATTAACTACCTCATCCGAACTCAGAGGAAGGATGGGGGTTGGGATCAACTGTACTTTACCGGGACTGGTTTCCCTGTCGATTTCATGATCAACTACCATCTCTATCGGGACGCCTTCCCGGTGATGGCTCTCGGGCGGTACCGCAATGCCAGACGCGGAGACCGGGAGACACGGGGATGGAGAGACGCAGTGATGCGGAGAAACGGAGAAATGACAGAGATGGATGATAAACGAGTGCTGATGGTCCGCAAGGAGTCTTGATGCAGGTAATAAAGGCTGATGTCCTCGGATTCTGCTTCGGCGTGCGCCGAGCGGTGACAATGATCGAGACGGAACTGGAGCAGAACGGTCCCCTCTGTACGCTGGGAGCAATTGTGCACAACACGCACGTTGTGGAGGGCCTGACAAAGAAGGGGGGACGACTGGTGCGGAGCTTCGATGAAGTCCCCGCTGACGAGGCAGTGGCGATCACCGCCCACGGCGCTGGCGAAGAGGTCTATGCCGAAATCCGCGGGCGTGGGTTACGGCTAATAGACACGACGTGTCCGATCGTCAGGCGCGCGCAACAGACAGCGGCGAATCTGGTGAAAGATGGCTTCTTCGTCATCCTCTACGGCGAGGCGGAGCATCCTGAGGTGAAGGGTATCCTATCCTGGACGACAGGGCGGGGGATCGCCACGCAGACACCGGATGTGGAGATTCCCGATGGGACAACCCGTATTGCTGTCATCGCCCAAACGACGAAGAACCCGCAGCAGTTCGCTCAGTTTGCTGAGCAAGCCACGCGAGAATTTGCGAGCAGAGTGTCCGAGATTAGGATCATCAACACGACGTGTCCGGAGACGGGACGACGTTATCAGGCAGGAAGCGATCTGGCAAAGAAGGTTGACGTGATCCTTGTCGTCGGGAGCAGGTCTTCGGCGAATACACGAAAACTAGCGGATACGTGCAATGCGACAGGTGTTTCCACACACCACATCGAGTCAGCTGCTGAGATTAGGGAAGATTGGTTTGCCGGCTGCAGCCGGTGCGGCGTGACCGCGGGGGCCTCGACTCCCGATGAGGTGATCGAAGATGTCGTATGCCGACTAAACGAGGAAAAGGGGGAATAATGCAGGACATAATAGGCACAACTAATGTACAGGCAGAACAGATGGCCGCTCCGCGGCTCTATCGGGAGATCCTAAAGCATACAGCAAGTGGAGCGCCGGAGTTCATGGATATAACGCAGGAGGTGAAGGACGTCCTCGCTCGTTCCGAGATTAGCGAGGGCTCGGTGTTGGTCTTCACTCGCCACACAACAGCGGCGATCGAGATCAACGAGCATGAGCCACTGTTGATGGAGGATCTCAAGCAGTTTCTCCTGCGTATCGCGCCGCGAGATGGAGACTACAAGCACAACGACTTCTTCATCCGCACAGCGAACATGACCGAGGACGAGTGCCCGAACGGACACGCCCACTGCCAGCACCTTCTCCTCGGGACGAGCGAGACGATCCCCATCGTCGACAGTGAGCTTCTTCTCGGACGATGGCAGCGGATCTTCCTGATCGAACTCGACAGGCCGCGCGAGCGCCAGGTATTCGTCCAAGTACAGGGATGGTAGACCCACACATTGCAATGCTGATCGACCTGCCACAGTCTCCCCCTTCCGTGGAAGATTCAGAGGCGCTGTGCAAGAGACTGGCCCTATCCCACTATGAGAACTTTACCGTCGTGTCGCGTCTGGTACCCCGCCGGATGCGCCAACCACTCTACAACCTGTACGCGTTTTGTCGAACTGTCGATGACATTGGAGACGAGGCACCGGGCAACCGCGTTCTCCTCCTCAATCGTTTCGAGAGCGAATTTGCGGCTGCGTATGAGGGGACGCCACACCACCCTGTTTTGGTCGCTCTTCAAGGGACAATTGAGCGCTTCGATATGCCGCGCGACCTGTTCCAGCGGTTGATCACCGCTAACAGGATCGATCAAGAGAAGAAGCACTATCAGACATTCGACGAGCTAGTGCACTACTGCGAGCACTCCGCCATTCCCGTAGGAAGGCTCTTCCTCATCCTGTTTGGCTACCACGATGATGATCTATTCGCCCTCTCCGATTCAACGTGCATCGCGCTGCAATTGACGAACTTCTGGCAGGACGTAAAGCGTGATTACGAGCAGGGGCGCATCTACCTTCCCCTCGATGAGATGAAGGAGTACGATGTGAGCGAGGCTGAGCTGTCCGCAGCGCAGGCGTGCGATGAGTTCAAGGATCTGATGCGCTTCCAGGTTGAGCGCACGCGGGGCTACTTTCGCGATGGTCTTCCCTTGATCGACTGTGTGAATGGATCCCCGCGCGTCGACATTGCCCTGTTCTCCCGCGGAGGAATAGCGATTCTCGATAAGATTGAGCAGCTTCACTACGACACGCTAAGGGCGCGTCCAACGCTTGCTAAGTCAGAGAAGATTTGGCTTTTCCTCTCGACACTTATTAGCCGTAGGTGGAGAAAATGGATCTAGAGCGTTCGTATCGGCTGTGTCAACAGATAACGCGCCACGAGGCAAAGAACTTCTACTACGCGTTTATCACCCTGCCGCGCGAGAAACGCCGGGCGATCTACGCCGTGTACGCCTTCTGCCGCGAGGCCGATGATATCGCCGATGCCAATTCTTCCATCGAGGAGAAGAAGATACAGCTAGACAAGCTTCGCACCAGGCTCGATGGGGCATGTTCAGGAGATCCGCAGGGAGGAACCGACATCGCCCTGAGCGATGCGATCACCCGTTTCGCCATAGATTCGCAAGACCTCGCTCATGTGATTGATGGCGTGGAGATGGATCTTGTCATCTCTCGTTACGAGACGTTTCCCGATCTACATCTCTACTGTTCCCGCGTTGCCTCAGCGGTTGGGCTCTCCGTTCTCCCCATCCTCGCTGGGGGAGGAGAGAGATTGCCCGCGGAGGCGCGCGAGGCTGGGGAGTTGCTTGGCCTGGGGATGCAGTTAGCAAATATCGTGCGTGATGTAGCAGAGGACATCGCTATCGATCGTGTGTACCTCCCACAAGAGGACCTGCGGCGCTTTGGAGTGACAGACGAGATGCTGCGTGTCGGGAGGATGAACGACAAGATACGGGATCTGCTGTCTTTTGAGAGCGAGCGAGCAAAGAGCTACATGCGTGAGGGGAAGCACGTCTCCGAGTTTCTCCCCCGTAATGCGCGCCGCTGTATCGCCCTTCTGGGGACGATCTACACGCGTATCTTGGAGATGGCTGCGACGCGCGGATACGACGTCTTTCGGGAAAGGCTATCCCTTTCATTGCGCCAGAAGGTTGGCCTAATATTGCGCACGTGGTTTGAATGATGAACCCAGTCATTATCATCGGCGGCGGCCCGGCCGGGATCGCGAGCGCGTCTATCCTCGCCCAACGCGGCGTCAAGACACTGCTGATCGAGCGTAGTAAGCACCTCGGCGGTCGCGCATCGTCGTTCTTCTATTCCAGGATGCAAGAAGATGTCGACTATGGCGAGCACGTCTTGATGCGCTGTTGCACGGAGTCGATCAACCTGCTAAAGCTACTCAAGCAAGGGGATTCTGTCTCGTTCCAGCCACGTCTACGCGTCCCGATGGTTGATGAAAGGAGGAGGGGAACAATCGAATCGTCGCCTCTTCCTGGAATCTTGCACTTGCTGCCAAGCCTCCTTTCCTATCGTTTCCTCCCTTTTCGTGTCCGGATGCGTGCTATGCGGACAGGCTTGTTTCTTCTACTGCGGGATCCAGAGGACGTGTCGTTTGCGGAGTGGCTTACGGATCACGGCCAAGGAAAGGCTATCGCTAACCTGTGGGATCCGGTCTGTATTGCTACGCTCAATGCACACACGAGTGATGTAAGCGCACGCATGGCTCAAGTCGTCTTTAAGCGCGGGTTCTTCCGCCCGCACGGGGCGGATATTGGCATGTTCTCGCGCCCTCTTTCAAAGATCTTTGAGTCAGATATTCCGTTTCTTGAAGCACGTCAAGGCAGGGTACTCTTGGGCGCAGCCGCGCGCAGGATCATCGTCGATGATGGAAGTGTGCGTGCAGTAGAGATAGCAGATGGGAAACTCATTAAGGCTGATGTTGTGATCAGTGCCGTCTCGCTACCGGATCTGCTGCAATTCCTTCCACATGCGAGGAGGGATCCGTTCTTCGAGCCTCTTTTCGAGATCAGCTTTTCGCCAATCGTGAACATCCACCTGTGGTTTGATCGACCGGTCATGGATGAGCCGTTCATTATCGGGATCGACTCCCCGCTACAGGCGGTGTTCGACATATCTGCGGCTCATGGAGATACCGAGAAACACCACATCGTCATCTCCCAGAGCGCTGCGACGCCATGGGTCGACATGCCAATCGGCTCGATCGTGGAGGAGTTCCTCTCCGCCTTAAGGAAGCTCCTTCCGCATGTGCGCGAGGCGAAACTCATCGACTCACTCGTAATCAAGAGCAGACAGGCAACGTTCATCGCGTCGCCCGGAACAGACGCGCTACGACCAGCGTCCACTACGCCGATCAAGGGGCTGTTCCTGGCAGGCGACTACACAGCAACCGGTTGGCCCGCCACCATCGAAGGGGCAGTACGCTCGGGGATAAACGCGGCCGATGCCATGTTGGCGGATCATTGAATGCCGCGACTTCCAACGAGCTAAGACTCTTCTGAACGATCCTTACTAGCTCCGGCTTGTGATCTCTATCAAGTGATAGCCAAACTGCGTCTGAACGGGACCGTGCACCTTGCCCAGTGATTCGGTGAATACCACATGGTCGAACTCCGGGACCATCTGTCCCGGGGAGAATTCCCCAAGATCTCCACCCGATTGCCCTGATGGGCACTTGGAATGCTCACTGGCAATAGCCGCGAAGTCTTCCCCATTCTCAATTCTTCTCTTCAGTTCCTCTCACTCTGTCTCGGAATCAACCAGAATATGTCGTGCAGTTGCTCGCATCACTACCTCCATCTTGTTTAAGATATGTTGTTATCCACCGATACCAGGAAGCTAGTCGCACACTGTGGACGCTCCGTCAGATGCTTGACTACTTGGTCACAATGGGCAGGTCGCGCATTGTAACGAGTCCTGGAGCTGCTTCTCTCACCCGCTTAACAGCATTTCCCAGTATTGCTACCGTCGCAATATCGCCGTTCGTGCCATGCAAGGTGACATCCAAGTCCGGTACTCCTTTTACCTCATATTGCGTCTTTGTCATTTGGTTTGCCGAGTGCCGCGATGAAGGTCATGGACATGAACTCACCATCTTTCGTGTACCCGCGCGCTTGACTGGGTCGATGTCTACACCTCTGACCAACTGAAGGCTAGGTTTCTGTAAAACGTAGAACGCGATGGCACTTCCTATCGGACCAAGACCGTATTGAAGCACCCGAGTTCTCTCTGCCATTGCTGGTCGTCCCAGAACCTTCTTCGTGGTAGCGGTAAGTATATAGGTCAACAGGCAGAACACAACGAGACTAGCGCCAGGCTGGGCTCTGGCCATTACGGGTTTGTGGAAGAATCCCGTCCCTTTCAGAGCCCACTAACTATGGATGTTGCTTGTCGTTTTGAATTGGTAGCGACTTCAAGTTTCGGTTCGCACGCGACGGATGTCAAAGAGAATTCACCACGAAGGACACGAAGAATGGAATTCAAGAAGCTGTCAAATCAGGTGAAGAGAGTGAAGACGGGACTCTGGATGAACTTCAATGGCACACCTTGGGGGGTGTAGCAAACGGGACCGGTTACTACACTCCCCAAGTGCTCTTCGTGTCCTTCGTGGTGAAGGAGTCCTGTGTGCCTCGCAAGTGTGTTGTGCTTCGCCTGGAGTGAACCCCTCAAGCTGGACACGATGGAGCTGAAATTGCTAAGTGCCTCTGAGCCGACTTGATCTCCTGTTCAAACTTCACCGGACTGAGATAACCAAGTGCCGAATGTAACCGCTCTTGATTGTATATCAGTTCGATGAACTCGCCAATCCTCTCCTTCACTTCCGTAAACGTCCGATACTCTGAAACATATACCTCCTCTACC
>Ga0208279_1000085_pt1 | contig 86493 bp, 83 predicted proteins | sample AntAceMetag02UKM_FD_184766 | JGI IMG/M metagenome (GOLD analysis project Ga0208279, IMG submission 184766) | Saline lake microbial communities from Ace Lake, Antarctica - Antarctic Ace Lake Metagenome 02UKM (SPAdes) (version 2) | ecosystem: Environmental > Aquatic > Non-marine Saline and... | reverse complement strand
AAAGAAAAAAACTATTGGCAGAGCAGCAGAAACTTCGTAAAATGTACTGGTTCGCAAATCAAACAACCGGAGACGGGCAGTAGTGAATTGAAACCCCGTTTTGCGACATCATCCAAAAATCACGCCGGTAGCCTGCCCACAGGTGTGCTGTGTGCTGTGTGCCGGATCGATGGATGAGTGCGGGGCAGAGAATGTCAGAGATTCCCAGATCGGCAAGGTTGGTTGCTGCCTGGGGGTGGTGACTCTGAGAGTTAGGAAGGCGGGCTGTTACTTCTGTTCGTGGATTTCGTATGCGTTGACTATGTCGCGCACAAGTTTGTGACGAACCACATCCGATTTGTCGAGATCAACAAAGCTGATTCCCTTGATGTTTTTGAGGATGGTGCGGGAATTTTCAAGGCCGGATTCCACCTCTTTGGGCAAGTCAATCTGCGTGACATCACCCGTGATGATTGCCCGTGAGTTGATGCCGAGGCGCGTCAGGCACATTTTCATCTGCTTGGTCGATGCATTCTGGGCTTCATCGAGAATGATGAAGGCGTTGTTCAGTGTCCGGCCGCGCATGTAGGCGAGTGGAACAATTTCAATGATGCTCCGTTCGGTCAGCATTTTCATCTTTTCAGAGGTCAGCATATCCTGCAGCGCGTCATAAAGGGGGCGCAGATATGGATCAATTTTCTGTGCAAGGTCACCCGGAAGGAACCCAAGGCTTTCTCCCGCCTCTACGGCCGGTCTGGCAAGGACAATGCGCTTGACGGTTTTGGCTTTCCATGCGGCAACTGCAATGGCAACGGCCGTGTAGGTTTTTCCCGTGCCGGCCGGCCCGATGGCAAAAAGAATGTCGTTGGTTTTGGCTTCAGCAACCATTCGTCGCTGCCCGTTGGTTTTGGCCCGGACAACATAATCCTTCGAGGCAACAATAACATCATCATCAAGCGGAATTCCTTCGTTGTTCTCTTTCGGGACCGGTGAAATGGCGAGGTTCACAATTGTTTTGAAGTCGTGTTCGGAAATTTCCCCGTCCCGTGTGGCCATGAGCATCATTTCACTCAAAACCTTTACAAGTAAACGGATTTCATCAGCCTTCCCCTCCATGGTGATTTCAGAACCTCGTGAGTTGATTGTGATATCGGGGAACTCCTTTTTGATCTGTTTCAGATACCTGTCGTGCGGTCCGAGAAGAATGACTGGTTCAATGCCCTGAATCTCAATGGTTTCTGTTAGCACAGGCTGTTGCTGTTAGGTGTTGGTGGGGGAGAGAATGTCACAATAGGGGTTTGATTGCATAAGGAACTGCTGAACATAGGCTTCAACTCCATCCTCAAGTGAAGTGAAAGGAGCACTATAGCCCGCATTGCGCAGTTTGAGGGTTTCGGCACTCGTATGGTACTGGTATTTGTTGCGAAGGGTTTCAGGCATTGGGATGTAGTTGATGTCGGGGTGCTTGTTGAGAGCCTGGAAAGTGGCCTCTGCAAGGTCGCGGAATGTTCGGGGAATGCCGGTGCCAGCATTGAACAGCCCAGCTGCTGTTGGGTTTTCCAGAAGCCACGCCATTATTCTGGTGCAGTCCCTTACATAAATGAAGTCGCGCTCCTGACCACCGTCCGTGTAGCCTTTACGATGCGACTTGAACAGCTTGACGGTACCGGTTGCCTGAATCTGGTTGAACGCTTTGAAGACAACGCTCGACATGTCGCCCTTATGATATTCATTGGGGCCGTAGACATTAAAGAACTTCAGGCCCGCAGCGGTTTTGAAAAGACCGTTTTGGAGAGCCCATCGGTCAAAAAGCTGCTTGGAGTACCCATACATGTTCAGGGGGCGCAGTGCGTCAATAGATTCTGTTGAGTCGCTGTATCCGTTTGTTCCGTCACCGTAGGTTGCTGCACTTGAGGCATAGATAAGGCGAACACTGCGTTTCATGCAATGCTGTGCAATCTTCTTTGAATATTCGTAATTGTTTGTGAGCAGGTGGTCGGCGTCGGTTTCAGTGGTGGAACTGTTTGCTCCCATATGGATAATTGTCGACACATCAGGAAGCGCATTGCGTTCCAAGAGACCAGGAAGGTCATCTATATGTATGAAATCCTGATATCTCAGGCCCGAAAGGTTCCTCCATTTTGCCGGCGTGGTCAGCCCAAGATCATCAACAATAATAACCTTTTCTTCGCCCTGACGGTTCAGTTCCCACAGCATGGCGCTGCCAATGAATCCAGCCCCTCCGGTAATAAGTATCATAACGAGCAGTCGGCAAAGGTTAATGGTTGGGTTCCACACGAGTCAAACCAATATAAAGCGACCTGCATAAAAACAAAAAGCCGCCAGTTAAGGGCGGCTTTCTGCTTTATGGGGAAAAATGTTATGCAGAGGCTTTCAATTGCATGTCCCGTACAAGAATCCTGCGCCCCAGAAAGAGCCAGTTTCTTATTGTATCAACAGGTCTACCAATCACTTCAGCTATCTGGTCGTGCTTCAGCCCAGAAATTTCACTAAGGAGAACTGAAAGTTTTATGTCTGCGCTCCATTCCCGGAATTTTTCCACAAGCGTAACATGTGGCTTGCACTCTTTTTCAGATATGCACAGTTCAGCCACCTGGCCGTACTGGTCAACATAGCAGGCCCTAAAAGTTTTCAGCAGCTCTGTTTCAGCGGCATTGCCGTTTACATTCACATATGTCATGTTTACTAAGTCCGCAGTCGCTTTTTCGCTGCCTGTCATCCAGTATGCAAGGCTGTATATATCATCAAGCAGATCAAGAGGTGTTTTTTTCAGGTGTGTCATCATTGCCTCCATAAGTGAGTTTAAAAGAGGATTTAATTTGTCCTCTTTTAATGTACGAAAAAAACAACCATTGTCCAGTTTTTTTTCGTGAATTCGGTGAAAAAGCTTTTTTTACAAAGTCGCTTTGACTGGGGCCGCTCGGGACGAGCATTTTTAATAACATCTGAAGGCTGTTTATGCAGAGAGATATCATGCGTTACCTGAACCCGTCGCTCCGGGAAATTGAGGCCTACAGCGTTGAGGGCGGCCAGCAGGCGGCAATCAAGCTGAACCAGAATGAAAGCCCGTTTGACCTGCCTATGTGGTTGAAGGAGGCCATTGTTGCTGAGTTTGTTCGGGAACCATGGAACCGGTACCCTGATATTCTTCCATACAGGGGAATGAAGGCCTATGCCAATTTTCTTGGCGTACCGGTTGAGGGCGTGATGATGGGGAATGGTTCCAATGAACTGCTCTATACCATTTTTCTGGCCTGCCTGGGGCCTGGAAGGAAGATTCTTGTACCCGACCCCTCTTTTTCGCTCTATGAAAAGATTGCCCTGCTTCTGCAGGCCACCATTGTGAAAGTTCCGATGAAGGTCTCACTTGATTTTGATGTAGACGCCATTCTCCGGAGGGCACAGGAAGAGGCGGTAGATTTTATCGTTCTCTCCTCTCCCAATAACCCCACAGGAAAGTCACTCACAGTTGACGAGATTCGCCGGATAGTTTCGTCGTGCGACGCGCTTGTGCTTGTGGACGAAGCCTATATTGAGTTTTCACGACAGGAATCTGCCCTTCCTCTTATTGAAGAATTTCCCAATGTGGTGGTGCTTCGAACCATGTCGAAGGCTCTTGCCCTTGCAGGCATGCGTATCGGGTTTGCCATTGGCCGGCCGCAGCTGATTGCTGAAATAGCAAAACCAAAGATTCCGTTCGCGTCAAACAGGCTTGCCGAGATTACCCTGAGGCAGGTCCTGGAAAATTATGCAATAGTTACGGACGCTGTGTCGTATATTCTTAATGCGCGTGATGCTCTGTATGGCGAACTTGTTTCTCTTCATAGGGTTGAGCCGTTTATGAGCGACACGAATTTCCTCATCATCCGCGTACCCGATGCAGGGGAGGTGTTCCGCCGGCTCAGCAGCAGGGGCATTCTCGTGAGAAATGTGTCCGGCTACCACCTGATGGAGAACTGTCTTCGTTTCAATATTGGTCTTCCGGATGAAAACAGTCGCATGCTTGAAGCCCTCTTGTCAATAGATGGTTCAATGGCGTGAAGATGTTCCGAAAACTTGAGGGCGATGCTATGGGCAGGCTGAGCATGGAAGAGTATGCGGCAGCTCCCAGGCACCCGGTGATTCTTATGCTTCATAATATCAGGAGCATGTGGAATGTAGGCTCCATGTTCAGATCGGCAGATGCGGCTGGGATTGAAAAAATTATTCTTTCGGGATATACGGCAACGCCGCCGAGAAAAGAGATAACAAAAACTGCTCTGGGTGCAGATGCCTCCATGCCGTGGGAGTATACCGAAGACGCTCGACTGACCTTGCAGGATCTGAAAAAGAGCGGGGTGAGGATATGTGGCCTTGAAATTGCCGAAGGGAGCCGTCCTTATACCGAAATGAGCACAACCGATTTTCCTGTCTGTCTTCTTGTAGGCAATGAGGTTCAAGGTATAGAAGAGAGCCTGCTCTCCGAATGTGACGATGTGCTGGAGATTCCGCAGTTTGGCACAAAGCACTCGCTGAATGTTTCCGTGGCTGCGGGGGTGGCACTTTTTGAACTGATAAGGGTTCTTCGTGACGAGAGGTAACTAATTGTTCGTTGTTCTTGTTTTCTTTTTTTTGGAGTCACTGGTTTTAATACTGTTCTTCAATGTTGCATTACAAAAAATATCAGTTGGTTGAGCCTGGTGCCCCATGGGTTGTGTTTGTCCATGGAGCTGGCGGAAGCTCTTCCATATGGTTTCTCCAGATCAAGGAATTCATTAGGCATTTCAATGTTCTACTTGTGGATTTACGGGGGCATGGGCGTTCAAAATCCATTACAGTCAGCAAAGAACAGCGGAATTACAGTTTTGAAGATATTACGCTCGACATTCTTGAAGTTCTTGACTCTCTCAAAATTGAGAAAGCCCATTTTGTAGGGGTATCGCTCGGTACCATTCTTATACGCAACATCAGTGAACTGGCCCCCCATCGGGTGAGCTCCATGGTGATGAGCGGTGCAATCATCCGTCTTAATATTCGTGCCAAAGTGCTTGTGGCGCTTGGCAATATGTTCAAGAGGGTGGTGCCATATATGTGGCTTTACAGCTTTTTTGCCTGGATTATCATGCCCCGTGAGCGGCACAGAAAATCGCGGTTGCTGTTTGTGAATGAAGCCAAGAAAGTTGCTCAGAAAGAGTTTATGCGATGGTTCCGGATGACATATGAGCTGACGCCAATGCTTAAGCTTTTTGAAGAGAAGGATACGGGCATTCCAACGCTTTACCTCATGGGGGATGAAGACCATATGTTTCTTCCTGCGGTAGAACACATCATCACCCGCCACACCAATTCGTTCCTGCAGGTTATTGGCGACTCCGGTCATGTATGCAATGTTGACCAGCCCGAAGAGTTCAATGTAAGGGCCATCCGGTTCCTTCAGGAAATATCGAAGCAGACTATTGTGGTGAGCGCCACATCGCTGAAACGCCCTGCTATTTCGCTTGCGGCCTGCTGAACAGTCGCTCTACAGGGACTTCTTCCAAAGCTATTTCACCGGCTTGTTGTAATGGTTCATGGCATGTGAAATGCCGTTCTGTGCAAAATCAAGCACCGCTTCACTGCAAGTTTCCAGAACACGATTCATCACCATTCGTTCTCCGGCACTGAATTTTCCCAGAACGAATGATGAATACCCCCCCTGCGGCTTTTCTTCATGGCCTATCCCGATTCTCAGCCGTGAGAACTCCTCACTTCCCAGCGATTCAATAATATGCTTCAGACCGTTCTGACCACCGGCTGAACCTTTGCTGCGTAGCCTCAGTGTACCGGAAGGTAGGTTCATGTCGTCGCAGATGATGAGAATGTCACTTCGGAGGGCCTTGTGAAAGTTCATTGCCGACACAACTGCATGCCCCGAAAGGTGCATGTAGGTCATGGGCTTGACGAGCATCAAATGTTCACCGCGATGGCGGATTTTTGCTGCAAGGTATTTGCCCTTACCCTTGCTGAAGGGAGTTTTAAAGGCAGTTGCAAGGGCCTCTACGGCCTCAAACCCGATGTTGTGGCGGGTATTGCTGTAATGGGCTTCAGGATTGCCCAGACCTATGATAAGTTTCATGACGGTGCAACTGAAACGGGTGCAAAAAAAAGACGGCCTCCAGATGAAGGCCGTCCAATTTTACGAAATGTGAGTGATTAATCAAAGAAGCGGTGCAATAACCAGAGCAACAACGGCTATGAGCTTCATGAGAATGTTGATGCTCGGGCCGCTGGTGTCTTTGAGCGGGTCGCCTACGGTATCTCCAACAACGGCAGCTTTATGTGTTTCGGATCCCTTTCCGTATTCAACACCGTCAAACACGATTTTGCCTTCAATGCGCTTTTTGGCGTTATCCCAGGCTCCACCAGCATTGGACTGGAAAATAGCCATCAGAACGCCCGATGAGGTTACACCGGCAAGCACACCGCCGAGCATTTCTTTGGAAATAAAGCCAACTACCACGGGAACAAGCACGCCCAGCATACCGGGAAGAATCATTTCTCTGATTGCAGCTTTGGTTGAAATGTCAACACAGTGTGCAAATTCTGCAGGAGCTGTGCCTTCGCGCAGCCCTGGAATCTCGCGAAACTGGCGGCCGACCTCATTGATCATCTCACTGGCAGCACGCCCTACAGCTCCCATGGCCATGGCGCTGAAAACAAAGGGGAGCATTGCTCCAATAAGCAGGCCCGCCATAATGATTGGCTCTGCAATGTCAAGCGACTCGATATGAGCCTGCTGGCGGAATGCTGCAAAAAGTGCAAGTGCTGTAAGGGCGGCACTGCCTATTGCAAAGCCTTTGCCGATGGCGGCAGTGGTGTTTCCAACCGCGTCAAGTTTGTCTGTGCGTTCGCGCACTTCAGGAGGAAGTCCGGCCATTTCAGCAATACCGCCAGCGTTGTCGGAAATAGGGCCGTAAGCGTCAACTGCAAGCTGAATACCGGTAACAGAGAGCATCCCTAGGGCTGCAATGGCAATTCCGTACAGGCCCGCAAAATAGTGCGAAGCAACAATAGCAGCGGCAAGCACAAGAACGGGAAGGGCAGTGGACATCATTCCTACGCCAAGCCCAGCGATGATTGTTGTTGCTGCGCCGGTAATGCTCTGGCGGGCAATTCCCATAACAGGAGGCTTGTCAGTGGAGCAGTAGTATTCGGTGATAAGGCCTATTAAGACTCCGGCTGTAAGACCAATGATAACTGCATAGAATACTTTCAACGAGGTATACTCAATACCACTAACTGTCCAGTTTGCGGGCAGAAACCAGGTGATGATGAAATAGCTGAGCACGGCCATAATAATGGATGCTCCGAACTCCCCCATGTTGAGGCCGGTCTGCGGGTTGCCGCCCTCTTTAACCTTTACAAGGAACGATCCGCCAATGGAAACCAGAATGCCTACAGCTGCCAGAATCAGCGGAAGCATGACTGCAGCAATGGGGTTCGTGAATCCCAGCTCGTTGAACATTGGAATGAATGCGGCTCCAAGAACCATTGTACCGATGATTGAGCCAACATAGCTTTCAAAAAGATCGGCTCCCATGCCGGCAACATCACCAACATTATCACCAACATTGTCGGCAATGGTTGCGGGGTTGCGGGGGTCATCTTCGGGTATTCCCTCGTAAACTTTTCCTGCAAGGTCAGCTCCTACATCGGCAGCTTTGGTGTAAATGCCTCCACCAACGCGGGCAAACAGTGCAATGGACGATGCACCAAGAGAAAAGCCGGAAATGAGGTTGATAACTTCACCCATGTCCGTGAACATGTGGCTGTAGATGATGAACAGACCCGACAGACCGATGATGCCGAGGCCGACAACCGAAAGCCCCATAACAAGGCCACCTGAAAAGGCTATGTTGAGCGCTCCTGCAAGGCCGGTTCGTGCAGCGTGCGTGGTGCGTACATTTGCTTTGGTGGCTACTTTCATGCCAAAGAATCCTGCCAGAGCAGAGCAGAAAGCGCCTACAACGAAGCTGACGGCAATCATGGGTGAAGTGCCTTCACGGCCCATGTTTGCCCATCCAAGAATGATGGCGACGGACACAACAAAAATAATGAGAACCTTGTACTCGCGTTTCAGAAAAGCAATGGCACCGTCGGCAATATGTCCGGCGATTGTTACCATTTTTTCAGTTCCCTGAGGTTGCTTATTTATCCACGACGCTGTGAATAAAGCATACAGGAGTGCAAGAACTCCACTTGCGGGAATTGCATACAAAACAAGCGTTTGATTGTCCATGGCTGTTTTTTTGTTGTAATTAGCGAAAGGTAATCTCCTGTGGCTATAACTGACGCTCGTGGCCCTAACTGACAATAACAAGGAAAATTACTATTTATCCTCCCCCCTTCAAATATGGAGTGGGGGGATATGGAGAGTGTGGCTTCAGGAGGCGTCAGTCGTCTTCAACCTCTTCCCAGCCCGTTACCATGGCTTTGATGTTTGAAGTGATGGTATGGCCTGTTGTGGTCATATAAACATGCATGATAACAAAGCCGACGAGAAGATAGGCGAGAAGGGTATGGATATAGGCTATCGGTGCAAGAAGGGCCGGGTCCATGCCGAGAGCAACAAGTTCATTGAAATAGAAATAGATGAACCCGACGATTATCTGTGCCGGAAGACCCACAAGGGTGAGCATCAGATAGGTGATGCGCTGCAGGGGGTTAAGCCTTGAAATCTCGTTTTTCTTGAATGGATGCGGCTCATTTCTGAAAATGCCGTTCATGTAGTAGCGTGCCTGCAGGAGGATTTTATCCAGCAGGTTGCCCTCTGTCAGATACTGACGGAAATCACCGGTGGTGATGTACCAGAAAAAGGCGAGGAGTATAAATGCCAGCAGTCCCATTGCAAAGTAGTTGTGCATTTGAAACGCGGCTTCATAGCCCATCAGTTTGAAGAGTCCATGGATTTCCATGCCCGAAAAGAGAAGTGCGAAGATGATCAGTGCCTGCATCCAGTGCCAGAATCTCTGAAACCTTGCATAGAGATAGACTTTTCTCATTCTCCTTCCTCCTGTTTCATTTTCTTTTGTGTTGTATATCTCATGATGCTGTGCACAATGATGCCGATAAGCGAACCGAATGTGACGATGAATCCAATAATCTCAACCAGAGGGTTCATGTCGCGTCCAGGGAGGTAGAATCCTCCAAGCGACTCAAGCCTTCCTCCATGAGAATGGCATTCAACGCAGCCCATTGCGTCCTCTTTGGGTGAAACCATGTGCGAGATTGGCCAGTACATTTCGGTTTCTACGAAACCGTATTTACCACTGTATTTCAGTTCAGCATTCTCCATACCTGCTTTAATGGCTTTATCCCATGAGAAGTCAGACCAGTATGCGCCAGACCCTTTGGGTCCGTGAAGTTTTGGCTTGACAAAGCGTTTGAGCTGAGTATCGTAAGGCTGTTTCCCGCGATGTACCTTGAAGGGCCAGATTCTTGAGAGTGTGTCGCCGGCTTTTCCGTCAGGGTGGTTTATCTGCACAATGCTGCGATCGTCGAAAGTGGTCAAGAAGGTTGTATAGTTCATCTGACCGTTGAACCAGCGGTATTCCGGATCAATATTCTTTTCCCAGCGGAATTCACCTTTCTTGGTGATGTAGGTTGGGTGACCGGTTGAATCTTTTTTGACGATCATCTTCCCTTTGTCGTCAAACTTTCCGGCTTTTGACCAGTCCCACCACATTTTTGTGGCGCGCTCTTTGGCTATCTGCGGGATATGGCAGGTTTGGCAGGCAACTTTGTCAATATGGTCGTTGAGTTTTTTGTTTGTCTTGTGCGGTGTGGTTCCGTGGCATGAACTGCAAGTTGTGGGGAAGTCGTCGGGGAGGGGATAGTCAAGCCCATGTTTGTCGAATGCGGTGGGTTCATAACGGCTACCAGGAACCTGATGCCCTTCTGTTTTGTGGCAGTCGACGCAGGTCATGTTGAGCTCACCTTTTCCGGAGGCCATGTGGATGTCGAGCGACCGGTCGGGTTTCAAGAGCGAGTTGTCGAGGTCGCCATGTTTTACCGCGTCTGCTCCGCCACCCTCAAAATGGCAGCTTCCACAGTTGTGCCTGTCGGGGTTCTGAACATGCCGGGCTATATGAGAGAGGTCAACTTTTTTGTAAGTCTTTTTTTCCTGGACAGTTGTTTGATATGCAGGGTGGCCTGCGCCTGCGGGAAGTTTTTTATAGGTACCTGTGCCGTCATGGCAAATAAGGCAGTCCACATTTTCCTGACTGGCGAAATCGAATTTTTTGTCTTTCCATCCATACCCGATATGGCACGAAGTGCATCGGGGCTCATTACCCTCAACTGAAATGCAGAAGTTGTTGACAACATGCTGTTTCCCGAGCACCTTTCCGTCTTTCATAGGCACTTCCCATGTCCAGTGTTTGGTCCGGTGAATCTGGCTGGATGCTTCTGTGTGGCATTCAAGGCAAGCTTTTGTTACTTCTGGTCCATTTTTGAAGTTCCTTTTGAGCTGCGGGAATTTTGTGTGGTCCGCCGTTGATTTTGTGATCTTGTCAACCGGATGGTGATACACTTCTGCTGTAACCGTGGAAGTGATAAACAGGGAGAGGAGAACCGGAACGAACCGGGTCATCAGCAGTTTATGCATTATTGATTATTTTGGGGTACTGACAGAAATTTTATGATCCAATAAAGCAATGTACGCATATCTTTTGGATATATAACAACATAACAATTGTTTACTGCCGTTGTCCGGCGACCTGAAACCATTGTTTCAGGGGTCGGTACGCACTTTGAGTAGCAGGGGAAGATGGTCGGAAAATCCTCCGCTGTATTGCCCGCTTTCATATGTTCGCCATGGGTATTTGCTGTTCTTTCTGAACATGGGGGAAATTGAGAAACAGCTGAATGGTTCGTCGTCAAGGCGCAGCCCTCTATTTTCAAGCATCCCGACGGAAACAAGCATCTGGTCTATCTGTTCCCAGTGCCCCCGGTAACGGTAGCTTCCCTCGTCTTCATGGCCATTCCAGCAGTTGTATAGATATTTAGTTGGTTTGCGGAGCACATGCTGTCTGTTGAAGGACGAACCGAGTGTCTTCTTCAGTGACCGGTCACCGGGTTCATCGTTGAAGTCGCCCATTATAATTATATCAGCCTGTGGATTGCTGTGCAGAAGACTGTCGGTTATTGCCCGGGCAACGGTTGCAGCGGCAATGCGTTTCTTTTCAGTCCAACGGGTATCGAATGCGCGGGATGGCCAATGGTTGAGCAGCAGGTGAAGCTGGTGTTCGTCTACCTTAAAACCCGCAACAACAATATCTCTTGTCGGTCGCCCCTCAAGAGGAACACGGTATGCCTTCATCCCTGTGGGAATAAGTGTTTTCGGGTTGTATGCAAGGGCAACATCAATTCCGCGGATGTCGGGCGAGTTGTGATGGATGGTTTGGTAGTCGACCTGGCGGACTCTGTCCATGGTTGCCTTCAGAACGGCATTATTTTCAACTTCACAGACGGCGACAATGTCTGGGAAGCGTCCGTAGGCGGGGTGCTTTTCTATTGCTGAAAGCACAAATGCTATGCGCATCTGTTTCAGCTTGAGTTTTTTTTCAGTCCAGTGCAGTTTGCCCGACGGGGTGAAGTCGCTGTCGTTCGTTGAGGGGTCGTCGTGGGTATCAAAAAGGTTTTCAAGGTTCCACCACATAATAAGGCGCTGCGCCTCCGGCGGGTTGGCTTTTAATAACAAAGGATGTGAAATAAAGAGAAGCGGCAGCAAGAATAAAAGTGAGTGTTTTTTTTGCATGCGGCCCTGCCATGGATTATTTTTTCTTTCCGATTTTGATTGTGTAACTTAATCGGGATTTTTCCGGTTATCAATTTTTTTTCATCTACTGACGAAGGGAGTCCGTATGGCCCAAAAACAAGATGTCAAGAATCGCGCTAAAGATATTCTTGAAGAGACTCTTGACAGGGAAGCGGCAATCGTTCTGGCAAGGATTTCCGAAGAGATGCAGATGATGTTTCAGGCGCATCCAGATCCTACGAGAGAGGATGTGGTTAAAATTGTGACAGCCTATTTTCTTGAAAAAGGGAAGTCAGAACCTTTTATTGAGGATTGGATTACCACCTCTGAAGAGTATGGCCGTGCGCGTGGATTGAGTAAAAAAGACCAACCTGGTGCCATGCTTTCCGATCTTGGCGTTTTCCGGTTCATGAACTTTCTCAAGGAAAAAGGGCTGACTGATGACCAGATCACCATTGTCCTTACCGGTGCGGTGCAACAGGCTGCTTCTTGACATTTCCTTCCGGTTGCCGAAGCTTCATTTTGTTTTCTCCATGCCCTTGTTTTTTTCGATAATAACAATTGACAATACCAACAGATTAGCTACCATATATAATGAATAAGACCACATTGCTTCACGAAGGCAAGGCAAAAAAAGTTTTTTTGACAGATGATGCCGATCTTGTCATTCAGGAGTTCAAGGATGACGCAACAGCATTCAATAACAAGAAGAAAGGATCCATTGCCGATAAAGGGGTTGTGAACAATGCAATTTCCTGCAGGCTTTTCACCATGCTTGAAGGGCATGGGGTACATACGCATCTTGTTGAGAAGCTGTCCGACCGCGATATGCTCTGCCGCCGGCTCGATATTATCAAGGTCGAGGTTGTTGTGCGCAACATTGCAGCCGGCTCAATGGTGAGGCGTTATGGATTTACCGAGGGAACTGTTCTTGCCAAGCCGATAGTCGAATTCTATCTCAAGGATGATGATCTTGATGATCCTCTGATGATTGCGGAACATGCAGTTGCCCTCGGGGTTGCTTCAATGGACGAGCTGGCTGTTCTTAAATCGCGGGCCGAGGCCATCAACAATGTGCTGAAAAAGTTTTTTGCCGACAGACAGCTCAAGCTTGTTGATTTCAAGCTTGAGTTCGGGCGCCATAAGGGAGAAATTCTGCTTGGTGATGAAATCAGCCCCGATACCTGCCGCTTCTGGGATCTTGATACCGATGAGAAGATGGACAAGGACCGTTTCCGGTTTGACCTAGGTGGTGTGGAAGACGCATACAGCGAGGTGCAGCGCAGAGTTCTTGATCTGGACTGAGTGATGATATTGCAAAAAAGAACAGGAATCGAGGGGTTGGGTTATGATTGAGGACGCGCTGGTCTGGCTGCAACAGGCTGACCCCTCTGCTGTTTATGGGTTTCTTTTTTTGATGGCTTTTCTTGAAAATGTTTTCCCTCCCATTCCCGGAGACCTTCCTGTAGCATTCATTGGTTCGCTGATTCACCTGAGCCCTATATCATTTGCAGGTGCACTGGTTTCAGCTTCTTTTGGGTCCACAGTCGGGTTCATGCTGCTGTTTCTTCTCAGCCGTCATTTCGGCATCAGGCTCTATGCTGAAGGCGAAACCACAGCCAGGCATTGGCTATCGAAAGGCGCATATCGCCTTTTTCCGCCATCGAATATGGTTGCATTGCGCAGGAAGTATGCCGCCCACGGTTATCTTGCCATTCTGGCAAACCGGTTTCTTTTTGGATCAAGGGCGGTAATATCCATTATGGCAGGCTTGATGCATCTGAAAGTGATGAGGGTGCTTGGTGCTGCAATGGTGAGTGCATTTGCATGGAACGCGCTACTGCTTTACGCTGGAGGGCTTCTGGGAGGAAACTGGTCGCAGATCGGCAGGTATGCGGCACTCTTTTCGCTTCCCGTAACAATGGGGGGACTTTTAATCTTGTTTCTTTCCCTCCGCCGTTATTTCAACTGGCGAAAACAACAGGAAGAGTGACTTTTTTTTGTTATTTCCACAGAGCCCTGTAACTTTACATCTTTTGTATTGTCGCTTACATCTATTCAACTGAAAGCTGCTGTAACTCCATGGCACAAGATCTAAAACGCTATCCGGCTGAAAAAAAAGGCAAGCTGCTCGAGCTTGCAACTCTTGACGACCTTAAAGTCATGGCCCGTCAGGTCCGGCGTGACATTGTCAGAATGCTTGCCCTTGCCAACTCTGGCCACACAGGCGGCTCGCTTGGTATGGCAGATATTTTTACGGCGCTCTATTTCCGCGTGCTGAACCATCGCCCGCATGACTTTCAGGACCATCATGGTCAGGACCTTCTTTATCTTTCCAACGGACACATTGCTCCCGTATGGTACAGCGTGCTGGCCCGTTCCGGATACTTTCCCGTTGAGGAGCTTGCCACACTCCGCCAGATCAACTCCTACCTGCAGGGGCATCCCACATGCGAGTCGGGGTTGCCGGGTATCAGAATAGCTAGCGGGTCTCTCGGCCAAGGCCTTTCGGTTGCTGTTGGGGCGGCCAAAGCGATGAGGATGGATGGATGTGACGGCAAAGTGTTTTGCCTGATGGGAGATGGTGAATGCCAAGAGGGCCAGATATGGGAAGCCGCCATGAGTGCTGCCCATTTCGGTCTTGGCAACATCATCGGCATTGTCGACTTTAACAATCAGCAGATTGACGGAGAGGTATCCAGCGTAATGGGTATTGAGCCTTTCGCCGATAAATGGAAATCGTTCGGCTGGAATGTTTATCATTGCGACGGTAATGATATTGAAGATTTTATTGCGACCATCGGGAAAATTAAGGCTGTGGGCTCTACCGATAGACCCTCTGTTGTGCTGGCCGTTACGGTTATGGGCAAGGGTGTGCCGTTTTTTGAGGGAACAATGCCCGACAATAGCAACTGGCACGGGAAACCCCCTTCAAAAGAAGATGCTGCAAAAGCTCTTGAGATTCTTTCAGAAACCGTTTATGGCGACTTTTAGGCAAGTATTTATAGAGTGCAAATAATCGCAGGGGCATACAGGGGAAGAAAAATAAGAACAACATCGTCGCTCGATGTTCGTCCCTGCAGCAGTCGTGTTAAAAAGTCGCTTTTCGATACCCTCACCCACAGGATTGATTTTGAGGCAGCGAAGGTCCTTGATCTGTTTGCCGGGTTCGGTTCCCTTGGTTTTGAATCACTCAGCCGTGGTGCAGCCTCTGTCACTTTTGTTGATCGTCATCCTGAATCTCTCCGCTCACTGCGAGAGACGGCCCGCGAACTTGCTTTGGAAGATCAGCTCAGCATAGTCGACGAAGATGTTCCTGAGTTTTTGTGCCGATATAGTGGCAAGGCTGATCTGGTGTTCTGCGATCCTCCCTACTCCTGGCAGGATTATAATGGGTTGATTGAGAGCATAATGAAAGACGGCTGCCTCAATGATGAGGGCTTTTTGCTTATTGAACACAGTGGCCGCCTTGATTTAACCGGATCTCCGAATTACCGGTTTCACAAAGATTACGGGATGACAAGAGTCACTTTTTTTCAGCACTGAGAAAACCCTGGCCATGAAACGGAAAGTGAAGAAGGCTATCTATCCGGGGACTTTCGACCCCTTTACCAACGGCCATCTTGATGTGCTTGAACGGGCTGTTACCCTGTTTGACGATGTGACGGTGGTCATTGCCGTCAACAGCAGCAAGCAGGCCCTGTTCAGCTTCCAGGAGCGCCGTGACATGATTCTGGAGATCACGGCCGGTCTCGAGGGCGTTCATGTTGATGTACTGCAGGACGGGCTTCTTGCCGATTATGCACGCAATGCCGGGGCAACTGCCATTATCAGGGGGGTGCGCCAGGTCAAGGATTTTGAGTATGAGTTCCAGCTGTCACTTCTCAATCGGCATCTTTATCCCGAGGCCACCACGGTCTTTCTCATGCCCAATGTCAAGTTTACCCATATTGCCTCCTCAATTATCCGGGAAGTAGGCATGCTCGGTGGTGATGTTGGTAAGTTTGTGCATCCATCGGTGCTGAAGATGCTGGAGCGGAAAAGGGCGGAAGCCGCATGTATCGGTTCATAACAGGAACGAATTCATTTCAATTGTAACAAAAATTCATATACCCTATGTCCACTCCTCTCTCTCCTGCTGACAAATACCTGACCAAGAGGGTCAAGAGCATGCAGGAATCCCAGACCATGCGTATTTCAGCCCTTGCTAACTCCATGAAGGCGGAGGGTGCTGATGTTGTGAGTCTTTCAGCAGGAGAGCCCGACTTCCCGACCCCTGACTTCGTCAACCGGGCAGGCATAGATGCTATTTCAGCAGGCTTTACCCGATACACAGCCAACTCGGGCATAATGGAATTGAAGAAGGCCATAGCGGACAAGTTCCTCCGCGATAATGCACTTGAGTTCCAGACCAACCAGATAATGGTGAGCAACGGGGGCAAGCAGACGCTTGCCAACACCTTTCTTGCGCTTTGCCAGGAAGGCGACGAGGTAATTGTTCCCGCTCCCTACTGGGTCAGTTTTCCAGAAATGGTCCGTCTTGCGGGTGCCACTCCCGTAACGGTTGAAACATCGTTGGAGCACAACTACAAAATGACCCCTGAGCAGCTGCTTGGTGCAATAACTCCAGCAACCAAAATGCTGGTGCTCAACTCGCCCTCAAATCCTTCCGGAGCGGTTTACAGCGAGGCTGAGATACGAGGCCTTATGAAGGTGCTTGAAGGGCGTGAAATATTTGTGATTTCTGACGAGATGTACGATATGATCGTGTATGGTGGAGGACGGCCGTTTTCCCCGGCACGGGTTGAATCAATGAAAGATTGGGTGATTGTAAGCAACGGAGTATCGAAAACCTACGCCATGACCGGTTGGCGAATCGGTTACCTTGCCGGACCCAAATGGATTATTGATGCCTGCGATAAAATTCAGTCGCAGACCACCTCCAACCCCAATGCCATAGCTCAGAAGGCCGCCGTTGCAGCCCTCACCGGCGACCAGAGTATTGTTGAAGAACGACGGGCGGAATTTGAGAAGCGGCGTGACTTCATGTTTCGGGAACTCAACAGCATCCCCGGCATTGAGGCTATTCTTCCTGAGGGTGCCTTTTATATTTTCCCCTCTATCAGAGGAGTGATTGGCAAAACTTTTGGCGGAAGGGTCATGAAGGATTCTGCAGATGTGGCCGAATACCTTCTCAAGGAGCATTTTGTTGCCACCGTTCCGGGCGATGCTTTCGGAGCCCCCGAGAATCTTCGGCTCTCTTATGCGGCATCGCTTACCTCTCTCCAGGAGGCGGTCAATCGCATCAGAACAGCCTTTTCATAAGGCCGCGCAGTTGATGCAGAAAGGCTCTTCAGTAGCATTGAGTGTCAATCGCAGCTGGCTCTATACCCTCTGGTTTGGATGGTATTCGCGTCGCCAGTTCAGGCGATTCTTCAACTCGGTGCGTGTTGTCATGGATCCCGAAACGCTCCGGATGGAGAGGGGAGTGCCGGTTGTTTTTTATGCCAACCATGCCTACTGGTGGGATGGTTTCTGGTCGCAGCTCTGTACGGAAAAGTATTTTCACCAGAACCTGTTCATTGCAATTGAAGAGCCTCAGCTTCGCAAGCACCGGTTCTTTACCCGTATCGGAGCATTTTCCATTCTGCGCAGTAATGCACGCAGTGCACTGCGCAGCCTTGAGTACGCAGCTGAACTGCTTCTGCAGCCATCGGGCCGTCAGAACGCCCTCTGGATTTTTCCCCAGGGGGAGCTTCACCATGTTGACTGGAGGCCACTCGGATTTTTCCGTGGCACAGCCACCCTGGTTTCACGAGTGCTGGCCAGAAGTCCTTCAATTTACCTTGTTTCAGTTGTCAGCCGGATTGAATATCTTGACGAACAGAGGCCTGAGCTTTTTCTTTCATTTAAGCAGCCTCTCAAGCTCAGCCCCGACACCTGTCCGGGCATGGATGCTCTCACAGACCTTATGGAAAGGACGACGGCGATGCATCTTGATGAACTGAAGGAGATGGTTGTAAACCGCCAGTTGCAAAAGGCGGAGACTGTTGTTATCGGAACCCCGTCTATCAACCGGCGTGTTGAAACATTGGGGCGCATAATGCGCTTTTGGAGAAGAGAGAAATGAGAAATAACATAGAGTAGAAAAGAGTATGAGTAATGTGGTCTGCAGTTGTCTTTCAGGTGACAATGCCCGTGTAAGGCTTCGTCTTTCGCAGCTTCTGCATAAGGATAGTGCGGCTCTCTATGAAGAGGCTACAGAGGAGCTGATTGGTGATATTTGTGAAGTTGAACTTCCGGGCTGTATTCGTGATTTTTTTCGCAACACCACCGGAGTTCTTTTAGAAGTGGGCCAGATGGTTATTGTTGAATCCGATGGAGGCTATGATTTCGGTGTTGTGTATGCAGCCGGCCTCATTGCCCGTAAAAAATATCTCATCAAGGGGCTCGACAGAAAAGCCGAGGAAACGCCTGCTGTTCTAAGGTTTGTAACCGAGGATGACCTAATGGGCATTGGTGAGGTTAAAAAGAAACAGGATGAAATCCGTGATGTCTGCCGCGAAAAAATTAAACGGCACGGGATTGACCTGAAGCTGGTTGATGTGGAGCTTCGTCTCGATCGCCAGAAGCTTTCCGTTTACTATACATCCCTTCACAGGGTGGATTTCAGAAACCTTGTTCGCGACCTTGCTGGGGAATTCAAGGCGCGCATTCAAATGGTGCAGATTACAACGCGTGAAGAGGCTCGCCGCGCTAATGCTTCCGGCCCATGCGGGTGTCACATCTGCTGTTCAACCTGGATGCAGAAAATTCATGCCAACCCGTTTGCAGACAAGGCTCAATATCTCGATACGGCTGGCAATGAGAACAACGCATTCAACATGACAGGGTTGTGCAACAAAACAAAATGCTGTCTCGGATTTTCCGGTAATGGGGGCGGGTTGCCGCAGATTGGCAGCCGTCTTTCCACCCCCGATGGCCCGGCAGTTGTTCATAGTGTTGACGGCGGAAGAAAGAGCGTTACCATACGCTATGAAAAAAATTCACGAAAGCGCAGTCTCTCGCTTGAACGGTTCAACACCCTGGTCACCAGAAAAAAATAAGCGTAGATTCGTCATTACCCAGTAACCGTCTTTGATTTTAAGAACCGCATGCCTCAGTTCCAGCGAACCCTCGTCACCACAGCTCTTCCTTATGCCAACGGGCCTGTTCATCTCGGTCATCTTGCCGGCGTCTACCTTCCAGCCGACCTGTTCGTGCGATTCAAGCGCCTCAAGGGAGAGGATGTCATACACATTGGGGGCTCCGATGAGCACGGGGTTCCCATTACCATTACGGCTGAAAAAGAGGGGATAACCCCCCGCGATGTTGTTGATCGTTATCATGGCATGAACCTTCAGGCCTTCACTGCGTGCGGCATCTCCTTCGACTATTATGGAAGGACCTCTTCGGAACTACACCACAAAACAGCCCAGGAATTTTTTCTTGAGATAGAGGAGAAGGGGATTTTTGCACGGAAAACCGAAAAACTCTTTTATGACGCCAGCGCCGGAAGGTTCCTTTCCGACCGGTATGTTACCGGAACCTGCCCCATCTGCGGCAGCACTGAGGCGAACGGCGACCAGTGTGAGCAGTGCGGCACCCACCTGAGCCCACTGGAACTCCTTAACCCCAAGAGTAAACTTTCCGATGCTACTCCCGAGCTTCGCGAAACCCTTCACTGGTACTTTCCGCTCGGCCGTTTTCAGAAACAGTTAGAGGCATTTGTTGCCGGTCATGAAGATGACTGGCGGGCAAATGTTCTGAACTATACCAGAACATGGCTCAGCCAGGGCCTCAAAGACCGCGCTATCACTCGTGACCTCAGTTGGGGTATAAAAGTGCCGCTCACAGATTCGGAGGCTGCGGGAAAGGTTCTCTATGTCTGGTTTGACGCGGTACTCGGCTATATTTCCTTTACCAAAGAGTGGGCTGCCCTTGCGGGCTCGCCTGACAGATGGAAGGAGTATTGGCAGAACCCCGACTCACGCGTTGTCAACTTCATTGGCAAAGACAATGTTGTTTTCCACACCATTATGCTTCCTGCCATACTCATGGCGTGGAATGAAGGCCGGAACGACTCCATCTACAATCTTGCCGACAATGTGCCGGCTTCGGAGTTCATGAACTTTGAGGGACGGAAGTTTTCCAAGTCACGGAACTACGCGGTATATCTTGGCGAATTTCTTGAGAAGTTTCCCGCTGAGGCGCTTCGCTACAGCATTGCCATGAACTATCCTGAAAACAAAGACAGCGACTTCAGCTGGACCGACTTTCAGAACCGTACCAACGGTGAACTTGCCGACACGCTGGGCAACTTCATCAAGCGCTCCGTTGATTTCACCAACTCGCGCTTTGAGGGCGTTGTGCCCCATACCTGCAGCCGTGAAGAGTGGGACAGCCTAGGCATCAACTGGTCCAACACCATCAGTCAGCTTGACGAGGCCTATGAAGGGTTCCATTTCCGTGAGGCGGTTTCAGCTGCAATGGAAATAGCCCGTGCCGCCAACCGTTTCCTCACCGGCGCCGAACCATGGAAAGCAATCAAAGAAGACCGTGACGCTGCCGCCAGAACCATGGCCCTTTCGCTCAATCTCTGCCACGCGCTCTCTATTGCCCTCTACCCGGTGCTTCCCGAAACCGCGAACCGAATTCATGCAATGCTTGGTTTTCAGGGCCCAATTGAATCCATGTTCAAAAGGGGAGTGCCGCTTTTCCAGTCTCTTTCTGAACCAGCTCTTCCCATGGGCCACCGCCTCTCGGGAGAATCTGAAATTCTCTTTACCAAAATAGATGACGCCATGATTGAACCAGAACTCCGCAACATCGAACAGCTCCTTGCTGATGCACAGGCCCGTGAAGCTGGAGCAACAGCAGAGAAGATGGAGTTCAAGCCGGTGATTGAATTCGACGATTTCCAGAAAGTGGATCTCAGGGCGGCCTCTGTCATCTCGGCAGAAAAAGTCAAAAAAGCCTCAAAGCTCCTCAAACTGCAGCTTCAGGTTGGTTCAACCACCCGCCAGGTGCTTGCAGGTGTTGCTGAGCACTACAGTCCGGAAGAACTGGTAGGGAAAAATGTTCTCCTCGTTGCCAACCTCGCCCCAAGAACCATCCGTGGCGAAGTTTCCGAAGGTATGCTGCTGGCAGTTGAAGGCGAAGGGGGAAAGCTTTATATGGTTGAACCTCACGGAGAGAAAATAAATGGCGGCTCTGTACAATAAATATTTGGAAGTCACCGATTATTCCGTACATTGTGCATACAAACACCGTGGGGTGGAGCAATTGGTAGCTCGTCGGGCTCATAACCCGAAGGTTGCAGGTTCAAGTCCTGTCCCCACCACAAAGAAAAAGCCGATCTCACCCCATGAGCATCGGTTTTTTTGCGTCTCTTCACGGTTCGCACTTACCATTATCCTTTTTCTTCTCCTTGCCATTCCGCGGCCGCTTTCGTTGCATGCTGCGGCGCGGCCAGCATCGCTTCATACTCAGACTGCAGAACAGTTGCTCACTGGAATAGACCGCCTTGATGCGTCCCGATGCAGTGAACTCAAGGGCCTTAGGGTGGGGCTCATCACCAACAAAGCGGCTAAAACGAGGAAGGGGGAGTCAGGATACGCTATGATGCTCCGTAATGGCGTCAGGCTGCAGTATCTCATGGCACCCGAACATGGATTCGCCGTTGATGTTGAAGCCGGTAGAAAGTCCGGTGGAGCCATTCTTGGAGGCAATCTCCAAGTGCATTCGCTCTACGGCGCCACACGCATTCCCGCCTTCGAACTTCTCCAGCAGATAGATCTTCTCGTCTTCGATCTCCAGGATGTTGGCGTCCGCTGTTACACCTATCTTTCCACTATGAAAAACGCCATGCAGGCCTGCAGCGAAACCGGTACTGCGTTCATGGTACTCGACCGTCCTAACCCGATTGCTCCCCTCGGCAGGGGAGGGTTTATGCTGCAGACTGAAGAAGCCTCATTCGTCGGTGCCGAGAATATCCCATTCATTCACTCAATGACGCTTGGGGAACTTGCCCTTCTCATAAAAGCCCGCCATTTCCCCACCCTCAATCTTCAGGTAATTCCTATGCAGGGGTGGAGCCGAAGCCGTTTCGGTGACGAGTGCCCCGGTTTCACTTTCCGCAGCCCCTCGCCCAACATCAGCAATGTGGAAACTGCAATAGTCTATCCTGCTACCGTTTTTCTTGAAGCCACCGACATAAGCGAAGGACGGGGGACTGATGCCCCTTTTATGCAGTTTGGAGCCCCTTTCATCAACGCTCCCAAACTTGCCGACTGCCTCAACAGCATCAATCTCGCAGGGGTACGCTTCAAGCCGGTTACCTTTACTCCTGCATCAAGTAAATTCAAGGGCGAGAGGTGCTGCGGTGTAAGGCTTTCCATTACCGATCGCATGGCATTTAACCCATTTCTGACCGGGGTGGCCATTCTCCAAGCCCTTCATACCCACTATCCTTTCAAAACCGGAATAGATCGCCACAAAGCATTCTTCGACCGTCTTGCTGGCACTCCACGGTTACGGGAGATGATTGTGTCCGGGGAATCTCTACACAGCATTATGGAAAAGAGTCGCCTAGAGCGGGAGGGGTTTGCGCCTTCGTTGCTCTATTAAAGTGGAGACTGCTGTTCAACGGGCAACCCGGAGTGTTTTTTCAACTCCTTTGGGTGAAAACAGAACCTGCCATAGCTGTACATTGCGCGCACGAAACGAGCCGGCAGCACTCAGCAGGTAATACTCCCACATCCGCATGAAGCGTTCATTGTAGTGCTTCACAATGTATTCCCCGTTTTTCTCAACATTGGCGTGCCAGGCTTTCAGGGTGTGATAATAGTCGTATCCGAATGAATGCCAGTCTTCCAGCACCATCTGGCCTTCAGCGGCTGCGGTAATCTGCTTGGCAGAGGGGAGCATGGAGTTGGGGAAAATATAGCGGGTTGTCCATGGGTCGGTGTTGGTGGAGGATCGATTGCTTCCTATGGTGTGCAGAAGGAAAAGACCTTCAGGCGTGAGGTGTTCGCGCACTGTGCGGAAAAAACGACGATAGTTTTTGTACCCCACATGCTCAAACATGCCGATGGAATATATCCGGTCAAACATTCCTGAGGTCTTTCGGTAATCCTCAAGATGGATGTTTACCCGTTGCCCTTTGCAGTATTCTTCTGCATAGCTTGCCTGTTCATGGGATATAGTGAGTCCTGTGACTTCGACACCGTACTCCTCAGCCGCAAACCGTGCCGCTCCTCCCCATCCACACCCTATATCCAAAACCTTCATGCCGGCTTCAAGCTGCAGCTTGTTGAACACCAGGCGGAGTTTCTGTTCTTGAGCTTCTTCAAGCGTGGAAGCATTGTTCCAGTATCCGCAACTGTACATCATGCGCCGGTCAAGCATCAGTCGGTAGAGGTCGTTACCGATATCGTAATGAGTTTTTCCCACCTTTCGGGCTCTCTGTAACCCTTGTTGGTTGATCAGTCTGCCAAAAAGGGCATTGAGCATTCTTGGTACACCCGATACCTTCTTTTCAAGTCCGCCCCGCAGTACCCGGTAGAAGAACTCATCCAGAGCGGGGCAGTCCCACCAGCCGTCCATGTATGATTCGCCAACACCGAGATGACCTTCAGTCAAAACGCGGCGGTAAAACCGCCTGTCGTGTACGGCAATGTCCCATGGTTCCGGTCCATCAACCATGACGCCGGCAGAGGCCAGCAGATGCTGCAGGTGGTAACGGAAATACGAATCCCCCATATTCGCAACTCCTTCTTTTGTTCGTCCTGGGGGGAGACGGATGGTACTTCGGCTTGTTACTCGTGTTTTATGATGTTTTTTTTGGTCGCCCTCTTTTTTTCTCAGTTGTCGCTTTTGCTGATGAGCCGTTGCCTTCTTCATTCATTTCGAAGTCGTCATCAAAAGCTTCGCCGTTGATTTCGTCCTCATCAATCATGTCAAGGTCTTCGTCCAGGTCGTCCACCGGGTCAAAAACCGGGGCTTTGCTGTGTTTTTTTGAGCCACGCCGACTTTTCATGGCGGGTTCAATCAGTGTTACAACCTCATTGATGGAAGAAAAAATATAGAGCTGTTTGTCAAGGCAGGTGAGTTTCAGCAGGTCTTTTATCTGTTGGCAGAGCGCTACGAAAATTGCAAGCCCGTGTGCCGTATTGGCAAGTTGATGTGCAAGCAGAATGGAGCTGATGCCACAGGAGTCTATGGCCTTTACACTTGAGAAATCAATGATGAGATGTGTGCTGCCATTCTCTATGAGTTCTTCAAGAGTTCTCTTGTAGGATGGTCCATGACGAAAGTCAAACACCTCCTCTTCTATTTTCAGAATGGTTAGTTCCTTGCGATTCGCTACTGAATGCTTCATTGTAAATTCCTACGATAATAACTGTAAGATATTACGGACTTGTCTGCTACCGGTTTGTAATAAGAACCTTTTGTTCTTAGAATCAACTCTCTTTCAATGATAGGTAAAAAAAAGGGTCATAGAGAATCTTTTTTATGCGCTGATAATGCTTCCCGTCGTGGATCGGTCCTTTGCAGTTACCACAGGTAGCCGAATTTAAGCCGATAGGAAAGGTCCCATGGTTCGATTCCGGCCAGTGCGTCTCCGCTGTATTCTGCTTTGAGCTCGGCACTGGTGCTGAATCCTCCCCGGATGGGGATTTTTAGTCCGGTCCAGGTATCAAGAACCACTTCGTTGAGGTTGTTGACATTTGCCAGCCCTTTCTGGCGATGGTAGAGTTGAAGTGCATCGGCAATGAGGATGTGGCTGAAATCAATTGACCAGGCACCAGCCAAATAGGTGTTTTCAGGCTGCGTGGCAAAGGACTCCCTTACCCCGTCCATACCAATTTCCGTGCTGAGCTTTGTTTCCGGGGTCTCTATGAACTGGATACCCAGATAGGGGCCAGTTGTCAGGCGAAGGTCGAGGTCGGCAATGCGGTCGGTTTTGTAGGAAACCTTGCCGCCGTAGTAACGGTGCCGGGAAACTATGTTGTCATATTTGCCAAGAATGAACCACCTGTCAGTCGTTTTTTCGTTTTCAGTCGTGTCGTACTCAAGTTCACTCTGCAGCTTGACCCGGTGGTTGAGGTGCCGCCACTCCATAGCTACATCCATATCAGCCTCTTTCTGGCGGGTGCTTCCCTGGTCAATGTTGAGCGACATTGTGGCTTCACCTTTGAAGAGATGCCCCTCCCCGATCTGCCATGCTTCTGGGTTGACTACTGTTATGGCGTCCTTGTTTTTCTCGGTGATGTTCAATGCTGTTTCTGTGCATCCATCTTTCATGAGCAGTCGCATTGGGGATGTGGCGGTTATTTCGCTGACCTTGTTCCAGGTTATCGATACCGTTCCGGCATAGTCTGTTTTGACTTGCAGGATACCCTGTTTCATACGCACGATGGTTCCGGTTATTCTGTCGCCGTTTTCAAGCCGGACTTCATCTATGGCCAATGCGGAGTGTGGCGTGGTGAGGAGTATTGCGGCAAGGAGAAGGAATGACAGTAATGAGAGGGGGGTCAAGCGGGTATTCATGGATGTTTTGTTGCTGTGGGTTGTAGGGGGTGGCAAATTTAAAGTCTTTTCTTTTCCAGTTGATGCGAAATCTTTGAAGTGAGTTGGCTGAATTGTTCTTCGTTCTGTGGGGCATCGATCCAGTTGAGCTGCATGCGGTTGCGGAGGAATGTGAGCTGGCGTTTGGCGTAGTTGCGCGTGTGCTGTTTGATGAGGGTTACGGCCTCCTCGAGAGAGGTTTTTCCTTCCAGGTGGTCGAACAGTTCCTGGTAGCCTACGGTAAGGAGTGCGGGGAGTTCGCGGCAAGAGATTTCATGGCGATATTTCTGCCAGAGAGCCTCTGCTTCAGGGAGCAAACCTTCCGTCATCATTTCCTCAACACGCAGGTTGATGCGCCCGTAGAGCTCTTCGCGCGGGAGGTTGAGGGCCAGAGTGGTGAAGGTGATTTCGGGAATTAGTGCACGAAGTGTACAGCGTCCCCTGGTGGTGAGTTGTATTTCGAGGGCTCGGATGAGGCGGTGGGTTTTTGTGTGGTCGAGGGTGGCGGCGCGTTCGGGGTCGAGGTGCTGGAGTTTATTGTAGAGGGCTTCGGAGCTCTGTTCTGCGAGTTCTTTTTTGAGCTGTTGGCGGATATTCGGGTCAGCTGGGGGGAGGTCGGAGAACCCTTCAATGAGGCCCTGAAGGTAAAGGGTGGAGCCGCCGGCTACTATAACGGGGTTGTTGCGTTTCTGGATCTGGGTGATGCGTTCTCGTGCTTCTGTAGCGAATGCTCCGGCGCTGTAAGGCTCGGTGATGTCTTTTTCGTTGATGAAGTGGTAGGGGGCCTCTTCAAGCATTTCGGGAGTTGGCTTTGCGGAGCCGATGGTGAGTTCACGGTAGATTTGGCGGGAGTCGGCTGAAATGATTTCTGCTCCGGTTTGGAGCGCAACTGCGTGGGCGAGTGCTGATTTCCCTGAGGCTGTGGGGCCGGTGATGACCAGGACGGGAGCTTCATTCTGTTGTGTCGGCATACGGGTCAACTCCGGAATTTCTGGAGCGCAATCCATACCCTTGAGAGGGGGAGCCCCATAACATTGTAGTAGCATCCGGTTATGGTGCAGACGAAGCAGGCCATCACGGGGTCCTGAATGCCGTATGAGCCGGCTTTGTCGAATGGTGCGGCAGTGTTGATGTAGTGAAGGATCTCTTCATCACTCATCCTGTTCAGGGTCACCTTGGTTGTGGTGCACTTGCTGTAAATATGCTCGTTTTTGAGCAGTGCAAAGCCGGTGTGCACTTCGTGGGTTCTGCCCTGAAGCTGGCGGAGCATCTGGAGGGCGGCATCGGTGTCTGGCGGTTTGCCGAGGATGCTGCCGTCTATTGCTACAACGGTGTCGGCGCTGAGGATGAGGGCCTCTTTCGTATCGTTCCGGAAGCTTTGTATGGCGGCTTTTGCTTTTTCTTCTGCTATCCGCCGGACATTGCCTTCAATGCTCTCTTTGGGGTCAATATGCTCCGGAGTTTCAAAGCTGACGGTGGTGAAGGGGATGCCACTCAGCCTGAGAATCTCTTTGCGTCTTGGCGATTGGGATGCAAGTATGAGCGGCGGAAAGGCCATGGTGCTGTTGGGGTTGTCAGTTGAGGTTGCTCCATCCACGGCGGTTGAGGTCCGTGAAGATGAGTATGCCGGCAAGTGCTCCTGCGGCAAGGAAGAGTGATCCCTGCATCGGGTCGCCGAAAATAATGCGTCCGGTGCCGAAAAGGATGGAATAGACCATAACAATGCCAAGGGCCCAGTCGAGGAAGAGGCGGAGGAAGCCAGTGTCAGCTTCTACATCCGGCAGGTTCTTTGCAATGGGTTTCCAGAGTATGCCTCCAACCCGGGTGGTGCGGTAGAAGGCTTCAAGGTGCGCGGTTTCTGTGGGTTTGGTGAGGAATGTGACTGCAAGGGTGGCCGCGATGGTGAATGCCACAATAATGAAGATTGATGCAGGAAAGGCTACTTCGGTGAAGAGGCTCAGGTAACCGTAAGCGAGGAAGGGGGCCACCATGGAGGTGATTTCCGACCATGCGTTGAGCCTCCACCAGAACCAGCGGAGGATGAGAACGAACCCTGTGCCTGCACCGCACTGGATAAGGAATTCCCAGGCGCCTGTAATGGTGCTGAGAACAAAGAAGGTGATGTAGAGCGCAAAGGCGGCAGTAAGCGCAGTAATGATTTTTGATACCCTTACATAGTGTTTTGCGTCACCCTCAGTTGTGATGAACCGTTTGTAAAAGTCGTTGATGAGGTAACTGGTTCCCCAGTTGAGGTGTGTGGAAAGGGTTGACATATAGGCTGCAAGAAATGCCGCGATAAGGAGCCCTTTGAGGCCTGGGGGCAGCACATCGCGCATCACATACACAAACCCGTCCTCTTTCTGGTCAGCCGGGAGGTCGGGGAACATGACAAGGCTGGCAAGGGCGACGATTATCCATGGCCACGGCCTCAGGCAGTAGTGAGCTACGGTGAACCAGAGGGTTGCGAGTAGGGAGTGCTTTTCGTCTTTGGCGCTCATCATCCGTTGGGCTATGTAGCCGCCGCCGCCCGGTTCAGAGCCGGGATACCATGATGCCCACCACTGTACGAAAGCCATGGCTGCGAAGGAAGCGAAGGGGAGAGCAAAGGCGCCGCTGCCATTGTTGCCGGTGCTGTTTATAGACGGGAAGAAGTCGAACATCCATGGGGGAAGCGCTGCCTGAAGTCCGCCTGCGTCAACAACTGCGGGCGACTGTATGGCAAGAACAGCAAGGATGACGCACCCGACAATGGCAATAACAAACTGCACGGCGTCGGTAATGGAGACTCCCCAGAGCCCTGAGAGGCCGGAGTAAAAGGTGGTGAGAAGGACGAGGGCGATAATGGTCAGCTGCGGGTTGAGTTCCGGCACCATGATGCTGATGATCTTGAACATGGCGAGGTTGACCCATCCAATGATGATGGTGTTGATGAAGAGGCCGAAGTAGAGAGCTTTAAATCCGCGGAGGAAACGGGCAGCTTTGCCGCTGTAGCGAAGTTCTATGAATTCAAGGTCGGTCAAAATTTCCGCGCGGCGCCAGAGGCGTGCAAAGAAGAAGACGGTGAGCATGCCTCCTGAAACGAAGGTCCACCAGACCCAGTTGCCGGCAATGCCGTGTTTGGCTACAAAGCCAGTGACGGCAAGGGGAGTGTCGGCGGCGAAGGTGGTAGCTACCATGCCGGTTCCGGCTATCCACCAGGGCAGTTTGCGGCCGGAAAGGAAGAACTCGTCAACATTTTTACTGGCTCTCTTCGAAAACCAGAGGCCTATGAAAAGCGTCAGGAGCAGGTAGCCGATGATGAAGCTGTAGTCGAGGGCGTTGAGTGCGTTCATGGTCTCTGGGGAATCCCGGGGCTGTGCTCCCGGGGTTCAGATGATGGATGTGCTCGGATGCTTTCAGGCTTCAATTCTGGAGAGTTCAAGGAAGCTGTCGTAACGGTCTTCGATGTCAAGCATGGAGAGGTCTGCAATTTTTTCGGTGCCGAATTTCTCCACACAGAAGCTGGCCATGGCGCTGCCGTAAAGAACGGCTTTGCGGAGCTCGGTGTCGTTAACTGTTTCGCAGCGGGAGAGGTGGCCAATAAAGCCTCCTGCAAATGTGTCGCCAGCGCCGGTGGGGTCGTAAATGGATTCCAGCGGGAAAGCGGGAGCTGCGAAGATGCCGTTGTCGGTAAAGAGAAGGGCTCCGTGCTCACCTTTTTTGATGATAAGGGTTTTGGGGCCCATTTCGCGGATGATGCGGGCTGACTTGACCAGATTGGGGTCGCCGCTGAGGAGCCGGGCTTCGCTGTCATTGAGAATGAATACATCAACCCGACTGAGGGTTTTCTTCAGTGCTTCGGGTTTCCCCTCAATCCAGAAGTTCATGGTGTCGAGAATGACCAGTTCGGGCTTCTGGATCTGGTCAAGCACCTTCATCTGCAGTTCGGGGTCGATGTTGCCAAGAACAACAATGCCTGTGTCCTGATAACGCTGTGGGACACGGGGATCGAAATCAGCAAACACATTGAGCTGGGTGTCAAGCGTGTCGCGGGTGTTCATGTCGTAATGGTAGCGACCGGCCCAGCGGAAGGTTTTGCCATCATCCACAACCTGCACGCCTTTAGTATCGATGTTTCTGTCGTGCAGGAGCTTGAAGTGGCTCTCTTCAAAGTCATTTCCTACCACGCCTACCATCTGTATGCTGTCGGAGAAGTAGCTTGCTGAAAGAGCGATGTAGGTGGATGATCCTCCAAGGGTGTTCATGGAGCTGCCGAAAGGGGTTTCAATATCGTCAAATGCAAGTGAACCGACAATGAGTATGGCCATGGTAGAGTAGGGTTACGGTGTTGAATTGAATCTGGTGATTTTACGGGTTATTGTGCAAGCAAGATACGATTTACAGCTTTCTCTTTCCAACAGCCGTTCAGTTTTCCGTTGGGAGAAGAAAGAGCATGCACTCGCCCGGTTGGAATATTGCTTCAAGCCTATGGTTGGCGATTGGGTGCTGAACCCCGCTGATGAGTTCTTTCAGTCCGCCCGTTTCCATTCCGAATTCCAGCCAGCCGGTTACTTCTTCGTGCATGCTGCTGTTGCCAATGAAGAGCAGTGAGCGGCCTTCGGCGGTTCGCTTTATGGCAAAAAGCTTCTCATCGCTGACATAGGGAATGCCAATGGAGCCGGGCTCTCCTGAAAGAATGGTGTCAAGGTAACGGCTTCGGATGGTGATGATTTTCTGAATGTAGCTGTTGAGCGGGGGGAGGCTGTTGGTCTCTTTCCAGTCAATCGATGCAGGGCTGAAGAGCGGGAGCGTTTCAGGCGGAAAGGCAGTGCGGTCTTCATCGGTGAAGTTGAGTCCGAGGTTGACGGGGTGCCATTCGGTCACTTCCATTCCTGAGTGAATGAAGGGAACGGTGGGCAGTATGGCCGCAAGGGTGAATATGAAGGTTGAGTAGTTGCGCCCGGCTGCCTCTTTGGGGAAACGGAATGGAACCCGTGGAGTGTTGTGGTTTTCTCCCGTGCCAAAGAATGGCAAAGCGACCCCTGTTTTGTTCAGGAAGTTGAGGAGGCCACGGATATAGATAATGTCATTGATGACAAAGGGCAGGGAACCGAACACGGCGTTGAACCCTTCATCCCTGATTTCCGGGGTGGGGTTGAAGTTTTCGTCCCAGAAGACGAAGTCAGGGCGCGTGGCTCTGGCTTTCTGTACAATGGTTTTTTTGAGCTGGGGCGGCAGCGCATGACCCATGTCCATCATGGCGCCGTCAATGCCATACTCTTCCTGAAAACGGGGTATGATGGATGAAATTTCCTCCCAGAGGCCGGTGTTGACTGCTGTCGGTTTGTTCAGCGCTTCATCGTACATGCGAATGGTATTGTAGGCGATGTAGTTGAACTCTTCGGGCGTGTGCATTTTCAGGTAGGTCACATCTGTCCATGCAGGCTGTCGGTCGTCTGGCGGCCAGTCGGAGAATGCGCTTGCAATTCGGCAGAGTTCTCCATTGGCATCGGTGGCCTGTATGCCCTTGGCGTTTTTTGTGACAGTAACCGGGTGCGCTGCGAACTGTTGCTTGAATGCTTCGGAGGGTGCGGGGAGGTAGGCGTGTTCGTGGCGGTCCACTTGGGAAAATATGCGGTTCAGGGTGTCCTGGTCAAACTGTGGGGGGCCGTAGGAGCTGGGCGACACATCGTTTTTCAGCCAGTAGAACCAGTCCGGGTGCTTTTCTATCCAGTTGCTGTCAGTGGCTGCTGTGCGGAACACAAATTCAAGGACAACCCGCATTCCAAGGAGATGGGCGGCTTCAACAAATGCTTTGAGGAGAATTTCAGGAGAAATGCCGAGTGCGGGCTCTGAGAGCATGGGGTCGAGCTTCATCGGGTCTTTTATGGCGTATGGAGATCCGAGGGAGCCTTTCCTGTTGGCTGTACCAATTTCGGTTAGCGGCAGGAGGTAGACGGTGTTTGCTCCGAGTTTTTTGATGTAAGGAAGCAGGGCAATGGCTTTCAGGAGGGTGCCTGTTTCGCGGAACCCTGAGGGTAGAGGTTCTTCGGAGATTATTCCGTCACCGTCATGGTCGAAAGCGGTACCGAACCGGACAAAAAGGTTGTAGACAACGGCGTTTTTATGCCAGTTTTCGTGGAGGGTGGCGGTTGGTGTTGATGCACCGCTCTGCTGAATCTCTTCAATGCGTCCAATGAACCATGATATCGGGGATTGTTCGGTGGCACCGGTCTCATCGGAATTCCAGAGGTTTGGTACTTGATAGGAGGTAGGGGAACTCTGAAGTGCCCTGAGTCGGGTGAGGAGAAGCTCTATTGTGGAAGTCGTTTCCATATTGAGGGATAGTGTGAATATATTAAAGCCGACAATGGTCGGCCTAAGGGTCTGATGGATACAAATGTAACAATTCAGATGCGCAATATCAGATTGGATGTGGAATATGACGGAACTTCCTTTGCGGGCTGGCAACGGCAGCCGAACGGGATAGTGACGGTGCAGGGTGAGATTGAGGCTTCGCTTGGGAAGATTCTGCAGGAAAAAGTCAATCTTACTGCTGCTGGACGGACTGACAGGGGGGTTCATGCACGGGTGCAGGTGGTGAATTTTCGAACAGACTCAATGCTTGAGCCTTCAAGAATCGGGCACTCCCTCAACTGCCTTCTCCCCTCATCTATACGGGCCTCTTCGCCGCAGGTTGTTACAGAGGGTTTTCATGCCAGGTTCAGCGCACTTGAACGGGAGTATCGGTATTTTGCCATTCAGGAGCCGTCGGCCGTTATGGGGCGTTTTACTGGTTGTTCGAATGGGAGTGTTGATTTGGGTGTGATGCAGCAGCTGGCTTCCGCTCTTGCGGGGACGCATGATTTCTCCCTTTTTTCCCGTGAAAACCGTGACGGAAACGGGAGTCTTTGCACGGTTCGTGAGGCCGGCTGGTACCGCCATAAAGGGGTGATGGTGTTTCATATTGCGGCAAACCGGTTTCTCAGGAGCATGGTGCGGGGTATTGTTGGCGGTATGCTCAGTGCTGGGCGGGGCGAACTCGGGCCGGAGGAGTATCTCGAAATGCTTGTCGGAGGAGAGGGCGGGATGAGGGTGAAGCCGGCAGATGCTTCAGGGCTTTTTCTCTGGCGGGTGCGGTATTGATCTATGCTATTGACCTATTGCAATAGTCGGGAACGGTGTTTAAGTTAATTGCGTCTTTTGGTTGTTTTCCCCTATTATGTCGTAGCCTTCTCAGTTGTGACCATCAGGATTCGTATGCCACTTTTCAGAGTTATTTGTGCGTCGCTTCTCTGTGCGTTTATGCCGCTCCGGCAGGCATCTGCTTCAGAACAGGTTGAGCAGAGGGCTGTTTTCAGCAGTGCGTCGCTGTCGCAATCGCTCGACAGCTTGATGAACGCCACCTATTTCAGTGATGAACATTTTCTGTCTTCTTCGGGTAAGCTAGCCATGCCAGGGTTCCCTTCGAATTTTGTTCCCCAGTACAGCGACTCCGTCTATACCGCCAGAATTGCTGAATTGAACAGCCGAACCCGGTTCGAACTTACTTACAATAAGTATGTGAAAGGATTTATCCGGGTCTATGCGGTTGACAAACGGCTTGCAACAGCTAAGATTCTGGGTTTGAGGAAGGTTTATTTTCCTCTTTTTGAGGAGGCGCTTGCTATATATGGCGTGCCTCCGGAAATGAAATATCTTGCCATTGTGGAGTCGGCCCTGAACCCGACAGCAGTTTCCCGGGCCGGGGCAAGGGGACTTTGGCAGTTCATGTACCCGACAGGGAAGATGTATGGTCTTGAGTCATCGGCATTCATTGAAGACCGGTTTGACCCACGAAAAGCTTCAATGGCTGCAGCACGGCATCTTCGCGACCTTTATGATCGTTATGGAGACTGGTTCCTCGCGCTTGCGGCATACAATTCGGGTTCCGGTAATGTGAACCGAGCAATCAGGCGGTCGCGCGGGGGGAAAGATTACTGGGCCATCTGGAACTATCTTCCGGCTGAAACCCGGGGCTATGTTCCCGCATTCATTGCGGTCAACTATATCATGAACTATAACCAGGAGCATAATCTCCTTCCGCTTCGGCCAGGATATCTCTATCAGGATATAGAAAAGGTCAACATCATGCGTCCGCTCTCTTTTGAGCGCATCAGTGCAGCTGTTGGAATTTCTACGGAGGACCTCAGGTTTCTCAACCCTCAGTATACGCATGGCATTATTCCTTCATCCGATGCTTCTCCCCATGAGTTGCGTCTGCCGAGAAGTCATGTTGCTGCATTTGCTGCCGTTGAGGCGCAGCTGTATGATGCGCCGGCACTATCTGGAGTGGAGCGTTCTGCAGTTGTTGAAAATCTTTCTGACGACAGTCTTTCTGTTGTCCTTGTGGCAGTTCCGCCTCGTCTTCTTTCCCACAGGGTTATGCGGGGCGAAACTATGGCATCCGTTGCCCGTTCATATAATACAACGAGAGAACGGCTGATTGAGCTCAATGGACTGAACCGCTCCTCCGAACTGTTTTCCGGTCAGGTACTGAAAATTGAGAAAGTTTCGGGTGGCGGACTGCTTGTGAAAAAAGGAGCTGTGGTGAAATATCACAGGGTTCGCCGGGGAGAAACCCTTGCCCGGATAGCAGCAAAATATCGGGTGAGCACGGCACGGCTTGCGTCATGGAACAGGCTGAGGGGGAAAAAAGTAATTTATCCCGGACAGAGGCTTCGTATTACTGCGCCATAAGGTTCGGTTGGTGTGGAATAGTTGGATAGGTCGTCTGCACTTAATGGATTATTTATTATCTTTAGCCTTTTCAGGATGATCACAATGATCGCAGATCAACGGGAAGCCTTTCAACAATTCTTTAATCGAGAATCATTAAATCGTATGCGTAATATCATTTTTACCGGAAAGGGTGGCGTAGGCAAAACTTCTGTTGCGGCCGCAACGGCTCTCAGAGCCGCTGATATGGGTTTCAAGACACTCATTATGTCTACTGATCCGGCACACAGCCTTGGCGACTCTCTTGATGTTCAGCTCGGCCCATCACCTGTCAAGATCACGGAAAATCTCTGGGGTCAGGAAGTTAGCGTGTTTGGCGATCTCAACCTGAACTGGGATGTTGTAAGAGAGCATTTTGCCTCACTGATGGAGTCGCGCGGAATTGAAGGCGTCTATGCTGAAGAAATGGGTGTGCTTCCCGGCATGGAAGAGCTTTTCTCACTGTCTTACATCAAGCGTTACAACGAAGAACAGGCCGATTTCGACCTTCTGGTTGTTGATTGCGCTCCTACCGGAGAAACTCTCCGCCTGCTTTCGCTGCCTGAAACATTCGGTTGGTTCATTAAGCTCATCCGCAATGTTGAGAAGTACATGGTAAAGCCTGTCATCAGGCCCCTTTCCAAGAAAATCAAGAAGATAGACGATTTCGTAGCTCCTGAAGAGGTCTATGAGAAGGTCGATAACCTCTTCTCGTCAACGGAAGGCATCATTGATCTGCTTGCAGACGGAAGCAAGTCAACGGTCCGTCTTGTCATGAACCCTGAAAAGATGGTTATCAAGGAGTCCATGCGGGCCCTTACTTATCTCAACCTTTATGGCATTACGGTTGACAGCATCACAATCAACCGCGTTATGCCCGATCAGAGCAGTGACGAGTACTTCCAGAAATGGCGTGCCATTCAGCAGAAATATATCGAGCAGATTCAGGATGCATTTGCACCTATTCCGATTGCTGAGGTCCCGCTTTTTGAGGGTGAGGTTGTTGGTCTTGAGATGCTCCGCAAGGTTGGCGCAAAAGTATATGGCGACACCAATCCCCTTGATATCCTTTTCAAGGAGAACCCCATTGATATTAAAAAGGTGTCGGATGGTCATTACACGGTTCGTGTTCGTCTTCCCTTCATTGATGATATGGGCATGGAGCCTAAAATTCTCAAGCTCGGAGATGATCTTACCATCCGTATCGGAGATTATCAGAAAATCGTCGCACTGCCGATTTTTCTTGCCGGCATGGAATCTACAGGTGCAACATTTGAAGATAAATGGCTCAGCATCAATTTTGAACGCAAAGCATGATCTTTTTTTGCGATTCGGCTTCAGTACATAAAAAACCCGCCGGTCAACGGCGGGTTTTTTAGTTACAGTCTAGCGCTCAGGTTGCCATTACGGATATATTTACTCTTGGTGCTCCGGATATGTCATGGTTTTTTTTATCTTCCTTCCAAACATTTTAATGACATGATTTTTTTGCAGATCTGATGGAACAGTTACATGATTTAAGAGTTTCGAGTATTACTCGTCTTTCGGCCCCTAGGGTGTTGAAAGAGAAGTTGCCGGTTGATGAGAAGATGGCATCCGTCATTCTTGCCGGTCGTCGCGAGATTGAAGATATATTGACCGGCAAGGATGCGAGGCTGCTGGTTATCGTTGGGCCGTGCTCAATTCATGATATTGGCGCAGCAGAGGAGTATGCCCGGCATTTGGCGGAACTCCGCGAAGAGCTGAAGAGCGAGCTCTGTATTGTTATGCGCGTCTATTTCGAAAAGCCGAGGACAACCGTTGGGTGGAAAGGGTTCATTAATGATCCCCACCTGAACGACACCTTTGATATAGAGCATGGTCTTTTTTATGCACGCAAACTGCTGCTCGACATTAATGCAATGGGGCTGCCTGCAGCCACCGAGTTCCTCGACCCAATTTCTCCACAGTATGTGGCAGATGTTGTCAGCTGGGCCGCCATAGGGGCGCGTACCATTGAGTCGCAGACGCATAGGCAGATGGCAAGTGGTCTTTCAATGCCTGTAGGCTTTAAAAATTCAACAGATGGGCGGCTCAGTGTTGCTGTTGACGCCATTCGCTCTGCCATGCATTCGCACAGTTTTCTTGGTATTGACCAGGACGGGCACAGCAGTGTTATTACAACTAAAGGAAATCCTTTCGGGCATCTGGTGCTTCGTGGAGGTCTTCATCCAAATTATGACTCGGCAAGCATAGCTGCAGCTGAGGCTCTTCTTGCCAAGGGCGGCCTCCGCCAGCCTCTTCTGGTTGACTGTAGCCACGCAAACTCCGGTAAAAAACATGCCGAGCAGCTGAAGGTATGGGAGAATGTTCTGGGACAGAAGGTGGATGGCAATAAAAGCATTGCGGGCGTCATGATTGAAAGCAACATTTGTGCAGGCAATCAGCCGTTCCCGGAAGATCCCTCCAAGCTGCGTTACGGCGTTTCCATTACCGATGAATGTGTTTCCTGGAAAGAGACCGAACGGATGCTTCGCGAAGGAGCTGAAGTGATGCGGACAGTTTTGTAGTACCCTTAAAACCAACCCTAACCCATATCATCATGAATATTGACAGACTCGTTTTCGCTATAGCCGGCCTTATTATTTTTGTCAGTGTCATTCTCGGTGCTACCGTAAGCCCGCTGTGGCTATATTTGACTGGCTTTGTTGGCCTTAACATTTTTCAGGCTGCCTTTACCGGATTTTGCCCCATGGCAATGATTCTCAAGGCACTCGGTGTCGAAGCCGGCAACGCTTTCAAATAAGCTGGACAGGCTGTTTCCATGCTGCCCTCATCCCCCTTTCGAGGGGGATTTTTTTTAATTCCACGGGAGTTACGCATATGGCTGTTGAAATCAGGCTGGTTGGCACAAAGAAGGAGCGCAAAGAATTTATCAAGTTTCCCTGGAACATTTACTCTGAAGATCCTGAACTCAGAAAAAACTGGGTTCCTTCGGTCATTGTGGATTACATGAATACGCTCGATATCGAAGTGTTTCCCATGTATGAACATGCCGAGCTCGCCATGTTTACCGCCTGGAAAGACGGTGAGATGGCGGGAACCATTGCAGCAGTTGCTAACCACCGTCATCAGGAGTTTCATGGCGACAAGGTTGGTTTCTGGGGTTTTTTTGAGTGCATCAATGACCAAGATACCGCCAATGCGCTTTTCGCTGCTGCTGCAGTATGGCTGAATGCAAAAGGGCTCGACACCATGCGCGGCCCTGTGAGCCCCTCCATGAACGACCAGTGCGGCATGCTGACCGAAGGGTTCGACACTCCTCCGGTGTTCCTGATGCCGTATAATCCTCCCTATTATAATGATCTAGTAAAGAATGCAGGCCATGGTGTCGGTCAGGAGCTTCTTGCCTGGTACATTGATCAGAAAATTATTGATATTGCCCGGCTGCGTAAAATTGCGGCGCATGTGATGAAGCGGGAGAAGCTGTCAATCCGGACCCTCAACATGAAGGATTTCGACAATGAGATTGAGCTCATCCGCGATATTTACAACAAGGCGTGGGAAAATAACTGGGGATTTGTACCCATGACCGACAAGGAATTCAACTATCTTGCCAAAAACCTCAAGCCTATTGCTAACCCCCACTACATTTACTTTGTTGAAGACAGTGACGGCCGCACCATCGCGTTCTCCCTGTCACTTCCAGACATCAACCAGGCGCTACGCCATGTGAACGGAAATCCGTTTTCGCCATGGGGTTTTCTGAAATACCTCTGGTTCAGCCGCAACATCTCTATGGTGAGAACCATTACCATGGGCGTGCTGCCCGAGTATCGGAACAAGGGGATTGACAGCATTCTTAATACACAGATTGCCGACTATGGTGGAAAGCATGGTGTGTTTGCCAGTGAAATGAGCTGGGTGCTCAAGGCGAACGAGGCCATGAGCAAGCTGGCAAAGGTGATTGGTGGGACGCCTTACAAGGAGTATGTCATTTACGAGAAGCGGATTGGCTGAGAGTTACTCTCCTGAATTTCGTTAAAACAGCAAAGGGGCCCGAGGGCCCCTTTGCGCTGTCACACACGACAACCTTGAAAGAACAATGGTAAAGCTTTAGAATGAGGCCATGAAGACGAGGCTTGATTTCTCGGAATCAGGATTGTACACATACGAAGCGGTGTAGCGGTCCTTTGATACGGAAATGCCAGTGTTGACAACGGCAAATTTCTTGCCTTCTGCATCGCCGTAGTAGTCTTCGTCGCCTGCTCCAAGAACTGCCGACGCGGTGTAACCGTCCTTGTCATAGAACTGGTAGCCAGCTTCACAGTATGTTGCATTGCCATAGTCGTTTCCAGCCACAAAGACCGCAGCAAGCAGGCTCAGGTCGCCAAATTCTGCACCGGCGCTGACCTCAACGGAGCTGATACCGTCACTGCTGAAATCAAATGTTTTCGAGTTATTATCATCACTCACATCACTGTAACTGGTTACGGTGATATTACCGGGGCCGAGCGGTACGGTAGCGAAAAGGTCAATTTCCTTGTAGCGAGATCCGCTGTTTTCAGATACTGCATACGAACCCCATGCACCAACCTGTACTCCGATTCCAGCGAATGTGTATGTCAGGCTCGGCTGGATGGCAGGTGAGCTGTCGAGCTCGGAGCCTCTCCATACATAGGTGCTGACAATGTCAGCGCCGATGTCAAAGCCTTCGTCTGCCATTGCTGTGCCTGAAAAACCTGTTGCGAGAAGTGCTGCAACGGTAAGAAATTTTGCGGTCTTTTTCATTGGATTGTTCCTGTGTTTTTTTTGTTATGTGATTGTTCAGCGAGCCTCCGTTTGGAGGCTCACCGCTGTTGTTGTGAAAAAACAGTTAGCCTATGGCGTCAATTCCTTTTTCTTCGGTCCTGATCCTGATGCATTCGGGAAGGTCGAAGATGAAGATCTTGCCGTCACCGATTTCTCCGGTCTTTGCCCCCTTGATGATGGCATTGATCGTTTTGTCGGCGTACTCTTCATTGACTCCTATTTCCAGCTTGAGCTTTTTCAGTAGGTTGATCTCGCTGGGCACTCCTCGGTAGACCTCGGTGTATCCGCCCTGTGAACCGCAGCCAAGTGCGTTGGTTACGGTCATTTTTCTGACTCCAACCTCGGCAAGCGCAGCCTTGACATCTGTCAGCTTGTGAGGCTGTATCATTGCAATTATGTATTTCATTCGATTTGCTCCGGTTGATTTACTGTGTTGTGAATATTTCAAACCCGTAGTAGGCTTCTTCTTCATGCTCGGAAATGTCGAGGCCTTTCATCTCTTCTTCCCTCGAAACCCGAAGTATGCCGATGGCTTTCAGGATGCCGAAGAGGACAAGCATGGTACCAAAGCCCCAGAGAGGGATGACGGTTGAACCGATCAGCTGTGCCATAAGGGGTTTACCTCCAAAGATTCCAGCTGCAATGCCACCCCAGATGCCGTTCAGCCCATGTACCGGCCATGCACCGACAGGATCGTCAATCTTGAGCATGTCGAGCAGTTTGATGCCGGATACCACAAGAATGCCGCCGACAGCACCAATCATGAGCGCTTCATTGTAGTCAACCGCATCACAGTTTGCCGTGATTGCAACAAGTCCAGCTAGCATGCCGTTCAGGCCCATGGTGAGATCGGGCTTTTTGAAGAGTGCCCAGGCAAACATCATTGCCACAAACGCACCGGCTGTTGCTGCCAGAGTGGTGTTGGTTGCAATTATCATGACTGCTGCAGTATTATCGCCTCCGACAATTGCCAGCTGGCTGCCGGGGTTGAAGCCGTACCATCCGATAAGAAGGATGAAGACGCCAAGGGCACTGAGTGCAAGGTTGTGTCCGGGCATTGCATTGGGTTTGCCGTCAGCATTGAAACGACCGAGCCGTGGTCCGAGAATGATCGCTCCTGCCAGACCTGCAAAACCGCCAAGTGCATGAACAACAAGTGAACCGGCAAAATCATGGAAGCCGAGGGTGTTGAGCCATCCGCCACCCCATTTCCACATTCCACTCATTGGGTAGACGAATGCAGTCAGTACTGCCGAATAGATAAGGTATGACTTGAACTGCATCCTTCCTGCTACTGCTCCTGAAACGATTGTGGCGGCAGTGGCGGCAAAAGCTACCTGAAAAAGGAAGTCAACAGCGGGGTGCAGTGCGCCAGCAGCAATTTCAGGTGAAGCGCTGCTAATGCCGAATCCTCCGAATCCGAACCAGCCACCTTCAAAAGCTGCACCGGGATACATGAGGCCGTATCCGATGAAGTAGAACAGGATGGCGCCGATAGAAAGATCCATCAGGTTCTTGAACAGGATGTTGACCGTGTTCTTTGCGGCATTGAGTCCTGTTTCAACAAGTGCGAACCCGGCCTGCATGAACAGAACCAGTACGGCGCAGATGAAGAGAAAGAAGTTGTCAATCGCGTAGGCGTTGACTGCTTCTGCCGTTGGCCCTGCGGTTGCTTCAACCGCAAGAAGGTGCGGACTGAAGAGGGCAGCAGCCACAAGCAGGCCTGCGGAGAGGACTCCCGTTTTCAGTGTTAATCGTTTCATACTGATGACTGTTTACTGTTTATTAAAAAGTTAAGGCATTTAGTGCGATGTAGGAAGTTCTTTAAGTAAACTTCTGGCATAAAGGTAAATAAATAATATAAAAGAACAAATAAGTAATAAATGATTAGAGAATTAATTCGGTTGACTGAAAAAATTAAGGTGCATTGAGCGGTTGTCGGATCTTGTTCTGTGTTCCAAGGGGTGGTACCTTACTGATATGTGAAATGCTTTATTGGTAGGGCTTACACGGACCTTCTATGAGAACCAACTCTATAGTACTGGCAAGCAGGGAGGAGGAGTGGGAAGCCCTTCTCTCATGGGTAGAGGCGTTTGCGCAATCCGAAGGGTACAGCAGTGATTTTCTTTCCGAATTGTTGTGTGCTATGAAAGAAGCGTTTGTCAATGCCCTTCATCATGGTAACCGTCATGACGAGAGGCTCCCTGTTACTGTGATGATGACTGCTCTTGGAATGGACGCAATAAAGGTTCTGATTGTTGAAGTTCGCGACTGTGGGAATGGGTTCTGTCTTGAGGATATTTCGGATCCGACTGAGGAGCAATTCCTTCACTGTTCTTCGGGGCGGGGAATGTATATTATAAAGAGTATTGCTGAGGTTGATGGCATTGAATGCCATGACGATGGATGTAGTCTCAAACTTCGTTTTGCCCCTTTTTGACCCCAACCCTGTAAAACAGGAAACGCCTATTATGATGGATCTTTCACGAAGCGCTGCATGGAGCGCTCTGGTATCACATAAACATGAAGTTGAGAACCTTCATATGAGAGATATGTTCTCCTCTGACCTTCATCGTTTTGAGCGATTATCAATTCAGTGGAAAGGTCTGCTACTTGATTATTCAAAGAATCGGGTGACCCCGAAAACCATGGATCTGCTGATGGAGCTTGCGCGACAGGCAGGGTTAGAGGAACGACGCGATTCAATGTTCCGTGGGGACGCCATTAACTTTACGGAAAACCGCTCTGTACTTCATACTGCTCTTCGTCGTCCTCCAGGTGAAAGCATGAGGGTTGACGGTCTTGATGTTCCTGCGGCTGTTGCTGCTGTTCTTCACCAGATGAAGGAGTTTACGGGCAGGGTTATTTCGGGCGAATGGAAGGGGTATACGGGAAAGCGAATTACTGATGTTGTCAATATTGGTATCGGTGGTTCTGATCTTGGCCCATGCATGGTTGCCGAATCACTCAAACCTTTCGCACATGACGGAATTCGGGTTCATTTCGTTTCAAATATAGATGGTACGCACATTGCCGAAACCCTTAAGTCGCTCAACGCTGAGAGCACTCTGTTTGTTGTGGCTTCGAAAACATTTACTACGCAGGAGACCCTGACCAATGCCATGTCGGCTCGGGAGTGGTTCCTTAGCCGCGCTCTCAAGCCGGAGCACATTGCGCTCCATTTTGTTGCGGTGTCAACAAACCGCGAGAAGGTTCAGGAGTTCGGCATTGATGTGGCAAATATGTTTGAGTTCTGGGACTGGGTTGGCGGTCGCTACTCACTCTGGTCGGCTATCGGGCTATCCATTGCGCTGTATCTTGGTTTTGACGCCTTTATGGAGCTTCTTTCAGGAGCCTATGCAATGGATCGGCATTTCACCGAAGAGCCGCTGGAGAGCAATATCCCGGTTATTCTTGCAATGCTTGGAGTGTGGTACAATAATTTCTTTGATGTTCATTCACACGCTGTTATTCCTTATGATCAGTACCTTCACCGTTTCCCTGCATATCTGCAGCAGCTTGATATGGAGAGCAACGGCAAGCGAGTGAACCGCCTTGGCAAAACGGTTGAGTATGCTACCGGCCCAGTAATCTGGGGTGAGCCTGGAACCAATTCACAGCATGCCTTTTTCCAGCTTCTCCATCAGGGAACCGGATTCATTCCGGCTGATTTCATGCTGCCGCTGAAGACCCAGAACCCCCTTGGGGAGCATCATGACATTCTTGCCGCTAACTGTTTTGCTCAGACCGAAGCGCTGATGAAAGGGAAAAACGAGCAGGAGGTTCGTGAGGAGCTGACTGCTGCAGGACTTTCAAGCGACACGATTGCCGAGCTTCTGCCGCATAAGGTGTTCCCCGGTAACCGACCGACGAATTCCCTTGTTTTCAATGAGCTTGATCCGTTCATGCTTGGTGCACTGGTTGCTATGTATGAACACAAGGTCTTTGTTCAGGGTGTGGTGTGGCAGATCAATTCCTTCGACCAGTGGGGTGTGGAGCTGGGTAAACAGCTTGCAAAGGCAATTCTGCCTGAGTTGCAGGGGGGAGAGGAGATTGATTCACATGACTCTTCGACCAATGCGCTTATTGAAGCTTTCAGGCAGGTAAGGGCATAGAACAGCAGTTCTTCCAGCCAGTAGATCTCATTCTACTATGAATCTTGTGAGGTTCGGGCTTCTTGTAATGGTTCCTGTGCTGTCGATAAGGATGAAGGCTGCGGTTGTGTCGCGCATGACGACAGAAAGCGACTTTTTGGGGCCAAGAATGAAAAAGGCGGTTGCGTAGGCATCCGCCTTTGCGGGATCAACGGAGAAGACGGTTGAGCTTTTCATTCCTCTGGCCGGCCATCCCGTTTTGAGGTCGATAATGTGATGGTACCGTTTTCCCTGCCAGACAAAATAGTTTTCGTACCCTCCGCTTGTTGCAATCCCGCACGGCCTCTTTATCCTGAATCTGACGACCGGCGTATTGTTTTTCTGGTCAGGATTCTGAATGCCTGATGTCCATGCTTCACCGCCCTTGTTTCCATGCACAAAAAGGTCGCCTCCTGCATCGATGATGTAGTTGGTTATGCCTCTTTTTTCAAGGATCAGGCCGGCCTGTTTTGCTGCATAGCCTTTCCCGATACCGCCAAACCCGATTCTCATCCCTTTTTTGCCCAGAAAGAGTGTCATCGCAGTGCGATTAGTTTCAACCTCCCGCCAGTTGACAAGCTTCAGTGCACTGGTTACGCTGTCTTGCGTGGGCGGGCGCTTGCGGTGGCGAATGTTCCAGAGCCTGCCCAGGGGAAGAAAGGTGCAGTCAAATGCGCCGCCCGTGTGCTCTGAAATACTCATTGCGAGATCCGTTACAGCAAGAATGTCGGGGGTGATGGGTACTGGTGATTCTCCTGCGCGGCGTGTAACTTCGGATACAGGGCTCTCTTCAATCCATTCACTCAGCTGTGATTCAAGCCGGGCAATTTCACGGAATGCCTCTTTGTATGACTGCCTGACGCTGTCTTCTGGAATGGATGTAACAGCCGATTTGAACTTGAAAACAGTGCCCATGAGCACTTTCTCCTGCTCATAGAGCCTTACAGGCTGTTCTTTGGGAGTGCAGGAAAGGAGTGCCGTGAGCGACAGCACAACCAGTAAAATATGGCGGAATAGGTGAGCCATAGCTGTTATTGGCGTGCTGACCCGGGCAAGGAGGGAGTAGAGATTATTTTACGAGACCTGAAAAGCCCATGAATGCGAGCGAAAGGATTGCCGCTGAAATAAGGCCTATGGGTACATTTTTGAAAGGGCCAGGAATATCGGCATCCTCAAGCTTTTCTCGGATGCCGGCAAAAATCACAATGGCGAGAACAAAACCGATTGCCGAGAAGAAGGCAAAAACTACCGACATGACCAGTGAGTATTTGTCCTGAATGGCAATGAGAGCAACACCAAGGATTGCGCAGTTTGTGGTGATAAGCGGAAGGTAGATGCCCAGCGCATTGTAGAGCGATTTGCTGACTTTCTTCAGAACAATTTCAACCAGCTGGACGAGTGAAGCAATCACAAGAATGTACATGACCGTCTGCATGAACTCAATCTTGAAGGGTACCAGCACGCCGTAATAGAGCACATAGGTGATGGCTGTTGCAAGGGTCATCACAAAGGTGACTGCAAAGCCCATGCCGAGTGCAGTGTCTATTTTTTTTGAGACACCAAGGTAGGGGCAGATGCCGAGAAAGCGGGCAAAGACAACATTGTTGACAAAAACCGCGCTGACAATAACGAGTAGATATTCAGCCATCAGTTAACTCCTCTTTTCTTTTCAAGTGCGTTCATCAGGGCGATTATGGCTCCCAGTCCGGCAAAAGCGCCGGGAGGTAGAGCAAAGACAAGCAGCGGGGTGCCGTCTTCACCGATAAGGGGCATGTTGAAAATGGTCCCGCTTCCGAGCACTTCTCGGATTGATGCAAGCGCAAGAAGAGCAAGGGTAAAGCCAATTCCCATTCCGATACCGTCAAGCAGTGAATACCAGACGCCCGAACGGCTGGCGAAGGCCTCTGCGCGTCCAAGAATCATGCAGTTGACCACAATAAGCGGAATGAAGATTCCGAGCGACTGGTTCAGTTCAGGCGAAAATGCCTTGATGAGCATGTCGACTATTGTGACGAATGTAGCGATGATAAGAACGAACGAGGGTATGCGTACGGTATCGGGAATCATTTTTGAGGTCATTGAAATGACCACATTTGATCCTATCAACACAAAGGTGGTGGCAAGGCCCATGCCGAGTCCGTTGACCGCCGTTGTGGTAACAGCCAGGACAGGACAGAGCCCGAGGAGCATCTTTGTGACGGGGTTCTCTTTTATGAACCCTCTTGTCAGGGTGTTGATTGCTTCGTTCATTGTGCGGCGGTGTTAGGGTATTGCTGATTGATATGTTCAAGTCCGCGGTGAACCGCATCGGTTATGGCGCGTGAAGAAATGGTGGCTGCTGTCAGTTCATCAACGAATCCTCCATCTTTGTGGACTTTCCAGATTGGGCCTTCAAGGGTTTTGCCTTTGAACTGCTCCCTGAATTTTGGCTTGCTGATTTTGTCGCCAAGGCCGGGTGTCTCGTTAGTGTAGATGACCTTATAGTCAATGATGGTGTGGTCGGGCTCGACGGCAAGGATGATTTCAATTTTCCCGCTGTAGCCTTTTTCTGTGGATGATTTGACGGCTATTCCTTTCAGTTTACCCTCTGTGTCGCGGGCTTCAAAAAACGAGGTCTCTCCAGCCGTGATGGTTCTCAGGCTGTCGAGCGGAAAGGGAAATACCTCCTCAATTGCGCGTCTTTCCATAAGCGCCTTTGCTTGGGCAATAGGCTCTCTGGTAATGTCGTCAACGAATGCCAGAAGCGAAGCGCTGATCAGGCCGACGATGGTAAGAATAATGATTGGTCTCATGCTGTAGTAAGGGACTGTTGTTTTTTTGCTTTAATCTCGTCAAGATCCCATTTGTCAAGCAGAGGGACTAATGAGTTCATGATGAGGATGGCAAAGGAGACGCCTTCAGGATAACCGCCCCAGAGCCGGATAACGGCAGTCAGAAGACCGCAGCCAATGCCGAAAAGCAGCTGTCCTCTCAGTGAAAGAGGGCTGGTGACCATGTCGGTAGCCATAAAGAATGCTCCGAGAACAAGGCCACCAGTCAGAAAATGAAACAGGGGTGAAGCATAGGTGGTTGGATCAATCAGGTAAAAAATCCCTGTGAACACCAGTGTGCTTCCAATGAACGAGAGCGGAATGGAGACTGTGATGTAGCGTTTGTAGAACAGCCATGCTGCACCAATCAGGAGGGCCAGAACAGAGGTTTCGCCTAGGCTGCCACCGGTTTTTCCAAGTAGGGCGTCCATATAGCTGAAGCTGGAGAGTGCAGCCATGCCATCTGTTTTCAGAATGCCAAGCGGCGATGCGGCTGTCTGCATGTCGACCGAAAATGGTACTGTCCAGCTGGTCATGGCAACAGGGAACGATATGAGCAGAAAAACTCGTGCAACAAGGGCTGGATTGAAGATGTTGTAACCGAGGCCGCCAAAGAGATGCTTTGTTACCACAATGGCGACGAAGGCCCCAACGACAACCATCCAGAGCGGAAGGCCGGAGGGTACATTAAGGGCAAGCAAGAGACCTGTGACAAAGGCGCTGCCGTCAAGGCAGGAGTCGGGCTTTTTGCGGATTTTGTCGGTCAGCCATTCAAAACCGACTGATGCTGCTATGGCTGTTATGGTAACAAGAAGAGCAGGTATGCCGAAATAGTAGACCGACATGGCTGTTGCCGGTAGAAGAGCGAGGGCAACATTGTACATGACCGATTCTATCGAGTCTTTCGACCGGACAAACGGTGCGTACGATACTTTTAGCTTTACGGGTTCCATGTGTTGAGGGTAATGCGGTTAGGCAGTTTTGCGTTGCTTGCGGTTATTGACCAGGGCTTTGGCATACTTGATCCAGTGGACCAGTTCGCGTTTGGAAGGACAGACAAAGGTACAGCTGCCGCATTCGGTGCAGTTGGCAAGGCCGTAGATTTCGGCCTCGTCAAATCTGCGGAACTGTGCCTCATTGCCGAGAAGCCATGGTTCAAGGCTCTGCGGGCAGGCATCTATGCATTTGCCGCATCGGATACAGGTTCTCTCCCGGGAATTTTCAAGTCCGGCGTTGTTGATGAAGAGAATCCCGGAGGTGGTTTTGGTGATGGGTACTTCAAGGGTGAACTGTGAGCGGCCCATCATGGGTCCTCCGGTAATGACCTGATTGGTTTTTTCCGTCATGTCGCCACAGAAAGCCGCAATATCGCTGAACCGCGTGCCGATGACCGCTCTGATGTTCCGGGCCGATGTTATTTCCATTCCAGAAACAGTCAGAACCCTTTCAACAAGAGGGCGGTTACAGCAGACTGCGTCATAAATGGCAACTGCAGTGCCAATATTGTGGACAAGGCACCCTTTGTCGAACGGGAGCTGCCCTTCTTCAATGGTTCTTCCTGTTATAGCGTTGATCAGCTGTTTTTCAGCGCCCTGGGGATACTTGGTTTCAAGAGTCACTATCTCAATACCTGTTCCCTTAGCGGCTTTGCTCATGGCCTCAATGGCGTCGGGCTTGTTGGCCTCTATGCCGATATAGGGTTTTGCTTTTCCTGCAAACAATGAGGTAATGATTTCCAGCCCCTTGATGACTTCAACAGCTGACTCAACCATGACGCGGTGGTCGGCTGTAAGGAATGGTTCACATTCGGCACCGTTAAGAATGATGGTGTCAATGGTTTTGTCGGGGGGAGGGGAGAGCTTGACCGAAGAGGGAAACCCTGCGCCACCCATTCCGACTATGCCGGCATCCTTGATTTTTTCAATAATTGACTCTTTGGACAGTCCTTTCCAATCAATGGGTGCAGTATTAAGTCCCTCTGCCCATGTATCTTCGCCGTCAGTCGTGATGGTGACAGAGAGCGAGTAGTTGCCTCCAGGGTGGGGAACCGATTTTACGGATTTGACCTTGCCGCTTGTGCTGGCATGGATATGAGCGGAAATGAATCCGTCAGCTTCGCCAATGCGCTGCCCTTTTTTGACCTCGTCGCCCACTTTGACCAGCGGCTTTGCGGGTTTGCCTAAGTGCTGGCTCATTGATACAACAATCTCGGAAGGTACCGGCATCTTTTCAACAGCCTTCGATGCTGTCAGTTTTGATTCGGGGGGGTGTATTCCACCAATACTGAATGTCTTCATTTATGAGACTTGTTTTGATTTGATCATGTCTTTTTTCAGGACAATGCAGTTTACCTTTGAGGGGCATACCTCAAGGCATTTGCCGCAGGCCGTGCATTTCTCCTGAATGATCCTTGCTACGAAATTCTCAATGACAATGGCCTCTTCAGGGCATACTTTTACGCATTTCTGGCAGGCCGTACATCCGGCGTCGCAGGCTCTTTTCGTGTCGGCGCCACGGTCGTGCGAGTTACAGGCTATAAAAATCCGTTCTGCCTTTTTCTCCTGCATGACGAGCACGCCGGTTGGGCAGGCGGGCACGCAGGCGCCGCATCCTGTACAGAGATCTTTGTCGATGACGATGAGGCCGTTTTCAATGCGCATTGCGTTGAAGTCGCACCAGGCTATGCAGGAGCCGAGACCGAGGCATGAATAACGGCACTGTTTGGGGCCTGCAAAGGCCTGCATGGCCGCCCAACAGTCCTGTATGCCTACATATTCTGCGCTCTGGCGTGCATTTTCGCTGTTTCCCTGACAGATGACGCTGCAGGTTATCGGCTTAGGTTCAGCCATCTCAATGCCCAAGGATTCGCCAAGTTTGGCTGCAAGATCGGGGCCACCGACAGGGCAGGTCATGGAGGTGTCTTTTGTTCTTACAAGCTCTTCGGCAAACTGATTGCAGCTTGGATAAGCACAGGCGCCGCAGTTGACTCCGGGCAGGATTCCATTAATAATGGTGACCATCGGGTCTTCTTCCACATAGAACTTTTTCGAGACGAAATAGATAATGATGCCAAGGGTGAGGGCAAGGGATCCAAGGCTGGTTACGGCTGGTATGAAAGCTTCACTGATCATGGGACGGTGTTTGTTGCTCGAAAAAAAAATACCCTGCCGGCATCTTGTTGTGCTGGCTGAATGAATCTTGTCGGTTCGGTGTCGTTGAACTAGGTCCGTGCTATGAGGATCATCGTTCTGTAGAACGATGGAAGCTTTTAATATAGCACATTCAGCCTGTAAATAAAAGGCTCAGAGGTCACTTGTGGCGGAGCGGCCGGCGCTGTGGCGCGACCTGATCGATGACATAGTATGTTTTCTCGCCCATGCCTGCTTTTATAAGCAGAAATGTGAGGATGAGGGATCCAAGGCTGACTCCAAAGGACTGCCAGAGGGCCAGCTGGAAAGAGTTGGTAAGAATAAGTGCGCTCATGAAGATGAGAATCGGGGCGATAAAAAGAATGAGCGCGGCTTTCAGTTCTGCATGTTCGGAAAGTGATACCTGAACCGTGTCACCGGGTTTTGCTCCGCACGGGTTTCTGGCAAGAACCGTTTCTTTTGGCGCTTTGCCTTTAGGGCCTGAGGCCGCAGTGCAGAATCCGCAATGCGGCCCTTTGAGGGCTTCGTCATCGCATATAATGACAAGCTCGGCCTTTCCCTTTGCTTTTGTTGTTACAACGGTAGCGTACATGAAATTTCAGGAGAATCCGTTTCGTGCAAAAATAATGTCAACATTGTTCTTCAGCTTGTTCTGGATGTTTTCAAAGCTGAACAGCTCGTTGATGTCTTCGGCGCTGAGATGGCGGAGCAAATCCTCATCTTTCAGTACAAGGTCACGCAGATGTGTTTTCGTCGACCAGCTCTCCATGGCATTGCGCTGAACAAGGTGGTAGGCCTCTTCACGGGTCAGTCCCTTGCCGGTGAGGGCGAGAAGAAGGGTCTGGGATGTTGTCAGGCCGTAGGATGTGTTGAAGTTTTCTTTCATCCTTTCGGGATAGACCAGAAGGGTTTCAAGCGACTCGCTGAAGGTTCTGAGCATGTAGCAGAGCGCGGTGGTGGAGTCGGGCATGATGATGCGCTCAACAGAGGAGTGCGATATGTCGCGTTCATGCCAGAGCGCTACATTTTCAAGTGCTGCAATGGCATTGGAGCGAACCACGCGCGCCATGCCGGTGAGGCGTTCGAAGGTGATCGGGTTCCGTTTATGGGGCATGGCGGAGCTGCCTTTCTGCCCTTTGCTGAAAAATTCTTCAGCTTCACGGACTTCGGTGCGCTGGAGATGGCGGAGTTCAACGGAGAACTTTTCAATGCTTGCTCCCACAATTGCCATGGTGGTGGCAAACTCGGCATGCCGGTCGCGCTGGAGAATCTGCGTTGAGATTGACGAGGGCTCCAGACCCAGTTTGTGGCACACGGCCTCTTCAATATCAGGGGAAAGGTGCTGGTATGTGCCAACGGCACCGGAAATTTTCCCGACGGAAACGGACTTTACGGCGTGCTGCATCCGTTCCAGATTCCTTTTCATCTCTTCGTGCCAGAGAAGGAGTTTCAGACCGAAGGTTGTAGGCTCGGCATGGATGCCATGCGTGCGGCCCATTTCAATGGTGTATTTGAACTCAACAGCTCGTTTTCCGAGGATTGATATAAGCTGTTCTATGTCTTTAATCAGGATGGCTCCGGCGTCACGCATCTGCATGGCGAGGCAGGTATCAACAACATCAGACGAGGTCAGCCCTTCATGGATATAGCGGGACTGTGGGCCTACATATCCGGCAACATTGGTAAGAAATGCAATGACATCGTGCTTTGTCTCGTTCTCTATTTCCAGAATTTCATCAACATTGAATGCTGCGCGCTCTTTTATTGTTGCAAGTGCCTCTTCGGGAACATATCCGGCTTCCATGCGGGCTTCTACGGCGGCAATTTCAAGCTGAAGCCAGCGCTGGAATTTGGCTTCATCGGTCCAGATGTTAGCAATCTCTTTGGGTGAATAACGAGGTATCAAGGGTGTTTCTGTTTAGGGTGTGGTGAAAAACTGAATATAAGGATTATTCCTTTTCATGCTGCAGCTGTTCGTATGCAGACTTGATGAAGGCGATTGCGGCCTGGCGGTTGTAGGGAATGAGCCCGTCGATAATGGCATTTTCCATCTGTTTCTTTATGGTGCCCAACAGCCGGCCTTCGCCGATGCCGAGTTCTTTCATGATGTCGAGTCCGTCAATCGGTGGGCGCCATTTGGCCAGAAGGTCTTTTTCTCCAACCTCTTCGATCTTCTGTTCAACATTGTTGAAGTTGTTCATGATCTTTGCCACTTTCCTCGGGTTTTTGCTGGTCACATCTGCCCGGCAAAGGGCCATGAGGTCATTGAGGTCTTCGCCGGCATCGAACATGAGGCGGCGGATGGCCGAGTCGCTTATTTCCTCTTTAGAAAGGGGAATTGGGCGGTGGTGGAGGCGAATCATTTTCTGAACATAGTCGAGATGGCTCATGGGCCAACGCATATCGCGGAAGATCTTTGCTGCTGTTCGAATGCCGACGGCGTCGTGGCCGTGAAAAGTCCAGCCGTGTAGTCTCGTGAACCGTTTGGTTGCGGGTTTGCCAATGTCGTGCAGGAGCGCAGAGACTCTCAGCCAGAGGTTATCAGTGTGGGGCGAGAGATTGTCTATGACTTTAAAAGTGTGGAAGAGCGTGTCTTTATGGCCCATTCCGTCAACCTGCTCTATGCCGGCCATGGTGGCAACATCGGGCATAATTTCTTGCAGCAGGCCTGTCTGGTAGAGAATGACCAGTCCAACGGAGGGGCGCGGGGACGACATTATTTTGAGAAATTCAGTGCTGATGCGCTCCCGAGAGACTATGGTAATGCGCGCGTGCATGGTTTCCATGGCCTCAATGACTTCACCGGCAGGAGTGAAGCCGAGCTGGGCAGCAAACCGCGCTGCACGCATCATGCGGAGCGGGTCATCTGAAAAGGTCTGTTCCGGGTCGAGCGGTGTTCGTAGAATTTGGGCTTTAAGATCACTAAGCCCGTTGTGCTGGTCGATAATCTGTCCACGGCCCTGGCGGTTGAGAGAAAGGGCCAAGGCGTTGAGGGTGAAGTCGCGGCGCGAAAGGTCGTCTTCAAGCGTTCCGGTAAGGGTAATGGGCTTTCTTGATTCCGGATTGTAGGATTCCTTGCGGGCGCCGACAAGTTCAAGTTTGTAATGGACGCCTTTGGGGCCGGGGAGTTCAAGCTGTGCCGTTCTGAACCGTTCAAACAGCACAAAGTTCTTTCCGTGCAATTCTTCACGCAGCTGCTTGGCGAAAGGGACTGGGTCGCCGATGACCATAATGTCAATGTCGGTGCAGGGGCGCTCAAGAATCATGTCGCGGACGAAGCCGCCCACAAGGTAGCAGCCCATGTTGCTTCTGTCGGCAATGTCGCCAATACGGTAGAGAATGTTGGGTATGGTCGTCGTCATCGGGGATTTCGTTCTCTGTTCACAGAGTGTGCGGGTTGCTGCATTTTTCTACCAGTTCTACATTGGCGGCAATCTCTCTGGTAATTCTGTCGGCCACCATTATTGCCTGACGACCGTCAGCGGAGCTTACGGCAACAGGGGTGTTGGCTGTGATTGCGGCAATGAAATGCTCGAGTTCGTCTTTGAGAGCATTGACTTTCGGTGGTTCAGGGTGGATGTAGTCAAGCACATGGCCTTCCATAGCTTCATGGATTTCGCCGAACTGCTCCAGTATTTTTTTTGCCGCGAGTTTTTTCAGTGGGTTTTTTGAGGTGGCCTCTTCGGGTTTGACGAGACGGAACACTTCTGATTTTCCGGTTGTCAAGTCGAGCGATGCGTAACTTTTCGGAGCTGTACCGAAGAATCGGAGTTTTCGTTGCCGGCAGCGGCTGAGCCGGCTTGCGGTAACATTGGCTGTGGCGCCGTTCATAAAGTCAATCCGAGCTGTTGCCATGTCGAGCTCGTTGGAGAATACCCTGACCCCTGAAGCGGCAATGGTGCGGATGTCTGAGTTGATGAGCGAGAGTACCAGGTCAATGTCGTGAATCATGAGATCAAGGACTACGGAGACATCGGTCACCCTACGGGAAAATCCACTGAGCCTTTCAGCCTGAATGTACATGGGCTGGCCAATATAAGATTCCACAGCCCGGAGTGCGGGGTTGAATCGTTCAATGTGCCCTACCTGTATGCGGACCTTATTTTCTTTTTCAAGGCGGATAAGCTCATCAGCCTCTTCAAGAGTGGCTGTTATTGGTTTTTCAATAAAGAGGTGCAACCCCTTCTGGAGGAGTTTTTTTGCAATGGCGTGGTGGGAGCTGGTGGTAGTGGCAATAACCGCGGCGTCGCATCTTTCAGTAAGGTCGTCGAGGGATGCGAGGCAGGGGACGCCGTATTTCGCGGCCATCTCTTCGGCGCGCGCGGTGTTGAGGTCAAACACGCCGGCGCATTCAACAGCTGTCTGTTCACTGGCGATTTCAGCAATCAGTTTTGTATGGAATTCGCCGAGTTTGCCGACGCCTATGATGCCGATTTTCATAATATGAAGTCTCCTGTGGATGCCGTGCAAAAGTTTTGTTCAGTTGCCTGCCGTTTCAGCGGCTGTTTCTGCCTCTGGCTCAAGCGCATCAATTTTGTATTTGAAAAGATCAAGGGCGATAATGAATCCAACAATGGTCAACGCTCCAGCCACAATGTAAGGGGCATGAAAATTCATGCCGTAAAGAATGCTGCCGCTGAAGGGGCCCATGATTCGGGCAAATGAGTTGACTGACTGTGAAATGCCGAGAATCTCACCCTGCTGCTGCTGATAGCTGTAAAGCGAAATGAGAGAGAGGTTGATGGGGGCAACAAGGCTGGTGCCGATTGCAAAAAAGAAGAGGATTGCGAGGCCTATGGTAAAGAGCGACTCTTTAGGGGCGAAGGGGACAAAAAAGACGCCGATGAAGGTGAAAAGGTGCCCCCAGAGAAAGAGCTTGTGTTCGCCGAGTTTTTTGACGAGGGTTCTGATCATTCCGCCCTGGACTATAACCGAGAAGAGGCCTACAAATGCGAAAAGGTAGCCGATCTGCTGGTCACTGGCGAGAAAATACTCTTTCCACAGCAGGATGGAGGCTACCTGCATATTGACGATGGCAAAGGTGAAGAGATAGTTCGCAATCATCAGCATGGCAAGAGGGCGGGAACTGAAGGCGAGCTTTACTCCTGCAATATATTCGTTTACCCTCAGGGCAATAAGAGCTGCTGGTGCCGGATGGTCTATCTTGCGTTCTGCTCCATTACGGCGGAACGAGAGTTTCTTCGCGTTTTTGTTGGACTCGGGCAACAGGAAAACAGCAAGAATAAAATCAAAGAAGATGAGACCGGCAGAAACATAGCCGACCATCGGGATGCCATAATTGTGCTTCAGCAGGCCGCCGATAAGAGGTCCAATAATGAATCCTATGCCGAAGGCAGCGCCGATCATTCCCATGGCTCCTGAGCGGCTTTTGCTGTCGGTAACATCGGTAATATAGGCCTGTGCAGCGGCAATGTTTGCGGAGCCGATGCCGGAGAGACCGCGGGAGAAAATCAGGAGAGCTATGGTGGTTGTTTGGGAGAAAACAAGATAGGATACGCCGGTAATGAAGATACTGAAGAGCATGACCGGGCGGCGGCCGATTCTGTCGCTCAGCTTTCCCCAGAGAGGGGAGAAGACGAACTGCATGATGGAGAAGATTGCCGCAATCAGACCAATCATGAAGGGATTGGCTCCAAGGTCCTTGGCATAAGTCGGCAGCAACGGGAGTACAATCCCGAACCCGATCAGATCCAGCATGACCGTCAGGAGGAGAATGAAGAGAGGCGATTTCTTCATGAAAGCAGGTTCGGTTTGTTCAGCTAAAGCCCCAAAGATACGAAAAAGCAGGTCGTTTCGGTAGTACGGATTCGTTATGGCTCTCTATGCGGGGTTGAGTCGGGATGCGCAAGCCGGTACAGCGCTTCCACGCCCTCAAGCACCCTTGGTCCGGGGCGCAGAAAGATGCTGTTGTCGAAGCGGTCATAAACGCGGCGTTTCCTGACTGCCGTTATGTGTTCCCAGCCAGGGCGTTTCATAACATCTTCAGCAACTGACGACTCTTTTGCCATGTACATACACGCTATGATTTCAGGGTTTTGTCGAATCACCCACTCCTGGGAGATTTCAAAATATTCCTTTTCAACCGCGTCGCCTATGTTTCTGGCTCCGGCGTACGAAATCAGAGCAGAGGTGTAGCTGCCTTTTCCGCCTGTCCAGAATGGATCGTCCCATATTTCCAGATAGACGGACGGTTTGTAGCTTACTTTGGCCGCGTTTATCCGGAATTCTTCCAGTCCTCTGGCAATGACAGAAGCAAGGCTGTCTGCTTGGCGTTCATGGCCTGTCAGTCTGCCGATTTTTCTGAGCGTCTCGGGAATTTCTTCGGGCGTTTTGCATGAGATTGTTTCCCGCCTGATGCCCAGCGTCTCAATTTTTCGCCCCATGTTTTCATCTGCAAGGTCAACATCAATAACAAGGTCGGGATTGATGGATGCCAGCATTTCGAGCGAGGGCCTGCCGAAAGCCCCTGTTACCGGAACTGCTGCAGCTTCTTTCGGCCAGTCGCACGCGCTGGTGCGGCCTTTCAGCTGGTCTCCTGCCCCGATGGCGTAAATCATTTCAGTGATGCTCGGCGCCTGGCTGACGATAGTTGGTTTGGCTGAATTGCCTTGCGCGGTCTCTTTTTTTTCTGAGCTGCATCCAGCGAGCAGGAGCAAAAAGAGAGAAAGCAGGAGAGTGTTATGACGGAACCCGTCGTGTTTCCTGTGCATGGTAATCGAATGGTTTGGGGATGGGCCAAAAAAGCAGTAACAAAGTAATGAACCCGATATTCAAACCCAAGAGCTGCGATGATGGATCATCATATCTCATTGTACTCCATAGCGCTTCTGTTTTCTGGCGGCCTCGCGCTTTTCCTCTATGGAATGAGGATGATGGCGAGCGGGATGAAAAAGGCCTCAGGCGACAGGGTGCGTCGTCTGGTTTCGGCTGTTACAGCAAACCCTCTGTCGGGGCTGTTTGCCGGAGCCTTTGCCACGCTTGTGGTGCAGAGCAGCAGCACCATTATTGCTACTCTTGTTGGGCTGGTGCAGTCGCGCTTAATGTCATTCAGCCAGTCGTTGGCTGTTATTTTGGGCGCTGAAATTGGCACAACGGCCATGGCTCAGATGATTGCCTTTCGTCTGCATGATTATGCCATTATTATTTTTACGCTCGGCTTCATTATTCACGCTTCAGCGAGAAACGAAGCTCTGCGCTTTACCGGTGAGGCCGTTTCCGGCTTCGGCTTGCTTTTTTTTGGTCTGAAGCTGATGTCGGAAGCAGTGGCTCCGCTTGAGGCGTACCAGCCTTTTCTCGCTCTGCTCCGTGTGCTCGACAATCCTGTGATAGGAGTGTTGACTGGCATAGTGCTTACAGGGATAATGCAGAGCAGCGGAGCCTTTATTGCCATAGTGATGACGCTCGGCGGGGAGGGGAGCCTTACTCTTGATGCGGCAATTCCGCTGCTGCTTGGCGCCAATATTGGAACCTGCATTACGGGCATCCTCGCTGGTTCAGGCATGGGACGGCCTGCACGGAGGGTGGCATATGCACAGATAGCTTTCAATTCTGTAGGGGTTCTTATTTTCATCTGGTTCATCCCCTGGTTTGCCGATGCGGTGCGGGTGTTTTCTCTCTCATCGGGCGAAGGCGCCGAGCAGTCTCTCGGGGTTGTTGTGCCCCGTCAGATTGCCAATGCACACTCCATCTACAATGTGTTTATGGCGTTCTTTCTGCTTCCATTTCTCCCGCTGATGGACCGGCTGCTATATCGCATCTATCCCGATGACCCTGAAGAAACCCGGCAGATACCAGCAGTATGGTATCTCCAGAAAGATGCGCTTGATTCTCCCGCACTTGCTCTTGGCTATGCCAGAGCTGAAATTTCCAGAACAGCGAAGATTGCCTCACGAATGGTATGCGCGGCACTCCATCCCTTTATTGAAAACGGGCCAGGAAGGGATGAGGTATACAAGAGCCTTACGGTTGTGGGGGGGATGGCAATGCGGGAAGAGAAGCTTGACTTTCTTGAAAAGCAGCTTTCCGAATATCTTATAAAGATAAGCCGGAGCGAACTGAACGAGGCGCAGGCAAAAGAGGTTTTTGCCCTTATGGATGCTGTCAAGGATCTTGAATCCATGGGGGATGTTATTGATGCACTCAGGGAGCGCCTTGTACGGATGAAAGTGAGTCTGAAGGCTGAGCTCAGCGAAGAGGGCAAACGGGAGCTACTTTCGCTCCATTCATTTGTGTGTAGTGAGGTCGACAAGCTTCCGACCCTGCTTGAGGAGATGGATGGCGGGAAAGCTGCCGAAATGCTGCAGGATGACAGGCTGTTCTGCGATTTGGTGCGAACGGTTCAAGGCTGCCATTTCAAAAGGATTCAGTTGCATCCTGAAGCAGAGTTGACCCATAACCTCCACATGGAGCTCGTCAATGTGCTACAGCAGGTTCACCATTATGCGAAAAGTATTTTTCGTACTCTCGCTGAAATGCAGCACAATAAATAAGTGACGCACGCCGATTGACAATTCAGTTTTCTTTCTTATAATCAAACTTGAACCTGTGGTGTCGGAATCGGAAACGAGACCGACTTAAAAGGGAACCCGGTGAAAATCCGGGACAGTACCCGCTGCTGTAATCCTGCGCCTCGCTTAACGGTGAGGTGAACAAGTTCTGGCAACAATGCCACTGTACCGAGCCATTCGGGACGGGAAGGCTGCCAGAACCCGGGAAAGTCAGAAGACCTGCCGCAATTATTTCATTCAACGCTTCGGGATAAAGCAATATACCACCATGATGAACAGCACTGTTCCGGTAAAGGGCGTGCGGGCATTCCGCACTGGTTTCAGGGAGTTTCGCTCCCGTATTTTTTTCTCCATCCTGTCCCGCATCTTTCCTTCACTGCGCAACTTCGCGTTGCCGGCCCCCCCGTCTTTGGAAATGTTTGCTACAGACAGAAAGCTCGTTTTCACCAATCCATTGATGGCCAGGACCATACTCCAGCACCGGCGCTCAGCTGTATGCTTTGCTGGCAGGGAGTGCGATAAGCCTGTGGACCGGCTGTGGGACCCTTTTGGACACGGTTTTCCCTCTTCCCTGAATGGAATTTTTGCCGCTTTTCTTGTCGGCCTTGCCGCAAGATTTTAAGGAGATTCCATTATGAAACAGCATTTTCGTGGTTATTCGCTTTCGGCGGGCGCATTGACAGCAGCTGCGCTTTTTTTTATACCTCACGAGGCTTATGCTATGCATATCATGGAGGGATTTCTCCCCCCCTTCTGGAGCATTTTCTGGCTCGTGCTGTGTATTCCTTTCCTGATTGCAGGCTTTCGTTCCCTCAATAAGATTGTTGAGCTGAACCCACGCATGAAACTGCTTCTTGCCATGGCAGGAGCATTTGCTTTTGTCCTCTCTTCGCTGAAGATCCCTTCCGTGACGGGAAGCTGCTCCCACCCTACAGGCGTTGGTCTCGGCACCGTCCTCTTTGGTCCTGCAGTTATGAGCGTGATGGGTGTTATCGTTCTCCTCTTTCAGGCGCTTCTTCTCGCTCATGGGGGCCTGACTACTCTTGGCGCAAACGCTTTTTCAATGGCGATTGCCGGCCCCTTCGTTGCCTATGGCGTGTACAAGGCAGCAGGTGCCATGAAGTCGCCGCAATGGCTTGCCGTGTTTCTTGCGGCCTCACTCGGCGACCTGCTGACCTATGTGGTTACCTCACTGCAGCTCGCTCTTGCTTTTCCATCGGTTGATGGAGGCGTGATGGCGTCGCTCGTGAAGTTCATGTCCATATTTGCAGTTACGCAGATACCGCTCGCAATCAGCGAAGGGATTCTGACCGTTATGGTTTTCAACGCAATAATGGCATACAGCAGCGAGTCATTTTCAGGTCTTAATATTTTGGTTCTTCGTCGAATTTAGTGGGTCAGTTCTTTGACAAGTACAGCATCAGCCGATGGCCATGTTGAGCTTACCACAGTAAAACAATATTCGTATCCGGTAGCTCTCAAAGCTGTGGAACCCTCTTGCTGAGGCCTTGATCAGCTGAATCTTGCTGTTCAACCCCTCACTAACAGCATTGGTTGTCCAGTGCTTGAAATAGCTCAGGATGTTCTGAAGATGCCGCTGCATCATGTCTTTGACCTTGATCATTGGCCTCAACTCTGAACTGTCTACAGCCTTGCTCCAGTAGTTGAAAAAGTATTCGGCGCTGTCATGGCTGGTCAGTGACCAGAAGGCTCGGAACATGTTTTTTAATGACCAAGCGTTGCCTGTTTTGAGTTCACAGGCAAGCAGCTCGTCAAGGCTTGTTCGTTGGCTTTGGGTCATGTTCTCCGGGTTTCGGAGCCATGAGTATTTCGAGCCAATCAGTGTCCTGTTGCCAAGAGTGTTGAGATTGCGGGATTCCTGACGGCGCACATGGTCGACAGCTTCATTGAGGTACGAGCTGATGTGGTATCTGTCATGAACGATATCTGCCGCAGGGAGTATGTTCTTGACCGCCGTTGCGAATGCTTTCCACATGTCGATTGAGACTGACTGTACATGGTCTCGCTGTTCTTCGGCAAGGCTTGTCAGCAGTAGTTCTGTTGCCTCTTTGGTTCTTGTTTCGACTACCTCGAGGACACGACCGGTGTCAAGGTCATTGAGGGTGGTGACATACTGATGACCGGCCCTGAAGCTCTTTTCATCAATGCCGAGATGTTCTATGACTTCGGCGTCCCGACGCTCCATACCACGGTTGACAGCGCGGCGCATGATGTCATCAACGGAATGCCAACTCAGCCCCAGCAATTTTGCGACAGCCTGCGTGTTGGCACAGTGCTGCAGAAGCTGAACGACAAAACCCTCGAACATCAGGGTGAATCGAGAATGCTTGTCCGCCCATGGGGCACCGAGGGTCTTGACTCCGCACTGGGTGCAGTTGGTACGGGGAAGTCGGGCAACAAGGATGGTTTCAAACTGCATGGTATCCAGATGACGCCATTTCTGCTCGGGAGCGTGGTCATATATGCCACAGGGTTCACCACATTCCGGGCACTCAATGTTCTTTCCGATATAGACAAGTCTGATGACTACCTGCAGGCCTGTCATGGACAGGTCGACATTCTCAACCTTCCAGGTTGAAGGAAGTCCGAGGAGCTGCTGGTAATGGGTGGTCAGGCTTTGCATAAGAGGTAGTAGGGTAAGGATGGATGATGCTTGGAACTACGCCAAGCTACCCATTTGACCCCGTTTTCCATTAAAATCGGCGAAGAGCCAAAGTTGTAAAGTGCGACCAGTTCGCGTTGTTTTTCTGGGGAACGCCCATGTCATCAATGTCGCTCCGGCGATATGAAGTACTGATTTCATTGTTTTCGTCAAGCTTCCATTTCGTTGACATGCCGAAGTTCATTCCTTCAAACTGGCTGTTGGCAACCTTGTCGCCGTTGCCGTCTTTGTAGCTGCCGTGGTCGCGTGCGGAGGCTTCAATACGAATGGCAACTTCGTCATTTGCCCCATCAAGAACAAGGTTACCGTATTTGCCATTGTCATTGGTGCTGTAGCCGGTTTCCAGAGTAGGACTCCATGCCCACTTGCCGTCCTCTGTGAATGAAGGTTGGCGGGTAATGATGTTGATGACGCCTCCCAGCGCATCGCTGCCATAGAGTACTGAGGCGGGGCCTTTGAGAATTTCAATTCGGCCGATGTTTCCGGTATCAATGAAAGGGGTAAGCGGGTCGCGGCCAGCCCAGAGGTTGGTTTCCCTGTCGCCGTCAATCAGAATGAGTATCCTGTTGCCTCCAAATCCCCTGATGGTGGGGATGCTTTCCCAGAGTCCACTGCCATTGATTGTTACGCCGGCAGCGTGATTGAGCAGTCCCGCGACTGTCTCCATGCTTTCTTCCTGTATTGTAGCTTCGGTAATGGTTTCAATGCTCCCCGGCAAAGTCCACGGGTCTTCAGCGGTTCTGCTTGCCGTGACGACGAGTTCGTCAGGGTGGATGACGGAGGGTGATTCTGCATATGCCGCTGGGCCCGCAAAGAGCATAAAGGCAGCAAGGGCCTTCCAGCTGTGTTTCTGTGTCATGGTTGGTTTTTGTTGTGATGTTGCGCGAATGACGACAGACCACCGGGAAAGCATGTGCGAAACGGCAGACAGTGTGCAAAGCTGCCTTCAATGGAGCGTGATGCCCCAAGAAACGGCTCAAGCACGCAACAACCTCATAGAGCGTGAGCTAATGAGGCAGAAGTGTCGGCTCAATATTGCGTAAGCGAATTACGGTGATATATCGTCTTGACTATTCGGGCAGTGGGTTTATTGCCGGGCCGTTTTCCCGTGGCCTTTTGAGCACAAAGCTCAGGCAATAATCATGTGGCAGGTTTCCTGACTCTCGCCGAGGGTCTCGGTGAAGCCGCCTTCCCGCTTCGTCCTGGGAGGACGATGGCAGTGGCTCGATGGCTTCTGGGCGGATGCGATCAATTGCAGGGTGATCGATCCATGTGGCGATGACAGTTGCGGGTACAGTCTGCGATTTGCACGCAATTCCCTTTTACCCTGTGGTAACAGGCACCAGATGAAGAAAGAACATTCCGATAGGGCGTTAATATTGGATAATTATTCTTTAGATACAAGTTTGTACTCATTTCGTATCACGCCGAATACCCTTCGCAATTGTTAAGAATTTGTTGTTTGTGACAGAAATGATTATATACGCAGTCATTATTGTTCTTTCACCGTAGCTGGTGCCGGCTTAAAAGCCGGAGAATAGGGAAGTATGTGAGATTCATACACTGTACCCGCAACTGTAAAGCGGTTCAGTCCCGGAAATATTGCATGGTCACATGCATCTGTTTCCGAGGATCGTTCCAGGTCACTGCATCGTTCTCCGCTCGGGAGAAAGGCGGGAAGGCCGGAATGGAAGTAAGCCGTCATAGTCAGGAGACCTGCCAGCTATATTTGCAACAAAGATCGACTACGGGTTAATAGTCTGGGCAAAGCTGTTGTGCTTCTTCGTATTGCCATTCACCGTCTGTTTCTTTTTGCCTCGCTTGTACTGCTGGCTCATCATACCCTTTTGTGTGTGCTGGCTTTCAGTTGCTGCGTAGCATCAGGATTCAATTGGGAATGATCAAAACATACGCAACATTCTCCCCCCATCAACTGAAACCCCTGTCTGTTCAGCTATTCATACACTGAACCACACAGGACTACACATGAACAAAAAAGTAATTCTCGTCGTTATGGCGGGCCTGCTCTGCTCACGCGGAGCCTTTGCAGAAGAGCAGCACAATACCTTTCTTGGTGAAGAGGTAGTTATTACTTCCAGCCGTACTAAAGAGTTGAAAGCAAACGTTACTTCCAACATTACGGTTATTGACAAGGATGAAATCTCTCAGTCCTCGGCAAAAGATCTCAGTGAGTTGCTGGCTGAACAGAGTGTAGGGCATATCCAAAAATATCCTGGTGCTCTTACCACTGTCGGAATCAGAGGGTTCAGGAGTGATGCGCATGGTGTGGATCTTAACGGCAAGGTTGTTATTCTTCTTGATGGCAGGCGAGTTGGAACTGGTAATGTTTCGCAAATAGCACTTGAGAATGTTGAGCGTATTGAAATCATCAGAGGTCCAGCTGCCGTGCAGTATGGTTCGGCTGCAATAGGCGGAATTGTAAATGTGATTACCCTGAGAGGGAGCGGCGATCCATCTTTTTCTCTTGAGCAGAAATATGGCACCTATGAATTTAATCAGTCGATCGCTAAGGCCAGTGGGCAGGTGGGCAAGGTTGATTATTCCGGGAGCTTTTCTACCGCGGATAAAGGGGACTACACTACTGGCGGAGGATCGAAGTACTATAATACTGCGTATGATGATGTTAGAAGGGGAAGCATCAATCTTGGTTATGAACTCGCTCAAGGACATCGATTTGGCCTGATATATAACCATTATGAAACTGGAAAAGTTGGATCACCAAATTATCTTGTTACTAATGACCTTGATGCATATACCAAATCAAAGAACCGTTCACTGGATCTAAGTTATGAAGGCGAAACATGTGATAACATCTTTTCATGGATGGGCAGGTATTATATGGGTCGCGAAGACTATACAGATATGGGTAACTATGGGTTGTATAAGAGACATACCGATTATAGGGGAGCTCAAGCTCAAATGTCTTATAATCGAGATGGCTTAAAGATAACTGGTGGTGCAGACTGGATGAAATATGAGGAACACAAATCCAAATATGCGCCAACTTCGTCGACATATGAAAACCCGGCAGCATTTATGATGGCATCATATGGTTTCTTGGATGACCAAATCATTGTGTCTGGCGGATTGCGTTACGATGACTTCAAGGTTACGGTTGGAGACGGTTTAGGGGATTCGCGTCATCAGGATAATGTTGCTGGCAGTGCAGGTGTGGCTTTTAAAGTCAGTGACGGTGTGAAGCTCAGGTTCAATTATGCTGAAGGATTCAAAGTGCCTGCAGCGCAAGAGCTTGCGGCTGATTTTTATTCATTTGGAACTCATTATGTGGGAAACCCTGATCTCAAGCCTGAGTCAAGCAGATCGTATGAAGGAGGGTTTGATATTGACTATGCCGATTTTTCGTCTTCGTTTACCGTGTTTACGACGGACTTCAAAGATAAAATTCAAACAACATTCCTTCACGGAGACAGTAGTTGGGAGAATCTTGGTGGTGCAACCATTACCGGTATAGAGTCCTCGCTTTCATGGGACTATAAGCCTGCGGGTTCAGGATGGGTTCTCACTCCACACATGAACATGGTTTATCTTACCGAATATAAAGATGATGTGACGGGTGAAAAGTTGCTCTATACTCCTGAATGGTCATCGACAGTCGGTTTTAGGGTACGGGATGATCATGGGTTGTCCGGTTCATTCAATCTGGCTTATACGGGAAAGACTCAGGTTCAAAACTGGATTGATTGGAGTGGTGATGAATTTACAAAAGGAGGATTTTCTGTGGCGAATATGATGGTTGCCAAGAAATTCGAACTCAATCATAGCGGGAAAACTGCTTATGGCTTGACGGTTTCTGCCGAAGTAAACAACATTTTCGATCGCGATTATTCTTATGTTGATGGCTATCCGATGCAGGGTCGATCACTTGTTGTAGGCATGAAGCTTGATATCTGATCATGCAGTTACAGTAGACGCGTTGTTTTTGCGCAATGCATGGATAACAGCAACCCCGCTGGAGACAACCTCTCCGGCGGGGCTTTTTTTGTTCTTTCCTTTCTCTTATTCTGTAATGAGTAATGCCACTTCAGTGTATATTTACCTGCAAAGCGCATTGCTTCATATCGATCGCTTCACCCTTGTTTCTATACTAATACATGAATGTACCTGAACAGCATTGCGCTGCTATTGCCGTGCTTGGAACAGCATCCGATGTTGGCAAGAGCATTGTTGCTACAGCTTTGTGCCGGATTTTTCGTAATGCGGGGGTTGATGTTGTTCCTTACAAGGCGCAGAACATGTCGAACAATTCGGGTGTTACGCCCGATGGGCTGGAGATTGGCCGGGCGCAGGTTGTGCAGGCTGAAGCTGCGGGTGTTGTGCCAACAGCGGATATGAACCCGGTGCTTCTGAAGCCGAACACTGATACTGGAGCACAGGTAGTGCTGCAGGGCAGGGTGGCCTCTACCCAGAGCGCTAAGGGATATTTCAAAGATACTTCCCGTTGGGCGGCTGTTGCATTTGAGAGTTTGCACCGGTTGATGGAGAAGCATGAACTGCTGGTGATTGAGGGAGCGGGGTCGTGCGCAGAGATGAATCTGTATGAACGGGATTTTGTGAATTTCAGAACTGCACGAGAGGCAGGAGCTTCGGTGGTGCTGGTTGCTGATATTGACCGTGGTGGTGTGTTCGCTCAGGTTGTGGGTACGCTCTCTGTTATTCCGCCTGAAGATAGGGCTCTTGTGAAAGGGGTTATTATCAACCGGTTCCGTGGGGATATTGACCTGTTTCGCGATGGCGTTGCCATGCTTGAGAGGATGACTGGAGTGCCGGTGCTGGGTGTTATTCCCTATTTCCGCGGGTTTACGATTGATGCGGAGGATGCTGTGCCGCTTGCCGCAAAGGTCGATCCTTCAGGAGAGCCTGCTCCTGGAAAGGTGGGGGTCGCTGCCATCTATTTCCCTCACATCTCCAATTTTACCGATCTCTCTCCGCTTGAGGATGATCCTCTGGTCGATCTTCATTATCTGCACCGCTGCCGTTCCCTTACGGGGTATCGGATGCTGGTGCTTCCGGGTTCGAAAAATGTTCGCGGTGACCTTGACTGGCTCCGCCGGATGGGCTGGGAGGAGGAGATAAGGAAGTTCCGGGAGTCCGGTGGATTGATTATTGGCATATGCGGCGGGTTCCAGATGCTGGGTGAGGGCATTGTGGACCCACACGGGCTGGAAGGTGAGCCGGGCAAAAGCAGTGCATTGGGACTGCTGCCGGTAACAACTGAATTGGAGCAGGAGAAATATCTTTCAAATTCGGTTGGTTGGTCTGTTGAGGGTGGTGTGCCGGCTTCGGGTTATGAAATTCACATGGGTCGAACGGAAGTATCTGGCGCATGTTCGCCGTTCCTCTATGTTACTGAGAGAAATGGTCTGGCGGTTAAGGGTACCGACGGTGTTGTGAGTGCGGATGAACGGGTGATTGGTACCTATTTCCATGGCATTTTTGATGAACCCGAACTCCGTGGTGTGCTGCTTCAAAGGGCTGACCTGGAATACATTCCGCGTGAAGGAGCGACGAACCGCCGTATGGAGTTGGACGGGAGGTACAACATGCTTGCCGAGCATTTCTCCCTTCATCTTGATCTTGAGAAGGTTTTTGAGCTTGCCGGGCAACCCTTGCCGGAGGTTAAGCGTTGAGCAATCTGTATGATCATACTCATGGCGGCGCTACGCCAGACTCGGCTGAGATGATTGACTTCAGTGTGAACATCAGTCCGCTGTTTCCCCCTCTTGGACCTTTGGTTATGGAGGAGAAGGAGCTTATTGCATACCCGTCAATTGACGGGAGCGGCATCAGAGATTTTTATAAGCAGCGCTTTGGGCTTGACTCGGGTTCTGTGTTGGCAACCAATGGAGCTGCTGAGGGAATATATCTGCTGCCGCGTGCTCTTGGCTTGCGGCGTGTGCTGGTTTCCTCGCCGTCTTTTTTTGAGTATGAGCGTGCGTGCCGAATAGCCGGAGCAGAGGTTTTGGTGGTGAGACTGTCGGCGGAAAACGGGTTTGCCATGCCGGAATTTCAGGCGCTTGTGGACTCCATGGAGGGCGTTGATGCTTTTTTTGCGGCCAACCCCAACAATCCTACAGGTACTGAGCTGCCTCCTGCAGTTGTGCTTGCTTTGGCGAGCCGGTTTCCTGAAAAGTGGTTTATTGTTGATGAAGCGTTTATTCAGTTTACGGCTGATTTCCCGGCAAATTCGCTGATGCATGAAGTTGTTGCATTCAAGAATGTGGTGGTTGTACATTCGTTGACGAAGTTCTATGCGCTTCCCGGGCTTCGGCTGGGAGCAGTGATTGCTCATCCGGAGGTCATAGGGCGCCTTCTGGAACACAAGGAACCCTGGACGGTGAATGCGATTGCTGAAAAGGTTGCACGGCGCCTCGCCGGGTGTGTGGAGTGGGAGGAGTCGGTTCGTGAGATGGCTGCATTGGAACGGGAGCGTATTAGGAGCGAGAGCGCTTCAATTGAGCGCTTGTCGCTGTTTGGTGGTGCTGCCAATTTTTTTCTTGCCAGATGGGATGGTTCGCTTGATCGCTTGTTGGCGTGCCTTAAGGAACAAGGGATGCCTGTGCGTGACTGCAGGAATTTCCATGGCTTGGAGGGGGAGTGGTTCCGGTTTGCCGTTCGGCGGCCGGAAGAGAATAGCCGACTTCTTGGTGCACTGAGGGAGGCCCCTAGTGATTGACACCGTCTGGATCGTATTGGCGGCGTTCCTGCTCGATCTTCTTCTTGGTGATCCTCGCTGGTTTCCTCACCCTGTAAGGGGGATGGGGTGGTTGGCCGCAAGGCTGGAAACAATCCTTCGCCCTTCACCTATGCCCCTTAAGGTATCTGGTGCAGTGGTGGCTGTTCTTGTCGTGGGGATTTCGGGTGCGGTGGCATGGCTGCTGGTTGCCGGAGCTTCGGCATTACATCCTTATGCAGGTTCTTTTGTGAGTGTTGTGCTGTTATGGAGCTGTTTTGCTTCGCGTGATCTGGCCGACCATGCCCGCGCGGTGCTGAGCCCGCTTCTTTCAGGGGATCTTGAAGAGGCCCGTCATAAGGTGTCGTGGATGGTGGGACGGGACACGGATGAGCTTGATATGGAGGGGGTTTCACTTGCTGCAGCTGAAAGCGTTGCGGAGAATACGGTTGATGGAGTTACGGCACCGTTGTTCTATGCCTTTTTGTTTGGCCCTGTGGGTGCGGTGGTGTTTAAAGCAGCGAGTACGCTTGATTCATCGTTCGGGTATAAAAACGAGCAATACCTGGAGTTTGGCTGGGCTTCGGCTAGGCTGGATGATGTGTTGAATTATCTGCCTGCGCGGCTTACGGTTCTCAGTGTTGCGCTGGGTGCTGTTGCCGGAAGAATGAGGGTTTTTGCTATCTTCAAAGCTGTCAAGAAGGGGGCGCGGCTTCATGCAAGTCCCAATGCAGGATACCCCGAGGCGGCTTTTGCCGGGGCTCTTGGTGTTCGGTTCGGAGGCAGGAGGAGTTACGGTGGCGTTGTGGCTGAGGCTCCTCTGCTTGGTGTTGGCGAGGGGAGGTGTTCTCCCGATACCCTCTGTTCTGCAGTGGGGTTGATGCAGCGGACCGCATGGTTTTTTCTCTTTGCCGGTCTCGTCTGCAGCGGGGTTGCAAGTTTGTTTATTGGAAAGTAAATCAAAGCATGATGATGGAAAAGAAAATGAATGGGTGCCGGATTCTTTTGTTTACGGGTGAGGGTAAAGGAAAGAGTACGGCGGCTTTCGGCATGATGGCAAGAGCTCTCGGCCATGGAATGCATATCAGGGTGATACAGTTTGTGAAGTCAGACAGTGAAGTAGGAGAGCAGAAGTTTTTCAGCCAGATGCCGCTGGTCAGCTGGGAGCAGTTCGGGAGGGGGTTCCTTCCCCGTGACCGAAAGAGCTCGGCGATGGAGGAGCACCGTCATGCTGCGGGCGAGGGTATGCGTGCCTCTATAGAGGCTTTACAGAGCCCTGAGTATGATTTTGTGCTTCTTGACGAGGTCTGTTTTGCGCTTGCAAATGAGCTGGTTTCCGTTGACCCCTTGGTGGAGGCGCTTCGGAGTTGCGGCAGCGGAAAAATTGTGGCAATAACAGGCAGGAATGCGCCTCAGCAGCTTCTTGATATTGCCGATACAGCAACTGAAATGCGGATGCTGACGCATGGCTACCAGCAGGGGATTATGGCACAGAAGGGCGTTGAAAACTGATATGCCAGTAACAAAGGAGAGGTCGGCAGTGTGTGCTGACAACCGTTTTACTGAAAAGAAGCCATCGCTTCCTCGGCTGAGGCTTGTGCTGTTTCTGCTGGCGGTCCCGCTTTTGCTTCTTGTGTCGCTGATGCTTGGTCCTTCCGGCGTCGGGTTTCCTGATCTTTCCACTCCTGTCGGCAACGCTATTGCCTCATTGCGTTTCAGTCGGATGCTCATGGGGCTTATGACCGGAGCTGCTCTGGCTGCATCGGGTGTGGTGTTTCAGGCACTCCTGCGCAATCCGCTGGCGGAGCCCTATGTTCTTGGTGTAAGTGGTGGGGCAGGACTTGGCGCCACCATCAGCATTCTTGCCGGCGCGAGCCTCGCGCTTCCCCTGAGTCTTCCTGTTATTGCATTTGTATCGGCCGTTTTGACGCTGATGCTTGTGTACGGCATAGCCAGTCAGGGCTCCGGGGGTCAGCCTTCAGTATACAGTCTTATTCTCAGCGGTGTGATTGTGAGTGCAATATGCTCCAGCATTATCATGTTTCTGGTTTCAACGGCCAGTGTTGATGGTATGCACAATGTTATCTGGTGGATGCTTGGCAGCCTTCAGCCTGCATCAATTGCTCAGCAGCAGTTCTCGGCACTGCTCATTACAGCTGGCATTGCCGGAACCTGGGCCCTCTCGTCCCGTCTTAATGCTCTGGTTCTCGGTCGTGAAATGGCTCATTACCAAGGGGTGAACGCTGGACTGGTAATTGTGGTGGGTTTGCTGTTTTCAACCCTATTGGCAGCAACCGCGGTGTCGCTGTCGGGGATGATCGGGTTTGTGGGATTGATTGTGCCTCATGTGATGCGCGCGTCCTTTGGCCCTGATCACCGTAGTCTCCTGCCTCTGGCGGCTCTTGGCGGGGGCGTTTTTCTGGTCATTTGCGATGCGGTTGCGCGCACCATTCTTGCGCCAATTGAAATACCTGTAGGGGTGGTGACAGCTCTTGTGGGGGGGCCATTTTTTCTTTTGATTCTGCAGCGGCGGATGAAACAGGCCTGGATAGCTTGATATGACAGAGAACGCACTGACATTCAGGGATGTATCCGCCGGTTACAAACACCGAAAAGTGCTTGATCGGGTGAGTTTTTCACTGCAGGCAGGGGAATTTGTTTCTCTCATTGGGCCTAATGGCAGCGGCAAAAGCACGCTGCTTAAAACAGCCGCAGCATTCATTAAGCCGCATGGAGGCCGTGTAGAACTGTTCGGACGGGATGTCGCCCGTCTTGCGCCACGCGAGCGGGCTGCACTTTTGGGAATTGTTCCCCAGAAGCTTGAGTCGCCCATGGCTTTTACGGTTGAGCAGATTGTGACAAACGGACGGGTTGCTTCCATGGGGCTTTTGGGATCGGTGTCTTCCGGTGATTGCGACCTTGTTGAGCGTGCAATGATCTATACGGATGTGCTCGGCATGCGCGACCGTTTTTTTGGTGAACTGAGCGGAGGGGAGCAGCAGCGGGTTGCTCTTGCAATGGTGCTTGCGCAGGAGCCGAAACTCATTATGCTGGACGAGTCCATTTCGCATCTTGACATCAACCACCGAAATGAGGTGCTCCAGATTCTTCTGAAGCTCAATCGTGAAGAACAGCTGACCATTCTTCTCGTCAGCCACGACCTCTCCCTCTCTGCTGCAATATCCGACAGACTTCTTCTGATGCAGGATGGCGCGCTCAAGGCTGCAGGCATCCCCCAGGATGTGCTCCGGGCCGATTTGCTCAGCAGCGTCTATAATTGTGACCTACAGGTCCGTCAGGATCCCTATACCGGAGCACTACAGGTTTCGGGCCCGCTGGAGGGTCAACAGCGATCACCGAAAACGGGGTGCAGGGTGCATGTTATTGCCGGTGGGGGCAGCGGAATAGAGCTTTTCAGGCGGTTGCTGCTTGAGGGGCACCGGGTTACAGCCGGAGTTCTCAATCTGCTTGATTCCGATGCGGAGGCGGCAAGGGCGCTGAACATAGAGTCGGTGTTTGATCAGCCGTTTTCACCCATAGCGACCGCAACTCTTGAGAAAGCCAAACGGCTGAGCAGAGAGGCCGATGCCGTTATTGTGAGCCATGTCCCCTTTGGAACCGGCAACCTTGTCAATCTTGACCTGGCGGCTGAGGCGCTGAAGCTTGGGCGCAGGGTCTATATTGCCACCGGTATTGCCGGGCGCGACTATACATCCGGCAAGCAGGCAACGGCAAAGGTTGAATCCCTAATGAAGGCAGGCGCTGTGTGCTGGGAGAGCCTGCATGAGCTGCTTGCCGCACTGCATGAACAAAAAACACACTGACCACAATGGCATCAACACCCGCCTTTCCATTTCGTTTTGGAACAACCTCATACATTGTTCCTGATGAAATCATTCCCAATGTAGAGTTTCTCAAAGAACGGGTTGACGACATTGAGCTCGTGCTTTTTGAGTCTGACGAGTTCAGCAATCTCCCTTCCGAAGACGATATTCGCCGCCTTGCCAATACTGCTGATGAGCATGGGCTGTCGTATTCAGTTCATCTTCCGCTCGATGCCTATTTAGGCCATTCTGATCGGAGCGAACGGCTGCGGTCGGTGGAGAAGTGCCGGAAAATTATTGAGCTGACGCGCCCGTTGCCGGTATCGGCCTTTGTAACCCATGCCGAAGCGGGACCGGGGGTTGATGTCAATCTGTTTACTGAAGATGGTGTCGCTCGCTTCAGTGACATGTTCCGGCAATCTATCAACCAGCTTCTTAAAACTTCTGAGGCCAGTGCGGACGAGTTTGCCGTGGAAACCTTGAATTACCCTTATGCTTATATCTGGCCGGTTGTAGATGAGCTTGGGCTTTCAGTGACTTTGGATGTGGGTCATCTTGAGTTTTATGGCTTTCCGCTGGAGGAGCATTTAAAGGATTATCTCAATCGTACCCGAGTGCTCCATGTTCATGGGGTGCGAGAGGGAAAAGATCATAATTCACTTGTCTGGTATCCCTCTGGGTCAATGGACGCACTGTTGGCGGCGCTTCAGGCCGCTCCTGATTCGGACAGGGTGTTTACCATGGAAATATTCTCGCTTGATGATTTTGAGTCGTCATCTGCCCTGATGCATGAAAGAAGGAGAGGATTGTGAAGAGGATGGTGTTTGTGACCGGGGGAGCCAGAAGCGGGAAAAGTTCGTTTGCGCTCAATCTCGCTTTAGGGTTTCAGTCGCGGGTTTTTCTGGCTACGGCACAGGCGTTTGATCGGGAGATGGAGGAGCGAATACAGAAACACCGAAATGAGCGGGGGACTGGATTTACAACCATTGAGGAGCCACTCTATCTTTCACGCGCCCTGCAGGAAGTGCCGGTAGGCACTGATGTGGTACTTGTGGACTGCCTGACGGTATGGACAGGGAACCTCATGCACAAGTTTGGTGAAGAAGCGGCAGAGATGATTGAGAGGGAGACAGAAGCGCTTATAGATATGCTTCAGAGCTCGCCATGCTCAATTGTTCTTGTTTCCAATGAGGTTGGTATGGGTATTGTGCCTGAAAACGCTATGGCAAGGAATTTTCGTGACCTTGCGGGAATTGTCAACCAGAAAGTGGCCGCAGCTGCAACGGAGGCTTATCTCCTTTGCAGTGGTCTTCCGATACAGCTTAAATAGAGTTTTACTCATGAAGGAAAAGTTTCTTGCATTGATGGGCAGTATCAGCCCCGTTGATAGTTCACTTTCCGGGGAGGCTCAGGCTCATCTTGATGACTTGACCAAGCCTCAGGGGAGTCTTGGCCGGCTGGAGGAGGTTGCCTTGCGGTTTGTGCTTGCCTCGGGTTCACTCTCGCCCGTCATCAAACGGAAAAAAATCTGCTGTTTTGCCGGCGACCATGGTGTGGCTGCAGAAGGGGTTTCGGCTTTCCCTGCCGAAGTGACGCCGCAGATGGTGTACAATATGCTTTCGGGAGGAGCGGCCATCAATGTGTTTGCCCGTCATGCAGGAGCCGATCTTGTAGTAGCGGACATGGGTGTGAACCATGAGTTTGACGACCATCCCGGCCTGGTGAAAAGAAAGGTAGCTAATGGTACCTGCAACATTGCCACGGGGCCGGCTATGAGTGAAGATGAAGCGATTCAGGCCATGATGGCTGGAGCGGAACTTGCTGCGGCAGCTCATGCTGACGGGTACCATCTGCTGGGTACGGGTGAGATGGGGATTGCCAATACAACGCCTGCGACGGCTCTGTATTCAGTTCTTCTGGGTATTCCTGTTGATGGTATTGCCGGAAGGGGGACAGGGATTGACGAAGGGCAACTTCAGCATAAAAAAGAGATTATAAAAAAGGCTGTTGCCCTCAATGCTGTCCGCTGCAGTACGCCACTTGGCACGCTTGCCGCTCTTGGAGGGTATGAAATTGCAGGAATTGCCGGATTCATTCTTGGTGCTGCTGCATGCAGGGTTCCGGTTGTGATTGACGGTTTTATTTCATCGGCTGGTGCTGTTGTGGCAATGAAGCTCTGCCCTGCTGTGGTTGATTATCTCTTTTTCAGCCATCTTTCAAATGAGCAGGGGCATAGAGCTGTGATGGAGGCTCTCGGGGCACGACCCATTCTCGACCTTGACCTTCGTCTTGGCGAAGGAACGGGCGCTGCGATTGCAATGCAGGTGATTGAGGCTTCGGTGAAAATGTACAATGAGATGGCAACATTCAGCTCGGCAAGGGTAAGCGAAAAGGAAGGGGAGTAAGCTTTATGCTCAGCGGACTGGTCACTGCAGCAAGAACCCTTACCATTTTTTCTGTACCCGGAAAGGATTCAGAGAAGTTCAGCAATTCCCTCTATTGGTTTCCTGTTGTGGGGGCTTTTCTGGGGGCTCTTCTGGGGGCTGTAGCATGGCTCGGTGTCCGTTCCGGATGGAATGAGTTGGCTGCGGCTGGGGTTGTAGTGGGCGGGTTGCTGCTCACACGCGGAATGCATGCTGACGGTCTGGCTGATATGGCTGACGGATTCTGGGGCGGGCGCGACCGTGCGAGGATTCTTTCCATCATGAAAGATCCCAATGTTGGTTCTTTTGGCGCCCTTGCCCTTTTTTCTCTTATGCTGTTGAAGTGGGTTGCGGTTCTGAGGCTTGCCGAGCATGGCGCTTTCACAGTAATTGCTTCTGGCGTTCTTCTGGGAAGGCTTTCACAGGTGCTGCTTGCCGTGTCGCTCCCGTATGCCCGGAGAGATGGTGGGACTGCTTCGGGATTTGTTGGTGGCGCCGGGTTTCGTCATGCAGCAGTGGCCTCCGGTCTTTCTTTTCTGATTCTGCTGCTGCTTTTTTACTGTGATCCAGTATTGCTTTCGCTGTCAGTCGGCGCTTCTTTGCTTGCCGCAGCGGGAATGGGCTTTTTGAGCCAGAAAAAAATTGGCGGGGTAACTGGCGATGTTCTGGGGGCGGTGAGTGAGGTCACTGAGCTTTTCGTATGGTTGGCCGCCGGTTTAGCTTTAACTGCCTTCTGAGGCCCCCACACCTTCCTCTCAATTCTTTTTTTATGATTTTTCCTCAGTTATTTGGTTACTTATGAGCATATGCTTATAATCTGCGCAGCAGCATGGTAACTGCCATGGTTTCTTCATAATTTTTATCTGAAGCGTGCGGCTATGAGCGACAATATGATCATCTCCTTTGGTGGCGGGAAAAAAGTAAACGCCGATTACCGGGGATTTACCATCCAGACAGACCAGTCAGTTAATGGCGGTGGAGAGGAGTCTGCTCCTGAGCCGTTCGCGCTCTTTCTTGCATCCATAGGCACTTGTGCCGGCATCTATGTTTTTTTGTTTTGTGAGCAACGGGGGATTCCAACCGACAATATCCGTATCGTCCAGTCGCACGAACCCCGAGAGGACGGGACAGGTGTTGGTAAAATTTCTCTTTCCATAGATCTCCCTTCTGATTTTCCTGCCAAATATCGGACTGCTGTCATTTCTGCAGCCAATCTCTGTGCAGTGAAAAAGCACATCCTGGATCCTCCTATTTTTGAGGTTGCAGCCACAATAGCGGAAGGCTGAGCGACCAGCAGTTTTTATCCATAACATCAACCCTTCAATCTCGACCCTTTCAAACATGACTACTCAAGCAGGCCATGAGGAACAGCCATTGAGGCTGCGTAATTTTCACATTACATTTTTTGCCATTGTGCTCGGCATGGCGGGTTTTACCCTCGCCATCCAGAAAGGCGGAGAACTGTTTCCAGTTCTTGAGCTCACCAGCGACTGGCTTCTGTATTTCACTCTCGGCCTGTTTGGCCTTGTAAGCCTTGTTTATCTGGCCAAGGCGGTATCGCATCCCGATACTATCCGGAAAGAGTGGAACCATCCCATCAAGATTAATTTCTTTCCTCTTATTGCGAAAATCTTCCTTGTGCTGAGTGTCGTTTATCTTGAGCGCAACATGCAAATTTCCTACTATGCATGGGTGACGGGTGTGGTGTTGCAGCTTCTTGCCTCCGTGTTCATTATTTCAAGCTGGATCAATCAGTCGCATTTTAAGATTGAGCACATGACTCCCGGATGGTTCATTCCGATTGTAGGCGCCATCATTGTTCCGATTGCTGGCGTGAAACATGGGTTTCTTGAAATTTCATGGTTTTTCTTTGCGGTTGGCATCATTTTCTGGATTGCTCTGTTTACCATTGTCATGTACCGGATGATTTTCCATGCATCGATTCCAGACCGTCTGCTTCCAACTCTTTTCATTCTTTTCGCTCCTCCCGCCATCGGATTTATTGCATATGTAAAGCTTGGTGGTGGCGAACTTGATGCGTTTGCCCGTATTCTTTACTATTTCTCACTCTTCATGTTTGTGCTGGTGCTGGTTCAGCTTCCCATGCTGGCAAAAATTAACTATTATCTCTCGTGGTGGGCCTATTCGTTCCCTGTAGCGGCGAAGGCACTTGCAACCCTCCTGATGTACCATCTGACTAAGAATCCGTTTTTCAAGAGCATTGCGATTTTTGAGCTCGGATTTCTTGTGTTGATTATTGCGGTGCTGCTGATACGCACGGTTATGGCTATTGCCAAGGGTGAAATCTGTGTTGAAGACTGACAGATAAGAGTTGCTCGCCATGAAAAACAACAGGGCAGGCAGGCCAGTCAGCTGCCGGTGTGTTGAAGATCTTCCGAAGGTCACCTGTTTCAATCCTGAGGGGGTTTCCCCCTCAAGGCTTGAGAGTGTAGTGATTTCGGTTGATGAGCTTGAAGCGCTGAGGCTGGCTGATAAAATGGGTCTCTATCAGGCTGAGGCGGCTGCACGCATGATGATTTCCCGGCAGACCTTCGGCAGGATTATTGAATCGGCCCATAAAAAGGTGGCTGAGGCAATTGTTGATGGGAAATCGATCTGTATTGCGGGCGGTCATGTTGAGGCTCTCTCTGGTCCCTCTGGTGCCTCTCTGCCGGGAAGTTGCGTCTGCCTGAACTGTGGTTATGAAAATCCACATCTTGATGGTATTCCGTGCCGGATGGACCAGTGTCCTGAGTGTGGCGTGGTGCTCGTCCGAAAAGGGAGATGCTCAAGTGTTGCCCCTTAACTGTCCGTTCCGCTTCTTGTTGCCCACCAGTCATCGCCGTAATTGTAGAACATCTCTTCCCCCTTTCGAACTTCACTGAGCGCATAGAGCACAAGTTCTTTTCCTGATGGTGTTTCATCAAGATAGTAGCCGACATTGGGCTCAAACGAATGGTTGAAGAGCATTCCGTTTCCCATTGCCACCAGCCGCAAATTCTCTGTGCTTCCGTAGAAGACATAGTTGAGCAGTTCGCCTCCAATATCAGTATGGTTTACCTCAATTGCCGCACAGCGCTCAATGATTTCACCTGTTGTGATGTTCTGTGCTGCAAATGCCCCCCGTCCAGCGACAGTGGAAGGCTGAATGCTTACCTTTCCCTGCTCCTTTCGGATCCATCGGAAAAAGAGTATCGCAATTGCAGTGCCTATGCTTAAACCAGAGAGAAGTGAAATGGCGGCAGTGAAATAAATTCCTTCTGTCATAAATGGGAGTGTTGCGGGTGGTCCTGAAAACAGGACTGCCGGCCACAGGAGCCGGCAGTCAATGCGTTGAAGTTAATGTACCTTAAAAGAGCAGTAATGGCAGTTACTTTTTGGGAGCAATGGCAGCAGAGATGCTGTCAATAACGCTGATGTATGCGTTGATAACTCCTGTAGCAATTTCACCCGATGCCTTCAGGGCAGAGCCAGCAATATCCATTCCTGCATTCATTGCATTGCCTGCCATGTCAATAGGCTGCTGTCCCATTCTGCCAACGCTTTCAAAAAGATCAAAGAATACTCCGGTGCCGTTGTTTTCTGATTCGTTTGCCATAGATGTAGAGATGATTATGGTTGATGATACGGGTTCTGCACTGTTTATGAGTATGTTTAAGATACAACAAGTTTCAGTTTATCCCTGCAGCCGGACGGTTGTCTGTTTCTTCCGTCAGTTCTGGATGCAGGAAATGCGGAAGAATGATGTTCAGCAATGCATGAGAATCAGCAATCCCCTCTGTTTCGGCTTTCGGGCGTTTCCAAGTCCTACACTATGGGTGAGGTGGTGGTTGATGCCCTCAAAGGCGTGACTCTGGATATTTTCAGTGGTGAACTCGCTGTGATGCTTGGAGCTTCTGGTAGCGGCAAGTCAACTCTTCTGAACATTATCGGGGGACTTGATGTGGCCTCTCGAGGTGAGATATTTTTTCATGGCAAAGAGCTGACGGCCTCTACCGAGCTTGAGCTGACCTCCTACCGGCGCCATGCAGTGGGTTTTGTTTTTCAGTTTTATAATCTCATTGCCAGCCTGACAGCGCTTGAAAATGTTCAGCTGGTGACTGAAATTGCTGATGATCCGATGCTGCCCGAAGAAGCTCTCGGGCTAGTGGGACTTGAAAACCGCATGAACCATTTTCCCTCCCAGCTTTCGGGAGGCGAACAGCAGCGTGTGGCTATTGCCCGGGCGGTGGCTAAGCGTCCCGAAATCCTGCTGTGTGACGAACCGACAGGCGCGCTTGATTTTCAGACAGGCAAACTTGTTCTCGAAGTTCTGGAAAAGGTCAACAGGGAGCTGCAGACGACGGTGATTCTCATTACGCATAATGCTGCCATTGCAGGTATGGCAGACCGTGTCATCAGGATGAGGAGCGGTGAAGTGTATGAAGATCATCGAAATGCCCAAAGACGCCCCCCTTCGGAGCTTGAATGGTAGCTGGAAAGCACAGGACGCTCCTGACCAGGAAACTGCTTCGCGAGCTCTGGCATCATCGGGCACAGATGGTTGCCGTTGGAGCCGTTGTGGCATGCGGCATTGCGGTGTTTGTTTCAATGAGCAGTGTCCGCTATTCGCTTGAGGCGACCAGAGCGGAATATTACAGTCGATATCGGTTTGCTGATGTGTTCATGCAGTTGAAGCGGGCGCCGGAGTATTACCGCAAAACCGTTGCCCGCATTCCTGGTGTAGCATCAGTAAGCACCAGAATCGTTGCTGATGTAACGCTTGATGTTCCCGGGCTTGAAGAGCCTGCAACCGGAAGACTGATTTCGCTCCCGGACTATGGTAATGCGCCGATTCTTAATGACCTTTATATTAAGAGTGGCCGTTCTCTTCAGCCCGGTTCGGATAATGAGGTTATTGCCAGTCAGCCTTTTCTTGAAGCGAACGGATTGCGTCCGGGTGATCGCCTGAGGGCGGTCATCAATGGGCATATGAAAGAGCTGCGGATTGTGGGCATGGGGCTTTCACCAGAGTATGTATATGAAGTGCAGCCTGGCGCTTTTTTTCCCGATAACAAGCATTTTGGGGTTTTCTGGATGGGGCGGAGGTCGCTTGAGTCAGCTTTGGACATGAGCGGTGCGTTCAATGATCTTTCTTTGACCCTTTCCCATAATGGACATGAAGATGATGTCGTCAGCGAACTTGACCGACTCTTCAAGCGCTATGGATCACTTGGCGCCTATGGCCGGAGTGACCAGCTCTCAAATCGGTTTCTCAGCGATGAAATCAAGCAGGTCGGCATCCAGATTTCGTTTCTCCCTTCGATATTTCTGGCTGTCGGGATTTTCCTCATAAATATCGTTCTTGCCCGTATTGTTGCCGTCCAGCGACCCGAAATTGCGGTGCTCAAGGCAATGGGGTTCAGTAACCGTACAATTGCTCTTCACTATCTTTTTTTTGCACTGACACCTGCCATATTAGGCTCCATCGTCGGGTCAGTACTTGGAGCCTGGCTCGGGAAGGGATTGATGGGCATTTATGGGGATTTTTACAATTTTGCCCATCCGCTCTATTATTTTCGTTTTCAGGAGGTGGTGATTGCCGTTGTTCTCAGTGTTTCTTCTGCAATGCTTGGCGCCTTTGGCGCTGTTCGGCGGGTGGTTCAGCTCCCTCCGGCAGAAGCAATGCGCTCAGAAGCTCCAAAGCTGTATAGGCCCGGAATATTTGATCGCGCTGAAATCCAGAAACATGTGCCGGTTTCCGTCAGAATAATTATCCGCAACCTTGAACGGAGGCCATGGAAGGCGGCTCTTTCAGTTATGATGATCGCTTCGGCAGTTGCCATTCTCATTGCTGGTCGCTATACATATGATGCGGTGGAGCGGATGACTGAGGTAGAATTCACCGAAAAACATCGCGAAGACCTGACACTCCTCTTCAATGATTCTATGCCTGTATCGGTTGCCTCAACAGTGGGCTCGTATAAAGGAGTTCTGGAGCATGAGTACTATCGCGATGAGCCCGTCACCCTGCATTCCCGGCATCGATCCCGTCGGCAGACCGTTCGCGGCCTTGCTTCAGGCGGGGGACTTCAGCGACTTATTGACAGCAATGGGCGCCGCCATGCGTTGCCGCCCGAGGGTCTGCTCATGACGACTGAGCTGGCTCGTATCCTGAGTGTTGTTCCCGGCGATACAGTGGAAGTCGAGTTTCTTCTTGGCTCACAGCACCGAAGAAGTGTAGCGGTGGCTGGTACGCTTGATGAAATTCTCGGACTTTCGGCATATATGGATATCAAGAGTCTTCATCGGCTGGCAGGTGATGGCGGAGCTGTGAACGGCGCATTTCTGCGTATTGATACAAGCAGAGCCAGAGCGCTCTATAGCGAATTCAAGGCCATGCCGGGTGTGGGTGGAATTATGATGCTCAAAGCGCTCAAAAAAAGTTTTGATGATCTTATTGCTGAAAGCATGCTGACCTCAACCCTCATTCTGACAATCTTTGCATGTGTGCTGGCGTTTGCCGTCATCTATAACGGAGCACGGATTTCGCTCTCTGAAAGAGCCCGCGAACTTTCCAGTCTTCGTGTTCTCGGGTTGACCAAAAAAGAGATTTCCGTTATCCTTCTCGGAGAGCAGGCGGTTCTGACTCTTTTTGCCATTCCTCCCGGATTTCTGGCCGGTATTGGATTGTCAGTGTTGCTCGCATTGTCCCTGAGCTCAGAACTGTACCGTCTGCCGCTGGTGTTCAACAGCTACAATTTTCTTTTTTCGTTTATTGTGGTTGTTTCCGTATCGGTGGTTTCGGGTTTTGCCATCAGACGGCGGCTGATTCGGCTTGATCTTATTGAGGTTCTTAAAACAAGGGAATAGAATATCAGGATGAAAAAACTCTCTTTTCGAACTATTGCATCTTTGGGAGCTGCTCTGGTGGCACTGTTGCTCTACCTTGTTTTCAGGCCCGCGCCGTTGTTGGTGGAGAGTGCCGTTGTGCAGGAGGGCGCTTTACGGGTGACGCTGGAAGAGGAGGGCATGACCAGGGTAAAAGATCTCTTTGTTGTTGCAGCTCCGGTTTCGGGAACACTGCTGCGTGTGGATGCACAGGAGGGCGACAGTGTAAAGGCCGGAACAGCGCTGGCCTCAATTCTCCCCCCTGAACTTGATGCGCGTCAGTACCGTGAAACTTCATTTCAGGCAAAGGCTGCAGAGGCGGCGCTTTCTGAGGTAACGGCCCATCTTCGGAGGGTGGAGATAGAAGCGGAGCAGACTGGCCGCCGTGCAGAACGGTACAGAAGCCTTTTCGGTGAAGGGGCGGTTTCGCGAGAGGCGTTTGAGCTTGCGGTCAACGATTCTGCGATGTACCGCAAAGAGATTACTTCTGCACGGTCAGCCGTGGAGTCTGCCCGTTATACATTCAGATCCCGTCAGGCGTCCATCGACCCAGGGCTTTCGCGAAAACCGGTTGTCGTACAGTCTCCGGCTGAGGGTCGCGTTCTGCGTATTCATGAAAAGAGTAGGAGGGCCGTAACGGTCGGTACTCCGCTGCTTGATGTTGGCAATCCCGAGTCTATTGAAGTGGTTATTGATCTTCTTTCAGCAGACGCCGTTGGAGTGAAGCGGGGAAATACTGTTGAGGTTATCGACTGGGGTGGGCCTGGTTTGCTGACTGGCCTGGTTACGAAGATAGAGCCTGCGGCTTTTACGAAAATCTCGGCCCTCGGTGTTGAAGAGAAGCGGGTAAATGTTGTGGCTGGTCTGGACAGGGCGGCACCCGGTCTGGGTGATAATTTCAGGGTACAGACCCGTATTGTGGTGCAGAGCGCTGAGAAGGTGGTGAAAGTGCCGATAAGTGCACTTTTCAGGGTGGGCAGCCAATGGCATGTTTTTTCCGCGGAAAGCAATCGTGCGGTTGAAAAGAAAATATCCATTGGTATGCAGGGTACCCGTGAGGCTGAGGTTCTTGATGGCGTCAATGTTGGTGAGCGGGTTGTGGTTCACCCGTCTTCTGAACTGCATGAGGGCATGCGCATTACTTTTCAACAATGAGTGGTTTAATGACTGCTTCATTACTGGTTGTTGGTGCAGGGGCATCCGGCATGGCATCGGCAATCGCTGCCCGTCAAACAGCTGATCGGTTAGGTATCAGAAGGGAGGATTTCAGCATTGTGATTGTTGAGCGAAATAGCCGGGTAGGTGAGAAAATAAGGATATCGGGGGGAGGGAAGTGCAACATCACCCATGAAGGACTGCCTCAGGAAGTGCTTCGAAAGGGCTTTTTCAACAGGGCTGAAGAGCGGTTTCTGCGGAAGGCATTGTTTGGGTTTACAAACAGTGATATTCTTGAGCTTCTTCTCAAGAAGGGGCTGAGAGCACGAGCGCGTGAAGATGGGAAGGTGTTTCCAGTTGAGGGTGATGGAACTGCAGTTGCCGAAGCCTTTGAGTCACTGCTTGAAGACTCCGCAGTCCGAATTGAATACTCTTCAAGAGTGACGAAGGTTCTTTTTAGGGACGGTCTCTTTGAAGTCTTTTTTGAAGAGGGCGGCTCCCTCGGTGCAGAGTGGCTTGTTCTTGCAACGGGAGGAGTTTCCTGGCCGCAGACTGGAACGACAGGGGACGGGCTGCGAATTGCCCGCCTGCTTGGTCATACTCAGACCTCTCCTTCGCCTGCACTTGCCCCGCTCTACCTTGTCCGTCTTCCTTCGTCTTCTTTGGCCGGCATAGCACTTCGCAGTGTAGGGCTTAGGGTATTCTCTTTATCGGGTGAGGCTGTGCGCAGGGGAGATGTACTCATTACCCATAAAGGGCTCAGCGGTCCAGCGGCCCTTTCCATTTCTCGGGAGGCAGCACTTTTTTCTGATAAAGATAAGAAATGCGCCGTTGTGGCCGATCTTTTCCCGGACCTGACGGATGCGGTGCTTGAGGCGGAACTGCTTCGCCATGCTGTAGAGAAGGGTTCGCAGATGATTCGGAAATTCCTTCAGATGTGCCCCATTGCGCCAACAGGTGGACTGAGGGGCAGTTCTCTCAATGGAACCATACCGACCGCACTGGTTCCATTGATCATGAAGCATGCCGGGTTGGAAGAGGATGTTACCTGGAGCACACTGCCAAAAATCGGAAGGAAAAAGCTGCTGACTGTTCTCAAGCGTTTTCCTTTGGGTGAAGTTGGGCGGGTGCCGCTTGAGCAGGGCGAGGTGTCGGCCGGTGGGACTGCACTCAGGGAAGTCAACCCGAAAACTATGGAGTCAAGAGTTGTTCCGGGGCTCTTTCTTTGCGGAGAGCTTCTTGATTATGCCGGTGAAATAGGCGGCTTCAATCTTCAGGCCGCCTTTTCCACCGGCTGGCTTGCAGGTTCTTCAGCAGCCAGTCAACTGCAGGAGTAAACTGGGTCAGATGCCACTGCTGAGAGCTTCTGCACTTCCATTCTGCTCAGCAATCGATCAAACGACTGGTCTGCTTTTTCGTCAACCTTCACCCATGTGCCCTCAAACTGAATGCGCATGGGCACACTAACCTTTCGTTCGTCACCACAGACATTGTTTTTAACGCCTGGCCGCAGAAGAATTGGGGCACTGTCACTTTCCGGGTAGACGGCAATGGCGTTGTCAACGGTACTGAGGCCGGTTATGGCACCCTCCTCGCTAAACTGCACGGAGTTTGTGTCACCATGGATGCCGTTGGGTTCATTGTCGTAAGCGGTAAAGGTGCCTATAGGTGTTGGCAGTTCAATTTTTTTCAGTGGCTCAAAGGAACGGATGCTGCCGTTTTCATAAAAGGCTACACCTTTTCTGGCATTGAAGCTCCCGAGAGGCGTGTTGACTGTTATTCTTTGCCCGGGCCACAGTGTAATGCTTTTCAGTGCGCCGCTTTCGTAGAACTGGGCGGCAATGATTTTTGTGGCAAAGGTGCCGGACGATGTTGAAAAGGCAATCTCAACAGCCAGCTTGAACTCGTTCTCCCATGACCAGAATCCGCTCAATTTCCCGTCGAGCGGGAAGATCCTTTTGATGGCGCCGCTCCGATAAAAGGTAACCAGTTCCGCAGGCATTGGACCAGCTGGGGTCTGCAGTATTGTCTGCGACTGCAGCGGGAGCGATTTAAGGGAGCCGTCCTTATAAAAACAGATTGGCTTCACGCTTCTGCGACCCATGTCTTCAGCTTCATATTGAGGTACAAGGTTGCCCAAAGGCGACTGCAGCTCGTTGTACTCTGTCATGAATCCGCCGTCCATTTTACTGTTCGAAGCAAGTTCGCGGAATGTAAAGCCCGACAGTTCTCCAAAGGGTGTAGGTTTTGTGGTCATGGTGGTCCTCGTTTTCAGTGTTTGGCGTTTTTTCATCCCGGCATTGCGCAGGGTGCTCAATATCAATAATGCAAGAACCGTGCCGTGGTTTCATGCTTGAAAATAAGTGCTAATATATTCGCGGGTTACAGATTTTCTGCTGATGTGAAAGACAGAAATAAAACTACATAGGGGTAGCTTCTGTGATGGTGGTGACAGAATGGTAGGAATATGAGGGTGGTTACGGCTTTTTCTTTTGGAGGGCTTTTTCGGAGATAGCTTGCTCAATTGATGAAGAAATGCTGAGGCTGCGCATCAGGTCCAGAAGGTTCTGGCGTATGGTGAGGTTGATTTCTATCGGCCGGCCGTTCTGGTAGTCGGGGTTCCGGCCTTTGAGGTGCAGCGCTATTACAGATTGACCGTCGGGATCCATGTCAATGGATGAGGTGAGGTCGCGGTAGAGGAAATTCGTAAGCGCATCATAGGTGATTCTTAAGCCGGGATTGGCGGCTGCACGCTCTTGGGGAGTAGTTGCGTAGATGATCTGGCCTTCCTGCTCGGTATTCATGCCCCCATCCCGTATGGCAAAAGTTTTGTTTTCCATCCTCACGGGAATGCTGCCCGAGAGGGTTCCTGTGGCGTATACCTTTTTGGTGCCCTGCATGTCGAGCAGCTTCTGGAGAGGCAGGCTGCTGAAATGGATTGAGGTTTCACCGCTTCCGGAGAGCATATCGTAGTCAATACGCGCAATACTCATGGTAGCATTGAAAAAGCCTGCACTGAAGTTTGAAAGGGTGACGATGTCCGGATTCTCAGGGTCTGCGAAAAGCATAGCCCGTCCTGCCGGATGATTGAGCAACAGCTCGCCTCCGCCGGCCATTCGTTTGAGTTCCTGTGTACGGAAGTCTACCACAATAGAGCCGTTTGTGTTGCGCCTCAGAACGAGCGCTGGCTTGCTGAAGGCATAAGAGGCCTCTCCGGTTGCCGGGTCTGTAATGGTGATTGTTCCTCCTCCTTCGGAGCGAATGCGTGCTCCTGGGATTGAAACTCCTTTGGTGGAGACTGTTACAGGAATGGTGCCGCTTACGCTGCCAGTGAGTTTGCCTCCAAAATCACCATGAAAATGAACTGTTTCGAGTGCGTTCAGATTTTTGAGGGTAAAGAGAAGCGATGTTTCACCTGTGGCAAAGTTATAGCGGGTAGGTGCGGCGCTGATTGTTCCTCGAAGCAGTGATGCATTGAGGCCGCTGATGCTGAGCCCGTTTTTAGAGGTGATGGAGGCGGTCGCATTCAGCTTTTTAATGAATGGGCCATCGTTCAGCTCTATTGTGAGCCATTGTCTGTTTTCACGGTTATAGTATGAAAGGCTGGTATTGTTGCCAGCAGCAAGAGATGCGTTCCTGATTGTAAGCGTAGTATCGCTGTAGACGAATGGAATAACACCTTGAAGCGTTCCTGAGGCAAATTGAGGTTCATTGCCTTCACGCTTGAGCCCGGGCAGTTCGCCGATGTTTATGTTCTTTAGTGTAAGGGTAGAGGCAGCCCTCTTGTTTTTCATGTCATAGGCGATGCTGTCTGAAGAGGCATGCATGCCATAGAGGTCTGCTGAACAGGCAAGGAGTGAAAGGGTACAGGGGTTCAGTGTGTCGGAGCGCGCCGGCAGTGATGCCGTGATATTTGCAACCGGCAGTGTATCGGCCCCGTTCCGCACATTTTTGACAGTTATCGTCCCTCCCATTGGCGTCCAGCCATTTTGAGGGTTGAGAAGGAGTGGGAAATTGATGCCGTGAGCTGAAATCTTCCCGCTGCGGAGCGTTGCATCTTTCACAGGGTAAGAGATGCTAATCAGCTCAAAGGGGGAGGGGACTCTGCTTCGAAGGTTGAAGTTAAGAGTTGCTGAAATGACGGAATTGCTGTCGGAGAAAACAAAGTCAGCCGATTCAGGTTGTACAGCAAAGGAGTCAGATTCGAGTGTGAGTCGGGCGTTGAGTATGCCTGAACTTAAAAGTTTAAAGGGGTCGAGGTTCCAGCCTATCCGGCCTTTACCGAGAAATGCCTTGTATGTGGAGGGTGGCGCATCAGGTGAGCAGGGTCCGGGGGGAGTGATGATGGATGCCGTTATTGCGTCAAACCCTATTTCACCCAGTCCGGGCCTCTCGAGTCCTTTGAGTTCAATGTTGTGAGAGGGTCCTTGCAGGGCATTTCGAAGAAGAGCGGGGGCAAACAGAGGAAAAGCTATCCATGCTGCCACCCAGAGAACTATGGGCAGCAGCAGAAACGCTATGAATATCCGTCTTATCCATTTCACTGTTCAGAAGTCATCGGGCGTTCAGGGAGTTTTCTGCTTCCAGCTGCCCTGAATCTGCACCCAGGTTCCTGCCGGGAGTCGGGTGTAAATTTTCTCAAACATCATTTTGCCCACTACATTAAGCCCAAGGTTGTTCTGTGCGGCTATCTTGGCATATTCAGCTCTGCGCTGGTTGTTGATAGCTGAAATTTCGGTAGCGGCTTCATTTGACGCGCCCGGAGGCACTGCAAGAAGACCATTGTCAACTTCGCCAGCAAGGCCCTTTGCCCGTGCTGCGTCAAGATCAAGTGCAGATGCAGATGCTGTCATGGCAACAACCAGAAGCATCATGGCACTCATGCGCACAAGTATTGTCTGTATTCTTTTCATCACGCTGTTCCTCCGGTTTAGAATAATCCCTGTTTGGTGTCAAGAAGCGAGTCAAGTTCCTTGTCGACTTTGACTCGTATTTCATGGTCGATCTTGATGTTCATGTTGATCACAATCGGCTTGTCCGGTGCTTCAACCCTGACTGTCGGATTGCAGCCGGTCATGAACAGCCCTGCCATAAAAAGGGCAACGAGTACGGTATGCTGCTGTTTCATTGTTGTTCCTTTTGCTGAGTGCTACTGTTTTCAGTGTCGGCGTGATTTTTGGATGATGTCGCAAAACGGGGTTTCAATTCACTACTGCCCGTCTCCGGTTGTTTGATTTGCGAACCAGTACATTTTACGAAGTTTCTGCTGCTCTGCCAATAGTTTTTTTCTTT